>ERZ506941.85-NODE-85-length-87642-cov-11.4653_pt1 | contig 87642 bp, 82 predicted proteins | sample MGYA00512901_ERZ506941 | MGnify/ENA metagenome assembly ERZ506941 | reverse complement strand
CTATCATTAATATTGCGGAAAATCGGAAAAAGCCTCCTAAAATAATTAAAAAAATCAAAAATACTTTCTTGAGTTAATTTTACAATTTCATTATAACTCAGAAACGTCTTGATTTCAATTTAGCTTTCCACTTTCTCAGCAACTTTACTTACCCATAGAAATCAAAATAAAAAGGGCAGCTCTGACTGCCGCTTTTCCGATATTGATCATTGTAGAAACATCCATGGATACCCAATTCAAAACTCTATTCATTATGATTTTTCTATTCTTCTTACTTCGAAAAACGAACTTCTTGTTTGCGGCTTTCAAAATCTTTCTGAATATCCTCGGCCCAGTTTTCGTTTAATTCTTCGGATTCCGCAAAACTCGATATTGCATTCACCAGAACGCCGAAATTTTTTCGCATTCCCGGCTTATCCGCATGGAAATTCACAGCCCGGCTCGCTTCGATTCCCATCCTGCCCGCAGTCTGCACCGCGTCGATATTCGCACCCAGGAATAAAAATTCCCAATGATCCCGCTCTTTCTGCCGCTCGATCAACTGTTTTACCTGATCCAGAGAATATTCAACGCTGGAATTTTCCATGCCGTCCGTCGTAATGATAAATAACGTCTTTTCCGGACGGTTTTCCACGTTCATCTTTTGATGCACCCGCGCGATATGCCATACTGAACGGCCGACCGCATCCAATAACGCGGTGCTGCCCCGGACATTATATTCTTCTTCACTCAAGCATCCGACGTCCTCAATCGGAACACGATCCAAAATCACCTCGGTTCGGTTGTCAAATAAAATTAACGAAACCCTCGCCCGGCTTGTCCTCTGCTTCTGTTTTTCAATCAAGCTGTTAAATCCGCCAATCGTGTCCTGTTCCAAACCCGCCATACTGCCACTGCGATCCAGAATAAATACAATTTCCATTGTTTCCTTCATGACTTTCTTCATTGTTTTCTTCATTACTTTTGCCTCCTCTGTGCTTCCAGTTTAAGCCGAAAGACATCAGCGAAGGTCGCTTGGCAGGCGACAAAGCAAATTAAAACGAACGACCGCCCAAAAGCGGCTGATCAAAAGCAAACAACACCTCGTTGATCTGAAACAAATCATAAATCCCCTGACTGAGGAAATATTCAACGATAATATCCAGCTTACTGGCATGGGTCAAGGCATAGCCGGCCCGTCCGATCAAGACCTTCAGTTCATCCAGATTCAGCTCCAGCGCAATCGCCAGCGCCAGCGCCGTCGTTTTACTTGGCCGGTAATCCTTCTGAATTCGAATCTTGGAAAACAACTTCCGGTCAAGATTCGCTCTTTTATAGACTTGCGGATCAGTCATTCCCTTTTCGTCGATCAGCCGCAGCAGCGATTTGGAAAATGATTCCTCACGCTGCGCGATCAACTGTTCAAACAAATGCGGATTCACCGCCCGTATTTTCGGTTCCATGAAAATCATCTGATGGAGCCTTTTCTGCTATTTCTTCAAAAAGACACATTTCTTCTGCAGGAATATCCTGAAGTTCCTCATCCGCTGCATTATCTTCGTCAACCGGCGCGATGAAGTTCTTCATTTTCGCAAGAACATGGCCTGTTTTCTCTCGCGGAAGTGCCTGATCATAATGATCCTCAATGTATTGGCTGACTGCACCGATTAACGAATCCGACAGCCGCAATCGACTAACATCCTCCACAACCAGCGTCACCCATAATTCCTGTTCTGCCAGAAATTCACGTTCCCCCTGCACGATTATGGATAACAGTTCATCTTCTGATATCCCAGGCAGGCTCATCTTTGGCCATTCGACCGCCACCGACCTGCAATGTTCCCGGACCACCGCCGCCAGCGCCTGCCGATACGCTCGCGCCAATAACACCGCCGTCCCGGAATTTTCACCCGCATTTTGCGGCATGATCACCTTGATCAGTACCGCAGCCTGACAAGTCCGTTGTTCAATCTCACATCCCGCTGGAAAGCTTTGTTGATGATCTACGCGAACGGCACCCTCTTCAACGCCGGAATTGACGAAGCTTACAACCGCGTCGGCGGTCACTTCGCTCAAATCCTTTCTGACAATTTCCAACGGCATCGTTTACTTGCTTCCTCTTTCCGAGCTCATGCCCTTTCCAACGACGCCACCGATCAGCGCGATCAAAGCATACGCCGGGCTGTAAACCCACGCGCTTTCATTAAAATATAGAAAAATCGCAGGGATAAACAAGATTCCCGTGGCGATCGCAAAAGCGGCCACAAAACCCGCCTTCCGCGCATGCGCCGCCGCGATGATCAACGTGATCAGCGGCAGGCTGGCCAACATCATGACCATGGCCGTTCCTGTGTCCCTGATGACTGCCGGCAGAATCCACAAGTTAACCGCCATCAAAAGTACATAAGGCAGATGAGGTTTTATCTGCATAGTTCTTCCTCGCTTTCTTCCTGTTCAGATAACCGCTGCACGCACCGTTAAGAATCGGATAAGCCCCCAATTCTCATCCTCCTCAAATTCAGGAAAAATCAAAAGTGTCTCCCGCTGCGGTCCCCTTTCGTGATGGTTCTTATTTTCAGCATCAGGCTGCCGTTTCGTCCGCGCCTTCCAGCGGCTTCGGCAACAAGCCGGCATCCCGCAGCACTGCTTCCAAAATATCCGCACAGTTTTCCACCGTTGCCGCACACCGGCGCTCCGGCTGAAACAGCCGCGGCTTGATTTCCTCGCAGCGCAGCGATCCCAGCCGCTGGCGCACTTGTTCGACGACTGCCTGCGTCAAAGGCTTTAACTCCGCGCAGTCATGCGCTTTGGTTTTCACGATCAGACACCCCAGCGCGCACACGGCTCCAGTCAGTGCGCCGCACACATCCCCCACCTGCAAGCCGCCGCCCAAACCGGCCATCAGATGACAGGCATTTTCATCCAAATTTAAATGCCACGCCACGTTCGCCCCATAAACCAGGCTTTCCGCACAATTATATCCCTGCTCATAATAATGAAGCGCATAGTCTTTCAACATTCGTATTTCCTCCTGTTTTCTTCCTTAATGATACCGGAGTTCTCCCGCTTTGAAAAGCGAAATTCCCGAACCATGTTAGAGAATGTATGAAACTCAGCGCTGCGGCTACGGCCGCCCTCCTTGAAGAAAAGGAAAAAAGCTGCCGCTGCCGACAACTCTCTTTCCTTTTCTAAAAGTTCGAAAAAGCGTGAAACTCTTAAATTCTGAACTTCGCTTCCGCTTCAATCCGATCCAACATGATCTGACCGCATCCCTGTGATTTCCCGCTGCGCTTTCCGCTCCTGCGGCCGCATCACGGAAAAATCAACATGGCAATACCCCTGCGGATGACGCACGAGATAATCCTGATGTTCCTGTTCGGCGTCATAAAAGCAGACTAACCGTTCGACCTCCGTCACGATCGGACGGGCATAGTTTTTCTGCCGCTCCTTCACAAACTGCCGCGCGATCGCCTCGTCTTCAGCGCAAGCCGGATAAATTCCCGTGCGGTAGGACGTTCCCACATCGTTGCCCTGCCGATTCCGGGACGTCGGATCAATGATTCGAAACAGATGATCCAGCAGCTGTTCGAGCGTGATCTGATCGGAATCATACACGATCCGCACGCATTCCGCATGCCCGCTGATCTGCCGCTTCACCTGCGCGTAGTTTGGGTTTTCAAGACTTCCCTGAGCATACCCGACGCGTGTTTCCTCAACACCCTTTAACCGTCGGTAATATTCCTGAACACCCCAGAAACAACCGCCGGCCACTACGATTTCTTTTTTCATTGCGGCTCCTTTTCGCGCAGTGCTTCCCCTTTCCACTGACGGGAGCGCGCGATCAGCTTTTCATAGACCGGAAGCATCCGCGCTTCGCTGACCACCTTGGGCAGATCCGCGATCGGAATCCAGGCAACGGCGCTGTTTTCATCCGCTTTGACACTCAGCGTCTGATCCGTCGGTGCGATAAACAAATAGGTCACGTTTAAATGTTCGTGTTCCTTCACCGGCTTGCCCCGCTTGATATGCGCCGGGACAGGCAGGATATCCAACGCCAGAATTTCCCGGGAAAACGGCGTCAGCTCCGTAATTCCACTTTCCTCTTTCGCTTCCCGCAGCGCGACCGCAAACAAATCCGGATCCCCATCCGCATGACCGCCGAGCCAGGAATACGACTGATAAATATTATGATAAGCCATCAGCACCTGATCCAGCGCTTCGTTCATCACCCAGGCCGAGGAGGAAACATGCGCTTCTTCATTCTCCCGGGTCAGGATATTTTCCAGATCCAGCACTTCCAGAAACCGCGCTTTATCGCTGCGTTCCTGTTCGTTGAAGGGAACGTAAGCGCGGATGGCATCACGCCATGTCCTGTTCTGCATTGGGATTCACCTCCGGATACCACGCATCCACCGCTTCCAGCCATTCATGAAGCAGGCTGTGGAACTGCCGGACTAAATTCGGATTGGCCTCAGCCACATTGTGTTTTTCCGAAACATCCTGTTCCAGATCAAACAGCCGGACGCTGTGATCTTCATAAAATTCGATGTATTTCCACTTCCCGCAGCGCAGCGCCGAGCCCGGGGTTCCACCCTGATTGCCATAATGCGGATAATGCCAGAAGATCGGCCCGCGGTCAAATTCCGCCTGCGGATTCAACAGCACCGGAGCCAGGCTCACGCCGTCGCAATGCTGCTGCGGACGCAGCGGCAGACCGCACAGCTCAAGCAATGTCGGATAGAAATCCGGACTGGTTGTCAACGCGTGACTAAGACTTCCCGCCTCGATCTTCCCCGGCCAGCGCACAAATAACGGTTCCCGCACCGCGCCCTCGTACATCCAGCCCTTGCCCTCCGACAACGGGAAGTTGCAGGTCGGCGAATGTTCCGCCGTTGCCAGTCCGCCGTTATCCGAAGTGAAAATCACGATCGTGTCCTCATCCAGCCCTTCCGCTTTCAACGTCGTCATCAGCTGACCGACGCTGTCGTCCAGCGCTTTGATCATCGCGGCATACACTGGATCTGACTGAACGATCCGGCGGGTAATTCGCTTATCTTTTTTCTGCATGATCGGAAACGGATCGCCGATCTCAAACGGATCCTGCTGGTCCAGTCCCATCCGCTTCGCTTTTTCTTCAAAATAGGCGATATCTTCCGCCTTGGCCTGCAGCGGCGTATGCACCGCATAATGCCAGAGATTCAGGAAAAACGGACGCTGACGGTCGCGGCTGCGGATCAGTGCGGACGCTTCCGCGCCGATCCGATCGGTCAGGTATTCGCCTTCCGGTCCGTCGCTGAGGTTTTCCATGTGATACGGGCTGAAATACCCCTTCTTCGGATGACCCCACCAGCTGCCCCCGAGGTTGACGTCAAAGCCATGATGTTCCGGATACGTCGCTGCTTTTCCCAGATGCCATTTTCCGACATGCCAGGTCTGATAGCCGGCTTCCTGAAAGGCTTTCGCCATCGAGAACTCGCTGACCGGCAGCTCCTTGATATACGGCGCGTCGATCAGCTTGCCGCGGCAGGGATGATAGTTCTCATGATCGATCCAGTCCGTCACCTTTAAGCGGGCCGGATATTTGCCGGACAGAATACTGGCGCGGCTGGGCGAACAGACCGGGCAGGCGGCGTAGGCTTGATCAAAAGCCATGCCTTCCTTTCGCAGCTGGTCGATGTGCGGCGTTTCATAAAACGAGCTTCCCTGACAGCTTAAATCCATCCATCCCAAATCGTCGATCAAAATCATAATTACGTTCGGTTTCATCTTCATCGCTCCTTTTCTTTATTTGTTTTGAGTCTGATTCCCAGTTTAATTTTCAGTCCCGACCTTCCTTTTGTTCTTTAAGGTTTCTTCTGCCCACGGTTTTCTTTCATCTCCGATCAAATTTCAGTTTCAGCTGGGGATTGATCGGAACTATGCCGAAATCCATCTTCCGGTCAAACCGCGAATTTAACCCCGAATTCAACCGCTGATTAAGCCCCGTCTAAAACAGAATCCGCAGCCGCTGCAAATAAGCCAGATCCCGATACCGGGCAATCTGAACCTGCTTCGGACTCTGGAACACTTCGATTTCAGTTTCCTGATCAAGGTTGAAGCACAGGTGATCATAGCACAGAAGCGCGCCTTCGAAGTTGGCGGACCGCAGCTTAATCACGGATTCCGGCCGCAGGATCAGAGGCGAACCCAACGAGCGGTAAGCACGGTGATGAATTCCCGTAATTTCGCTCAGCTGCAATAGCGGAAGGCCGCTTTCGATCACCGCCCCGCCTAAGGAGCGGTTATAAGCCGTGGAACCGATCTGCGTACACAGACACAACCCCGTTCCGCGGAAGGTTTCAAAGAAAGAACCGTTGATCTCGATATCCATCAGCTGCGTTTTCGTCACGTTTTCAATCCGCATTTCGTTTAACGCATAGATCGTTTTTTCCTGTTTCTCACCGCGTGCCGTGACCTGAAGCAGACGTGCGCTTTCGCACTTTGGACTGCGGTGGGTCACATCTTGAACGCACAGATCCATTTCATCGCAGCGGTAATCGCAGAAAAAGCCGAGTGTTCCGCTGTGAATCCCGACAAACTTTACATTTTCCAGCTGATCCAGATATTCGTGCACGGCATAGAGAAATGTGCCGTCCCCGCCGATCGCAAAGACCAGATCGGGCTGTTGTTCCTCTTCCGTCCAGCCTTTCTCACGCAATTTATCCGCCAGCTCGCTTTTCAGCTGCCGGGATGTTTTATCGGGCCGGTGAACGACCGCAAACTTTTGTTTCATACTTTTTCTCGCTTTCTTCGCTTTTTTCCCAGCTTCAATGCTTTTCATCCGTTCGCATTAAGCTGCTTTTTTTCACGGCTTTTCGCCTGCTTTTTTTCCGTGGCTTTCGAAGCTTTGCCTGCCGTCTTTCTGACTTTTCGCATGCCCGATTTTCAAAGAAGAAGAAAACTCAGGCTGCACGCTTTATTCAATCGTCGTTGTTATTTCCCTGTCTTTGAACTTTGGACGCCAGCAGCGCAGGAATCTCGCACAGCTGACCGCAATGCCAAAACGATGTGCATTCATCACAACCATGCACTAACAACGGCTGCAGGCCCGCCTGAAGAGCGCCCTGACCATCCGCGATCGGATTATCACCGATCATCACCGCCGCCGATGGATTTCCCAAGGTTTCCATCTCCAGCCTGAACGCCTGAGGATGGGGCTTTTCCACGGCCGTCTGCGCGGAGCCCAGCACGGCTTCAAAGGCGTCCGTCAAGCCGAGGCCGCGGACAATCTGCGGCAGCTCCGGCACATGATTGGACAGGATGATCATCCGGTAGCCTTCGCGTTTCAGGCGATCCAGCGTTGCAAGCGTATCAGGATAAAGATGATAAGAGCGGCTGTCGGCCTGAACGCGGTGCACCCGCCGGGCGATTCGCTGCGCTTGATCACCAGTGAAGCCCAGTGCAAGCGCGACCCGAACCAGATACGCCTCCAAAAAGGTCCACCAGGCTTGCGGATCCGTCAGCTCCGGGTGCAGCTTTTCCGGTTCGTCCCATGGAAATCCGCTGTGCATCAGCGGGCGGACGTCCTTCAATGTCAACCCATGCCCCGGCGCCAGCTCGTTCATCGCCGCCAGCATCGCTCCGGACCATTTGCCTTCCTGATAAGCCAGTGTTCCATCGAAATCCCAGATCAGTGCCGGTCGTTGATTCATGCGCATCTCCTTTATGCCGCGAAGCTTTCTCCCTCGCGGTTTTCCTTTTCTTTTCTGCTTCCTTATTATATCATACAGGGAAGAGGTGAACTTTCCAATGAATGAAAATCTTGAAATTGAATATAAAATGTTGGTCAGCGAACAGGAGTTCAGCCAGCTGCGTGATTTGACCGGCGTCGATCAGGTCCTCGTGCAGTCCAACGTGTATTATGACTGCACGCCCAGCTCAACGTTAAAGCAGATCGCGATGCGGATCCGCGACGTGCAGGGCAAGCATCTGTTCACCATGAAGATTCCCCAGGCTCAGGGCGTGCGGGAGATCGAGATGGAGCTGCCGGAAAATAGTCCGGAAGCGTTTGACAACCCGGAAATTCGGGCTTTGTTTGACAAGCTGGGGCTTACGCTGCCCGTTCATGTCTGCGGTCAAATGATCACGCACCGGCATCTGCGCGTTTATCCTTTAGGCGAGTTATGTCTGGATCACAGCCTGATCAACGGCCGCAGCGATTATGAAATCGAATTTGAGGTCACCGGTGATCCGCAGGCGGGAAAAGCCTTTTTTCTGGATCTGTTAAGTCAGGCGGGATTGACTTATCGGGAAAACAGACGATCAAAATACGCGCGCTGCGTTCTGGATCAATAATTCGCCTGTTTTCTTCTTTTTTCGGCATTTTTAACAAAGCGGAAAAGAAAATAAGCGATTTCCTGATATAATGGGACTGAGGTGATTTTCTTTGATCAAAATCTTATTCTCCGACCTGGACGGTACGTTGTTGTATATCCCGCCGGTGCTGACCAGCGGCGTCAGCGAGGAAAACCGCGCGGCGATCCGCCGGCTGCAGGATCACGGCGTGCGGTTTGCGATTGCGACCGGCCGGTCTGTGAATTTTCTGCCGCATCATTTTGGTTCCGATCTGGTGTTTGACACCGTCGGCATCTGCGGCGCTTCCATCCGGCTGAATGGCCGCTTCATCTATCAGACAGATTTCGACCACGATGAAATTGAAGCGCTTCTGGAGGTTTTCTCCGACAGCGCCTACGAGCATCGTTTTCTTGTCGTCACACAGGACAACGACTATATTTTTGAGGATCCTTTCGGGGAACAGGCGATGGAATATAAGCTCAATCCCAAGCACCGGATCCGCGATTGCCGGCGGGTGCTGGACGAGTCGATTTCCGAATATATCCGGGATCCGCACCACACGCACATCACCGCCTGTTTCTGCCACTTCCAGCAGGAAGAGGGCGTCGATTATTATAAGGATATGTTAAAGCGGAAATTCTTCGAACGGTATCAGATTATTCAGACCAGTCCGTATTCGATCGTCATTTTGAAAGACGGCGCTAACAAGGGGACCGGGATTGCCAAGATCGCGGCACTGACCGGCGTCGGTCTGGATGAAGTCGCAGTGATCGGGGATTCGGAAAACGACTTTGAAATGTTCGCGATGATCCCGCACAGCTATTGTATGAGTCATGCCCGCCCGGATATCCAGGCGAAGGCGAAAACGGTTGTGGATTCCGTCGCGGAGTGCATTGATTTGATTTTGAAGGAGAACGAACAGGAGCGGCTGGAAAATCTGAATCTTCTGTAAAAGTCAGGCTTCCCGCCACCCCTTCGCCAGATCGCAGGAAGGATGGATAATCAAGGGCATTCCGTGTCCAAAGTGCCACGCTTTCAACCCAACTGCGGTTTCCACTTTGTTTGCCTTCTCATTGAGGGTCCTGTTCGCTGTACGGGCCCATTTCATAAGAAAAACGTTGATCCGTGCGCTCCGCTTCGGCTTTGGCCCGGCGGTTGGGAATCAACGTTTTTTTATTTATTTTATGCCGGCTGATAGCGGATTTGCAGCATCGTCTGATCCAGCGACCGGCCCGGTCCGCAGGTGATCGGCAGTTTTTCTTCGGCGCTGAAGCCGATCGTTTCCCCATCGTTGAGCGTCACGTCCTGATCGAGGACATAGCTGGCAATGGCATAGAGGAAATCGTGCAGCTGCTGCGGCGAAGCGGCGCTGTCCAGCACCTCCATCTCCCGTTTTCCAAAGGCCTGAAGCCCATAGGTGTACGCGCACATGCCCGCTTCGCTGCGGTACAGTCCGAGATACACCCAGTCGTAGATCGGCAGTTCGCCCTCGTTCATCTGTTCTGCGACTTCCCGATACAGCTTTGGTTCGTACACCGTACCGGTCGTATAGACGCCAAGAACGCCGTCCTGCCGGCAGCAGCTGGCCATCAGCTTCGTATAAAGCGAAGCCTGAATCAGCGCCGCCTGATCTCGACCTAACACCGCGACCAGCAAATGAGCCTGATGCTGTTTCGTCATTTCGACAGCCTGCGGCCACAGGTAATTGTTCTCCGCATTGCGTTCTGCTTCCTGATTGGGAACCGGCGCGCCCATCAGGCTGACGGCCAGGGTCATCCCGTCGACTTCGGCCACCAGCGGCTGATCTGGATCGTCCGGCAGCTCACGGATCTCAATCTGCCACCTTTCGCGCAAATCGTCCGCCAGCTTCCGCGGATCCCAACGCGCTTCCCGCAGCAGCACAAAACCGGCGAACGGGCCGATCCCGGCTGCTTCCTCCTGCTTTGCCCCTTCCCGCATGCAATAGGCGCGGACCTGTTCAACCAGCGCGACCGCCTGATCGACAGCGTTTGCTTCCTGATATACTTCCATTTCGCTGAACACATGTCCGCAATGATCAAGCGCGTCCTTTTCATAACCGCCCGCGACCCCCAGCAGCCAGTCGGGATGATTCCGGGTTGGTTTGTAGCGGAAGATATAATAATGCAGATCATGCAGATCAAATTCCTGTGTTTGTTCCAAACATTCAGGGACACTGCCCAGTTCATGTTCGTCAGCCAGCCATTCGGCCATCGCTCTGCGTGCCGCTTCCGCTTGATTCATGCGTCATTCCTCCTGAACCGGGGATTTCTCCGGTCTGTTTTCTGTCTTCTGTCTTCTAATTTCTGTCTTCTGTCTTCTGTTTTCTGTCTTCTGTTTTCTGATTTCTAATTTCTGATTTCTGATTTCTGATTTCTGATTTCTGATTTCTGATTTCTGATTTCTGATTTCTGATTTCTGATTTCTGATTTCTGATTTCAGGATAACCGATCGGTCGGATTTCGGCAAGCAAATTTGTTTGAATGAAAGTAAAGTCTGAAATCCGAAAGGGCAGCCTTTCCACGACTTTCTAAAGCGATACCAGTGCGATCAATCGGCAGCCTGCGATGGTTTTACTTTTTCTGTACCGTTGATGAAATCCACTTTATAAGGTCAGCGTCAGCGCGTCGTAGGCTTCATCCAGCGCCCAGACGCTCACGCTGCCCCCGCCGACCGGGAACGTACCGCATCCGTTTTCATCCAGCTGTATGATTTCCGCCTGATTCATCAGCACATCCCGCATCGTCTTGCCCGCCAGAGCCGCGCCCAGCTCCATCGTTTTGGTTCCGCCCGGCGCATCGCTCATGATCACCGCCAGACCGGAATGCGGATGTTGATCGTCCCCGGACAGCGTCCAGCCGATGATATTGGCGTCGTCAAAGTAATCGCGCTGAAGACCATAGGCGTAATCCCGGCGCGCCCGGATCATTCGCTCCAACCCCATCACCGGCGCAATGCGGTCATGCGGAATTCCGACTAAATCACCGTAAAAGACACACGGAATGCCCTCCTTCCGCAACAGGATCAGCGCATAGGCCAGCGGCTTAAACCAGGCCGGCACCCATGATGCCAGCGCCTGGGAGGGTTGGGTATCGTGATTATCGACAAACGTCACGGCAGCGTCCGGCTCCGTCTGAACTAACGTGTTGCTCAAAATCTGAGCCATGTCAAACTGGGCGTTGCTGGTGGCGGCTTTGACAAACTGATAATGTAACGGTACATCGAACAACCGCATGCAATGACCGCAAACGTCCAGATAATGCCGCAGCTTATCCAGTTCCCAGCTCCAATATTCACCCACGGCTGGCAATGTCTGACCGGTGTTTTGACGCAGCTCGCCCAGCCAGTGAGTATAGAACTGAAAATCCATGTGCTTTACCGCGTCCAAACGGAAGCCGTCCATTTTCACCGTATCGTAATACCACTGACCCCAGCGGTCCAGTTCCGCGATAACCTCTGGATTGGACAGATCGAGATCCGCGCCCATCAGATAGTCATAATTGCCATTCTCGCTGTCGGTTTCCTGATCCCATTGTTTCCCGACAAAGCGGAAGATTCCGCTGTACTTCCAATCGCTGTCCCAATCCGTGCCGTCGAAATGACTCCAGTTCCAGGTGAAATCGGAATACTTTCCTTTCCGCCCCGGGAATGTAAACTTCGTCCACGCCTGAATCGGCCGGGGATCCGCAACAGTCTGGTTCCGGTTGTCCCCGGCGTCCTGCACCGCCAGCACTTCCTCCTGCGCATCCGCGCCCAGCCGGTGGTTCAGCACGATATCGGCCATCACTTCAATTCCGGCCCGATGCAGCGCTGCAACAGCTTCAAGATACTCCGCGCGTGTTCCATATTTCGTTGCGACAGTCCCTTTCTGATCAAATTCTCCCAGATCATACGTATCATACACGCCGTAGCCGACGTCGCTTTTCCCACCCGTGCCTTTATAGGCCGGCGGCAGCCAGACGCCGCTGATTCCCAGCGCAGCCCAGCTTTCCGCCATCGCGGCGCACCGCTTCCAATGCTGCTGATCCTCGGGCAGATACCACTCGAAGGCCTGCAGCAGCGTTTTATTTTCCAAGTCAACCGCCTTCTTTCTGTGATTCAATACGTTTACTGTACCACAAATCAATCTGATGAAAGTTGAATTCAAAAAATTGTAAGAAAAAAGAAAAACTCTCCTCGAAGGAGAGCTTTCGACAGAATCCGTTTATTCCGCTTCCAGCTTGGAAGTGCAGTGCGGGCAGCGGGTGGCATGCAGATCAATCTCGGTCTTGCAGAAAGGGCAGACCTTGGTCGTCTTCGGCTGCGGCGCCGGTTCTTCCCTGGCACGCAGCTTGTTCATCCAGCGAATGATCAGGAAGATGACAAACGCGGTTAACAGAAAATTGATCAGTCCGGTGATGAAGCTGCCGTAAGCGATCGTGGAAGTATGTGCCTGCGCTTCCGCCAGCGTCGGGTAATGCTGGCCGTCCAGCGCAATGAACATATTGGTGAAATCCAGCCGGCCGGTAAACAGACTGATCACCGGCATGATGATATCGTTGACCATCGACGTGACTAACGCGTTAAAGCCGCCGCCAATGATCACGCCGACCGCCAGATCGATCATGTTGCCTTTCAGCGCAAATTTCTTAAATTCTTTGAGCATTTTTTCACTCCTGTTCTGTGCGTTCCATTATAGTGAACCCCCACCGGAAAATCAATTCTTTCCATCAGATTTTCTTGCCTGAGGGATGAATCGGAAAGCAGCGGGCCCGTGCGCGCGATCTGAATTCATAGCCATTTACAGTTCAATATTAGAACTAATAATCAAAAAATTAATCTTCACTTAATCCTTGATAATTCTTTCTCATGATAGAATACAGACGAAATCTGCGGAAGTTTTTGTTAACCGCAGAGGAAGAAAGGGAGGAAATAATGATGAAAAGCAGTAAAAATCTGACGGCGCTTCTGCTTGCGGGCCTGATGATGACCACCGCGGCCTGCGGTACGAAGAACGAACCGGCTCAGGGAAGCGGTAGTTCGAAAGGCGAAGCGACGATCACAAAAACAGCCAAAGGATTCGGCGGCGACGTCACCGTCACCGTGAACTTTGACAAAGAGGGTAAGCTGACCAGTGTGGAGGCGGTCGGCGACGAGGAAACGCCGACGATCGGCGGTCAGGCGATTCAGGAACTGCCGGCGAAAATCGCCGAGGCAGGCAGCGCGGACGTGGACGGCGTCGCCGGCGCAACCATCACATCCACTGCAATTAAAACCGCGGTGCAGGAAGCGATTGACGAATACAACGGTACAAGCGCGGAAATCCCGGCCGCCAAGATGAAGGCCGGCACCTACACCGTCACCGCCAGCGGTTTCTCCTTGTTGAAGGAAATGGAAGTCGCGGTCACGGTCAGCGAAGACAAGATTGAAAACATTGAAGTGCTGGACAACGGCGACACCTATCCGTTTTTGGAAGCGGCGAAGGAAAAACTGATTCCGCGGATTCTGGAAAACCAGTCGGTCACCGTCGATTCGATCACCGGCTGCACCGGTTCCAGCACCGGCATCAAGCAGGCCACGGAAAAAGCCGTTGCCCAGGCGTTGGCCGAAGGGGGTTCCGAGGCAGCGGCGATCAAGAATTTCTATAAGACGCCAGCCAAATCCACAGAGCAGGAAACGATCGACGTCGACGTCTTAGTCGTCGGCCTGGGCGGCTCCGGCACAGCGGCGGCGATGAGCGCGGCTGAAACTCAGTACGCGGCCAATGGCAACGATGCCTCCAAGGTCAGCGTTCTGGCGATTGACAAAGCCGGCAAATACGGCGGCACCTCCTGCATCACCGCGGACACGATGGGCATCAACGCCCCGGAATACGACAAGACCTACCATGGCGGCAAGGATTATGTCGACGCCAAAGCGATGAAGGAAGACTGGAACAACTTTACCAAGGGCGATGCGAAGCAGGATCTTCTGGATCTGTTCTTCGACGAATCCGGCAAGACGGTCGACTGGCTGATCAGCCACGGCTTTGATTACGGCCAGGGTTCCCCGGAGGGCGAAGGCTATCAATACGGCGGACCGCAGCGCGGTTTCACTGACGAGGATATCTGGTACGTCAAATTCCAGTATACCGGCCAGGGTTACGGCAACTGGAAGAAAGAAACCGGCGAAATGTTTGACAGCATGATCGCCGACTATGAAAAGGTTGGCGGCCAGTATCTGCTGGAAGTCGAAGCCAAGGAATTGATTTATGACAAGGACACCAACACGGTGACCGGCGTCAAAGCGGAACGTTACGATGGCAAGCAGTACACCATCAACGCCAAGAAAGTCATCATCGGCACAGGCGGCTTCTCCAACAACGCCGCGCTGCAGGAAAAATACCTGTCCAACCAGTATTACCCGCTGCAGGGCAGCTGGCTGATGTACGGCATGCAGCAGAACGACGGCACGATGATCAGTTCCGCGCTGGATCTGGGCGCCGGCACCTACAATATCGGAATGCCGCCGATGGTTCACTTGCAGGGCGCGCCGATCACGCTGCACGAATATCCGGTTGAAGTCGTCGGCGATGAAAACGACGTGGGCTTCTGGACACAGCTGCCGCGCCGCAACTCACTCAACGATTTCCCGAATGCTCTGGCCAGCGCTGCTTACGCATTACAGGTCAACATGAAGGGCGAACGCTTCTCCAACGAAGCCGGCACCTTCCAGACCTGGAAATCCGGCCCGCGCTACTACACGATCTGGTCGGACGACTTCTTCCGCGAGGTCGAGAAGAACGGTCTGCCGGTCAGCTTCAACGACGATCTGACCTGCCAGGGCGGTATCGACGCAGGCAAACCTCTGCCGGTAGACGAGCTGATCGACCTGTGCGTGAAAAAAGGCATCGCTGTTAAAGCGGATACGCTGGAAGATCTGGCAAAGCAGCTGAAGATCGACCCGGCGGTCTTGAAAGACAATGTCGACCGCTACAATGCCGCGGTGGAAGCGGGCAAGGATGAGGAATTCGGCAAGGCCGCGGACTTCTTAACGATGAAGATCGGCGAAGAAGGCCCATATTACGCCTTTGTCGGCGCTTCCTACATTTACTCCACGGTCGGCGGCTTGGACGTCAACACCGACATGCAGGTCTTAGGCTCCGACAATGCGACGCCGATCAACGGCCTGTACGCGGTCGGCACGGATTCTCTGGGCGTTCTGTTCTCGGAACAGCGTGAATACGTCACCTATGGCGGCGCAGCTCAGGGTTGGGCTTATACGTCCGGACGTCTGGCCGGCATCAGCGCGGTCAACAGCCTGGGCGAATAAACGTCCCATTGCAGCGCATCAACACCAAGGATTCATGAAGGTTTGCTCGCTGTAAGCCACAACATCCAGGATTGAAAAAGGTCTGTCCCCTGCGGGCAGACCTTTGTTTTATTTTCGGCTTGTCCTGATCAACCCTTATCCTGTGGAAATACCCCCTCCAGCCGGCAACGGTTAACCCCCTTTTCTCACCAGAGTCAAAGCGGAGAAAATACGCTTCCGGATGCGATGCGCCGCAGCTCAGTCTCACTTTCAATCGGAACACACCTTCCCTTTTCCGTCGGAAAAACCTGAATTTCCCGGTTTACTTTCCCGGGTTCCTCTCGCATAATGAAAGAGAAACATAACGAATCGGATTCTTCTTTTAAATTGAACGATTCGGCGCAAATCTGCGGAGTTCCGGCAATCGGCCATCAGCCGCAGAATCACGGAGGGAAAATCATGGCATTCTGGACACCCTGGCGCGGCTGTCACCGTCAAAGTGAAGGCTGCCGCTATTGTTATATCCACAAAGGCGACGCCCACCGCGGCGTCGATACGAACCAAGTCGTACGCAGCGAGCATTTTTACGCACCGCTGGAAAAGAAAGCCAACGGTGAATGGAAAATGAAAGGCGGACAGATCGTCTACGTCTGCTTCTCCTCCGATTTCTTTGTCGAAGACGCCGATCCATGGCGCGCGGAGGCCTGGCAGATCATCCGTCAGCGTCCGGATCTTCACTTTCTGTTTCTGACCAAGCGCATCGAACGGTTTTCCATCGGTCTGCCGGACGATTGGGGTGCGGGGTATCCCCATGTGACGATTGGCTGTACCGTTGAGAATCAGCGCCGCGCGGATGAACGGTTAGCGCTGTTGGCCACGCTGCCGATCGCCCATAAGAATATTATCTGCCAGCCGATGCTGGAAGCGATGGATCTGGAAAAATGGCTGCGTGATGAAACGATCGAACTGGTTGTCGCCGGCGGGGAATCGGACCGCTGCGCCCGCCCGTTAGACTACGCCTGGATTCTGGATTTGCGCGCCCAATGCGAACGTCATCACAAGCACTTTGAATTTCGCCAGTGCGGAACGCATTTCATCAAGGATGGCCGGCTCTATACGCTGCCGGTCAGGGAACTCACCCGCCAGGCCCGCAAAGCTGCGATCAACCTCTGACAGCTCGCTTTTTCCGGTCTTAAAATGCGAGGATATTCTCCCAAGCATGAAGTACAATCAAGAATACAGAAAGGATCTGGAAACTATGGAATGGATTGACCGCCTCAACGCCTCGCTGAATTACATCGAGGAACATTTAACGGAAGAAATCAGGCTCGAGGATCTCGCGCGGATCGCCTGTTGTTCCAGCTATCACTACCAACGCATGTTCACTTACATCGCGGGGATTCCGCTTTCCGAATATCTGCGCCGGCGTCGGATGTCGATCGCCGCGGTCGAGCTGCAGCAGAGTGAAATCAAGGTCATCGACCTTGCGCTGAAATACGGCTATACCTCGCCGACCGCCTTCAACCGGGCATTCCAAAGCGTGCATGGCCTTGCCCCCTCGGCCGTCCGCAAGCCGGGCTGCTCCGTCAAAACTTTCCCGCCGATCAGTTTCCGGATCACTGTCAAAGGAGTGGAAGAAATGAATTATCGGATTGAAAAGAAAGAAGCGTTTCGGATCGTGGGCTTGTCCGCCCCGATGAAAAGCAACACCGAGGAAAATTTCAGCGTCGTCCCGCAGCTGTGGGGCCGGGCGGCAGAGGAAGGCTGGATCGGAAAACTGGCGGCGATGATGAACGCTCAGCCGATGGGGATCTTGGGCGTCAGCGCCTGCTTTGAGCATGAAAACTGGAAATACTTTATCTCCGTGGCGACCGATCTGCCGGCGGAAGCGCCGTTAGAAGAGTATGTCGTACCGGCGTTTACGTGGGCGATCTTCTCCGGGGAAGGCGTTTGTCCGCAGGCGATTCAGGATCTGGAACGAAGAATCGTCACGGAATGGCTGCCGACCTCCGGGTATGAATACGATAACGGCCCGGACATCGAGGTTTATCTGGAACCCGATCCATCCCAGGCCCGCTTTGAAGTGTGGATTCCCGTGGTACGCGCTCAATCCGGCAACGCGCAATGAGCGCCGCCTTTGACGATTTTAAGCAGAGTTTGAAGCCTGCGGAACAAGCGGGAGTTCAGGCTTTGCATGAGGCCTTGTTAAATCAGGGCTGCCAGGCGGAGATCAAGGAAGCAAAAAGCGGATACACCGTCAGTTACCTGAAGCCGAACCGCAAAACGCTGGCCAACTTCGTCTGCCGGAAAAGTGGCGTCAAGCTGCGCCTGTATCCGGAAAGCATATCCCGGTATGAAGCGTTTTTAAGCACGCTGCCGGAAGCGATGAAAAAAGCGATCCGCAACGCCTCCGTCTGTAAGCGGCTGATCGATCCGGACGATTGCAACCCCCGCTGCCAGACGGGCTACACGTTCACAATGGATGGCGAATTGTTTCAGAAATGTCGGTATATGGCCTTCTTCTTCACCGTAAACGAAAGCACGCTGCCTTCACTCTTGGCGTTTCTTGAACAGGAACGGCAGACTCCCGCAGCGTGATCGCTTTGATTTATCCCATTGCAGTTCCCTGAATTTCCTTCTGTTCAGGGAACTTTTCATGCCTTCTTTTCCGCTTTTTCCGGCTGCCGCCCATTTTGGTTCCACAAAAAAACTCCGCCCAAAATACTTCCCCAGTCAAAAATCTGACCCAAGGGGGATTTAAAAGCGGAGCTTTATTTTATCGCTGTCGTTTCCCTTCCTCATTGAGAATAGTTCTCATTGAAGCAGGGCGCGGATCGCCGGTTCCAGCGCCAACAGATCCGAGGTGTCTTTGCGGATCCAGCAGGAAAGCGTCATCCCGTGGATCAGCGCGCAGATCTGCGGGGCGATGTGTCCGGCCCGTTCCAGACTGTATCCGCAAGCCATCAGCTTATCGCAGTATAAGCGAATCCAGCGCTGATAGACCTGTTTCGCGGCTTCCTCCATGTCGGCGCTGATATCGGAAGCTTCGATGCCGATGAACGTGATGACCAGCGACGTCGCGTATCCCTTGTGATTTTCCAGCATATCCGCAATGTGATGCGCCATCTTGACAAACACGTCCACCGCGTTGTCCGATACCGGGAAGATCAAGGCCAGAATGCCCTGTTCCATCCGCTCATAGGCATAATTGAGCACTTCAACGCCCAGCTGATTCTTGCCGCCGGGGAAGAAATAATAGAACGATCCTTTGGGGATGCCGCAGGTATCCAGAATCTCTTTCAGGCCGACGCCGTAATAGCCTTTTTGAGCGATCAAGTTCGCAGCCGACTTCAGAATCCGCAGTCGTTTTTCATTCGTTTTTTCCTGATTCATTCTGTTCTCCCTCATCCCTGTCCGCCATCCGCTTTCTTTCTCTATCTTTTTATTATAAACTAGAATTAAGCATTAAAGAAAGAGTCGATCCCGAAATCTCGTTATAAAGTACGAAATTATCCCGGATTTGCCGCGCAGGCTGAAATCACAGACTGTTGCTTATCTGTTCTGCCGGACAGACCTGATCTTAAATTCTCGTGTTTTCTTTCTCTTTAATTCAGAATGGAGTCCCTTTTATGAAAAAACAACCCCGCTGTTGGTTCCGGATCCTGACCGCGATTGGAATTGCAAGCTTGATGATCGTCGGTATTCTCGCCATTCAGACCTTTTCGATCATCCGGCCGCGCTGCGTCGATCAGACACTATCCATGCGCTGCGTCGGCGCATGTCCATCAGAATTCATGGATCTTCATCTACAAGGAAATGTCGATCAGTTTCATCAGTTTAACGGTTTTTTACAGGTTGGTGAGTTGGAAATCAAGCTGGAAAACAGGAACATGATGCCCGCGTCATTATTTTTTAAACAGAGAATATCAGTTTTGGGAATTGAAAATCTCCCCCTTCGCGCCGGATTTGAAATATGTCGTCAACCGTCCGATGACCCAGTGGTTTATCTTTGACAGAGAACGCTCATTTCTAATTTTGCCCGTGAATTTTGATCCGAATCAGCTGAACTCGGTTGAAAGCGCCGCCGGCGTTGATCTCGGACCCCGAGACTGAAGCTGATTTTAACAACGCCTGATCAAACAAGCGCAACCGATCATTTTTGTCACAATCTCCAATTCCCGCCTTTTTTCAATTATAATAAGGAAGATGAAGGAGGGTCTGATATGAATAAGATCTGGATTATTGAGGATGACGCCAGCCTGGCCCGGCTGATCTCGGAGAATTTAACTAAATGGGGCTATCCTTGCGAAGCGGCGACAGATTTTGATCAGCTGGACAAGGATTTTTTAAGCGTGCAGCCGCAGCTGATCATCATGGACGTCTCGCTGCCGGGGAAAAGTGGTCATGCCTGGTGTGCGGAAATCCGCAAACTATCCAAGGTACCAATTCTTTTTCTGTCCTCGCATAATGAAAACATGGATATCATCATGGCGTTGAATCAGGGCGGCGACGATTATCTGACCAAGCCGTTTTCCATGGAAATTCTGGTCGCCCGGATTCAGGCGCTGCTGCGCCGGGCTTACAGCTACGAGCCTTCGGGTACGCTGATGGAGTTTCAGGGCGCCGTCTTCAATCTCGCCGACGCTTCCTTAAGCAAAGACGGCCGGCAATGCGAGCTGACCAAGAATGAGTTTAAAATCCTGCAGCTGCTTCTGGAAAATAAAAATAAAGTCGTATCCCGGGAAAAGATCATGTTGAAGCTATGGAACAACGACTGCTTCGTCGATGAGAACACGCTGACCGTCAACGTCAACCGGCTGCGCAGGAAAATGGAACAGCTGGGCATCGACGATTGTATCGAAACACGCAAGGGACTGGGGTATTTGCTTCATGCTTAAAAGCTATCTGCGTCATCGCTCGTTTCTTTTTCTGTGGACAGGGATCGTGCTGGCGATCTACGCCTTCCTGCAATATCTCTACTGGTATCCGCTGGATTCGATCGGCTACACCGCCCTGATCGTCCTGACGCTGCTGACCTTGATTTCCGCGCTGGATTATCGTCGTTATCAACGTCGGCAGCGGCAGCTGGAAGCGTTGGAAGAGGCGTGGATCAGTCTGGAACGGGAAATGCCGGACACCCGCGATCCGCTGGAGCAGCGCTATCAACAGCTGATCCTGAAGCAGCGCGTCATCCTGACGGAAGAAAAGGAAAAGCAAAACGCCGCACAGAAACAGCGGGAAGAGCTGGTCACGATGTGGATGCATCAAATTAAACTGCCGCTGGCTTCACTGAGCCTGATTCTTGAAAGTCTCGAGCCGGAAGACACCATTTCCGCCAGTCATCTCAATGAAATGAAGCTCGCGCTGATGCGGACGGAACAGTATGCACAGACCGCGCTCAAGGCGATTCAGATTGAGAATCTGAAAGAGGATCTGATTTTAGAGCCGTGTGATCTGGGCGAGCTGTGCCAGGAAGTGATCCGCAAGCAAGCGCTGCCGTTCATCCTGAAAAAGCTGCAGCTGAACTTCACGCCGTTTCATCAACCTGTTATTACCGACCGGAAATGGCTGGGCTTCATTCTGGAACAGCTGTTGTCCAATGCCTTAAAATACACTGACGCCGGCATGATCAGCGTCACGTTTCGCTGTGACCCGACACCGCATTTAATCATCGCCGATACCGGCCGGGGCATCGCCGCTGCGGATCAGGCACGGCTGTTTGAGCGGGGCTATACCGGCTATAATGGCCATCATGACTTCAAGGCCAGCGGGATCGGGCTTTATCTCTGCCGGAAAACCGCCGATTCGCTCAATATCAAGCTGCATCTTGAATCCGAAAAAGAGAAAGGTACGCAGGTTCATCTGATCTTCCCCTCTCCCGATCTGTTTTTCTATCGCTGATTCCTTCCTTTGCGCATCGTGACAGAAATGTTCGATTGCCCGGGAAATTGTTCGTCAAGTCGATTGAGCGAATTTCAGCGCTGCGATAAAATGGGATCAGATGAAAGAAATGAGGGATGCAAAATGGAACTGCTGCGAGCAGAGAACATTCAAAAAGTATACAACACCCGCGCCGGAGGCAAGCCGTGCCGCGCGCTGGCCGGGGTCAGCTTCTCCATAGAAGCGGGGGAATTCGTTGCGATCATGGGCGCGTCGGGATCGGGCAAATCAACCTTGCTTAATATTCTGGCGACCCTGGATACGCCGACCAGCGGCGAAGTCTATCTGGAAGGTCAATCCATGAAACAGATCAAAGGAAAGGATCTGGCGGTCTTCCGGCGGGAAAAGCTGGGCTTCGTCTTCCAGGATTTCAATTTACTGGACACCTTCACTGTCCGCGACAACATCCTGCTTCCGCTGGTGCTCAGCCGCACGCCGTTAGCGGAAATGGAACGACGGTTAAAACCGGTCGTTGCCAGTCTGGGCATTGAACCGCTGCTGGAACATTTCCCGGTCGAGATTTCCGGCGGTGAAAAGCAACGGACTGCAGTAGCACGGGCGGTCATTACCGAACCGCGCTTAATTCTGGCGGATGAACCGACCGGGGCGCTGGACTCGCGGTCATCCCAACAGCTGCTTGACATTTTTGATCAGCTGAACCAGCAGGAACAGACGCTCTTGATGGTGACGCACAGCTCGCTGGCAGCCAGCCATGCCCGGCGGGTGCTGTTTATCCGCGACGGCAGGCTGTTCGCAGAATTATGCCGCGGCGATCAGTCTCAGCAAGTCTTCTACGACTGGATTACCGCGTCGTTGTCCATGGCGACGCGGCAGGATGGGGAGAGCTTATGATCCGCTATGCTTTCCGTCTGGCCTGCGACAATCTGAAACGCGGTCAAAATGTGACGCTGCCGTTTTTCATCGCCAGTACCGTCACGGTGTTTCTGCATTTTCTGATCATGACGATGATGTTTAATCCGCATGTGCCGGAAATCCGCGGCGGCGCGACGCTGGCCTTTATTTTCCAGCTGGGCGTGTTCGTCATCACGACCTTTGCGATTCTGTTTATGATCTCGATCCATCAGATGCTTTTAAAAAAGCGGAAAAAGGAATTGGGCTTATATACGATTCTGGGCATGGAAAAGAAACACATCTCTTTGATTTTATGTTGGGAAAACTGGATTCAAACACTTGCTTCCTTGGGATTGGGACTCCTTTTGGGACTGGTCGGCGGACGCCTGATCTGGATGATCCTTTTAAGGATACTCAACAGTCCCAACGGCCTGCCCTACGCCTTTTCCTGGACTGCGCTGGGCTGGACGGCCGCTGTTTTTATCGGCTTGTTTCTGGCGACCACCGCCGTTTCACTGTTTCAGATTCATCGGCTCAATCCGATCGAGCTGCTTCACAGCGAAAAACAGGCGGATAAACCGGTGCGTTTTCTTGCCGTTAAGACGGTGTTCGGCCTGATCTGCCTGATCGTGGCCTATGCCGTCGCCTTGTTCACCAACAATATGTTTACCGCGTTGATAGTCTTTTTCTTCGATTGCATGCTTGTCATCTTCGCGACCTCCATTCTCTTTGAATCCGGCACGACATTCTTTCTGCGCTGGCTGAAAAAGCGGAAAACGTTTTATTACAAGCCTGACAACTTCGTCGCGGTGTCGATGCTTTCCCACCGGATCCGCCGGAATGCTTCCAGCCTGACGACGATCTGCATCCTCAGCACGATGTTGTTAGTGACGATGGGCGGCTGCGCAGCTTTGTTTTTCGGCGAGGATAATGCGTTATCAGAATCCAATCCGGATGATCTGACCTACACGCTCAGCGAGGAACTGACTTCTTCTCAGCGGGATGAAATCACCGCGGCTGCGGCCGAGCTGGCCGAAACGCATCATGTCACACTGGAGGATGTCCAGATTTACAGCTATGGCGAAGCGTATTCCAAACTTATTGGTTCTACGTTGGGAACATTTACCGACAACGACTATCTCGTCGGTTTCCGCAGTGCGGTGATCGACTATGGCTACGATATCTTTCTGATTCAGAGCGATACCTACCAGCGGATTACCGGTCAGATTGCGGCGCTGCAAAATGATGAGCTTCTGATCCTGACGGGCAACGATCAGATTCATCTTTCAGCATTAACGATTAATGGAAAAACCTATGCGGTCCGCGATATCCAGCGCAGCACGCCGTTCACTCAGCGCAAATACAACAACGGCGGCGGCACGAATTCATCGGATTCCAGCGAGCTGTTATTCCTGGTCTTCGCGGATGAAGCGGCGATGCTGCCGGTTCAGGATTATCTGCAGGAAGGGAAATGGGAAACCAGCACGCGGATCGGCGTGAATTACAGCGGTACATTGGAAAACCGCACGGCGTTTTACGAGGCGTTGAACCAACGTGTCCGCGGATCAGGCGTTCCGGTTCAATTTGCCACCTGCCTTGACTACGACCGGCAGGAATTCAAAAGCATGTATGGAGGACTGTTATTTGTCGGCGTGTTCTTCTCCGCTCTGTTTTTAACGGCGACCGTGCTGATCATTTATTTCAAGCAGATCTCGGAAGCGATGGACGATCGTGAACAGTATATCCTCCTGCAGAAAGTCGGCATGGACGAACAGGAGGTATCCGCAACGATCAACCGTCAGGTCATGCTCGTCTTCTTCCTGCCGCTGATTACCGCTTTGATTCACACCAGCTTCGCGACGCCGCTGATGCAGACGCTGTTAGTGGCGCTGAAACTGACAAATCCGATCTTCACCTATGCCTGCGTCAGCGTATGCGCCGTGATCTTCACGATCTTCTACCTGATTTTCTACCGCATGACTTCGCAGATTATCAAGAAAGAAGTGGCGTTCTGAGTTCACTGTTAAAAGACTTTAAGCTTCTTCATTTGGTAAATTCCGGCAATCCTTTGAAATTCAGGATCAGGTGATAAAAACTCCCGGCTTTGAAATAATTCCTTCTTGGGGAATCGACCGCTTTCTGGCGGACTTCATCGTCGGGAGTTTTTTATTTTCATATGCCGATCAGCCATAGCAAGCGGGCAGGAATAGAGCGGTTCAAAATTTCGTTTTCTGCCCCTTTGCGTATTGGATATCCGATTTGTGAACGCCATCGCTTTTTATAACACTTTTCCTCAGGACAGAAACAAACCGGAAGCAATATCGGCAACTGCATCGCTGACGAATCATAAAAGCTTTTTATTCATATTTCCTTCCCACGTAGATCATCGGGATGAACAATCCTCCAAGATAGATCAGAAGCAGAACGATCTTCACAGGCCAAGGATCACCATTGAAAAGAAGCATCAGAAACTCATATACCACCGGCATCAGCACCAGTGAACCCAGCGCCCAGTTGCGGCCGGCATTCATGATCGGCAGCCAGTTGCGATTATTAAAGTAAATTCCAACGAGATTCATTCGGAAAACGCCGTTGCTGTAACTGCTGATTTTATTCTCATCATAATAGGCGGGCAGTTTTTCCCGCGCGAACAGACAAAAATAGAGGCCAAAGATCACGCTGAGCAGCTCCACGAGTAATAAATCATTGAACATCCTGGAAGAAACCAGATGAAAGTGCAGCAGCATCCCTATTTCTCCCGCGGAAACCGCAAGACAAAGCAGGAGAAGCAAACCGTTTTTCTGACGGCGCTGCTTCCGCGGCTGCGGATCTTCCTCGCCCATCGTTATCGCTTTTGTTACAAGCTTGTCGACCTGATTGGCGCTCATCGGTTCCGATTGGGGAATTCTCCGGCATTCCAGCAGCTCCGCCACGCTCACATCGAGCGCCTGAGCCAGCGGCACTAACAGCGTGATATCCGGCATATTCAAACCGCGTTCCCATTTACTGACCGCTTTATCTGAAATCATGAGCTTCTGCGCCAGATCTTTTTGCGTCATTTGTTTCTGTCTTCGCTGATCGGCAACGAACGCCCCGAATTGTTGCTTATCTAATTCAAACATAACTTCCTCCTCCTGCCGTTATTTTATAACAGAAGTTGAAAAACATCGACCGACAGGTGGTTGAGTTGTACTATTCCCGGGTTTTTAGCAGGAGATCAACCGAAAAGATCAGGCGTGATTTTTGAAAAGAGAGCTGAAGTCTGCCAAACTTGACATTCAACTTCCACTCTTCTAAAACTTGTTATTCCTTAGAAAGACAAACTGACCAACCTGAAAATTTGCCTATCAGGTTTTGAAATTATTATAGAAAAATAAGAACAGGTATCTTCTGAATATCAATATTCCTTGTACGCAATTTTATCATGCGAATTCAACTAAAACCTGAATAAATTTATTCAGGCTGTAAATAGCTTATACAAAAAGATTGAACCCCCGGCATGCCATGATGCCCTAGGTTCAATCTTTCTTTTCTTTATTCCACGCTCGGCTGCGGCAGCGCCTTCAGCTGTTGATGCCGGCTGAAGATTTCCATGAATTCCTCCCCGGTAATCGTTTCCTTCTGAAGCAGGTATTCCGCTTCCTCATGCAGCAGCTGCGCGTTGTCCTCAAGAATCTTCCGGGCTTCCGCATGCGCGTTCTTGATGATCGCCATGACTTCCTTGTCGATCAAGGTCGCCGTTTCATTCGAGCACACCAGCGATGCGTCGCCGCTCAGATACCGGTTGTTCACCGTTTCCAGCGCCGTCATGCCGAACTGATCGCTCATGCCCAGCTGGGCCACCATCGCCCGCGCCAGCCGTGTCGCCTGTTCGATATCGTTGGACGCGCCGGAGGTGCAGATATTGAACATGAATTCTTCCGCCGCCCGGCCGCCGGTCAGCGTGCGGATCTTGTCCAAAATCTCATCCTTGCTCATTAAGACGCTTTCCTGCTCCGCCACCTGCATCGTATACCCCAGCGCTCCATTGGTATGCGGGATAATCGTAATCTTATGCACCGGCGCGGAATTCTTCGACACCGCGGCCACCAGGGCGTGACCAATTTCATGATAGGCGATAATCCGTTTTTCCTTTTCGGAAATAACCGCGCCTTTGCGTTCCTTCCCGGCGATCACCGTGTCGACCGCTTCGTCAAAGTCGTGCTGCATGACCTTGGAATGACTGTTGCGCACTGCCGTTAACGCCGCTTCGTTGACGATGTTCGCCAGCTCTGCGCCGGAAGCGCCGGAGGTTGCCAGGGCGATCGTACGGTAGTCGATGTCGCTGTCGACGACGATATCCTTGACGTGAACTTTCAAGATTTCTTCGCGGCCCTTTAAGTCCGGAAGTTCGACAGGAATCCGCCGGTCGAACCGCCCCGGTCTCAACAGTGCTTTATCCAGCGTTTCCGGCCGGTTGGTCGCCGCCAGGATGACGACGCCCTTGCTTCCATCGAAGCCGTCCATTTCCGCTAACAGCTGATTCAATGTCTGTTCGCGCTCGTCATTGCCGCCCATGCCGTTGGCGCTGTCGCGTTTTTTGCCAATCGTATCAATCTCGTCAATGAAGACGATGCACGGCGCTTTTTCCTGTGCCTGCTTAAACAGATCGCGGACCCGCGCGGCGCCCATGCCGACAAACATCTCCACAAATTCCGTACCGGAAATCGAGAAAAACGGAACGTTCGCTTCGCCCGCCACCGCCTTGGCCAACAGCGTCTTACCGGTGCCCGGCGGCCCGACCAGCAGCGCGCCCTTCGGCATCTTTGCGCCCAGCTTCTTATATTTATCCGGGTTGTGCAGGAAGTCGACGATCTCGCTCAGCGCTTCCTTCGCTTCATCCTGCCCCGCGACGTCCTGAAACGTCTTGCCCGTTTCCGCCGACACATAGATTTTCGCGCTGGATTTCCCAAACGTCATCGTGTTCGCGCCCATTTTCTTCGCCAGCTGTTTGGAAAACAGCTGACCGACGCCCAGAATGACGATGATCGGCACCAGCCACATCAACATATCCATTAAGAAGGAATTCTGCTGCGGAATGACCGCGGTGTACTTTGCGCCGCTCTGTTCCAGCCGCTCTGTCAACGTTGCATCGTTGGGCATAATACCGGTTACGAACACATTTTTCCTGTTGTCCTTAATCGTGTAGGCGATCTTGCCGGTCTGGTTGTCCACTTCCACCTCGTCGACCTGTTTTTCTTCCAGAGCGGCGATCAGGTCGCTGTATCCGACTTCCTTGATCCGCTGGTTCTGGATCATCGGCGTCACGAACAAATTGAACGCCATCAGCGCGATCATCATCACGAAATAATAATAAATTAACGGTTTCTTGTTTTTTGGTTTTTCTGCTTTCATAAATCCTCCCGATCCAGGAACTCGTTTAACTTGCGTAACCCTGAATTGATTTCATCCAGTTCCTCCGCTGTCATTTTCAGCGAAATCTGATCACTTTGAAGCGCGATCTGATGATCGCAGTCGCGGATCAGCTGCAGTGATTTCTCCGACAGACAGATCCGTACCGTGCGCTGATCCTGTTGGGAACGCACGCGATGCAGAAAGCCGTTGCGTTCCAGCCGCTGACAGATCGCGGAGATATTGCTGACAGTCATGCCGGCCGCTTCCGCCAGATCGCAGATTCGCTGCCCATCTTCTTTAAACAGCTCGATCATCACGACCGCCTGCGGGCCGGTCAGTCCCAACGGTTCGTACAGTTCCTTCAGGCAATGATGCAGGCGCATATTAATCTGCCGCAAAAGCGACATCATTTCCATGACTTGCTCGCTCATAAATCCTCCATTTCTAAATATTCAATGCATTGAATATCTATCTGTTGAAGATTATAGTTCCAGTCCTGGTTTCTGACAAGCCTTCTGCCTCACTTCACACAATCTCACAAATTCACTCCATTTTTTCCGGCAGATCTTCCAGCCGCACTTTCCGTTCGCCGAGCTTCTCCGAGAACAGGATTGCCGGATTCTGCGTTTTTAAAAACGCCATGACGGTCTGAGCGTCTTGATCGTGCTGCAGCTGGATCAGGGTTGTCCTGCGGCCCCGGGCATTAATCTGCAGCTGGCATGGGGCGTACAGCTTCTCCGACTTCCGCAGCGGCACCTGCGCATAGCTGCACATTGTGATTTCATCATAAGTCCCCTGGACGCCCTGCCTGTTAAACCAGGATATCCAGCGGTCTTCGAGAAAGAACGTCGTATCGACCTGCCGGTAAAGCAGCCGCTGTGGTCCCCGCAGGCTTTGGGTAAAGCGCTTGACCTGCCCCAGCTCATGCACCGCCTGAATTAAGCGAACCGCCAGTGCCGCCAGGAAAACGACGATGAACAAGCTGACGTAAAGCGATTGACTGATCCAGGCCAGAATGGCCGCTGCAACCAACAAAAATAAATAGAACATCAGCGCCCGGCTGTGTTTTTTGACGATCTGTTTCTGTATGAGTTCCGTGATGTGTTTCATCACCATCACCTCCGTTATTGTCATTGTATCATATTTTTCTTATTTCTCGTATTCATTATTCTTTTCTTATACAGATTCCGGAAAGTGTACAAAAAAACCGGAGGATTGTGAACATCCATTTCCCCCGGTTTCATTCATATTCAGGCAGTTCCGCCAGCGTCAGCGGTTTGGCTGGGATTTCGTAATAGACGACGATCGCCGGATTCACGGTTTTGAGAAACCGCAGCACGTTCATACAATCGTCCTTGCGTTCCAGCGCAAGAACGGTATAGCGCTTGTCGCGGCAGTTGATCTGTAATTTCCAGCTGCGTTTTCGGCTGTCAAATTTCATCCGTGAATTTTCGTTGATCTGATTGAGATAACAGTTCTTGATCTGTTCGTAACGCACGCATAAGCCTTTTCCGCGGTACCAGGAAATCAGCTTGTTGGGCAGAAAAAACGTGTTGTCCGCCTGCCTGCACAACGGCAGGGATTCGCTCAGATCGAGATCCCGGACAAAGCGTCTGGCGCGCACCTTCTGAACCCATGCTTCCAAGCCGGCCAGACCGTCGATGATCAGACTGGCAAAAAACAACAGCCACAGTGTACCGCTGAAAAAAGAAATCGTCAGCGTCAACAAATTGAGCGTCAACGCGAAGCCCAGCTTCTCCCATGGTTCCGCCATGGCTTTGCGAATTAAACCAGCTTCGATCCGCTTCATGATCGTCATCTCCTTTTTCTTTATTATAACAGGAAACAATAATCAGGGTTCTGGTCTTTCTGGTAAATTCACAATTCAATTCGGAAATTGGACAGTTCTTACATCTTTGACTTGCATTCAGACTTCATGAAATCCGCTATGGTTCAATCGAACTGAATTTTCCAATTATTCATAGCGCAGCGCGTCGATCGGATCGAGCTTCGCCGCTTTGTTCGCCGGATAGTACCCGAAGAAGACGCCGATCACCATACTGAAGCCGACCGCCAGGGTACAGGCCGCAGCCGACGGCTTGGCGGGATAACCTAACAAATTCGCCGCGCCTGCGCCCATCGCCACGCCTAATAAAACACCTGACAGTCCCGCGATCATGCAGATGATCATCGCTTCGATGATAAACTGGATTCGGATTGCCAGGTTCGGCGCGCCCAGCGCTTTGCGGGTGCCGATCTCACGGGTTCTCTCGGTGATGCTGACCAACATGATATTCATAACGCCGATCCCGCCGACCAACAGACTGATCGCCGCAATGCTTGCAATCGCGACCTTGACGGTATCCAGCATCTCGGTCATCGTTTCCAGCATTTCCTTCATGCTCGACGCGGAAATGGTATAAGAATCGTTATGCGTGTAAAAGCTGGTGAAGAACGCCTCGGTATCGCTGAGCAGCGTATCGACATCCTCGCCTGCCGCGCCGACGACCGTGACGGACTGATAGCCCTGGCTGGCCTGAGTGATTTTCTTTGCCGTGGCAACCGGAACATACATCGAGGTCGAAAGGTTATCGCTGTCCGAGAGCGCCGCCATCATGCTGCTGGAAGTGTCATAATGGTAAATTCCGACGACATAGAACACCTGCACGCCGTTGTTGAGGCTGACCTCCAGCTTTTCGCCCATCGCCTTCTCAACGGAACCGTACAGCTTTTCCGCCAGATAATCCGAGATGACGGCCGAGCGTTTAGTCTGCGTATTGTCCTTCTCATTGATAAACCGGCCTGTGATCATATCCAGATCCTCGACGGTCAGGGCGTCGGGATTAACGCCGCTCACGCTGACGCTGCCGGATACCTCGGCCTGACTGATCGTGCCGCTGCCGATATTCTCTGAGCAGGATAGCGCTGTGATCCGGCTGCCGAACAGTGAGCGGTATTCCGTAATCATCGCTTCCGAGATCAGATCTTCCTCATCGGGATTGCCTGGGCCGAACATCAACACCCGGCCGCCGCCATAGCTGTTGGAAGACGCGCTGCTTTTTTTCTGCAGCGATACGGTGATGTTGCTTGCGCCCATCCCCGACATACTGTCGGTGATCGAACCGGTCAAGGAGTCGCCGACGGTCATGATCGCGATGACGGCGCTGATGCCGATGATGATGCCCAGCATCGTTAACAGCGAGCGCATTTTATTCGCTTTCAGGCTGGACAGCGCCATCCGGATATTATCAAGCACACCCATGGACGCCCGCTCCTTTCCGAACGTTGACGATCTGACCGTCGCGCAGCGTAATCACGCGCTGGGTTTCCTCCGCCAGCTCGGGATTGTGGGTGATCAGCACGATCGTTTTGTGTTGTTCCTCGTGCAGCTTGTGAAACAGATCCATGACGACCCGGCTGGTCGCCGTGTCCAACGCGCCGGTCGGTTCATCGGCCAGGATCAGTGAAGGATCGTTCGCCATCGCCCGGGCGATCGCCACCCGCTGCTTCTGGCCGCCGGAAAGCTCGTTGGGCTGGTGTTTTTTCCGCTCGCTCATCCCGACCAGATCGAGCAGTTCTGCCGCCCGTTGGGATCGCTCGCGGGCCGGCATCCCGGCGTACAGCATCGGCAGCTCGACATTTTTCAGCGCGCTCATCCGGCCGATCAAATTGAAGGTCTGAAAGACGAAGCCGATCTGGCGGTTGCGAATTTTTGCCAGTTCTTTATCCCCAGCCGTCTGGATATCGACGCCATTGAGCTTGTAGTGGCCTTCCGTCGGCCGGTCCAGCGCTCCCAGAATGTTCATCATCGTCGATTTGCCGCTGCCGCTTTCGCCGACGATCGCGACGAACTCGCCCGGTTCCACTTGCAGGTCGATGCCGTGCAGAATTTCAAGCTCGTTGGGCTTGCCAATGGAATACCGCTTGACGATGCCCTGCATCACGATAACAGGCTGAGCCGGACTCATCCGTTGCCTCCCCGGCCGCCTGGCGCTCCGCCGCCGTTTCCGCCCGGTCCGCCGGCAGGCATCTGACCGGCAGGCATTTCTCCGGAAGGCATCGCCCCGCCCATGTCGATCTGCATGCCGCCGTTCATCTGAACCGGTTCGCTGCTTTCGCTGCCGCTCACCTGAGCTTGTTTTGGGTCTGCGCTGCTGCGCACCTCCATGCCCTCGCTCAGTTCAGCTGAGCTGATTTCCACATAATAGTCGTTTTCCTCCCCGGTGGTCACGACGACTTCTTTAAAGATGGCGTCACTGCCGGAACCGGATTCCTTGACGAACACGATGGATTCTCCGGCGTCATTGGTGCCGATGGCGTCGATCGGAACGACGAAGACGTTATCCACGGTGAACTGGATAATCTCCACCGTGGCGTTGATGCCGACATAGAGTCCGCTGTTGGGCGTCGTGACTGTCACCTCGGCCGGGAATCCGCCGTTTTGCGAAGAAGCGGTTGGCGAGATTTGTGTCAACGTCCCTTCGATTTCGCCTTCGGTGGCGTCCGTCGTAATCTTGGCGTTCATCCCCAATTCGACGTTTTGAATTTCATATTCCGGAATCGTCACCGTGATTTTCAGCGCGTCTGTGTCCTGAATTGTCGCGATCGTCGTGTTGTTGGTCGCCATTGATCCGACTGTGACGTTGATCGCCGTGACCTTGCCGGCGGTTTTAGCAGTCAGCGTGCAGTTTTCCTTCTTCTCATACAGATCGTCGAGCGTATCGCTGGAAGAAGCCTTCGTGACGGCTTCTTTGGCGTCCTCGACTTTCGTCTGCCAGCTGTCGCGGTTATTGCGGGCTGTATTCCAGGCGGTAAGCGCGGCGTTGTAGGCGCTTTGGGCTGTATTGTAAGCCGCCGCCAGAGAGTCGTAATTCATGGCCGATTGGGCGGATTTGAGATCCTGCTGAGCACTGTCGGCTTTCGCTTTCGCGTCGGCAGAGGTCTGTCTGGCCGTGTTGTAAGCCGACCCGGCAGGGCAGGCTGTATCTTCCAGACCCGTGCAGGTCCCCTCGCTGATCGCGCTGTTCAACGTGGAAAGCGCCTGATTTTCCGCTTCCACCGCACTTTGATAAGCCGCCTGTGCCTGATCGACATTGGCCTGGAACGCATCGACAGAGCTGCGCGCGGATTCATACGCCGTCTTTGCGCTGTTCATTGCGCTTTCCTTCTCTGCCAGCGTGTTCCAGGCACTGTCTGCATCGCTTTGCGCCCAGGACAGATTTTCTTCTGCCGAAGTCAGTGAATCCTTCGCGTTGTCGATGTTCTCCTGTAAGCTTTCCCGTGTCTTCTCAATATTCTTGTCGATTTCCTCTGTATCCAGAACACAGATGATATCTCCGGCTTCCACCCAGTCTCCGACCTGAACCGGAATTGATTTGACCGCCAGCGCTTGATTGGTTGTCACATTGGAGACCGACGCGCTTTCCACCGTGCCGGTCAGGCTGATCGAATTGTTCAGCGTCGTCTTTTTCAGCACCGTCGTTCGAATAAACGACGCCTGCGTTTTGTTTTTTCGGGTTGTCCCCTGACGGGAAAAATAAAAACCCCCCGCCCCAGCCAGACAGAGACCAATCGCCAGGATCAGCGTTTTCTTTTTGGTCCAATGCAGGGATTTCAGTGAGAATCGGAATTTCATTTCATCACGCTCGCTTTCCACACTCTAATAAGCATCGCTATTCTCCCATGGGAATGTGAATTGTTTTTGAATAGTTCATGATAGTAAACTGAATTTCCGGCGAAGCTTTGGCGAAGACCGCAGATTCCCTCGTTTTTGAGTTCTTTCGACAAAGATTGCATTTTAGCCTTTCCGCTCTTTTGCAAAGTTGGGAAATGGTGTACACTTAGGATAATGAACATATCGCTTAACGTTGAAGAAAGGATCGTCCACATGAACAATTCGGAATTCTCTGGCGAACCGCAGGTTTTTTCCCTCATTCAAGCGTTATTTGTCGACAACGACTGGAACTGTTTAGAATCGCTGCTGGATGAAAACGTCCAATGGCACGCCACAGAACCGCCGCAGGACTATGCTTGCCGCGAACAAGTCCGCAGCCATATTGAAAATCAGATGTCGCGGCATCACGAAACCTTAATCTGTACGACGACGCCGATCAGTTCGGTTTTAAACGAACGGTACTGTTTGACCACCGTTAAGGCCCTGCTGCAGGGAGAAGAATGTCATTCGCTGATCCTGACGCTGATCCGCGACCAAATCCGCGGGAAATTCTGTTTCGTCCAGATCAGTCCGGCTCAGATCGCTTCCAGCGCTTATCAAAATCAGGAATTGTCGTTAACATTTCTGCCGGATCAGATGCCGGGCGGTATTTTTCACTGCTTGTTCGACGAACCGCTGACGCTCTTGCAGACCAGCGACAGCTTCCTGCAGCTGACCGGCTACACCCGGGAAGAAATCCGTTCTGAGCTGCACAACAGCTTCCGCGCCTTGATCGATCCGCGTGATTTTGAGAATACGCTCGCCGAGGTCCGCGAACAGCTGCGTCATGGCTGCGATAAGGAACTGCAGTTTCGGCTGCTGCGCAAAAACGCCGAGCCGATCTGGGTCCTGGATAAAGGCCGCTATCTTCAAGACGAATGGGGGCGGCAGTATTTCTGCTGCATTCTGGTCGACATCTCCGAATCCAAGCGAATTGCCGAGGAATTCCGATTAAGCCTGCAGCGTTATGAAATCATCATGAACCAGACGCAGGATATTATTTTTGAATGGAATATTCCGACGGATGAACTCACGTTCTCCGAGAACTGGAAGCAGTATCTGGGATATCCGCTGCAGTTGACGGTATCCGGACTGCTGGATGAAAAGAATACGAATTTTTATCCGGAACAGCGGCATTTATTCACTGATTTGTGCTGCCAGATCCGCGCCGGCCGAGCCTACATCGAAGATGAACTGCAGCTGCACAACGCCCAGCATCAGCCGGTCTGGTTCCGGATCCGCGTGACTACGCAGCTGGATGAAAATCAGAAACCCGTCAAGGCGATCGGTATTCTATCCAATATCGACGAAGAAAAACGACGGTCGCAAAGACTGCTGGAGAAGGCGCAGCGCGATCCGCTGACGCAATATTATAATAAGGAGACGGCGCAGACGTTAATTCAGGAATGGCTGGCTACCCAATCGACGCAGAATGCCTTAATGATCATTGATATCGACGACTTCAAAAGGGTCAACGATACGCTCGGCCATCTGTTCGGCGACGCCTTCTTAATCGAAGCGACGTCCCGGATTCGCCGGCTGTTTCGCAGCGAGGATATCCTCGGCCGGGTCGGCGGCGACGAATTTCTGGTTTTCATGAAAAATATTCCCTCCAAAGAACAGGTGGAAAAGAAGGCGCGGCAGATTATCGACGCCTTCCAGTCCATTGAACTGCGCAATCAGAAGATCCTGAAAGTATCCTGCAGCGTCGGCATCGCGATGACCTCGCCCGTCAATCCGGATTTCCATTACTGGTTCCACCGTGCCGATCAGGCGCTGTATTCGATGAAAAGCAAAGGCAAGAACCAGTTCGCTTTTTACAATCAGCTGGCTGATGAGAACGCGTTTTTCCCAATGGTGGAGGGCGCGTCGGCCGTCAATGCCCGGATCGATTCCAACACGAGCAAAACCGACGAGACGCCGCAGATCAGCGAATTCATTTTCAACAAGCTTTACAACGCGCAGGACCTGGAACGCTGCATTCAGGAAATTCTGGGGATCATCGGCCGGCATTTTGACGTCAGCCGCGTCTATATCTTTGAAAACAGCGACGACGATCAGTTCTGTACTAACACGTTCGAATGGTGCAATCAGGGCATTCCTGCGGAAAAAGAGAATCTCCAGCACATTTCCTATCAAGAAGACCTTGAAGGCCAATATCTGAAAAACTTCGATGAAAATGGAATCTTCTATTGTCAGGATATTCACACCCTGAACCCGGCGCAGATCCGCCTGCTGGAACCGCAGAAGATCAAATCCATGCTTCAATGTCTGATCAAGGACCGGGGCCGGCCGCGGGGCTACATCGGCTTTGATGAATGCCGGGAAAAGCGGCTGTGGGATCAGGTTCAGATCAACGTGCTGACCTATGTCGCGGAAATTCTCAGCGTCTTCCTGCTGAAGAAACGGGCGGAAGACCGGATTCAGCAGCTGGAATCCCGAATCAAAATAAAATAAAAAAACTCCCGTGCCGCCGCTTCAAGGGCTGCGTCCCCGCCTGTCTGGTCAATCCGGAATTCCGGATCCATGGCAAGCGTGCAAAGGCATGGAGTTTTTATTTTGGATAAGCCGTTATCCATTGAACAGTTATCCATTGAACAGTTATCCATTGAACAGTTATCCATTGAACAAACGTAAGGAGTAAGCGTAAAGAAGACTGCTTTTAGAAGTCAGGCATCTTCAGTTTCCGCACAGAGTGACAGGAAAAAACAAAAGAACGATGAGGCACTAGCTTTCCAGCAGCCGGCGCTGCTGATCGAGCGGCAAAATCATATACAGGCCCATTTCAAACGTGTAAAAGCTGACCAGTCCCGGATACCCGTTGAGATCGAGCTTCCCGTCCAAAACCAGCAGCAGACGCCGGTAGAGTTCCTGTTCCGTGCCTTCGAGCAGTTCATGGCGCACGCTGGCCGCCAGCCGCTGCATGTTTTTAGTATAAGTCAGATACTCGCAGTTATATTCGCCGATCAAATCGCCTAATGGCCCGTTGACAAAGCGAACCAGCGGCAGCGTGACTTTTTCATAGTTCATTTTCCAATACGCCTGATCCAGCGGATTTTCAGCCATCTTCCGCAGCTGATCAAGAACCTGCCGCTTCAACTTCGCAAACAACGCTTCATCCATCGTTAAGATGGCCCGGGCGGCATAATAGCGCAGACGTGCATCGTTTTCAATTTGTTCAAATTCCAGCGCATAAATAATCCGGGCGACATAACGCAGCGATCCTTTCAGATCCTGCTGCGCCTGCTCGGTAATCTTTCCCCACAGAAACAGCCTATATTCGCTTTTCGGCACGTTTAAAAACGAACTCCAGATAAAAATTGATATCATGCGGGCATCCTGATCCGGGCAGACCAGATCAAGCATCGACTGATCCGCCTCGCTGGGCGCCGTCGGCCGGCTGATCTGTTCCGTCAGATCGTTAACATTGTACTGCGGCGGCAGTTCCGTCAACAAGGAGGACAACGACCGAATCAGCCCCAGCTGCCGCAGCAGCTGCATGCGCAATCCGGCAAGCTGCTTATGCAGACAAAAATTCGTCATGCTTGGATGACTGATCAAATTCTCCACTTCACCCACGGGAATATTATATTGCCTTAAAAAAGCGATGATCCGCAGACTGTCGACATCCGCCTCGCTGAAATCCAGATAATTATTTTCCGCGCTGCGGCGGGGATGAATCAATCCCTGGTCAATATAAAAGTAGATCGCTTTTTTGGTCAGACCGGTCTGCCGGCAGACTTGTTGAATCCGCAAGGGAATCACCTCTTCTCTCTCTGAATCGTTATCCCGGTTCCTGCCGAAAACTGCCGGCTGGCGCAGTAATAGCGCATCGGATCCCAAATGGAGAATAGATCCGGAAATCAGACAACAAAACCATCCTCTTAGGGAACGGTTTTGTTCGGATTATTCTGTGAAAGCGCTGTAAATATTCACATAGTTGTCCTTTTTCTTCATTATACACTAATCTTTGACCGCATAAAAGTAGGGATTGACCTTCCTGCGACAGGACATTGTATAATCACTTTGCGAAAGCCTTAACAAAAAGGAGTGGAAAGAAATGAAGAAACAAGCAAGCAAGTTTGCGGCGCTGCTGATGTGCGGAGCGATGGTTCTGTCGTTAGCAGCCTGCGGCGACAGTGGTAAGAAAACCGAACCAACCCCGGACGCAGCCGCCAAACAGACCTACACAGCCGGCACCTACACGGCAGCCGCGCCCGGCATGAAGGGCGACGTCACCGTGGAAGTGACAGTCAGCGAAGACGCGATTACAGACATCGTCGTCAAAGATCATCAGGAAACCTACGGAATCGGCTACGGCCTGGAAACTTCCCCGGTTGAAGTTCTGCCGATGCAGATTGTTGAAACTCAGTCGTTAGGCGTCGACAACATCACCGGCGCCACGATCACCACCGCGGCGATCAAAACGGCAGTGGCCAGCGCTGTGACCGAAGCGGGCGGTGATGCGGAAGCATTGAAAAACGTTCCGGTTGAGAAGACAGCTGAAGATGTCACACTTGATGCAGACGTTGTCATCGCGGGCGCCGGCGCAGCCGGTCTGGCGGCCGGTATCGAAGCTTCCCGAGCCGGCGCGAAAGTCGTCATTCTGGAAAAGCAGGGCGTTACCGGCGGCGCGACGACGCGCAGCGGCGGCAAGCTTCTGGCAGCCGGCACTGAATGGCAGAAGAAACAGGGATATGAAGACACCCCGGATCAGTTGCTTGAATACATGAAAACCATGGCCGGCGCCGATCAGCTGGATGAAGCAATGGTCAAGGCATTCTGCGACAATTCGGTTGAAAACATGACGTGGCTGGAAGACATGGGCGTGATGATCTACGACGTGGAAGCCATCCATCAGTCGCTGACGCCGTGGCGCGTTCATAACACGACCAATGCGGCAGGCCACCATGGCGGCGGCATGACCGACGGCTTCGGCGGCAACATCACAGTGCCGATGACGGAAGAATATCTGAAAAACAACGGTGAGATTTTCTACGGCACCACCGCTGATACCATCCTGAAGGATGCGGACGGGGCGATTATCGGCTTAAGCGGAACCAAAGCTGACGGCAGCAAGGTGACGGTCAATGCTAAAAACGTCATCATCGCTACCGGCGGTTATGCCAGCAATCGTGAAATGACAAGCCGGTATGCCGCTTCGATCGGTGATAAATACGCGACAGGCGTTCCGGCCGGCAACCTCGGCGACGGCTTGAAGCTGGGCGAACAGGTCAACGCCAAGATTTTTGACGCTCCGGAAATTCAGACAGTTTACCTGAACTACTATTCCGGCGTCGGCATCAACGAAGAAGCAGGTCTGATCCTCAATGGCAACGGCGAACGGGTTGCCAACGAATATACCTATATGTATCATGTCGCGGACGCGATCTTCAAATCGGGAACGGATCACGGCTGGTACATCGCCAGCGCGAACGAAACCGCGCCGACTGTCCAGTATGCGCTGACGCTGGATTCCACGCTGAAAGCTTCCTCACTGGAAGAACTGGCAGGTTTAATGGGCGTTGACGCCAAGGTTCTGACGGATCAGGTTACCCGTTACAACGAGCTGTGCGCCAAGGGTGTTGACGAAGACTTCGGCAAGCCGGCGGAAAAGATGATCCCGATCGAGGGTGACACTTACTATGCCTTGTCGATGAATCCAAGCGTTACCGTCAGCTTCGGCGGATTGACAACGGACATCAACGCTCAGGTTCTGGATACGGAAAACAATCCGATCCCGGGTCTGTATGCGGCAGGCGAAGTTGCCTTCACCGGACTGTTCGGCGACGAATATCCGTGCTGCGGCATGGCCATCGGCGGCGCTGTCTATTATGGACGGATCGCAGGTCAGCTGGCTGCGGCTAACAAATAATCCAACGTTTAAAAATATTCAAAGCGGCATGTGTCCGGCGGATTTCCCACGGATCTGCCGCTTTTTTATGGCGTCAGTCCCATGACGTCCACCTGATGTCATGGCAGGTAGTTCAGACTGACTCGCTTAACGCGTCAGTCTGTCAGCTGACAGTCCGGGGTTGCCTCTTCCAATCTGGTTCCGGTATACTCAAACCAGAATCTGACAAAAAAAACGAAAGAAGGTAAATCATGAAAATCCAGGAAGCATGCCTGCCCTGTCTGGTATCGTTGGGCGTCCGCTGCGCCGCCCTGATCCCCGCCGCTTCCCGTCCCGCTTTCTACCGCGATTTTTTCCACACGCTCGCCAACGTTGATTTTGATCAGCCCGCGCCTTTGGCCATTGGCCTGCTTTACCGCCTGATCAAGCAAAAAGCAAAAACCGGAGATCCCTACGCTTCACTTCGAAAACAGGTCAACACACAGGTGGCGGCAGAAATCCCGGCGCTGATCAGGCGAATCCGCTCGGCAGTCGATCCGTTTGCGGAAGCACTGCGGCTGGCTGCGCTGGCCAACAGTTTCGATTTTAATCCGCTTCATCAGCCAGATTTCACGCAGATGCTTCAGGATTTCCAACATGTCCTTCTGGGTTCCTATTCAGCCTTTAAGGAAACGGACACTTTCCAGCAGGATCTGATCCGGGCGCAGACCGTTTTGGTGTTGGGCGATAATTTTGGCGAAGTGATGATCGACAGGCTGCTTCTGGAACAGATCCGTATTTTGAATCCGAAACTGCAGCTTTATTATGCCGTGCGCGGTTGTCCGGTTGTCAACGATGTAATCGCTGCCGATGCTCGGCAGGCTGGAATCGAACGATGGGCAACAATAATAAGCAGCGGCGACGATACGCCCGGCACGCTGATTGCGCGAACTGGCGCAGAATTCCAGACCGTTTACCGTCAAGCCGACGTCCTGATAAGCAAAGGTCAGGCCAACTTCGAATGTCTGATCGATCAGCCGGATAAAAACCGTTACTTCCTGTTAAAAGTCAAATGTGCCGTTCTCGCGGAACACACCGGGCTGCCCTCAGGCACACTCGCCTGCATCCACGCTCCCGTTCAGTTATAGCGCACGTTCGCTCTGAACCGACTTCCCTGCTTGTCATCCGCTTCCGCCGTGGTGTATACTAAAAATTAAGCAATCAGAAAGTGGGGGAGAAATCCATGAGAATTGAAGAATGTCTTGAAAAGTCCCGTTTTGAATCGCAAGGCTCGGTCGTTTTGAACGGTCAGACGATCCCATACCGCACCGTCAGCGAAGATAATTTCTTTGTCGATGAGGAAGGGCAGCCGACCGCAACGATCTTTTCTTACGCGTATTTCCGCAGCGATGTTGCGAATCCGGCAACCCGTCCGGTTTTGTTCGCCTATAACGGCGGTCCGGGGTGCTCCAGTTTGTGGGTCCACGCCGGACTGTTTGGTCCGCGGCGCGTCAAGCTGGAAGATGAGCTGCATCTGCCGACCGTGCCGCCCTTTGAGCTGGAAGACAATCCGCATTGTCTGTTGGATCTGTGCGACATCGTTCTGGTCGATCCGGTGGGCACCGGCTTCGGACGCCTGATTCAGGAAAAAGCGCGCGCTGAATTCTATGACGCGGATGGCGACGTGAAGGCAATGGCGATGTTCATCGAACAATGGCTGACCCGGTACAACCGGCGCAACAGCCCGATCCTGTTAGCGGGCGAGAGCTACGGCACCGGCCGTTCGGCTTTGTTAGCTGCGGAGCTGATGGGCGCGGGGCCGGTCAAACCGGATACGCTGGGGCTGTCCGTCAGCGGCATCATGCTTTTGGGCAGCACGTTCTTTGAAGCCAATCCGGCAGAACCGTCTGCCGTGAATCTGATCACGATGGCGGCAACAAATCACTATCATCATCCGGAAGGCAAACCGGATCGGGATGCTTTTATCGCTCAGGCCTTCGATTTCGCCAAAACAGAATACCTGAGCGCCTTGTTTCAGGGCGACGCGCTGCCGGAAGCAAAACAGGCGGCCATCGCGGAAAAACTGACGTATTTCACCGGCATTGAAACCGAGTTCTGGATTCGCCATCATCTGCGGATTGATATGCAGAAGGAATTTGCGCATCTGTTGTTAAAGGATCAGGGACTGGCCGTCGGTTTCTATGACGGCCGCTATACCTGGAAAGACGATCCGGCGATCCGGGATGCCAACGTCATTGCGGATGATCCGGCGATGGGCCAGTACACGCCTGCCTTCCAGACCGCTTTCGCGCTGATCTGCAAGGAGCTGAACATCAGTTTCAACCGCAGCAGTAAGGGACTGGTCTTCGACGTCAACGAAACGTGGCAGCGAAAGTCGAAATCCTCGCCGGCTCAGGCATTAGCCGGAGCGATGCGGCGCAATCCGAAGCTGCGCGTCTTCTTTGCCAGCGGTTTGTACGATCTCTGCACGACGGCCGGCAACGCCCGTTATCTGGCAACACATTCCCATTTAGATCCAAGCCGGGTTATGATCGGTGAATATCCGTCGGGTCACATGGCTTATCTGGGGGAAGAAAGCGCGAAACTGCTCGGAGCGGATATGCGGGCATTTTTCACTCAGGCGATTGGAAAATGAGAAGTCAATTTTGATTTGTGCATCAACCGGTCAATTCGTTTTAAAGTCTTGCGAAAGACTGGCGTTCTTTTGACGCCAGTCTTTATTTAATACCGATCCGCCGGTTCTTTATAGCCCATGAGAAAACGCTGCCATTGAATCTGACAGCGTTTTTTCCTGCTTGTTTAATTTTACTTCTCTCTCACATCGGTTTTAAGTTCTTGTTCAGCCGGTCAACGATCCAGGCGATGCGCTTAACCCGCCCGGCTTCGGTTTTAGGATCCAGGAAAGCGCGGGTATATGTTTTTTTAACCGACATGGACATCGCCAGGAAGTTGGAATAAGCTTGGGGATAAGCTTCCAAAACGGCGGAAAGCGACGCAATTTGTTCCTCGGTGACCGCCGCCGGTTTCGGCGCGTCCCATTGTCCGTTCGCTTTGGCTTCCGCAATCTTTTTCCGACCTGAATCAGTCATCCGGCCTTGTTCTTCCAACATTTGAACAAGCTGCTTGTTTTTTTCCGACCACTTACTCTTCCCGCGGCGCTGCGAAAAGTATTTGCGATACGTTTTATCGTCAAGGCTCTGCATCTGACCGTCAATCCAGCCGAAACAAAGCGCTTCTTCCAGCGCTTCGCCCGCTTTAATCGTTTTCGGCCCGCCTGCCTTGCCCAACACCAGCCAGATGCCTTCCTCAGATAAGCAATGGTCTTCCAGCCATGCCCTGAATTCTCCGCGCGTGGCGAATTGAAGTGTGTCGTTCATTTTCTGATCCTCCATTTCCAGCTTTTCATCAAGCGGACATCAGCGCTGTCCCTGCCGCGCGTTTTCTTCTTTTTTGAATCTGATTGAAAGTTCAATATTCCTGCGATGAAACGGAAACCTGACAGAATTCAAAATATTTTTTAACCGCTGTTTTTAAGGAAGCCAACCCGTTGTACCAGTCTGATCCGGCCTTGAAGTTTAAGGAACAGCGCAGCGGACGATGTTTCTGCCAGTCTTCCGTTGTATACGTTAGTTGATCCAGCAGGGAAGCACCCCCGTCTTTTCTGAATTCTAGATCAAGACTGACGTCCAGATTCTTTTCCACGCGCCGGCAGCGCTTGATATAGTTCTGAACGACAGCTTCGGAAACCAATGTACGCAGCCATTTTGCATAATCGTCAATCCGCATGAGTTGATCCTCTCTCTCTCTGTTGGTTTGATTATATCATGGAAGTTCGTCGCCGGCTTATGATAATATAAAGTCAGAAGTCCTGTCTGACGGTCGCTCGTTAAACACGGCTGCAAAGGTTCTGGATGCAAAGTCAGCTGACCGGCAGGATATTTACAAGAATTCACTTCGCCGAGGAGGATAAAAATGAAAAAAAGTATCGGCCTGAGTCTGAGTTTCATTCTCTTGTTTCTTGGATTTTGCGGCTTTAAAATCAAAACGACGGTTTCTTTAGAAATGCTCATTGCCAATTCCAGGATAATCAGCCTGACCTATTGTGAAATCATAACCAGCGATACAGCGTGCGAGCCGATTGAAATCACTGAGGAAGATACAATCAGGGAGCTCAGTCTGCTTTTTCAAAAAGATCGTTTTACCCGTACTCTCTTCTTTTCTCAGAAAACCGCTCATGAAATCCCCGTAAGAACAGGAAAATTGTTTCTCAGCGATGGAAATCAGACCTGGAATCTTGAGATCTACGGCGATCATACTCTTCGCCTTAACTATCAGGCTTATTCGACAGGATGGTTCAGCAATTCGACGGATTCCCTGCTTGATCGGATCGAACAGATTTACACGCAGTATTGAAAAACGGAAATTCGCAAAATTTTTTACAGGTGATAAAATCAACGTCATCACTGGCGATCACCATCAAAAAAAACGCAGCGTGAGAGAGCTCTCTCATTCTGCGTTTTCTTTTTTCTTTATTCCAGCAAGGAATTCCTGAGACTTAGCGAACCGTGCTGCCGACCGGCAGCTTTTCAACGGAGAGCACCTCGATCTGATCCTCGCCCATTCCGGCTAAAATCATGCCTTGTGACTCGACGCCTCTTAACTTGGCCGGCGCCAAGTTGGTAATGACGACGACTTTCTTACCGATCATCTGTTCCGGCTTATAGCTGCCCGCGATCCCGCTGACAATCTGCCGCGGCTTTTCTTCACCGATGTCAATCTGAGACACCAACAGCTTATCCGCCTTCGGATGCTTTTCGCAGGACAGAACCTGTCCGACCTTCATTTCAATCTTCGCAAAGTCGTCGATCGTGATCTGCGGCTTCGCCGGCTCCGCTGGTTTTACCGGCGCTTTCTTCGGCTGTTCCGCTTCGATCTTTTCCAGCATTTCCTTTTCGTCAATTCGCGCAAACAGAATCTGCGGCTTCGGCGTTACGTGAATCCCATCTTCCAGCTGACCGAAAGTCAGCACGGAATCATAGCTGCGCTGCTGCGTATTGAGCTGATCGAGAATGGCTTTCGACGTTTCCGGTAAATAACTTTCCAACAGAACGGCCGCAATCCGGATGCTTTCCAGCAGGTTATACAATACGGTAGCCAGACGATCTTTCTTCGTTTCATCCTTGCCCAGCGCCCACGGCATTGTTTCGTCAATATATTTATTGCTTCGGCGCAGCAGAGCGAAAATCTCGTCGATCGCATCCGCAACCCGCAGCTCGTCCATCTTTTTCTGAACATTCGCCGGCGTCGCTTTAGCCAAGGCGATCAGTTCGTCATCAATCGGATCGCTGACGTTTGCGTTATGGACTAACCCGCCGAAATACTTATTGGTCATCGACAGCGTGCGGTTGACCAGATTACCGAGGATATTCGCCAGATCGGAATTGATCCGCTCGATCATTAATTCATAGGTGACCGTGCCATCCTGGGCAAACGGCATTTCATGAAGCATGATGTAGCGCACGGCGTCGACGCCGAAGTAACGAACCAGATCGTCCGCATAGATCACGTTGCCCTTGGACTTGGACATCTTGCCCTCGCCCACTAACAGCCATGGATGACCGAACACCTGCTTCGGCAGCGGCAGATCCAGCGCCATCAGCATGATCGGCCAGTAGATCGTGTGAAAACGCAGAATATCTTTGCCGATCAGATGAACATCCGCCGGCCAGTAATGCTTAAACTTTTCGCCATGATTGCCATCGCAGTCATAACCCAGACCGGTGATGTAGTTGGTCAGCGCGTCGATCCAGACATAGACGACATGCTTCGGATCAAAGTCGACCGGCACGCCCCAGGTAAAGGATGTCCGGGAAACGCAGAGATCCTGTAAACCCGGCTTGATAAAGTTGTTGATCATTTCGTTTTTGCGGGATTCCGGCTGAATGAATTCCGGGTGGTCTTCGATATGCTTCAGCAGGCGATCCGCATATTTGCTCATCCGGAAGAAATAGGCTTCTTCCTTCGCTTTTTCAACTGGCGCACCGCAATCCGGACATTTCCCATCGACGATCTGGCTTTCGGTAAAGAATGATTCGCAAGGCTTGCAATACCAGCCCTCGTATTCTGATTTGTAGATATCGCCCTGATCATACAGTTTCTTAAAGATCTTCTGAACCTGCCGCTCATGATCCGGATCGGTTGTCCGCATAAATTTATCGTAGGACGTATTCATCAGATCCCAGATTTCCTTGATCTGCCCTGCGACCTGATCGACAAACTGCTGCGGCGCTACGCCTGCGGCTTTGGCTTTGTCTTCGATCTTCTGACCGTGTTCATCGGTTCCGGTCTGGAAGAAAACATCGTATCCCAACATTCTCTTATACCGGGCAATGCTGTCGGCCAGAACAATTTCATAGGTATTGCCGATGTGCGGCTTGCCCGACGTGTAGGCTATCGCCGTTGTAATGTAATATTTTTCGCTCATGATAATTCCTCCTTTTTGATAATAAAAAAACGTCCCTGAAAGGACGCTGATTTCGCGCGGTACCACCTTACTTCATATCTTTTCGATATGCGCTTGCTTCTTAACGCGAAGTCACGTCTTATCCTACGCTGTTCGGATAATCAGTTCCAAGACCATGTTCGCTTCTGTTTTCTGTCCTGCTTTCACCGACTCAGGCTCTCTGATTCAGAAAATGGAGAAGCTACTCTTCTTTTCTCTACCTTTACGTTCTTAATTATAGTCACAGAAACTGCCGATGTAAAGCCTTAATCTCGTCTGTCAACGCTTTTTTCTTACGATTGTTTCACTGGTTCTCAATCGCTAAAGCATGATATAATGGTTATCAAAGAGGGATGTGTATAATTATGCAAAAACAAAAGAAGCGCGGTTTCACATTAATCGAGTTAATCGTCGTCGTTGCGATCCTGGTTGCTTTGTTACTCATATTGGTTCCAAGACTCACAGGCTTTACGTCCACTGCGGCTGAAGTCCAGTGTCAGCAGACACGGCAGAAAGTCATGGAAATGTACAATGCTTACCAGATCAAAGGTGAACCGGTGTCGATTGGGGATTTATTAAAGAACAAAGATGATGAATATTTTATTTCCACACCGAAATGCGCGTCGGGAGGAAAATTGACCGCAATCGAAATTAAAGGTGTCGTTACCTTAATCAAATGTTCAAAACATGGCAGCATTGCCAGCGATAATCTGGATTACACGCCGAAAGGAATTCAACAAACGATGATTTCCATCATGCAGGAATTTGTAAAAGATTCAGATCTCATGAAAGAATGTATTGGTTATATGAATAACGATCAAATACGTAAGTTTATGAAAAATGAAATTTATGGAGGGGACTGGCCTTCTTTGGAAAAGGGAGTCGTTGAAACAGCGAAATTGCCATCAGGGGACTATAAGATCCAAATCTGTTTCAATCATAAAAGCTCCTATAATAATCCTACCATGGACAATGCGATCATCTATGCTTCCACAATTCAAGAAGGAAATTGGAATACACGTCTTATTTATAATCCTGATAATAATAAATGGTATACCGGGTCTAATAATATTCAAGTAATGAACAGTACTTGGGATGATATTTGGACTCAAATGCAGGCTAATAATTGGAAGCCTGTCGAATACAGCGAATAAAATTATGACAAATTCATGACATTTCCTGCTTCCTTCAATTTTTTCCTTTTTCAATTTCTCTAATCTTATAGTATCACCCAAAAGGATACATGGAGGATAAAGAAATGAAAAAGATAGTGATGATCATCTTAACCGCAGGTCTGTTATTCGGGGCTGCCGCTTGCCAATCCAAGGAAGACAAAACAACGCCGACACCGGAAGCAACGTCCAGTATGCCGGAGGCAACGCCGGCGGATAAGCCAGAAACCACAGAACCGACAATGGCTCCCGAAGCGAAACAAGGCGAAGAAAAAACCATCACCGGAAAAATCAGCGATATCAAAAATGTCATGTTTATTCTGGATGATGGAAAAGACGCCTATGTTTTCCCGATTGATGAAAATTTCAAAATGGAGGGTATCAAAGATGGTGATCAGGTAACAGTCACCTACACAGGCGAACTCAGCGTCACCGGCGATACTGAATTTACTACCGTCAAAGTTGAAAAAGCAAACTGATCCGAAGAACTTTACTTACGAACAGATGAGGATGAACTACTCCTCATTTTTCTTTGTCTCCTTTTAGAAATTTGATAGTCAGCAAAACGAGACCGGAATAAAATAAAGAGTATGAATTTCTCTTTCTTTTCCGTATGAAAATATTTCTTATTGAATGAAAATATAATCATTTTAGCATTGACATCTTTTCATTTCTCGTTTAAACTAAGAACCATAAAATCAATGAACAGAAAAAGTAATTGGAAAAATCCATCAGCGAGCTGATACAGAGTGGAAGGTCAGCGGCACGTGTTCCAATGAAAACGCATCTGGGAGATGACTTTCTGAATTCAGTAGGAAAGTCCGAATATCCGCGTTAAGGATTTGAGGAGGCCGGAATAAACCGGCAATTAGAGTGGCACCGCGAATCCATCGTCTCTAGCATAGGCTGGGGACGATTTTTATTTTCCCTCAGGATTCTGGAAAGGAGTGATGTTGATGATTCCCGCTGTAAACATATCAATTCATAAACAGAAATCAGAAATCCAACATTCCAGGAAACGTTATCGACGATGTTTCTGCATCTTTAACGAAACTCATCTAAGAAAGGAAAATAACCATGAAAAAATTAAATATGCTTCTCTGCGCAGGCTTATTCATCCTGAACACCGCCTGTTCTTCCAACGCTAATGTTTCTTCACCAGAACCGGAAACAAAACAAAATTCCATTGTCGTCGCGGTTGGAGGCCAGATCACAACGCTCGACCCCGGTTTCAATACAGAGACTGTCAACAATTACATTCTTGCCCATACCCTTTCCAGTCTGATGACCAAGGATGAAAATGGCAACGTCATTCCTGAGCTTGCCGAGAACTGCACCGTGAGCGACGATGGTCTGACCTATACTATAAAAATCAAGGAAGGGCTGACCTGGAGTGATGGAAAAGCTCTGACTTCACAGGATTTTAAATATGCCATCCTGCGCAACCTGACCTATGGCGCGGAAAACTCCCTGACGATTTACAATCTGACCACCTATTTAAAAGGCGCGGAAGAAATTGCGGCAAATACCGATCTGGACGCGGAAACGATCGAAATTGACGGAGTCCAGACGCCGGATGAGTCTACGCTGGTTTTAACTCTGAAACAACCCTGCGCCTTTTTCCTGAATCTGTTAACTGGCAACGTCTTTGCGCCGTTAAGACCGGATTTTGCGGATGCGCACGATTCCACATGGGCATTAAAACCCGGCTATCCAAGCATCGGCGCTTACCAGCTGGCGGAATGCAATGAGAACGAAAAAGCCGTCATCGTCAAAAATGACAGCTATTACAAAGCTGATGAAATCACGCTGGATCAGATTACATTTCTGGTCATGCCGGACAGCGACGCCCAGTCGCTCGCTTATAAAAATGGCGAAGTTGATGTCGCGTTAAACGTTCCGGTTGATGTTGGCGTCAATTATCCAAACCAGAACGAAGTCTGGAATATTCCGTCTCCAACCTCCTACTTCATCGCAATAAACTCTGGTTCTACCGCTCCGGAAAGCCTGAAAGACAGCCGGGTCCGGAAAGCACTGGCCCTTGCCATCGACAAAAAAGCTCTGGCTTCCACCCTGGGCCCTGAGGAATACTATCAGGCATTAGGCGGCTATGTCCCATCCGGACTTAACGGCGCAGATGGGGATTTCCGGAAGGAAGCCGACGCGAAAGGGACTCTGCAGGCGTATGACCCGGAACAGGCGAAGACGCTGCTGAAAGAAGCCGGTTATGACGAAGCCCATCCGTTAAAAATCAAATACAAATATTCTTCTTCCTTCATCCATGCCGACGTTGCGCAGATTTTGGAAGCGATGTGGAAAAATATCGGAATCGACTGCGAACTGGAGGTTGTGGAATCCGGCGTCTTCTATAATCAGATCGACAACGGCGACTTTGAACTCTCCCGGTACGGCTACACCGCCAGCGATGATCCATCCCAGTTTTTAACCTTGTGGACTATTGGACAACAAGTCGTTCCTGCGGTCGAGGATCCCGCTTATGATCAGATGATTGAGGACGCCGCGAAGATTGTGGATCATACGGAGTATATGAATGCACTGCATGCGGCTGAAGAATACCTGATTGAGCAGCAGGCCTATATCATTCCGCTGTTCAGCTATAACACACCGATCCTCAAGAGTGAGAAAGTCCAGAATGCCACGAAGAAAGGAACCACACCGTATTACGGCTACGTCACGCTGCAATAACATCCCGATTCTCTCTCCCTGCTTCACACTCCCTCCCAATCTTTTCACAAAAAAGGATGAACATGCACTTCTCATTGAGGGAAGTCACCTTCATCCTTTTTGCTTTGTTTATTTCAATAACGCCGCTTCCAGATCCTGAAGCATCACGTCCAACGCGGTAATCCCGCCTTCTGCCAGATACCAGACCGTCGGCGTGAGGTAGACGATATTGCCGTTCTGCGCGGCCAGCGTCCTGGCGGTCAATTCATTGTTCATGACTTCCTCCGCCAGCTTCGCCCCTTCGGTATTGATCGCGGAATCACGGTCGAGCACGAAGAGATATTCCGGATTCAGCTTGACTAACAATTCCATCGACGACTCGTTGCCATGGGTGGAATCCACGTCGTTCGCCAGATTGGTAAAGCCGATTTCATGGCCGATCAGCGAGCAGCGGCTGCCGTTGCCAAGGGTATTGAAGTTGCTGGAGGTCACCATGCCGATCACCGCGGTTTTGCCTTTGGCCGCCTGACGCAGCGTTTCAATCCGGCTGTCGAAACCAGCCAGCTGTTCCTTCGCTTTGTCTTCCATATTAAATAAAGAAGCGATAGTCATGGCGTTTTGCTTCACGCTTTCCACTATGCCCAGCTCGGCATCGGTGCTCAGATACACAACCGGGGCGATCTCAGACAACGCGTCGTACTGCGCGCTCAGCCGGCCGCCGATGAAAATCACATCCGGTTCGCTGGCCATCAGCGCTTCCATATCGACTTCTTTCAGCGTCCCCAGATTTACGATCGCTTTATTTTCATTATATGCTTTCAGATAATCGACCGTCGAGGATTTCGGCATGCCGACGACGCGGTTGCCCAATCCCCAGCTGTCCAGCATATCCAGCGCCGCCATGTCCAGAATTGCGATCCGCTGCGGATCGACCGGGACTTCCAGCGGACCTTTTTCCTGATTTCCGTTGAGCGTGGTAATCGTCATCGTCGCGGCTGGTTGTTGATTCGGCTGCTCCTCCTTCTGCGGTTTTGCCGTGCAGGCGCTCAGCATCAACAAGCCGGCGGCCATGAAACCCGTTAATTTCTTCATATTCTTTTCTCCTTTTTGTTTTTCCTTTGTGAACTATGATTTGTTGCGGGAAAACCTGTGATTCACATCATTCAAACTGACTTTCCTTTCCGATTCAGCTGAAATTCCTCTCTCGCCTTTCTTCTGAATTTTAGAAACCTATTAATAATAGATCGACAGCGGCCGGCCCGCGACCTGTTGAATCTCGAAATTCACGCCGTAGATCGCCGAAAGGTTTTCCTTGGTGATCACGTCCTCAACAGTCCCGAATCGTGCTACCTTACCGCCGACAAACGCGCAGATATAATCCGAGTAAAACGCCGCGTAGTTGATTTCATGCAGAACCAGAATCACCGTTTTTCCCAATTCATCGCACAGCCGGCGTACGATTTTCATCATGTTTGACGCGTGGTAGATATCGAGGTTATTCGTCGGTTCGTCCAGTAGAATATAATCCGTATCCTGAGCGATCACCATCGCGATCATCGCCCGCTGCCGCTGCCCGCCGGACAGCTCGTCGATAAATTGATCAGCGATCGCTTCCAGCTCCATGTAGGCCAGCGCTTCATCCACTTTCCGCCGGTCTTCTTCCTGCAGCCGCCCCTGACAATAAGGGAAACGGCCGAAACTGACCAGTTCGCGCACCGTGAGCTTCATCTGAATGTTGTTGGACTGCGTCAGGATCGCCAGCCGTTTGGACAGGTCGCGGCTGTTCCACTTCGCCAGATCCTTTCCTTCAAACTGCACCAGTCCCGCATCTTTAGCGACCAGCCGGGAAATCATCCCCATGACCGTCGACTTGCCCGCGCCGTTGGGACCGATCAGAGACAGGACCTTGCCCTTGGGAATTTCGAAGCTCACCTCGTCGACAACCCGTTTTGCGCCATAGTGCTTTGTCAGTTGTTTAATAATCATGCCCGCTGCCTCCCTTTTCCAAATAACAGAATCAAAAAATACAAACCGCCGCCGATCGTGATGAATACGCTGACCGGCATGCTGTAAGAAAAGCCATGCTCGACGATCAGCTGTCCGCCGACCAGAACGATCATCCCCAGCACGGCTGCGCCAAAAATCAGCCAGGTATGCCTGTATGTCTTAAACAGCTGCCGCGACAGATTCGCGATGATCAGGCCCAGAAAGGAAATCGGACCGACCAGCGCCGTGGCGATCGCGATCAGCACCGTTACGCCCAGCAATAACCGGCGGATCGTTTTGTCCACATCCACGCCCAGATTTATCGCCTGATTCTTCCCCAGCGCGATCACATCGAGCAGCTTCAGCTCCTTCCGTAACACGAAGATCACCAAGCCGATCAGCACGGCTGAGATCGCCAACAGACTGGAATTGACGTTGGAAAAGCTGGCAACCAGCGAGCTTAACAGCGCGTCGTATTCGTTGGAATCCATGATCCGGGTCAGCGTCGTCTGCATGCTGGAGAACAACGTCGACATGACCGTGCCTGCCAGCAGCACATAGAGAATCTGATGCTTCATCTTCTTAAACAACGTCCCGTAAATCAGGATCGCGGCTGCCCCCATGATCGTCAGATCGACGAGAAACGAAAGCTGCGGATGGCGGGCGATCAGACTGCCGGAGCCGAGAAAGAACACCACTGCGGTATGGATCAGGGCGTACAACGAATTCATCCCCAGCAGGCAGGGGGTCACAATCGTGTTTTGAATCAAGGTCTGGAAGACAATCGACGCACCGCCGATACAGAAGGCTGTCACGAGCATAACTAACAATTTCGGCACGCGCAGGCGCATCGCGAATTCAACATATTTCGGATTGACATTGAGCGTCAGATAGCCGATCACCGCCAGAATCGCCAGCGTGATCAGAACCGCCGCTTTAAAATGATTGGCATCACAGCGCTTCATCCTCTGCAGCCTCCCTGCGCTTTTCCGACAATCCGCGCTTTTCCGTTGAGCCGCATCCAAAGCAGGCCGATGAAGATCAGGCTGCCCAAAATCCCGACGATCAGCTCGATCGGCAGTTCATACGGCGCGATCACGATCCGGCCGAGCATGTCGCAGACCAGCACGAACAGCGCTCCGAACAGCGCGGTATCGGCTAATGTTCCGCGCAGCTTATCACCCTTGAACATCGTGACCAGATTGGGAACGATCAGTCCAACATAGGAAATACTGCCGGCCACCACGACGATGCTGGCGGTGATCGTCGCGGCGATCGTCAATCCCAGAAACAGCACGGCGTTATAAGGCACGCCGAGGTTCTTTGAGAAGTCTTTGCCCATGCCGACAATGTTGAAATGGTTGGCAAACAGAAACGCCGCCAGAACTAACGGCACAACCAGAATGACCAGCTCATAGCGCCCCTTCATCACCAGGGAGAAGTGGCCGACCAGCCACGAGGAGAGCGCCTGCGTCATTTCGTATTTATACGCCAGATAGTTCGTGATTCCGCCGATCACATTGCCGAACATAATGCCGACTAACGGCACCATCACAACGTCCTTGAACTGAATCCGCTGGATAAACGCCACAAAGATCCAGGTTCCCGCAATCGCGCTGACGAAGGCAAAGCCCGCGCGCACCCATAGCGTCGAGCCGGGCATGAACAGAAAAGCGAACAGAATTCCCAGCTGAGCGGAGGAAATCGTCGCGCCGGTCGAGGGGGAAACAAATTTATTCATGCACAGCTGCTGCATGATCAAGCCGGCCACGCTCATGCCCATGCCAGTGCATAAAATCGCCAGCAGCCGCGGCAGGCGGGAAAGAACCAGAATCTCCAGCGCCTCCCAGTTTCCATTCAGCACGTCGGATACGCCGAAATCCGCCGCGCCGATCAATAACGAAATCCCGGAACAGACCAAGAGAACTGCGGTCAGAATCAGCGTACTTTTAAATCGTTGAAGCATAACGTTCTCCTTTCATTGTTGAATGTTAGTTCAATCTAACATTGATGGAAAAATAAAAGAGTCGACGTCGGATCGATTCTTTTCTCTTTTAGTTAGCTATATCTAACCTTAAGCGTAATCAGCTTACCATGACTGTGAAAAAAATGCAAGCGTCCTTTCACCGGATTTCTGGAAGTTCCTGTAATCTGGCGAAAAGAATCATATTTCAGACGGAACCGTTTTCTTAGCGGCGGCATTCCCCTGCGTTTTAAACTTTCCTTATGGCAAAAGTCCCTCTGCGATTTTGAAGATTGAGGACAATTAAAAAACAGACGGTATCCGCAGTAATTCTTCCCTGGCTCAGGGTAAGAATAGAATTTCCATACAAAAAAACAGGCAGGATAAAGCGTTGTATAACCGTTTATCCTGCCCATTTCATCATGCAAATTCGACTAAGAACCTTCCCAGCGGCAGCCATCTGTTTTCGTGACTTCCCATTATGCGCTTGAAATGAATTTGAAAGAAAGCGGCTCCTTCTTTAATTGAAAGGAAGTCCGTTTGCTTAATAAACCCAGTTTATTTCCCGGCGATCTGTTCCACCCAGCGCCGTCCGGCCTGTTCTGCTTCCTCAAGCTGCGCCATGGACGGCTTAAACCGCACTTTCAAGGCTGGCATGACCGTAATCCGCAGCTGTTTTAACCGCTCTTCCAGATGAGCGAACGCTTCCCCGCTCCAGCCATAGCTGCCGAAGACTGCCGCAAACTTTCCGCCGTGCACGACCGGATTCAAATAAGAGAGAAGCATCCAGACCGGCGGCAGTGCTTCTGCCAGAATCGTCGGCGAACCCAACAGAAATCCCCGGGCCTGTTCCAGCTTTTCCACCACTTCCGTCACCGGGATCTGCGTCAGTTCCATCAATTCCGCTTTCCAGCCGGCACTTTCAATACCCCGGGCGATCGCCTGCGCCAGCTGTTCCGTGTAGCCATAAGCGCTGACATAGGCCAGAATCAGCTTGTTTTCCAACCGCGGTTCCGCGCTCCACCTACGATATTGGTTTAAAATCTCCTCCAGCCCGCAATCCAGCACCGGTCCATGACCAGGACAGATCATCTTCACATCCAGCCCGGCCACTTTGTCCAGCGCTTTCCGCATGAATGGGCGAAATGGCTTTAAAATATGATCATAATAGTATTTTAACGCACTTTGATAGGCCGTTTGATCCTCGACCTCACTCACGCGCAGCCCTTCAAACGCATAATGTGCGCCAAACGAATCACAGGTAAACAAAATCCCATCTTCCTGTACCAACGTAACCATCGTATCCGGCCAATGCAGATTGGGCGCCATGATAAACCGCAGCGTCTTTTTGCCCAGATCCAGCGTCATGCCTTCTGCCGCTGTCAATGAGCGGAAATCCTGATTGACGATTTCCTTTAAGAATTGCAGCGCCGCCGGACTGCCGACGATGGTCAGATTCGGATTCACTTCCAACAACTTCGCGATCGAACCGGCATGATCCGGCTCGGTGTGATTCACGATCAAATAGTCGATTTGATCGACTGGCAGCACCGCTTCAACGCGCTTTTCAAACTCATCAAAAAACGGAAGCTTGACCGTTTCGATCAGCGCCGTTTTCGCTGTACCTTTAAGGATATACGCGTTGTACGTCGTTCCATATTCCGTTTCCATGATGATATCAAATACCTTCAGCTGCGGATCCTGGACACCTACCCAGGTCAGGTCGTTGGTTATTTGTTGATTGATTGCCATCCTGCATCACTCCTTTATTCATTCTTTCCCAGAATTCTGGAAATTAACAGAAATCTTTTCTTTCCTGATTATCATAGTCAAATTCTGAACAAATTTCTATCAGAATGCTTCCTGCTGATCAATTTTGCGGGGTCTTTCAGACCCGGGGAATTCTCTTTCAAACAAGGATGCAGAGCTTTGAAAAAAGGACTGATTCTGTCTTCTTTTCGCTTCTGATTTTTATCCGGGAATCCATTAAAATTATTACAATTTCGAACAATAACCGACTATTTCATCCAAATTTATCATGAAATCCGGATTGATTCCGCCAGGAAATCGTGCTATATTGTAGTTAGATTTTCAAGGCTATAACTATAATTTCACATGAGGAAAGGATAGTTAATTCCCGCGCTCATGTGTCTTTTATTATAGTGGCATAGGAGGACAGCTCATGGTTACAGGAAAAGTCAAATGGTTTAATGCTGAAAAAGGCTACGGATTCATCACGACGGATGAAGGGAAAGACGTCTTCGTTCATTATTCCGCGATTCAGACAGAAGGTTTTAAAACCTTAGACGATGGCGAAGCGGTAAGCTTTGAAGTCGTCCAGAGCGATCGCGGCGAACAGGCTGCGAACGTCTGCAAGCTTTAATCGTCCTTTCGAATCAGACATGCGAAAAGCACTCCTGCGAGTGCTTTTCTTCTTGGTTCAGGGCTTAAAAGAGAAATGGCTGAGCCTGTCCCCTGCCTCAGACAGTTGAGGGAACTTGGGGATAGATTAGACAAGCGACGTTCACGTCTGCTTTCTGTTTCATCCAGTAACAATGGACAGGAAAAGGCAGCGCCTCTCCCTCCGGCTCCATCGCCTCATTCTGCCGATCCTGCACAAACAGCCATAACGCCGCAGGATAATCCCGGGACTTGATGCCAGAATGCAGATGTTCCAGTTCCGCGCTGATTTTACGCTCCTTTTTTACCTTCACAAATTCCAGGCATTGACTTTGGTTCAGCGGCTGTCCGTTATGCACTAATTGACTGATCATTTTGACCAGCCATTCGCCATTCCAGGGGTCCGTCAATCGACTGCGAATCTGCCAGGATGGATAACCGGCCAGCGGTTGAGGACTGATAATTAAAATTGGCTGGGGAAAGGAAGCGGCCAGCTGCGGATCCACAGCTTTCGAGGAACATAGAATTGTCTGATCCCATTTTTCGGGACGGCTGCCGGCATCTTGAATTTGGATGTACTCAATGACGAGATCGCCCGTCTGATGGCGGATCCGGTGAACCTGATCCTCGGCCTGCGGGTCAATCGGATCGCATTGCAGGATTCTGATTTTCATTGCGTTTTCCTCCGATTCTGTTTCCAATGTATGTCCCGGAATCCATAAATATGAATGGGATCGGTGATAAACCGGAGCGGAATCTGAAGCGAAAGCTTGAAATAGAAATAAGGATTAAAAGAAAAAGGACCCGGCGAGCGGATCCTGTGAATCAGAGAAATTAATAGTTGGCTTTTTCAACTTCGAAGAAAGACTTCGCATAGCCGCACAGCGGGCACAGACCCGGAGCGTTCTTGCCGACCAGAGTATAACCGCAGATCTGGCATTTCCACATGACGTCTTCTTCCTTCTTGAAGACTTTGTCTTCCTTCACATTGCTTAACAGAGCCAGATAACGTTCTTCATGGCGCTTTTCGATTTTGGCAACCATGTCCATCTGGGCCGCGATCTTGTTGAAGCCTTCTTCACGCGCAATCTTGGCGAATTCAGCGTACATGTCAGTCCATTCGTAGTTTTCGCCATTGGCCGCATCCTGCAGGTTAACGTCTGTCGAAGGAATCTGATCGCCATGCAGAGCCTTGAACCACAGCATCGCATGTTCCTGTTCGTTGCGCGCTGTTTCCTCAAAGATATTCGCGATCTGTTCCATGCCTTCGGCACGAGCCTTCATTGCATAGTAAGTGTACTTGTTGCGGGCCTGAGATTCGCCTGCGAAAGCGCTCATTAAGTTCTGTTCAGTTCTTGATCCTTTTAATTCCATTGTTCTTTACCTCTTTCTTTCTCTTTTTCCTGTTTGTCTTTACACTGGTTGCAGCAGCCTTCCAACGAGATATTCAGATCTTCCACGCTGACGCCCATCTGATCTTCCACCTGGCTGATCATCTGCTCCTCAACGGAGAAGGAAACGTCGAAATACCGCTTGCAGTATCGACAATAGAAGTGATGATGCTTTTTCGGATTTCCATCGTACATGAATCCAGCGCTGCGGTCCTGGAACTTCTGGATTTCACCCAGTTCCGACAACAGATTCAGGTTGCGATAGACGGTTGCGATTCCGATGGAAGGATCAGCTTCTTTTACCTTCTGGTAAACCTGCTCGGCATTCATGTGAATTCCTTCGCCGCGCATCACATCCAGGATCAGCTGGCGTTGCCTTGAATTCCTGCGAATCATCATCTCACCTCCTAATAACGATAACCTTTATCATTATAGCATAAGTTTTCTGAGAGTCAAGCCGCTGCGTTCAAAATTTTTTAAATTTTTGATTGGTTTTCCGAACGGATATGCTGAATATCCCCCCTTGGACGCCGACGTTTGAGAACCGGGATCTTCCGGTGGGCAACGAGGGGAAAAATCCTGAATGAAGCGCATTGCCAAAAATGGAAACAGAAGTTGACAGGCAGACTTCTGCCGTGGAACAAAAGAAAACAAAAAATCAGGTATACCGGATAATCCGGGCCCTGACGTTTTGTTTTTGGATCAGTCTTTTTTACAGCTTTCTGGTTGATCGGGCTGTTGATTTTGTTTCCTTCTGCCGTAAGTTTATAAAAGCTGTGAAAGCAGATAAAGGAAAGAACCATGAAAAGAAGGTGGAATGATGCAGCTGTTCCTTGATTTTGCCGCGGCAATGCTCGTGCGTTTGTCAGGCTGGTCTGCCTAAAATCCTTCCGCGCCCCGGCCGCTGCGTATTTTGGGGTTGATTTTCTTCAGCGGCTTATTTCTTGTGCTTACCGTCATCACCCTTGGATCCGGTTCTCTGGCGATTGTTCTGTTTGCCAGGCAGAAAGGTGCGCAGGGAATCTTTTTTACAGTTCTTGCTTCAGGGCTGACCGGTTTCTGCCTGTGCTTCCTCAAAACTTTACTTAAGGAAATCCGGCAGAAAACGCATTAGTCTATGTTGAATCCGTTCTGATCCTTTCGGCATTTTTTTCATTATTTCCCAATTCGATATAAAAAGCTCTTTCGGTATCGGGGATTTCCGATCCAAAAAGAGCTTTCTTCTTTATGATTCCTGATGATATGCGCGGTAAATCTCATTCTTGGACACGCCGGATTCCTTCGCAATCTGCCTGATCGCATCAGCGGCGGACATCCCGGAACGGATCCGTTCGTTAATCTGATCGGTGATCTGCGCCATATCCAGAGCCGGCTGGCTTTCCTGTCCGCAGCCCTCCACAACGAGGACCATTTCGCCTTTCAGACCGGCCGCCGCCGCTTTCAGCTCGCTTAAGGTTCCGCGCAGAAATTCCTCGTGCCGCTTGGTGATTTCCCGGGCCAGACATGCTTTGCGGTCGCCCAGAACGTCCAGACAATGCCCCAGCATCCGCTCAATCCGATGCGGCGCTTCATAGAAGATCATGGTGAACGGCAAGGATTTCAACCCTTCCAGCTCCTTCACGCACTCGCGGTCATTGCTGGAAAGAAATCCTTTGAACAAGAATGGCTGAGCTTTCAAACCGGACGCGACCAGCGCGTTGATCGAAGCACTGCAGCCAGACACCGGCACGACGTTATACCCCGCGGCCGTTACCTGCTCGACGATATTCTGCCCCGGATCGGAAATCAGGGGATACCCGGCGTCGGAAACCACCGCGACGGACTGACCTTGTTCCAGCAGATTTAACAATCCTTTGGCGCTTTCCCGTTCGTTATGAGAATGATGGGCGATCATGCGGGTATGGATATCGAACACTTGAAGCAGCTTCATCGTGTTGCGGGTATCCTCCGCGGCGATCACATCCACTGTGCGCAAAATCTCAATCGCCCGAGGCGTCATTTCTTCAAGATTCCCAATCGGCGTCGGCACGAGATACAGCGTCGGTTTTTCATTGGAAAAGCTTTGCTGGCGAATCATTTCTGATCCTCTCCCGGCGCATTTTTCGGCTGACCCTCTTTGCGGCCGGGATGCCGCCGGCGGCGATTCGGTCGTTTCCGCTCCTGAGTTTTCGCCTCGCCATCACCTTCCTGCGCCTTAACTTCGCCTTCCGGTTTGACTTCCTTCCCGCTCTCCCGCGGCTTCTGATGTCTGCGGTTCTCCTGCGGTTTGCGATCCTCGCGGCGCTTTTCTTCCGGTTTTCTTTCCTCCGGCTTCTTTTCCGTTTTTTTCTCACCGGGACGCCGGGCAGGTTCTCTGCGTTCCTGCTTTTTCTCTTCGGCAGGTTTTCGGTCGGTTACTTTCCGATCGTCCTGACGCTCGGTTTCCTTCGCCTCCGCTTCCCGACGCTCGCCCGTTTCCTTACGGTTGTTTTCTTTCCGTTCGTTATCCCGGCGGTCATCCTTGCGTTCGCCAGGCCGGTTTTCTTTCTCTTTGTTTTTTGCGTTCTGGGCTTCCGGGCGACGGAACACGCCCTTTTCCATTAAATCCGCAAGCGTAATAAACTGTACGTTTTCCCGATTTTCCAGCTTGGCGGTCCCGTTGATCACGTTCATCGACGTCACGCGGTACAGCTTGCCTTCATATTCGACCTGAGCGTTCATCTTCGGTAATCCGGCGCGCAGCTGTTTGTAATTCTCATCCTCAAATTTCAGACAGCACATCAGCTTGCCGCACTGTCCCGACAATTTCTGAATGTTCAGAGCCAGCAGCTGGTTCTTCGCCATGTTGATCGACACGACGTCAAAATCATCCATGAACCGCGAGCAGCAGGTTTCCATGCCGCAGGTGCCCAGACCGCCGATGATCTTCGCTTTATCGCGCGGACCGATCTGACGCAGCTCGATCCGGCACTTGAAGATCCCCGCCAGTTCCTTTAACAGCTCGCGGAAATCGACACGCTCGTCGGCGACATAGACGAAGATGATCTTGCTTCGATCCAGCGTGTATTCGCAGCTGATCAGATTCATATCCAGCTTGAGCCGGGCCACTGCTTCCTGACAGCGGGCCAGCGCTTCTTTGGCCAGATCTTTATTTTCGGCATACATCTCGCGGTCATGCCGGGTCGCTTTGCGCAGCACCGGCTTGAGCGGCGTATTCTGGGTGTGCATCGACACGTCGCGCAGGTTGCTGATGATCTCGCCCATCTCGACGCCCCGGATAGTTTCCACGACGACATAATCGCCATATTCCAGCGTTTCATCGTTCGCGCCAAAGCTGTACGCCTTACGCGAATTCTTAAACCGCACGGAGACGACATAGCGGTAAGCCGGAGCCGGTTTGGATTCTTCCGTTTTTACAGCTTCCTGATTTTCACTCATCTTTCATTCCCTCCTTCATTTGATAAATTAACTGATCCGCCAACAATGGCAGATTATAACTACGGGACAGCTTGTCCCGGCATTCAAGCAAAACGATAATCAGCCGATCCAGCCGCAGCGGACGCTGATTCCAGTTTCCTATTTCCTCCGCCATCCAGGCCGGGCCTTCCGTATGCCCTACCGCGGCGTCGCGGAGAAATTGAAGCAGACAGTCGATAAAATAACCGAAGGTTCGTTTGTCCTTCTCCTTATCCTTGCTTCCCAGATACTCGGTCTGCATCCACACCAGCACTTCTTCTTCACGCAATGGGAATTCACGGATAAACCGGCGCATCATCAGCATTCCATTCTGGTACGCTTCATCCTCAGCCGTCTGTTTGATCTGATCGACGTCGCGGATCATGTGCGACAACAGATAGCCGTCGGTTTCGTCAAGCTGTTCTTCCAATGCGATCTGATGTATCTGACGCTGCGTCAGCGGCCGAAAGGTCAGCGTCTGGCAGCGGGAGACGATCGTCGGCAGAATCCGGTCCTGATTTTCCACAATCAGAATCGCGAGAGTATCAGAGCCTTGCGGCTCTTCCAGAAACTTCAACAGGCTGTTAAGTGCTTCGGGCGTCGTGTTCTCCGCGTTGTTGAGAATATAGACTTTCTGTCCGCTGCGCTCCAGTCCGGTTTTATTGAAACGTTCCTGCAGCGAGCGAATTTCCTCTTTTTTAATCGACTTGGACGCGCCGTCCAAAAGAATCAGATCGGCATAGTTGCCCTCCGCAATCCGCTGGCAGTCGATGCATTCTTCACAGGCGAATCCGTCGTGAACATGCTGACAGATCCGGCTTTGCGCTAACAGAAGCGCCGTTTCCAGACGCGGCGTTCCCTTCTGCCCGACAAACAGAAACGCATGCGCCAGTTTCTTCTGCATTAACGCGTGTTTCAGCGTCTGATAAACGACCGGCTGCTGAGCCTGTAAGCGTTCAGCGAACTTCACGTTGGATCAGCGCTCCAATCGCTTTTACACAATCGTCAATCACCTGCTCAACCGGCTGGGAGGCGTCAATCACGATCATCCGTTCGGCAAACCGCCGACGCACCTGGCGATAGCCTTCACAGACGCGCAGATGGAAATCAATCTTTTCCTGATCGAGCCGGTCTTTGTCCTGCCGGCTGGCGATCCGGTCCAGCCCCTGTTGAGGAGCCAGGTCGAGATACAAGGTTTTATCCGGCCAATGGCCTTCGATCGCAAACTCGTTGATCGACAAAACTTCTTCGATCCCCAAATACCGGCCGACGCCTTGATAAGCCAGCGAGCTGTCGACGAAGCGGTCGCAGATTACGACCTTGCCTTCGGCTAAGGCCGGCAGTACTTTTTCGATCAAATGTTGCCGCCGGGCCGCGGCGTAAAGCAGCGCTTCGGTCTTGCTATCCATTGCCGTGTTGGCAGGATCGAGAATCACGCGGCGGATTTGCTCCGCAATCTCAATCCCTCCCGGTTCCCGGGTATATAGGGAATCAACGCCCATTTCCTGCAGCCGCTTCGCCACCGCCGTGCTGACTGTGGTTTTCCCGCTGCCGTCCGGGCCTTCAAATGTAATAAAATAACCTTTTTTCATATACGCTCACCCTTGATCTCCTGTGCTATTATATCACGGTTAACCGTAGTTACGCTACAACCTTTCCCTTCCTGCGCAGGCGGGATAGAACGCTGAATTTCTCCATAGAAAAGAACTATCCGCCCGGATAAACGGATAGTTTTCTTTTGTTAACGCTCTCTTTTTTCCCTGCGCTTAATACCGGACAGCCCAAAGCAGGTGGTAAAACTGATCATCACCGGTATCTTCCAGCTCCGCAGTCCAGTGCGGCATGCGGTCGAGATTGTCTTTCACCGTCTGAATAATCTTTTGATTGGCATTGTTCAATCCATTTTCGGCTTCGATCGGAATCCCTTCTACAATCAGCTTGTTATCCCAATGAGGCACATAGGTCACAAAATCCACGGTGATTCGATTATCTGATTGCTTTTGATCCAAAACGATCACACCGGGACTGGCTGGCAGCCAGTCGCCTTCGCGGGAATAGGCGACATAGCTGTTCACACTTTGGCTGTAAACGACACCGCTGCTTAACTTCCGGTTATCATAATCGTCATAAACATAATCCTGCCCGCTCAGCACCTTTGCCGCCTTGTTCATGTCTGGCTGGGTAACCAGCGAGCCATAGCCCTCGCGGATCGCGAAGTCCGCAAACCGCACCTGTCCTTCGGCATTCCTGCAATATCGGCCATCGCAGCCATAGTCAGGAATCGCGCTCATCAAGGTTGGCGCCAGCGCTTCCCAATCAATCGCAGAGGGATCGTCGAAGCCCTGATCCATCGCGGTGAACAGGTACAATGTTTTCTCAAGCTTTGTCGTATCCTTCAGATATAGCGTATCCTTATCATTAAAATTCATTTCCACTTCCAGCGTGATATCCGGCGTGATCGCCCCAGGTTCCAGAATATCAACATGCTGATCATAAAGTATAGCAAAGTTTTCTGCCAGTTCATTCAGATTCATTCCTGGTTTAATTTCAGCAGCGACTGCCACCATTTGTTGAATCAGAGTGCGCTGAGTCAGCGATTGATTCCAATATCGTTTAAAATAACTCAAACACTGACCATAAAGCGATGGTGCAAAATTCATTTTCTTCCCTAACGTCTTAGAATTCAATTCTGCGTCTTGAAGCTCCAAAGTTTGCGGGTCGAATTGAATGAGGAACCGCTGATGGTCTTCTGTAACGATTTCCGATTGCCAAACAGAATCAGAGCTCTTCAAATTCATCATAAGCTGCGCTGAAAATACTGCTGTTTTAATAACGCGATCTTTCTTTTTGTATTCGATCGTCACATCAGGAAAACCAAAAGTGATTTCAGAATTAATTAGATTGACGACAATATCTCCTTGACCCAATGTATCTGTAAAGACCCATGCCGCTTCAGTGATGTCCAGTTCATATTGATGACTAAAATCATACCAGGCTGCATTCAGGCGATCCATCACACCTTTATCATTCAGGAACTGCCGTAATAGAGTTTCTTCATTCGCTGTCGGCGTTGGCACCAACGAAGGCATCGGCACATCCGATGTCGGCTTCACGCTGCAGCCGCAAAGCAAAATCCCGATCATCATGACTGTGAGCGTTCTTGTCCAATGATGTTGTTTCTTCCTTTGCCTTCTTTCCCGGCCCATTCTTTCCCCCCCGTAATTCTTACATTCCTTCTTTCCCCTCATTGTAAAGGATAGAGGGGAAGGAAGGCAAGGTCTTTCATGAAATTAGAAGAATTAAAAAGTGGTTATCAGGAATGGTACAAAAAAAGACGCCCGAAAGCGTCCGAAATCCCTTTAGCAGTCTGTCTTGAGAGGTCTTTTCAACAGAGTCGATCTTACCTTTATAATCCGAAGCGCCTGGCCACCTGCGCTTTATCCAGCGCTTTGACTAACGGCAAGCCCAGAACGAAGCAGGCGATCAGCTCGCCAAAACCGACTTCCAGCGCATTGATCATAAAGCCGGTAACCAAAGCGGTTGGATAGAGAACATACGCCAATTCCGCGCCCACGATCACGGCGTTGAACAGCACCGGCATCAGCGCTGAAACGAGCGGCAGTCCTTTGACGCAGAGCTTGCGGAACTTCCAGGTCAGAAGAGCGGCCAGGAAAGTCGCCAGCGTCCCCGCCAGCACATCAAAAAAGCCTAACAAATTGACGCCCATGATCGCGCCGATCAAGTTAGTCAGAAAACAGCCCAGCGTCACGCCGGCAATCGCCTCCGGGAATAAAACCGGAAGCAGCGTCATCGCTTCCGCGATCCGGATCTGAACCGGTCCGAATGAAAGCGGCGCTAACGCCAGAGAAACGGCGGCGTACAACGCGGCGATCACCGCGCTGATACAAAAACGAACTAAAGTTTTGTTTTTCATTATCTTATTGAATTCCTTTCGTGTTTTGTTTATTGTCAGGGGATTGCGACTGACATTTCTTCTCTCAAAACGTTTACTATTATAACAGATTTTATGAACTTATAAAGAGGAAGAAAACGATTGTTTTCCCAATCGTCTGGTTAAGTAGGATTCTGGAAAAAATCATATTGATATTTGTAAGATAAACTGTCTAATCAACTTGCTAACGCTTCTTTTATAAAATCGAATCATCCGAATGAAATCAGAAGCTCTTTCTTCACATCTGAAAACACACTTCCCTAATCGTGCGATTCCGTTTTATCATTTTTTCAATTTTCACTCGCCAAAAGGACAAAAAACCGGCGAACCGGTTTTCTGATCAAATTCAAATTCTCGATTCTTCCTCGCGCGGCAGCAGCGAGTCGCTTTCCGAATACAGCATAACGCACGCCATCAACATGCCGTAAACCAGCCGGATGATCAGCTGGACGATCTGCGAGGCCCAGGCCGCGCCGATGAACCAACAGGCCGCCTCGGCGATGGCGCATAACGTGAACGCCAGCATGTAGATTTTCATGCGGAGATCCGTTTCCTTCGCTTTTTCCCGCAGCCGCCGACGGCGGAACTGCCGCCAGCACCCTTCAAACATTTTCGCAAAGCCGAACAGTTCAAAGATCCTGCATACCAGCATCAGAATGCCGCTGTACCGCAGCGGCAGACTGGCCGCCAACGACAACAGACAGCAGATCATCGCGCCTAAAAGACCGACGCCGGAGATCAGAAACGCGCGGATTTCGCTGGCTCTGAAGCTCATCAGCATGCCTGCTGCGCACAAGCCGTAGCCGATCATATTAAAACCCCAAACCAGCCCTTCCCAAGGCAGTTTTACGATCGTCAGGGTCAGAAACATCAGGCCCCAGAAAATCAGAAGCATTCCCTTTTTCATTCGCTGCCTCCCTTCCGCGTGGTCGACAACAGGTTGAAGACGTTAAACCCTTCCTGCCGCTTGCGCTGGGTGGAAAACTGAAGATCGAACGGATTGCCTTTTTCATCTTCCAGAACCATCGTCGGGCTGAGCCGCATGGATTGCAGCGGATCGACCGTTTTGTCCTTAAAGCTGCCCTGAATCACGATCTCGCCCTGCGGCACAAGCAACCCTTTCCATTCCTCCACCGGCTTGTCGTTGATAATCAGTTCCAGCACATCCAGCACATTTTCCGTGGTCGTACTGGAAATACTGGCAAAATGCAGCATTTTCGTCGCGTTTAACCGAATCGTAAAGCTTCCGTCATCCTTGGACGTCATTTCCGTAATTTCATACGGACCTTCATTTTTTTCTTTCGGCACCAGCTTCAGCTTGCCCAGCCGGATCTGTTCCTCACTGCCGTCGGTGAACGTCAGGATCGCGTCGGACAAGTCCAGCCCGCCGCTTTCCGGCCACTCCGTGTCCATCGGCGCGATGACCGCCTGCACCGTCGTCACTTCAAACGGACCGAAGCTCTGCGTCGTGCGCCCGATCACATAGACCGGAAAATCCCTGGCGACAAAGCGCATCGTTGCGACGGTTTTCGGTTCGTCCTGAGCGCTTAAATAACTGAATTCAAAGCCCATCATTTCCGCCGAACTGCTCTGATAGATCAATTCGGTATTCTGTTCGATAATCGTCAGGCTTTCCACCCGGAACACGCTGACCAGAAGCAGCAGCACCACGGCGCACAATCCCAGTATGCCGGTCAAAATCAGTAATAAACGATTGCCTTTTCGCATAAGTCAGCCCCTTTCTATCGTTGGTTTCCAATGGTATTTCACCGTTTTTTCGGCGGCGCTTTTTTTATCATGATCAGCCGGATTATTTCCTCAATTTCCTCTTGTTCCAGAATTCGATAACGGATCCAGCCGCCTTCCTCCCCGCACGGATACCGGTTTTCCCACAGAGTCCGCGCCTTTTCACTCCATGAGGACAGGCTCTCTTTCATCAACGGCACGCGCGCGTCGCCGATCTGAAGCATCACGGTGAACGCTCCCTGTTCAAAAAAGACGTAAACTAAGTGAACAGCCTTGTGACTGTACTTCACACCCCAACCGTAATCGTTGCCAAAAGGGAAGCGGAGTTCTTTGCGCAGATCGTAAAGATCCGCAAGCCGTGTTTCCAACAGGTTCAGATAAGCACAAGCTTTCATGCCCAGCGTATTTTGAATTTCCAGAGTGGAGGGACGATGCCCGCCGTCCAGCATGCGTTCATACATTTCATCCGCCTCCTGTCTTCCTTATTGGTCATCAGTCCTTTCCTGCGACAGGAAACACCAATTTCCGATTGGCTTTATTATCTCATTGAATGCTTTCAGATTCAATGAAGGAGCGGTGAACAGTTTGGGACTTTTTGTCTAATTTCATTGAAATATTTCAATTTTACAAATTTCAATCATTTTCCCAGTCAATTTTCAGAGGACTTTTCAAATACGGGACGCAATTCGTGATAAAATAAATAAAATCGCAGGAGGAATATCCATGAAATGTCAGGAAGCCGCATCCTTATTAAAGAAGAATATCGAACAGATCATGGTCGGCAGCGAACAGAGCTGCGACCTGATCATGATGAGTTTATTAGCCGGAGGCCACATTCTGTTAGAAGACGTGCCCGGCACCGGAAAGACGACGCTGGCCAAAGCAGTCGCCCAATCGCTGAACCTCTCGTTTAAGCGGGTTCAGTTTACCCCGGATCTGATGCCGTCCGATTTGATCGGCATTCAGTTCTACAATCAGGCCAAAGGGGAATTCGAATTCCGGCCGGGTCCGTTATTTACCCAGCTTGTGCTGGCGGACGAGATCAACCGCGCCGCCCCGCGCACCCAGTCAAGCTTATTGGAAGCGATGGAAGAACACCAGATCAGCGTGGAGGGTACAACCTATCCGCTGCCGGAGCCGTTCTTTGTCATCGCAACGCAGAACCCGATTGAAAATCAGGGAACCTTCCCGCTGCCGGAAGCGCAGATCGACCGGTTTATGATTCGCATTCATCCCGGCTATCCTTCGCCGCAGGAGGAACAGCGAATGCTGAAAAATCTCAGCGCTCAGGCAGCCGCGCCGCAGCTCTCGCCGGTGCTCGACGGAAAACAGCTGCTTACATTGCGCAGTGAGGTCGACGCAGTTCAGATCCATGACGAGCTGTTGGCGTATGCGCTGCAGGTCGTAGGCAGAACGCGGGCGCATGAGCGGATTCAATTAGGCGTCAGTCCCCGCGGAGCGCTGGCGTGGGTGCGCTGCGCGAAAGCGACGGCCGCGATCCAGGGGCGCGATTATGTGCTGCCGGATGATTTGAAAGCCTGTGCCCAGCCGGTGCTGGCGCATCGTTTGATTCTGGGCGGATTAAGCCTCGGATCGGACCGACAGGCAGAAGCCGTGCTGGCGCAGATTCTGGAAGAGATCCCGGTTCCGGTTGAAAAGTTTCAGGGTTGATTCCCCATGACATTGTTGTTCATCTTCGTCCTCGGTCTGTTTCTCGCCCAGCTGGGACGCTATGATTTTGAACGCCGCGGCGCTCGGGAGTTAACGGTCACGCTGCTCAGCGACGTCAGCCGGCTGGAACCGGGACAGACGCTGACGCTGACGGTGATTCTGGAGAATAAAAAGCGGATGAGCGTGCCGCATGCCGCGGTGCGGATCACTTTTCCCGCGATTCTGGAATGCGAGGAAACCGATCTGTCCCTGACCGGCGAAAGCGCGACGAATGCGTTTGTCCTGCATACGACCCTGAGTGGACGCCAGAAGAAAACCCGCACGCTGCAATTCACTGCGAAACAGCGTGGGGCTGGCGAATTCCGGGCCGCAACGACGCTTTCCGATTATCTGAATCTGACCCAGCTGGACGGTCCGCAGGCTGCGCCGCGTTTATGCGTCGTCCATCCCCTGCGGCAATTCCCGGCGGCGCTCGATGCCAGTCCGTGCGGTCTTCAGGGGCAGCAGTCAGTACGCCGCTGGCTCTATCCGGATCCGATCTTTTATACCGGCGTGCGTCCCTATCAGCCGCAGGACAGCTTCCGCGATATCGACTGGCGGGCGACGGCGCGGTATCAATCGTTTTATGTCAAAGAATACGATCATACCTCCGATCCGGCATTTTCGATTTTCTTAATCCTGCAGTCGATTCAGAATCTGTTTGCGGATGATGCAGAATTTATGGAAAGCGCGGTGCAGTTCGCGGCCGCCGTACTGGACCAAAGCCAGCGCCAACAGCTGCCTGCAGCGCTGGTCACCAATGCCGTCGTGCGCTTTACCGTCGCGGATACCTCGGCGTGCGATACCAGTCTGAACCATACGGTCAGCTGTCTGGATCTGTTAGCTTGTGCCGCACCCTATCCGCTGGGTGAACCGACGCGGTTATTTCAGCGATATCCACAGCTGTTGGATGCCTCGCATCATTGCCTGTTCATTCTCAATTCATTGACGGACGCCATCCGCGAATGGGTGATGAAACTCTGCGCCCAGGGCACGGCCGTCACGCTGGTCTGCTGGACGCTGCCCGATCCCAGGACACTGCCGGCGCGTTGTCAGGCGCTGCCGCTGCGGAAGGAGGGAACAGAATGAAACGGTGCTTTCCTTATCTGATCGCCTTCCAACAGGTTCTGTGCGGATTGTGGATCATGCTTGTCTTGGCGCAGGCGTTTCTGTCCGGAATGCTTTTCCTGCCGGGATGTGTCCTGTTCTTCATCCTGCAATGGGGCCTGTCGCTGCTTTCCAACAAGAAAAAACCAGCGCTGCGCTCTGGCCTGTTGTGGCTGAACATCGTGATCTTTGCGCTTCTGCTTCCCTTGCAGAAAAATATTCCGGCGATTGCGTTAACCGCCGTCGGACTGATTCTGGAAACCGGCCTGATCCTGACGCTGGAAAATTTCCGGGATTGTTCCTGGGGACGGTTGGGGATCGGCGGCTTAATCCTGATCCTCATCAATACGGTCAGCGCCAGTCCGGACCTGATCCGCAGCTCATTGCTGCTGGCACTGGCGGCGTTATGCCTGCGCGTGCAGTCTCAACTATTCAATCCGGCTGATCCGGCATCCCTGTACCAGCTCGATCCCGATCAGGAAAAACTGTTGCTCAGGATGGCTGGAATTCAGCTTGCGGCCACGTTGGCGATCGGGCCGCTGAGCGCTTTGATTCTTGCCGCCGCTGAGGGAGCAGGCCAGGTGCTGACCTGGATTTTAAGCCGTCTGATCGAAATTTTCGCGTTTGTCTTCTCGGCGATCATCCTGTCGCTGCAAAGTCTGATCCGCTGGATTCTGGCGCATCAAACAGGAACAGAAGTCACGATGCAGCCGCCCCAGAGCGAAGCAACGATCACGCAGAACCCAGAATCCGCAATGACGACTTCGCCGCTTTTCAATGGAATTCTGACTTTGATCCTCATCATCGCCGCCGGGCTTCTGCTTTTTCTCTTACTTCGCTGGTTCATTCGTTTAATCCGGAAAACGCATTACCCTTCTCTGGAAGGCAACTTCCGCAGTGAGAAAATCGCGGCCTCCGCGCTGGAACCCCGGCCGACACTGCGTCAGCGTCTGCATTCCTGGCTGCATCCGGAAGCACTTTCGCCCGTAAGAAAACAATATAAAGAAGCGGTTGACGAGCGAATTCGGAAAGGACATCCGTTCGCCCCTTCTGCGACGCCATGGGAATATTGGCAGGAAGTTCAGGACGAAGAACCGGACGATCAGTTCAAAAAACTGACGCACGCTTATAATGAAGAACGTTATCGTCCTTAACGGCTTGTAACATTAAGGATTTGAACATCCGTTATCTGGATGGAAAGCGAGGGATTCCCGTTTTGGATTTCCCTCGTTTTTCTTTTAAAGCACAGCTTCCCTGTCCCCTTTTATTTTACTTTCGGTACTGTCTGGTGCTGCGAAGAAGTCAAAGTTATTCCGCGGTTTATCTCCCGATGGGAATTTCGCATCTTCCAATACCGTTCAGCAGGAGCATTGCACGACGCTCACGCAAGCCCGGACGATTACGACAAAACCGCAAAACCGGATTTCCAATAAGACGAATTCTGCCGAAATTTCTTCTTTAACCCACCGCTGCCGGCGACGACAGGTTCATCCCCGCTTACTGACTGCCGGATTCAGGAAAAAAAGAAAAAAAGATAGAACAGAGCATAACCTGCCGTTCTATCTTAGACATCATTTTTAGACATCATTCGGATTTTGCGGTTTTCGGCCGCCGCGTCTTTGGCTTGGACAAAGCGTCACAGGTCGCTCGGACGATCTGTGCCAGTCTTTCCCGGTCATCCAGATCTTCCATCAAAAAACTTTCCTTCGCGCCCGGATAAGCCGGCGCTTTTGGACAATCCGGCATCCTGGCCGCCACCTCCGGCGTGATTTTAATAAACAGCTGATCGTCGCAGATCACCGCAAAGAACACCTGATCGCAATACAGGCCAACCTCCCCGAACATTCGTTTCCAGGTAATTGTGCCGGCCAAAGCCAGCTGATCGCACACATACCTGACAAATTCCAATGTCGAAGCCATTGTCAGAAACAGGCAATGTTGCTATCGGTACGGGATTCTGTCCCGCCGATCAACGTGCCGTTCTCCATTCTGAGAATCATCTGTCCCCTGCCGAAAACGCCGGGATCCAGACAAACCTCAATCCGGTGTCCCCGCTTCTGCAGCGCCTTCGCTAAAGCGGTCGGGAAGTGCGGTTCAACGAGAATCCGGTTGTCCCGTTCCCACAGCCAGCGCGGCGCATCCAGCGCCATCTGCGGATTGAGATGAAAGTCGATCAGGTTCATCGCCACCTGGACATGCCCCTGCGGCTGCATATAGCCGCCCATGACGCCGAACGGTCCGACTGCTTTCCCCTCTTTCATCAAAAATCCCGGAATGATCGTGTGATACGTCCGCTTGCGCGGCTCTAAATAATTGGCATGCTTGTCATCCAGCGAGAAATCATGACCCCGGTTCTGCAAGGAAATGCCGGTGCCCTCAACGACGATGCCGCTGCCGAAGCCCATATAATTACTCTGAATATAGGACACCATGTTGCCTTCCTCATCCGCCGTGCATAAATACACCGTTCCGCTCTGCGGCAGCTCGCTGACCTGTGGATCCTGCGCAATGTCCGTGATCTGAGCGGCGCGCAGACGCCCCAGCTGCGGATCAAGCAGGTGTTCCGTTTTCACCTTCATTGCCTTCGGATCTGTAATATAGAACAAGCCATCCTTGAACGCCATCTTCATTGCTTCCAGCTGACGGTGAACCGTTTCCACGTGCAGCTTCTCATGAAATTGGAATTCTTTCAGAATATTCAGCGCCATCAGGGCGACGATCCCCTGCCCATTCGGCGGAATTTCACAGATTTCATAGCCGCGGTAATTCAGCCGGATCGGAGTGACCCATTCATTTTCAAACGCTTCCAGATCCGCTTTGCGGAGGTACCCGCCATATTTGCGGCTGCAGGCGTCGATCTGATCGGCAAGCGGGCCATGGTAAAAGCTGTCCGCCTGCGTGCGGCCGATTTCTTTTAATGTTTCCGCATGATTTTTCAAGGTGATCACATCCCCCGCCTGCGGCGCTTGTCCCTGCGGAGCGAACGTCGCAAACCATTCGTCAAACTCCGGTTTCCCGGCAAATTCTTTTTTGTACTTGTCAAAAGCCGCCTGCCAGTAATGCGCTAAAACCGGGGAACATGGATAGCCTTCTTGGGCATAGCGGATCGCCGGGGCCAGACATTGCGCCAGCGTCAGCTTTCCGAAGCGCTCGTTCAGGCTTTTCCAGGCTTTGACCGCGCCCGGCACCGTGACCGGCGTCCAGCCGAAGGTCGGCATCGTCGAATGACCCTGAGCTTTGACCTGTTCAGCACTGATCGCCTGCGGTGCAAAGCCGGAAGAATTCAGCCCGATCAATTCTCCTTTATGCCAGACGATCGCAAACGCGTCGCTGCCCAGTCCGTTGGCCGTCGGTTCCACAACCGTCAGGGCAGCCGCCGTCGCCACCGCCGCGTCGATCGCATTGCCGCCTTGCCGCAGCATTTCCAAGCCGGCTGCCGACGCCAGCGCCGATCCGGTACAGACCATCCCTCTGCGCGCCATCACCGGATAGCGGTTGGATGAAAACGGTTGATCAAAACAGTCGAAATTCATCATTGTTCTTCCTCCAATAAAGCTTGTAATTTCAGCGTCATCGCGATCGTTTTCCCGTCGATGATCTCGCCGCGCATCACCTGATCGACGACGTCCTTTAACGGCACCTTTACGCAGTTCAGGAATTCATCTTCATCCAGATGCGTACCGACAAAGGTCAGTCCCTTTGCCCAATACATCTGTATTGTTTCTTCGAGATACGCGCCGGTCGGCACCATCTCGCCCATAAACTCAAAGGTTTCAGCGGTATAGCCGGTTTCTTCCTGCAGCTCCCGCTTCGCGGTGACTAACGGATCCTCGCCAGGTTCTCGTTTGCCTGCCGGGACTTCGCGCATGATCCGCTGTTGGGCATAGCGGAATTGATCGACGAGAAGCAGCTCGTTCTGATCGGTCAGCGCTGCGATCGCCACGCCGCCGGGATGTTCAACGACCTCACGGATCGTTTCCGTCCCGTCGGGCAAGGTAACTTCATCATGCCGCACATGAATCAGCCGTCCGGTAAAAACCCGTTTTTGTGAATTGGTTTGTTCAATCAGTTTCATTATTCCCCCCTGTTTTCCGTTTCCCATCTCCATGACTTTGGAGCGTCCTGACGGAATTCCTTTTCAGGTTCTGATTTAGTTATAGAGAGATTTCATGGAAAAATCAAGATGAAAATCGACTTCCTCAATATTCGTGCAATCATCTTGCTTCACCTGACTTTCCAGAGGTTTATAATAAAAGGAGAAAAGGAAGAAGGAATGCGTCATGAAAACGACAGGCATCGTTTTAACGATCCTCTCCGCTCTCTTGTTTGCCATCTCGCCGGTTTTCGTCAGTTGGACTTATGATTGGGGCAATAATCCGCTGACCATGGTCATGTTCCGTAATTTGTTTGTGCTTCCGGTTTTGTTCGTTCTGATGCGACGCAGCCGGGTTTCGGTTAAGCTGCCGCGGGATCAGTTTCTCGCCCTGTTGTTCGTCGCAACAATGGGATCCTGTCTTACGCCGCTGCTTTTATACAGCAGTTATTCCTATATCGGCGTCGGCGCCGGCACCACGCTGCATTTTTTCTACCCGCTGTTCGTCGCTTTGTTCTGCCGCTTTTTCTATCACGAGAAATTGGGCAAAATTAAAGTTCTGGCGTTAATCCTGGCCTTGACCGGCACCTTGTTTTTCATGGACTTCGGCAATCTGAAAAACCTGACGGGCGTCGCGATAGCGCTGGCTTCAGGAATGACCTATGCATTTTATCTGGTCTTGCTGGAAAAGAAAGGATTATCCCGGATGAATCCATTTCTTTGTTCATTCTGGCTGGCTTTGTTTGCGGCCGCCGATCTCTTTCTCGTCGGAACGTTTACCGATGGTCTGCATTATCAACAGCCGGTCATTTCCTATCTGACGATGATTGTGATCGCCATGATGACCTCGTTTCTGGCGGTGGTCCTGCTTCAAAAAGGTATTGAAGCTCTGGGTTCCTCAACCGCTTCGATTTTCTGCCTGTTTGAACCGATCGGCAGCGTGATCTGCGGCGCATTGTTATTGCACGAAGAATTAACGACGGCGAAGATCCTCGGCTGCCTGATCATTATTCTGGCAGTGATTTTATACATTCTTGCCGGAAAGAAAAAACCAGATTCACAAACCAAAAGATTAAAATCATAACTCCAGTTAATTTTGCCCCTTCGTCATCCGGCTTCATCCCGATCGCTGCCTGCGGATTTAACCTGTTATTCAAAAAATCTGTGCGGTTATCCCTGCGTTTCATTCCTGTTTATTATTTTCAGGGATGAGTTGAATTATATTTACAAAATAGCTGCTGAGATGTTCCTGCGTCGCCGGTTTTCTGCTTTTATCATTTCGCTTTGGCTTCAAACTGGTATAATGAAAAAGATAAAGGAATGAACTCGTTTATTATCGCAGAGGTGAAGGAATTGAAAAAAGGGGTAAAAACAGGATGCATTGTCATCGCCGTCATCCTGTTGACCGGCGGCTGCGGCTATGGCGCGGCCAACTGGGCGATGGATGCGATGCTTAACAAAATGGAACATGGCGAAACCATCGAGAGCGAAACGGCGGCGATCGCGCCGGAAGTCAGCGAAGCGGTGAAAGAACGGAAGCTGGTGAATATCGCTTTGTTTGGCGCGGATAACAGCCAGGGGCCGACGGGCACCGACGAGGACCGCAGCGACGCGATGAAAATTGTATCGCTTGATTTTGATAACAAAAAATTAAAAATTACGTCCGTGGAACGGGATGTCGTCGTCTGGATTCCCGGCGATCATCAAAAATACGGACATTTCAACTGGGCTTACTGGTTCGGCGGCGCAACGCTGGCCGTTCAGACCCTGAATTACAACTTGGACCTGGACATCACGCAGTATGTGACATTCAGTTTTAACGCGGTGGAAAGGCTTGTCGATCTGATCGGCGGCGTCGACATTGATCTGACGGCCAGGGAAGTCGGGGCGCTGACAGGAAAAACGAAGCACAGCGTGCAGACGGGAACCAATACGCTCAATGGCTACGACGCGATGATGTACTGCCGGCAGCGCTACATCGACAGTGATTTCGTGCGGATGGACCGCCAGAACAACGTGATTAACGCGATCATCGCCAAACTGAAGCATAAGAATATTCTGGAATTGATGGAGATCGTCAACGACATGCTTCCCTATATCACGACGAACCTGACGAATTCCGAGATCAAAAAATATCTCGTTTCATTGTTGAGCTTCGATCTGACCAGAATTGAAACGTATAAAGAACCGAGCGGCGAATATGACGATATCATGCGCTGTCCGGGACTGGGTGGTTATCTGGTGCGCAGTTACAGTGATATGGTGCGTCATCTGCATGCGAATATTTACGGTGATACGGATTATCAGCCAAGTCAGACCGTCATGAACAATGAAGAAAAAATCTATAAAACTTATGGGGAATTCAAGAAATAGGTGCGGGAATGCGATAGACTGCGGTTTTCTTCACTATCTCAGCGATGGAATTCCACTGTTTCTCACTGCGCCGATTAAAGCCTCTGAGCGCAACGTGCGAGGGAAAACAAGAAGCCGGTAAACAGAGAGAGAGGGATAACATTGATACCAGGTTTAGGGACATTGATAAACGGATTGGCGGTCATCGGCGGCGGGCTGCTGGGTCTGATCTTCCGTAAAGGTCTGCCGCAGCGGTTTCAGGACACGTTAATGCAGGCGCTGGGCTTATCTTCGATCTTTATCGGAATTTCCGGAGCCCTGGAAAAAATGTTGGTGATTCAAAATAGTGTTGTCAGCGTACAGGGCACAATGTTGGCGGTGATCAGCCTGGCTGCCGGCGCGCTGGTGGGCGAAGGAATTAACCTTGAATTCCGGTTTGAGCAATTCGGAAGCTGGCTGAAAAAGAAAACCGGCAGCGATCAGGACGATCAGTTCATGGAGGCGTTCCTCACCGCTTCGCTGACGATCTGCGTCGGAGCGATGGCGATTGTCGGCGCGCTGCAGGACGGCTTGTCCGCCGACCCGTCGTTGTTAATCACTAAAGCGGTGCTGGATTGTCTGATCATCATGATCTTTACTTCGGCTTTGGGTAAAGGCGCGGTCTTTTCCGTCATTCCGCTCGTTTTGTTCCAAGGCTCGATCACTTTCCTGGCGCGGCTGATCGCCCCGGTGCTGACGGATGGGATGATCGCCAATCTGGCCATGACCGGTTCCATGTTAATCTTCTGCGTCGGCGTCAATCTGATGTTTAACACTAAAATTCGGGTCGCCAATCTGCTTCCTGCCTTACTGATCGCGCTCTTATTGACGCCATTATTTTAATCAATATGATTAAACGATTTTTTCCCTGTTAAAACGAAATAAAAAGCATATCTGTCCTGATGCCCCCGCGGCAATTTTGCGTCCCGCTTGTTCCGGGAGCGCTTATTCGCGGCAGGAAGAGATGCTTTTTTTAACTCCTTTATTTCTTTGATTCGTTGTTCAAATTCATTGATTATTTTCCGTCAATCTGTTCCTCACAATCCAGTATCACGCGTCTGCCTTGCTTTATTATAGAAAGATTACGCCTGCTCAGCCTGAATTCTTTCTGACGAACTGTCCGTTAAGTTTTTCAGCCAGTTGCCTTTTTTCAGAAAAACCGTAGCCAGGCAAACTTTGACTAAACCCGCGCCTTCGACGATGCAGTAAGCGGGAAACAACGAAACCCGGAATACCCGCGCGACAAGAAAGCTCAGCAGCACCGGGCCAAACCAGGTAAACAGGCCGTCGATGATCAGCACCGACTTCGTGTCGCCGCCCGCCCGCAGAATATAATAAACCGTGTTCGCGTAGCCCTGCGTCCAGGCCAGAAATGCCTTCGCCAGAATTAAAACCGCCGCCATCGAAACATTCGCCGGACTCAGCGAGAACCAGACCGGCGCCCAGCGATGGATCGCCACTAAAATCAGACCTCCTGCCAGATACACCGTCAGCGCAAAGCCGATCATTTTCTTTGCATCCTGCTTTGCCTGGTCCAGCTTCCCTGAACCTAACGCCTGACCGATGATCACCCCGACCGCCACCGAACAGCCGCTGAAGGCAACGTAGACCAGATTGCTGATGTTGTCGACCACCGTGATCGCCGGAATGTACTGTTCCGCGATAAAGCTGTAATTAATAAAGATCATGTTCAGCCCCAGCGACCAGATCAATTCGTTTCCCATCAGCGGCAGCGCCTTGCGGATAACCGTCCAACGCATCGAAGAGGGCAGATTATTTTTTAACCGCAGCTTCAGCGTTGGCAGATATTTGCGGGAGGCATAGAACAAATAAGCCGCTTCCAAAAACCGCGCGATCATCGTTGCGGCCGCTGCGCCGATCACTCCCCAGCGCGGAAAGTGGAATAAACCATAAATCAGCAGCGCGTTTAACACAATGTTGACCAGGCAGGAAATTACGCCGGACACCATCGGAATCGCCGGCCGGCCCATGACGCGGCACGCCACGCTGATCATCGACGTGCAGGCAAACGGCAGCAGCGTCCACAGCAGCACGCCTAAATACGCTTCCGCATCCGCCAGCACCAGCGGATTCTGAACAAATAAACCGAGAATCGGCTGCGGGAAAATGACCAGAATTCCGGTCACCAGAATCCCCATCACACAGCACAAGCCAAGTCCAAAATTATACAGATCGGTAATCTGATCCTCCTGCCGCGCCCCCATGTATTGCGAGATGAAGATTCCGATCCCATTGCTTAATCCGAATAAAATCAGCTGATAAACAAAAAAGACTTTGTTGACGATCGCGACCGCGCTGATCGCATTCTCCCCGATCCCGCCGATCATCATCGTATCGCACAGGTTCAGCATATTCGTTAAAAGCTGCTGGATCATGACCGGCAGCGAGAGTAAAATTACCCGTTTTAAAAACGCCCAGTTTTCCCGCTTCATCCTGAATTCCCCCTTATTCAAGCTGGTTATGAAAGATATTGTAAGGCGAAATGACAATGAATGCAAGACGGCGGGAAACGTCCGCAGAGAATGGACGCTGTATTTTCGGGATCAATGTTGCAGCTTTCCAGAGAGGATCGCTGCCTTGCATCAATGCCTGAACTCAATTTTTCCCCCTGATTGACAAACTCATCGAAGCCCGCCATATCCCAGAGGGCAAGCACGATAAGAAGGGTGTCCGGCTTGTTGTCAAGCTTCGCTTTTTTCCGCTTTCCCGAATTTGCTTCCCTATCTCCGCAAATCCTGCGGCAGTTAAACTCGCCGATTGATTCTGATCGCTGTTTAACCATTTCATATTTCCTTGTTCTCGGCCGCTATCGCTTGCTGAATTCAGCGGTTTTCCCCCCTACGCCAATCGCAAGCAGCCTTTTAAATATGGGAATTTTTAGTGAATTCCCAGGGCTTTCTTGATCTTTCCGGGGAACTCGTTTAAAATAAGCCAAGTTGTTCGTTCTGTGAAAGCGAACATGAAAGGGGGATAAACACCTTGAACCACGTGTTAAAAAATATAAATAAGCATCGGCTTCGGATCGGAGGCTTGTGCTTGATGAGCGCGACGCCCTTTACCGCCGTCTTTCTGATGCAGTATGTCTACTGCGGCGATCCGTGGCAAATTTCCGCGTCCGCCTTTCTGGCCAACGCGATCTGCGTCGGCGTGCTTTATTATCTGCTTTGCGCCCTGATCCGCAAACCGGCCGCCGCCAGCGTTATGATCCACACGGCCTGCGCGCTTTTAGGCGCGATCAATTATTTCGTCTCCGTCTTCCGCGGCACGCCGGTTCTGCCCTGGGACCTGACGGCGCTGAACACGGCGCTGGCCGTCTCTTCCACCTATGATTTTACGCCGACCGGGCCCATGATCATCGCTGCGGTAGTTTTGATCGGAGCGTTGATCGTTCTCCTTCATTTCCGCAGGTTTGACGTACTGCCCCATGCGCTCTGCCGACGCTTTCCCCTGCCGCTGCGGCTTCTCTGCCTGACGCTGGCGCTGCTTTGCGCGGTCTTCACCTCTCCGAAAAACCTGGCCCGCTTCAACGTTCAGACAGATGTCTGGGATCAGCGCGGCGCTTATCAGAAAAGCGGAATCCTCGCTACCTTCCTGCGCAATACCGAATTCATGAACGTCGAAGTTCCTTCCGATACCTCCAGAGAAAAGCTGGATCAGATCTTAAGCTCCGTCTTTGCAAAGGCGCCGGCACTGACTTTGAATCAGAAACCGCATATCATCGCAATCATGAATGAATCGTGGGCGGATTTTGAAGAATTCGGCAATCTTCAGCTCAGCGAAAGCGTCATCGACGGTATTGCCAAGCTGGATAACGCCCGGTTCTCCCACGCCTATGCTTCCGTTTTCGGCGCGGGTACCAGCGCCAGTGAATTTGAGTTTCTCACCGGAAATTCGATGGCCTTTTTGCCCTCTGGAAGCATCCCTTATCAACAATATATTTTAAAGGATTCCTTTTCTCTGGCTTCCCAGCTGAAACAGCTCGGCTATCAAACGGCGGCGTTTCATCCGGGCGAGCGGAGTTCCTGGCAGCGGGATCAGGCTTATCCGCGGCTGGGCTTCGACTCGTTTAAAAGCGCAGATGAACTGGACGTTCCGATCATCACAGAACATGGCTATGTCAGCGATGAAACAGATTTTGATCAGATTGTGTGGGACTATGAACATCGCGATCCCGACAAACCGTTATTTCTGTTTAACGTCACCATTCAGAATCATGGCGCGTACACTGTCAAGGACTATCCGGCGGAAATTCGCCTGATGGATCAGCCGGGCGTTTATCCGATGGCCGAACAGTATCTGACGCTCGTTCACAAAACAGAAGACCAGTTTCTGCGGCTGACTGAATATTTCAGCCAACAGGATGAACCGGTGCTGATTCTGATGTTCGGCGATCACCAGCCTTCCGTGGAACCGGCATTTCTGGACAAAGCTTATGGCGTGGAAGACGGCACATTATCCATGGAAGAGTATATGAACAAATTTCGAGTTCCGTTTGTCCTCTGGGCTAATTACCCCCTGCCGGAAACAGCGCTGCCGGAAATCAGTCTTAATTTTCTGTCGTCGCTTCTGTTAAACTATGCCGGATTGGAACCGGATGCTTATGGTCAGTATTTACAGACTCTGCGCACATCGCTGCCGGTCGTTACCTTTGCGGGCTATATGGATTCGCAGGGAAATGCGTACAGTCATTGGGAATCTACGGATTTCACCGCTGTCCTTGAGGATTATCAGACCCTGCAATATGAGCGGCTGTTTGGCAGCGGTTATTTTCAGGATCAATTAACGGAAAAGGCCGAAACTTTATCCCATCCCTGATCCGGATCTTGGAAACCGACGGACAGAGAATAAGATTTTCGCTCAAAGATTTCCGTTTTATCTCTAATGCTGCTTACGAAAACAGCGGATTGCCTGACGGTGTACATAACGCCCGGGCAGTCCGCTTTTTATCTCTCATTTTCCTGTTTCTGATGAAGAAACAGGTAAATAGGGGAAGGGGAATGGCTGAAAAATGATTACCGCACGATGGAGCGAAGAGGCGAGTTAGAGCGGGTTCAATGAAGACTTCAATTTTTCATCTGCACAAAAGCAAAAAGAAGCGAAATTCAATCCGCTCCTTTTCCCGTGTTCTTTCTTAAACTTGAGGAAAGATAAAAAGACAGGGGTACGAAGTTTTGATAACGCTTCATACCCCCTGCTTCTTTGCATGAAAATTTCAGGTCTGCCCTAAGCTGAGGAAGAACCTTTTCCTGATCCTGATTCTTTTTTGGCAAGCTCTGCCCTTTCAGCACCCTGCGCCTGAAAGCAGGCTCCCTGCCGCAGATTTCTGCATTCCAACAGTTTGCGTGAAATCCTGATTTTGATGAATCGAGATTGTTTATTTCACCGCAGCCAGCCGTTCGTTCAGCGCCGTTTTCGCCGCTTCATCGCTCAGTTTTTCAACCAGCCGTTCGGCCTGACTCTTCACGGCGGCCGAGCCGGTCTTTTCCACACGGCTGACCAGCAGATCCATCAAGGCTTGCAGCGATTGTTCGTCCGCCGCGTTCTGATAGCCTTCGTCAGTTTCGATCAATGTCAGCTTGTTCGCAACCATCTGCGCCAACAGGGAATCGATGCTGTCCATGGATGTCGGATTCAGTGCGTCATAAGCAAGCGTCGCCACACCGCCCAGGGTTCCGCCGATGAAATGGTTGCCATAGAAATAATTCGGATTGACCGTCGGATCGACAACCGGACTGTTGATCTTGTTGGACAGCCAGATGACGATCATATCATTTTCCGGGTCGATTAAACTCAGTGTACCTGTCCAACCGGTATGACCATACGTTGAAGCTCCGGCCTGTGGTCCGAAATACCAGCTGTAACCATGATCGCCCATGCGCCGCCAGCCTAATCCATAGGTCTGGCTTGTGAACTTCGGCTTGGTGAATTGATCAATCGTCTGTTTCGAGAACAGCTTGACATCGCCATAACCGCCCTGGTTCAGCATGACCTGCGCTAAGCGCGCCAGATCCTGCGCGTCGGCAAACAGACCGGCATGACCGGAAACACCGTTCATCGCATAGAAAGCTTTTTCATCATGGACTTCGCCCTGAATCGTATCGGTACGGTTAACCGTAAACGAAATCGCGCCGTCGCGGGAATTGCCGTTCAGCTCGGTTGCCGCGCACTGGTCTTTTTCAAATCCCTTCTGCAGCGGATTGAAGACGATGTGATCGAGGCCCAGCGGCTTGTAGATATTTTCTTCGACAAAGACATCGAGATCCATGCCGGTAACCTGTTCGACGATCAGTCCCAGAAGCATGTAGTCGACATCAGAGTATACGGTCTTGCTTCCCGGCTCATACTGCAGCGGAGTCTTCAGTATCATTTCCCTGGTCGTGGCTTTTTCCACTGAATACAGATCGTTGACGCCGTTGACAATTCCATCATCCTTGTCGTAGGTATCGTTATGATACTGCGGATCGGCCGGGAATCCGGCCTGATGTTCCAGAATGTTCTGGAGAGTCATCGTGTCCTTGCCCCGGATGGCAGCGCCTGCTTCATCCTTGAATTCCGGGAAATAGCTTTGAATCGTATCGGTAATGTTGACCTTGCCTTCGCTGACCAGCATTTGCAGCGCATAGTTGGTCGCGTACATTTTGGTGTTGGACGCTAAATCATATAAGGTTTCCGGAGTGCTTGGCACCGGATTTTCAATCCGCGTTCCATCCTGATTGTAGGAATTGGCATAGCCGTAAGCCGTGTTTTTGATCATCTTTCCGTCTTTGATGATGACCAGCTGACCACCCGGGAATCCATATTCCACTTCCTTGTTCAGCAGATCGTCAATAAAGCTGAGCTTCTCGCTGCTGAAGCCGACTTCCTCCGGTGTCCCTTCGATCACCGTCGGATAGTCAACTTTAATATTGACGCTTGCGGTTTCCGGAAGAATGTTGGTTACCTGAATCGTGTTGATCTCGTTGGTTGCCAGAGCCGAGAAATCGACCGTGAAGGCTTTCCCCGCAAATTCGCTGTGATCGACGGCTGTTCCGTTGATGAACAGATCGAAGCTTTCCGCTCCCTTCGGCGTCACGGAAACCTGGCCTTGTCCGGCATACGTTTTGATTGTTGTCAGATTGTTCATCGCCAGCGTGTCGTCCAATCCCTCCAGCGGATAGGTGACATCTGCCTGAACGCCTTTAACGCTGACGCCTTCGCTCAGCGTAACGCCGCGCGTTTCATTCGTCTGCGCCGAAGGCTGGCCGGCGGATGACGAGTTGTTTGCGCTGCAGCCTGCCGCCGTGGTGGCTAACACGGCAGCCAGGACTAAAATCATCAGTTTTTTCATCCTTGTTCCTCTCTTTCGACGATCTCTTTCCAGAGATTTCCTTTTCGACTCTTCCATCATAGCAGGATCTGGTCAGACCAGTCAAGAGAAAATGTGAAGCGCTTACAAACTTGTTTTTTCACAAATAAAAATCTGTCCAGAAGCATCGCCCGGAACAGATTTCAGTTTTTTTTGATGATTTTTCAAAATCCACAGCCCTTCACGGCTGACGCCTATGAGTCAGGATCAAACGTAATATTCAAGCTTTACGCTTGGATTTAAGACTCATTATGCCTGGTTGTGACTTGAATTCCAGATAAACTTCGAAAGGGATAGAAATAAAATCAGGAATCATGCGGCTATCAGGATCTGTTGGCGATCGCCTTGACTTCCTGATTTGTTTTTGCCGATTCAGCCCAGCTGAGCCAGAATTGCCAGTATTTCCGGCAGTTGTTTTACAAAATAATGGGCTTTCGACTGATCCATCGGGAATCGTTCGCCCTGCCGGGCAATTACCGTCATTCCTGCCGAGACGCCCGCCTGGATCCCATACGGCGAATCCTCCACAACGACGCATTGCCGCGGATCCAATTTCAATTTCTCCGCCGTGAACAGATAGATTTCCGGATTCGGCTTCGATTCTTTAAACATTCCGCCGGAGGTGACCAGTTCAAAATAAGGATACAGACCGGTGTCCGACAACATCTTCTCAATCATGGCAAACGAACTGGAAGACGCCAGCGCCAGTTTCTTTCCCTGCGCCTTCAACGCTTTCAACGTCTCTTCCACTCCCGGAAACAACAGCGCCTGATAATCTTCAATTCGCTGCGCATGGCGATATTCCCGCATCCCGACCATGAATTCGTCATACGGCTGCGGCAGTTCAATGCCTTCCAGAATTTTCGGCCACAGGTTCATCTTGCCATTCGCGCCGACCAGCAGATTTAATCGCTGCGGCGGCAGATCCACCTTCATCGCTCTGAAATATTCCATCAGTCTATCCTGATAATACTGTTCCGAATCGATCAGAACCCCGTCCATATCGAACACAACCGCTTTGATCTGCGTCATGTCATCACCCTCTCAATCGCTTCTAGTTTAGCGGATTTCCCAACCAGAGTAAAGGATTATTCCCCTTCCTTTATGGTCTTGTTATGAATTTCGTCGATCAATTCAAAATAATCTGCCCAGCGCTCTTCACGGATTGGCATCGGCGGTTCGTTGTCAAAGTAGAGCACCAGCGCCGGAGCAATCTGATTCCATCGCTCGACCAGTTCAAAATGGGTGCAATGTCCCTGACGGATCAGACGCATCGCTTTGGCATGATAATTAAAGTACATTGCGCAAATCCTCCCTTATCCGCTATTCTTTCCTGAATTCTGCCGCTTATCCCTTTTGCCGCTACCCCAATTCCGGTCCCCGCCTTGTCCTGCGCCCTTTTCTATGGTAGAATTCCCGTTGTACAATCGCAATTTCATGCAAATTCACGCAGAGAGGAGCATTTTATGTTAGAAGAACGTTTTTTCACAGCCGGAAAAGCCCTGAAATTGATTTTCATCGGTCAGGTCATCGCGCTGTTCGTCAGTTTGCCCAATGTGGGAAATCTCATCAGCTTGATCGCCGGAATTACCATTTTAGTCGGTATTGTCAAAATCCGCAAAGCGGATGCTTTATATAACCGGGCTTTTATCATGGTTCTGTGCAGCTTGGGCTGCAGTCTGGTTCTGTCTATGGCGACAGTTTACTTTTCCAGCCTGTATGCCGATGGAAATCTCGGCGCGGCTCAAACCTTTATGATCGTGGCGCTGATCCTGTCTGTCGTCGCCGCCGTGTTTGGATTTCTTCAGAATTTCTTCATCATCAAGGGAACGACGAAATTCCTGGGTGAACTGCAGGAAGAAGCGCTGGTCAAGCATGGGGAAACAACCTGGAAATTGATGATTATCAGCTATGGGCTCAATATTCTGTTTTCCGTCTTACTGCTGTTTGTATCCGATTGGTCCAGCGTCCTGTCGCTTGTCAGCAACGTCGTGAATATGGCGATCACCTTCGTTTACATCCTGTTCTTATACCGCAGTGAAATCCGGCTGTTAGCGGACTCCAAAACGGCAGACTAAACCGGAATCAGATTACAAAGTTCAGATTTATTTAAAATAAACGCGTTCATCCTGTCAGTTCAGGGGTGAACGCGTTTTACTTCAGGCTTTTACCGGATCGGCGTTTCAGCCTGACTGATGTGGATGGATTCTGCGTTGGCCTTTTCCTCTGTATTCATTCCCGATGGCCTGAATTTTGTGTCGTCATTAACGAAAACCGGTTTTGCGACGGAATTCTCCTCAGTTTTCAACATGGCAATCATTTCCGGCAGCTGTTCTTTTGTCCGCCAATACCAGGCGCCAATCATGAATAACATGACCGCCGTTACGATCAACCCGCCTTCTGGTCCGAAGGTTCCGCCATTAAGCAGGGAATTGCCTTTCATATAGGTTGTCAGCAGACCGCTTTCCTGACCGCCGCTGACAGAAAAGCCGTAAATTGGTCCCTGGAAGAAATTCCAGAAAATATGAAAACCGATGGCCGAATACAGGTTGCCGCTGGAAAGTGTGATCAGCGACAGAAACAAGCCGATCAGAAAGAGATTGAGATAGGGAAGCCACCCGATCCCCTGATTCGCTGAGTGAAGCAGCGAAAAGATCAGGGAAGGCACCAAAATGATCAGCCCTGGATTGTGTGTCTGCCGCATAACGCCCTGAATATAGCCGCGGCAGATGATTTCTTCCGAATAGCCAATCAGAATATACAGGAAGAACATGATCAGCAGCGAAGGTGAGCCTTGGGGAATCCAAGTCAAAACCTGTGCGCTGTCCGTGACTATGAGAAGCAGAAAAACTAACGTCATGGAGCCAGCGCCCATCGCCAGTCCTTGTCTCATTGTCCTTCTCTGCTTCGCCAGCGGCGGAAGTCCCAGCGACGCCTTATCCTTTTTCAGCACCTTCGTCCATAACAGAATCGGAATCGTGATCATAACGATCGTCTGTAAGAACATCATGGAACTGTTGATGATCGCTGCTGTCTGAAAAGCCAGCGGCGTCGCGGCCGCAGTCGTCGGATCCAGATTCCCGGTTGTGGTCATGATAAACACAAATCCAAACTGAATGAGAAACATAAGAAGAAACAAAACGCCGAAAACCGTTCCCAGCATTCCTGCGATTTTCCAGCCGGAACGAAGTTCTCCATTTTTATTTTTAAACACAGTATCCCTTCTTTCCGGTTCATGATAGGAGTATATCATGATTCAATCCTGGCAACTCTTAAATCTTATTAAAGTTTTTGTGAAAAAACTATGTCTGCTTTAGTCCGGATATTTAAGATCTTATCGAAGAGCCTCTCATTCAGTTGAACTGTTGAACTGAACCAGACTGTGTTTTTTAACGGGGTATCAAAAATTGAATACCAACCCACATATCTAAACGGTATGTCCTCATGAATACGATACATCTTGCCTGCTTTACCGCTATTGTTTAAGTTATGAAATATAACGGTACAGACAAAATAAAATTTTTAAAGTATTTCTCCGATTTCTCTATAAGCTTCCGACTCTGGAAACTCGTTTAAATTGATTTTTCGCTCTCTTCTTTGGCTTACAATCTGACGAACCTGTTCTGCCAGATCTTCGGATGTCTTGATCATCTCATACCGCTCCGATAATATCAGCAACTCATCACCATTTAACTGTTGAAGCAAATCTGTTTCTTTTTCTCCGATCGAAATCTGGAAGCTCAACATCTGTCGAAGCATCATTCTCTGCCCATTAAGCTCGCCAACGCGTTCCCCTTGCTGTCTGCCTATGCGCTCTCCAATGCATTCCCCGATCTTCTTCCCTAACCGCTGCCCTTTTTCGTAAATCTTCTGTTCATCAATTTCATCAAACCGTGTCCTCATCAATGCGATGTCCAAGCTTGTACTTCTCAAAAACTCCATCCGCTGTTCTTCTGTCATTCTGATCATTGGAATCACCTCTGAAGATAGTTTTAAACCGTGGCCGCCAGCTTAGGCTGTGGGGTTGAGTTTGTTCTCTGATTTACAATCTGATGAACCTGTTCTGCCAGATCGTCCGGCGTTTTTATCATCTCATACCGCTCTGATAATATCAGCAACTCATCACCATTTAACTGTTGAAGCAAATCTGTTTCTTTTTCTCCGATCGAAATCTGGAAGCTCAACATCTGTCGAAGCATCATTCTCTGCCCATTAAGCTCGCCAACGCGTTCCCCTTGCTGTCTGCCTATGCGCTCTCCAATGCATTCCCCGATCTTCTTCCCTAACCGCTGCCCTTTTTCATAAATCTTCTGTTCGTCAATTTCATCAAATCGTGTCCTCATCAATGCGATAGACAAACTTGTGTTCCTCAAAAACTCCATCTTCTTTT
>ERZ506941.80-NODE-80-length-90324-cov-7.55744_pt1 | contig 90324 bp, 84 predicted proteins | sample MGYA00512901_ERZ506941 | MGnify/ENA metagenome assembly ERZ506941 | reverse complement strand
ATATTTTCATCATCCAGTCCACTTGTGCCCCTACTAACGACAACCTGATGGAATTGGTCGTTATGGTTGATGCCCTGCGCCGTGCTTCCGCAGGCCGTATCACCGCCGTTATCCCTTACTTTGGCTATGCGCGCCAGGATCGTCGTGTACGTTCCGCTCGTGTGCCGATTACGGCAAAAGTTGTCGCTGACTTCCTGTCCAGCGTCGGCGTTGACCGCGTTCTGACCGTTGACCTGCATGCTGAACAGATCCAGGGCTTCTTCGACGTACCGGTTGATAACGTATTTGGTAGCCCCATTCTGTTAGAAGATATGCTGCAGCTGAATCTGGATAACCCGATTGTGGTTTCTCCGGACATCGGTGGCGTCGTGCGTGCCCGCGCTATCGCTAAGCTGCTTAATGACACCGATATGGCGATCATCGACAAACGCCGTCCGCGTGCAAACGTCTCTCAGGTGATGCACATCATCGGTGACGTAGCGGGTCGTGACTGCGTGCTGGTTGACGATATGATCGACACCGGTGGTACGCTGTGTAAAGCAGCTGAAGCGCTGAAAGAACGTGGTGCAAAACGCGTATTTGCTTATGCCACTCACCCGATCTTCTCAGGCAATGCGGCAAACAACCTGCGTAACTCTGTGATTGATGAAGTCGTTGTCTGCGATACCATTCCGCTGACCGACGAAATCAAAGCACTGCCGAACGTGCGTACGTTGACCCTGTCGGGTATGCTGGCCGAAGCGATTCGTCGTATCAGCAACGAAGAATCGATTTCTGCTATGTTCGAGCATTAATCGAACCCGGCTCAAAGACCCGCTGCGGCGGGTTTTTTTGTCTGTAACCTTTATTTGTATGACTTATGCCTCCTTCACCTGCCAACCCGCCATTTCATTGAGTTGACAGATGATGCGCTCATGGATGAAACATTATTGTGAACAGAATTTTTTCCTCACATGTGATGCCTTTCCGCGCCCTCATCGACGCTTGTTGGAAAGAAAAATATACCGCCTCACGGTTTACCCGTGATGTGATTGCCGGGATCACCGTCGGGATTATTGCTATCCCGCTGGCGATGGCACTGGCTATCGGGAGTGGTGTCGCGCCGCAGTACGGACTTTATACCTCCGCTGTGGCCGGGATTGTTATTGCCTTAACCGGGGGCTCGCGTTTTAGCGTCTCAGGCCCGACCGCCGCGTTTGTGGTGATCCTCTACCCCGTTTCACAACAGTTTGGGCTGGCAGGCCTGCTTGTCGCGACGCTGATGTCCGGGGTCTTCCTGATCCTCTTTGGCCTGGCCCGCTTTGGCCGCCTGATTGAGTACATCCCGGTCTCAGTTACCTTAGGTTTTACCTCAGGGATTGGTATCACCATTGGTACCATGCAAATCAAAGATTTCCTCGGTTTGCAGATGGCCCACGTTCCGGAACACTATCTGCAAAAAGTCGGCGCGCTATTTATGGCTCTGCCGAGCATTAACCTGGGCGATGCCGCCATCGGGGTGGTCACGCTGGGCACGCTGATGATGTGGCCGCGTTTGGGCATTCGCCTGCCGGGCCACCTGCCCGCCCTACTCGCCGGCTGTGCTGTCATGGGGATCGTCAACCTGCTGGGCGGCCACGTTGCCACCATTGGTTCTCAGTTCCACTATATTCTGGCCGACGGCTCACAGGGCAACGGGATACCGCAACTACTGCCGCAACTGGTGCTGCCGTGGAACCTGCCGGATTCTGATTTCACGTTGAGTTGGGATTCCCTGCGCGCCCTGCTTCCGGCGGCCTTCTCAATGGCCATGCTGGGGGCAATCGAGTCCCTGCTCTGCGCCGTGGTACTCGACGGAATGACCGGCACGAAACACAAAGCCAACAGCGAGCTGATTGGTCAGGGCCTGGGTAATATTGTCGCCCCCTTCTTTGGTGGGATTACCGCAACGGCGGCGATTGCCCGTTCGGCGGCAAACGTCCGCGCTGGCGCAACATCCCCTATTTCCGCCGTGATCCACGCGCTGCTGGTGATCATGGCGCTGCTGGCGCTGGCACCGCTGCTCTCATGGCTGCCGCTGTCGGCGATGGCGGCCCTGCTGCTGATGGTGGCCTGGAACATGAGTGAAGCGCACAAAGTTGTGGATTTGCTGCGTCATGCGCCCAAAGACGACATCATTGTGATGATGATGTGTATGTCACTGACAGTGCTGTTTGACATGGTCATTGCCATCAGCGTCGGGATTGTACTGGCCTCGTTACTGTTTATGCGCCGTATTGCACGCATGACGCGACTGGCAGCGGTTAACGTCGAGGTCCCCGATGATGTACTGGTGCTGCGCGTGATCGGCCCACTGTTCTTTGCAGCCGCTGAAGGATTGTTTACCGATCTGGAGTCACGCATCGAAGGAAAACGCATTGTCGTACTGAAATGGGACGCGGTACCGGTGCTGGACGCAGGTGGTCTGGATGCCTTCCAGCGCTTTGTGAAAAGATTGCCAGAAGGCTGCGAACTGCGCGTAAGTAACCTTGAGTTCCAGCCGCTGCGCACGATGGCGCGCGCTGGCATTAAGCCGATTCCGGGTCGTCTGGCCTTTTTCCCGAACCGCGACGCGGCGCTGGCTGATTTATAATCTTTTTGCGCTTACCGGTCTGTTCCTGTACAGGCCGGTAACATTTTCCGCTCTGTCCCCTGTTTTTCCCCTCCCGTGTTGTTATTATCAGCTTTCAGTTTCTGCAAATAAGAGTGACAACTCGTGATTTCATTTACGCTACGTGAAATGACCGGAGAAGATATTCCGGCGGTTCAGTTATTTCTGATTCAACATCTGAATGAATTTTTTGCGGCTGACAGACCTGCCCCTACTCCCGGACAGGATGTTTTTAACCTGCAACAGCAGTATATTCAACAGCAGCGCAATGTATTGCTGTGCGCCTGGAGCGAAAAGCAGGAACTCATTGCGACCCTGGCCGTCTGCCAATATGACGACCGTATAGCCGAACTTCGCGGACGCTATATTTTGACAGAAACGGCAGAAATTTGTCGCTGCTATGTGGACAAACGTTACCGCAGAAAAGGTATTGGACGTCAGTTACTCGCTTTTGCTGAAACATTCTGCGAGCAGCAACGGTACAACTTATTATACTTACATACCCATCATTTTTTACCGGGAGGTTATTCATTCTGGCGACGTAATCATTTTCAGGTTGTGATGGATATGCACGATGACTGGCAATTAGTGCATATGGAGAGATCACGTAAATCACGCATGAATAAGAATATTACTTGATCAATGTCAATCAATTCTCATTTAGCTTTTCATTATTACATTTCGACATCCGCAATTTCATCCTCAAAAAAAAACATAACACATTGATACACAACAACTAAAATTCATCCCACTCAATAAAATTCGTCTTTCCCCTTGCGATTGATCTTGTTAACAAATGCCGATACAGTCTTTTTCGACAGTATTTCATTGCACCAACATTGTAATGAATAGGAACATGGTGCGGATTATTGCAATCCCATTCCATGACTGCCCCCGCAACTGTAGGCGGATGCAGAATATCCTCGTGCAGCATATTTTGTTGCAGGTCACTGTAAAGCGAATCTTTATGGGAAGGCCGATATTCTGATTACCGTGAGTCAGGAGACCTGCTGTCAAATTTATACCCCATTGAGTGGACGGGATGGTCCATGTGATGAATTATTTGATATTAGGCACCGTGAAAGAGTGAATCAGATCCTTGACTGAACCGCTGACTTTCTTTATTTGCATAACGTCATGCATAAATTTCACGATGTCCTGTCATCTATCGTCATGAACTCTCCCGATATATGGAACGATATAATCCATGACCAGACGTTCAGATTCTGGCATGAACGGGATGATAATAATGCACGCTAATGTTACCTCTTTACCTTATAAAAAAATGCTTCTGGTTGTTGCTGGTGCCGCACTGTTTCTCACCTCAGGTCTTTCTCATGCAGCCAAAACGGAATATCCATTGACGATAAAAAACTGTGGTCGGGATATGACATTTCACGCAGCGCCAAAACGTGTTGCCACCGTAGGACAAAACAGCACTGAGATCCTGTATGCGCTGGGCCTGGCCGATCGCGTGGTAGGCACATCGCTGTGGTTCGGGCCCGTTCCCGACGCGTATAAGGCGGCAAATGACAAGATTGCAGTTATTGCGCAGAACATCCCCAGCTTCGAAGGCATCATTGCCAAAAAACCGGATCTGGTCGCCAGCCAGTTCGAATGGCAGATCGGCCCTGCGGGCACGGTGGCGTCTTATGAACAGTTCAGCGAACTGAAAGTCCCGGTCTATACCGCACCGGCAGACTGCGCGAAAGATAACGAAGATGGCGGTGACGGCGTGCGCAAAGGCATGTTTGATATCGCAATGGTCTATCAGGAAGTGGCCGACTTAGCGAGGATCTTCGACGTTCAGGATAAGGGCGAAGAACTGATTGCCAGCCTCAAAGCACGTGAAACGGCAGCGAAGAACAAAATCGCCGGGATGGACAACAGCGTCTCCGCCGTTTTCTGGTTCTCCAGCGCCGACCTGCAACTGGATCCGTATGTCGCCGGGAAATTAGGGCCTGCTGCCTGGATTGCGCAGACCCTGGGTATCAAAAACATCATTGATTCCGCAGAGGAGTGGCCAACGGTCGGTTGGGAAACCATCGCCAAAGCCCAACCGACAGTGATTGTGCTGGGGGAAATGAGTCGTCGACGTTTCCCGGCCGATGACTGGCAGGTGAAAATGGATTATTTGAAATCCGACCCGGTCACCCAGCTGATCCCCGCCGTAAAAGCCGATCATTTACCCGTGATTGATGTACAGACCATGAATGCCGGAATCAGAACGATTGACGGTGTTGAAAAACTGGCTGACGCCCTGGTTGAGTATGGTTTAGCGCATCCTCAAGCCGCGCATTAACCCTCGTTTCGCGCCAGTTCCTGACGGGGCTGGCGCGTGTTGCGCACTCCAAACGCAGGTGACTATGAGCGATTTACGCAGGCCACGTCACGCCGTTAGTCGGCTGGCAGTCAATGTTTGCGGCCATGCCCTCTGGGTTAGCGTGCTGATGTGTGGCGTCCTGCTGGCAGGGATCGCCATTGGCGAGACGTTTATTCCCTGGCAGCACGTATTCAACACGCTGGCAAACCATCTGTTTGATACCGATTATCCGGTTGATGCGCTGGATGCCGGGATTGTCTGGAACTATCGCCTGACCCGTGCGCTGGTCTCCGCCAGTTGTGGCGCATGCCTGGCCGTGTCCGGCGTGGTTTTACAGTCGTTACTGCGCAATGCGCTTGCCGAGCCGTATCTGCTGGGCATTTCCGCAGGCGCATCAACCGGTGCGGTGCTGGTTGCGCTGACCGGACTGGGCGCCGGGATGATCAGCATGTCGTTCGGCGCATTTGTCGGTGCCCTGACTGCCTTTTTGTTTGTGGCCCTTCTGGCGGTAGCGGCAGGCGGCAGACAAGGCGGTGGGGTGACGACGCAAATCATTCTCGCCGGGATTGCCAGTTCCCAGTTATTCAATGCGCTGACCTCGCTGATCATCACCCGTTCAGCTAACGCGGAACAGGCACGCGGCATTATGTTCTGGTTACTCGGGAATCTGAGCGGCGTCCGCTGGCCGGATGTGGTGCTGGCGATCCCCACAGCGTTAGTTGGCGTTGCGATATGCTTCTGTTATGCCCGCCATCTGGATGCCTTCTCTTTTGGCGCGGAGTCCGCCGCCTCACTGGGGATTCCGGTAAAACGCACACGTGGCGTGCTGATTGCCGCCGTAACGGGTATGACGGCCATTATGGTCTCCATCGTCGGCGCTATTGGCTTTGTGGGACTGGTGATCCCTCACGCCGCCCGTCTGCTGGTAGGCAATCAGCACCATCGTTTGCTGCCTGTCAGCGCGCTGATCGGCGCCATTTTCCTGATCGTCGCCGATGTTATCTCCCGCACGCTTCTCCCCGGACAAGTTCTGCCTATCGGCGTTATTACGGCCCTGGTTGGTGCGCCCGCGTTCTCCATCATCCTGATCAGAGGAAACCCGACCAAATGACCGTCAATCCTGTACCGACTCCGGTTGCCATCCGCGACGCGATAATTCAGGCGAAAAGTCTGCACTGGCAGGTGAAAGGCAAAGTGATCGTCAATGACGTCTCACTCAGCGTGGCGCCGGGTGAGTTTGTCGGCATTATCGGCCCCAATGGTTCCGGGAAAACGTCGCTGATTTCATTGCTGGCCGGTCTGCTGAAGCCCACCGCCGGTCACATCCTGTTGCAGCAAAAAGCGCTGCATCGCTATTCACGTCGTCAACTGGCGCAGCAGGTCGCGCTGGTTGAGCAGCAGGCAGAAACCAGTGAGCGCCTGACCGCGATACAGGCCGTCTCGCTGGGGCGAACCCCGTGGCTGAGCCTACTGAATCCGTGGTCGGACAACGATGACGATATCGTCCAGACCATGCTGGAGAAAGTCGATCTTCAGCATCTTTGCCATCGCTGCTGGCACACCTTTTCCGGCGGTGAAAAACAACGCCTGCATATTGCCCGCGCGCTCGCTCAGCAGCCACAACTGCTACTGATGGACGAGCCCACTAATCACCTCGACATTCAACATCAGATTGGCCTTCTCAGTCTGGTGAAACGCGAAAAACTGACGGTTGTCGCCGCTCTCCACGATCTCAATCATGCGGCCATGTTCTGCGATCGCATCATCGTGATGAACGCCGGTCGTCTGGAAATGCAGGGCCGTCCCTGCGCCATTTTCACCCGCGAGAATCTCCGCGCCTGGTTTGGCATTGACGCCATCGTCGAGCGCGATCGCCATGGTGCGAACTGTTTTATTCGTTATCAAAGACCTGAAGAAACCTAAGGAAGCCCCCCATGAACTCTCTGAAAAAGAGCCTGAACGTATTGTGTTTGCTGGTCCTCACCGCCTCTGCCTTCGCGCAAACCCACGAAGTACTGATGAAGAATCGCGGTTCAGCAGGCCCCATGGTCTATGAGCCAGACTACCTGGAGATTCAGCCTGGTGATACGGTGAAATTTATCCGCAAACATAAGAGTCACAACGCAGCCTCGATTGCTGAACTCTCGCCTGCGGGCTACCCGGGATTTATCGGCAAAATCGATGAGGAGATCGCAGTGAAGTATGACAACGCGGGCTTCTACGGCATTAAATGCACCCCGCATTATGCGCAAGGGATGGTCATGCTGATTAAAGTCGGCAACGCCACCCTGCCGGACAGCTATCGCGCGTTTACGGCCCCCGGGATCGCTAATAAGCGCTTTCAGGATATCTATTCGCGTATTGATAAACAGTAAGGGAGAGCGCTGTGGTGGTGGAGAACAAACAGCCGGATAAAGACATTCAGCAGCAACGACGCAACTGCCTGTGCAAATTGACAAAATTTGTTGGCGCAGCGGGAGTGACCGCCGCCGTCTGGCCGTTAATTTCCGCATTAGGTCCGGACGAAACAACGCGCGGAGAAAATGAGCCGATAGACGTCTCGCTGGCGGGGATCGCCGCAGGACAAACCCTCAGACGCATCTGGCAAGGGAAGCTGATCCTCATCCATCATCGCACGCCGGAAGAGATCGTCGCGGCCCGCACGGGTGACCACAGCACGCTTATCGATCCGCAATCGGACAGCGAACGGGTCGCGTCTGACTATCCGCAGTGGCTGGTTGTTCAGGGGTATTGTCCGCATGCCGGCTGTGTTCCCAATACCAGACCCGGTGGACAGGGCTGGATTTGCCCGTGTCACGGTTCGGAGTTTGATACGTCCGGACGGGTCACCCGCGGCCCCGCAACCACTAATCTGGCCGTTCCTGAGTTTGCCTTTCATCCTGATGGTCTGACCGTGCGTATAGGCGCTAAGGACGTGTGAGATGATCCGCTGGCGCATTCCTTTCCCGCGCTCCATCGCCGGTGTATGGCTGTTTGCCGTTGGTGCGATCCTGCTGGTGATGCTGGGAATACAGATCCTGACCGGTATCGTGCTGGCGATGTTTTACGTCCCGACGACATCGCTGGCGTTTGATTCCATCATCCACATCATGCGCGCAGTCAGTCACGGAGAGTTGCTGCGCAATATGCACGCCATCGGCGCATCGCTGTTTTTCTTTGCCTGCTATTTGCATATTTTCCGTGGCATGTATTACAGCGTCTACCGCAGACCGTATGTGACGATGTGGATGGTTAGCGTCACGTTGTACGTGCTGCTGATGATCACCGCGTTTCTTGGCTACAGCCTGATTTGGGGGCAAAAGAGCTACTGGGCAGCGACGGTGATCACCAGTTTCGCCCGCGCTATTCCGGTAGTGGGCGACGGGTTGTATACCTTGCTGGTAGGCGGCTATGCGCCTGGCACCCCTACGCTTGGGCGCTTTTACGTCCTGCACTTTATTCTTCCCGTTGTGGTCGTGGTGATGACGATTTTCCACGTCCGTACGGTACAGTCGGCCTTTGCTCACGCGATGAAACGGGCCTTCAGCGAGAAAGCGTCTCGTCGTCTGCTCTTCGATTACCGAATCACGGATGCAGATGCTATTAAAATCACGTTATTCCTGATGCTGTTCACCTGGTTTTTGTTCTTCGCGCCGCACTATCTGAGCAGCGCGGATAACTTCATCCCGGCGGATCCCACGGTGACTCCGGCGATTGTTGCCCCGGAGTGGTACTTTCTCCCCTTCTTTTCCATTCTGCGCTGCTTCCCGAACGAACTCGTCGGGCTGGTGGCGATGTGCGGCGCGGTGCTGATCTTCTATTTTCTGCCGTGGCTGGATACCTCCCGCGCACGTTTTCGTCACTACAGCAAATGGGTGAAATGGGGTTTCTGGCTGTGGGTGCTGAACGTCTGTTTTCTTGGGTGGCTGGGATCAAAAGCCCTGGTTGGCCCCGATCTGACGGAGGGCATTCGTAATGAAGAGGGATGGATCCGCGCGGTCTCGCAACTGTCGACAATCGGCTATTTCGCCTGGTTTTTACTGGTGCTGCCCTGTCGTCGTTTTCTGGAAAAGCAGGACTGAAGATGATGAGACAATTACTCAGATGCAGCATGCTGTGGGTGGTACTCTGCGCGATGAGCCCCACATTCGCGCAAGAGCCTGTTCCCACGCGCCAGGAGTGGAGCTTCAGCGGTCTCTCCGGAGAATTTGATAAGGCGCAATTGCGACGCGGTTTGCAGGTCTATGAAGAGAAGTGTCGGGCCTGTCACGGCATGAAATACCTGACGTTTCGCACGCTGACCAAACCCGGCGGCCCGGAACTAACGACAGAAGACGCGAAAAATCTCGCCAGCGGCTATGTCTTTCCGATTATTCAGGATGACGGTCAACCCGGTGAGCGGGACGGCACCCTGAACGACAGCTTTATTTCGCCTTATCTCAACGATCAGGAAGCGAGACACCTGAATAACGGCGCCCTGCCCGTGGATTTAAGTTATATCGTTCGCGCCCGAACCTACGATCGCGGCTTTCCGCAATTTCTGCTGGACGCGTTTATTCCCTACACTGAGCAAGGCGCGGATTACCTCTTCGCGCTCTTAACCGGTTATCTGCCTGATGACCCGGAACTGAAGGCGAATCGTTATTATCCTAGTGGGGTGATTAACATGCCAAAACCGCTGGCGGACGGCGAAATCGAATGGCAGTCAGAATCACATGTCGCGCAAACTGAAGAACAGTACGCACGGGATGTCACCGCCTTTCTGACCTGGGCGGCCGATCCCGACCTGACGGCGAGAAAACATCAGGGAATGTACGTCATGGGGTATCTCGCCATCATGCTGGCGTTATTATGGATGATGCTGCGGATGAAAAGAGGCGCACGACATTAAACGCGAGAAAGAAATCGCAAACCTTGACCAGTCAGCCTGATGCTGGCTGGTCATTATCTTGCAGGGAACATTAACTGTGACGACGATTATCGTTACGGCGGCAACGTTTGTCGTAATGGCGCACCCACCAGTAGCGGTCGCTGACTTGCTCATGCCCCCCTACGCGGGCACCCGCCAGCCACAAAATGGCACCGACGAAAATACTGAGCACTGCACCATGTGCGAAAAATTGCGGCAGGTTAAATTGCGGCAACTGGTTTAAAATGGAATAACCCACACCAACCACCATAACCACTAACCCCAAACCCATGAGCACATTACCGAGTAACGAAGCGTTTTTGCGTTTCATGTGTCACCTCCGGAACTTTTGGGTTGCTTCAGGGAATACCCCTAATCCATATGTGTAAAGTATAGACAACACACCACTTTGGTAGTGCGCCTGCGATCACAATTACACCCCATTATTCAACAAATCTTTACAAATAAGCCTCTGAACACCTTGACTTTCCAATAATCAATACAGGAAATTATTCAGTTTCCGGGTAAAGTGACACGGTGCTTTGTCAAGCGGGGCGACAGACAGTAAACTACGCGCCAGTTATTGAAACACTCAGGATAAAAACGTGACGATTAAACTGATTGTCGGCCTGGCGAACCCCGGCGCTGAATATGCAGCCACCCGACATAATGCGGGCGCATGGTACGTCGATTTACTGGCAGAGCGGTTGCGTGCTCCTCTGCGCGAAGAGCCGAAATTCTTTGGCTACACCTCCAGAGTCAGTCTGGAAGGTGAAGATGTCCGTTTATTAGTTCCCACCACGTTTATGAATCTGAGCGGCAAAGCGGTCGGCGCAATGGCGAGTTTTTATCGCATCAATCCCGACGAAATTTTAGTGGCCCACGATGAACTGGATCTTCCCCCTGGCGTGGCAAAATTTAAACTCGGCGGAGGTCATGGCGGACACAACGGGCTGAAAGACATTATCAGCAAGCTCGGCAATAACCCTAACTTTCATCGCTTACGTGTCGGAATCGGTCATCCGGGCGATAAAAATAAAGTTGTCGGCTTTGTATTAGGCAAACCGCCTGTTTCAGAACAGAAGTTAATTGACGACGCGATTGACGAAGCGGCGCGTTGCACTGAGGTATGGTTCAAAGACGGTTTGACCAAAGCAACGAATCGATTGCACGCCTTTAAAGCGCAATAAGCAGTGATGTGCGGCATTTTTGCCGTACGCTGTGTATAATAGGCAAAGTTATTTCCATTTCTACAATCTGTTTTCTACAACAGGTTGATTATTAAGATATTAAGGTGATTTAAATCATGGGATTCAAATGCGGTATCGTCGGTTTGCCCAACGTCGGGAAATCTACCCTGTTCAACGCGCTGACCAAAGCCGGTATTGAAGCGGCAAACTTCCCATTCTGTACGATTGAGCCGAATACCGGCGTCGTGCCGATGCCCGACCCGCGTCTGGAGCAGCTGGCTGAGATCGTTAAACCGCAGCGTATCCTGCCGACCACAATGGAATTTGTTGATATTGCCGGTCTGGTAAAAGGCGCGTCCAAAGGTGAAGGTCTGGGTAACCAGTTCCTGACCAACATTCGTGAAACCGAAGCGATTGGCCACGTGGTGCGCTGCTTTGAAAACGACAACATTATTCACGTTTCGGGCAAAGTGAACCCGGCGGAAGATATTGACGTGATCAACACCGAGCTGGCGCTGGCGGATCTCGATACCTGCGAACGCGCTATTCACCGCGTACAGAAGAAAGCCAAAGGCGGCGATAAAGACGCAAAAGCCGAGCTGGCCGCGCTGGAAAAATGCCTGCCGCAACTCTCTGAAGCTGGCATGCTGCGTTCTCTGGATCTGACTGACGAAGATAAGGCGGCGATCCGCTACCTGAGCTTCCTGACGCTGAAACCGACCATGTATATCGCCAACGTGAACGAAGACGGTTTCGAAAACAACCCGTATCTCGATCAGGTACGTGAAATTGCCGCGAAGGAAGGTTCCGTCGTGGTTCCGGTGTGCGCCGCCGTTGAAGCGGACATCGCTGAACTCGACGATGACGAGCGCGACGAGTTCATGCAGGAACTGGGGCTGGAAGAACCGGGCCTGAACCGCGTGATCCGTGCTGGTTACAAGCTGCTGAACCTGCAGACCTACTTCACCGCTGGTGTGAAGGAAGTGCGTGCATGGACCATTCCTGTCGGCGCCACCGCACCGCAGGCGGCAGGTAAAATCCATACCGATTTCGAGAAAGGCTTTATCCGCGCACAGACGATCGCGTTTGACGACTTCATCACCTACAAAGGTGAACAAGGCGCGAAAGAAGCCGGTAAAATGCGTGCTGAAGGGAAAGATTACATCGTTAAAGATGGCGATGTGATGAACTTCCTGTTCAACGTCTAATTCGTTTCTGTTGTCTCATGAGATTTCGCTGAATCTCATGAGAATCACAAAAAACTATAAAATCCACGCAATTGCGTGGATTTTTCGTATTAGGGTGCTCAGAACGTTTCCCAGTTGTCTGTTTCTGAAGCTATCTTTTTGGACACTACATATTTTTCGCCATTATTCCTCTCCCTCTGGCGACTAACACGTTTTTCTGAGGTCATGTTTACTGGTTGTATTCCTTCCTCATTCAAACTGAACACGCTCACCATATCCTGGAGTACACGAGACTGCTCCTGCATTGAAGAGGCAGCTGCAGCTGACTCTTCAACGAGCGCGGCATTTTGCTGTGTGGTGGTATCAATCTGTCCCATCGCACTGTTGATTTGGGCAATCCCATCACTCTGCTCCCGACTCGCTTGTGCGATTTCCTCAATCAGTTGAGTCATGTTCTGAACGTTGGAAACAATTCCCATCATGCCAGCATCTGCTTTTTCAACCAGATTGCGGCCAGAGGCAATACGGGAGACAGAATCATCGATCAATTCCTTAATTTCACGGGCAGCTGACGCACTGCGTTGTGCCAGTGTTCGGACTTCTCCAGCCACCACAGCAAAACCACGTCCGGATTCACCCGCTCGCGCAGCTTCTACTGCTGCATTCAGCGCCAGAATATTGGTCTGGAAGGCTATACCATCAATAACCTGGATGATGTCCGCCATTTTTGATGAGGAATCGTAAATTTCCTGCATCCGGGAAGACACTTCACTCATAACGGCGCCATTCTGTTTCACGACAGAGGCTGTCTCACTCACGTAACGATGCGCCTGCGCCGTGTTTGCTGCAGTATTGTTAATAGTTGCCGTCAGCTCTTCCAGCGTCGAGGCAGTCTCTTCTACCCCTGCCGCTTGCTCTTCCGTGCGAGAGGCCAGATCGGTGTTACCACTATTAATTTCAGCCGCGGCTAACGCAATGCTGTCGGCCCCTTCACGAACCTTGCGTACTGTATTACGCAGACTCTCTGTCATTTCCCTCAGGGAGAGCATCAGTTGTCCAGGCTGGTCTCGGGATTCCACTTTGACGTCGATACCCAGATTACCGGACGCCACTTCCCGAGCCACATTAACGGCTGACAGCAATGGGCGAGTTATCCCACGTGTGATAAACCACGCTAACAGACTGCCGACGACAATAGCGATGACGCCAAGAACAATCAGAGCCTGAATTGCCGCCGAGCCATTCTCCTGAATGGACCCACTGGCTTCATCAATTTGTGCTTTATCGTAATTTTCCAGTGCTTTTACGCTGCCGGAATAGACCTCCATGGCGGGAATGAGTTTCTGGCGAATAAATGCATTGGTGGCATCACCATTCCCTTGTTCACTGATGCGAATCGCCTCATTGCGGATATCGATGTACAGCTTTCTTTTATCCCCCACGGTCGCCAGGAGTGACTTACCCGTATCAGAGACAATTAATTCTGCCAGTTCCTTCTGAATGGCACTCACCCGCTCTGACATTACCTTCATCTTTGACTGGGCAAATTTTTTAATTCCATCATCAGAGGAAGTCAGTACAGACAGCCCCATCGCACCATTATAGTCTATTGCCGCCCCCCACGCCCCCGTGAGTCGCTCCAGCATCAGCAACCTGTCCGTAATAGCATGGGTCTCTTTCAATATGCCATTTAATTTAACGATCCCCGTTACAGCCATAATAACGACAAGGGTGAGAACAATACTGAAGCCAACTCCCATTCGGGTACCAACACCAAAATCATTTATTTTCATTTGCTATCTCATACAAAAAAAGTCACCTTTTCCCTGCCACCCGTTGAAAAAACCAGAACATTGCCGGGCGCGTTCGACTTAAGGGCGGAGTCAAGCTAACATATTGAAATTGATCATGTTTTAAACATGTGCCAGCGTATCTATCGGCAGAAAGGGAGAGGACTTTAACGTGACCATTCTCTTAGAAAAACATTGACATTGTGAAACGAGACAGGAAATCGCGTGTAAAACAAACCGTATCATGTTGTTTTTTAATTGAAAAAGACAACTCAATTTTTATCGCATAATTTCATACTGGAAACAAAAGAATAAAAAAACAACAACCGATTCCATATTAATCTAATGATACCCCCTCAACCCACTTCCATTAATTGCATCGAAAATAGTTAACATTGATACTAACGTATTCCGATAAAAAGAAAACACCACTATTCTTAAACGACAGGCTTTAATCCATTGAAAGTTTCAGAAAGGATAGACTGATATTTTTACTCCAAGGAACTGAATTGATGATATTTTGCCCCCCTACGTATAGCGTACATTTGGTGTTATAAGTGAACGCAGATTCGGCGATATTGTTCAGGCAAAGAAACTCACCACTAAATATGAGTATGGCTATAACGAATACAAACCACGTTCAGCACTGATTTATCTGACGTCATCTGGGTTTATAACAATGTGTAAAACAGGGTTTCACTCCTTTGGTTCGATAACATCGTTTCAGTGTCTGATTCTCTGGACTGAGATCCCAGGCTGTTCGTCTGGCATGTCAGGTCAAATGTTGACTGCTTCAAAAAAATTACCGTTTTTGTTATATTGATGCTTACTGATTATCCACCTCCGCGGTGCCAAAAAGAACAAGATTCACCGCAACCCAGGACAATAAAATGTTAGATTACCGCTTCCCGACAGCTTTGCAGATGGTTCTCAGCGTAGCGATGGCGGAGCAATCGGGTGAACGTTCGACAAGTGCAATTCTGGCCTATGGTCTGGAAGCAAATCCGAGCTTTATTCGCAAATTAATGGTTCCGCTCACGCGTGACGGTATCATCGTCTCAACGCTTGGCCGCAACGGTTCTATTCATCTTGGTCGCCCGGCGGAAGAGATCACCCTGCGTGATATCTACCTTTCTGTTATCGAAGATAAAAAGCTATGGGCATCGCGTCCTGACGTACCGGCTCGCTGCGTGGTCAGCGCCAACGCTTGCTGGTACTTCAAATCTATCGCCGATGAAGCGGAGCAAGCTTCGTTAGAGGTATTAGCTCGCCATACCGTGGCAAGCGCGCTGGAGAAGGTCAAAAAAGCCGATACCAGCGGGTGCGATCCGGTCCCTGAGATTGATACCCAGTCTAAAAAAGCGCATTAATTATTTCCTTAACCGCAAAAAACCGCCTTAACGGTGAAGGCGGTTTTTTGTTATGTGCAATTCCTTAAGAAACCGGCAAAACATCCCTTATCGGTTTACCGCGCGTCACGAACTTACGCAGCATCACGTAAAACACCGGTGTCAGGAACAGACCAAACAGCGTCACGCCCAGCATCCCGGAGAAGACCGTGATCCCGGTGACGCCGCGCACTTCTGCGCCCGCGCCGTGGCCGAGGATCAGCGGAATAGTCCCGGCAATAAAGGCGATGGAGGTCATCACAATCGGACGTAAACGCAGGCGGCACGCCTCCAGCGCGGCTTCCATAATGCCTTTGCCCTGAATTTCCAGCTCGCGGGCAAACTCCACGATAAGAATCGCGTTTTTACAGGCCAGCCCCATCAGCACCACCAGCCCCACCTGCACGAACACGTTGTTATCGCCACCGGTCAGCCAGACGCCAAACAGCGCGGAGAGCATGGTCATCGGGACGATAAGAATCACCGCCAGCGGCAGCGTCCAGCTTTCATACAGCGCCGCCAGGACCAGGAACGCCAGCAGCACCGCGACCGGGAAGACGATCAGCGCCGTGTTGCCCTGGGTGGCCTGCTGGAAGCTTAGATCCGTCCATTCAATGTTCATCCCGTTCGGCAGGATCCGCTTAGACATCGCGTCCAGCTGCGTCATCGCCTGCGCAGACGAGAGCACGCGCGGGTCGGCATCGCCAATCAGATCCGCCGCCGGGTAGCCGTTGTAGCGGATTACCGGATCCGGCCCGTAGGTGGTCGTGATTTTCACCATACTGCCAATTGGCACCATTTCGCCCTGGCTATTACGGGTGCGTAAATTGGCTATGTCTTCCACGCTGTCGCGGAACTGCCCGTCAGCCTGCGCCATCACGCGCCAGGTACGGCCGAACTGGTTGAAGTCATTCACGTACGACGAGCCCAGATAGGTTTGCAGCGTACCGAAAAGGTCGGTCAGCAACACGCCCTGCGCTTTCGCTTTATCACGATCGACCTGTACATCCAGCTGCGGAACATTAGCCTGATAAGTTGAGATCGGAAAATGCATTCCCGGCGTCTGCATAATCGCCCCGGACATGGTATTCACTGCGTTTTGCAGCGCGCCATAACCCAGACCTGCGCGATCCTGGATATACAGCGAATACCCGGAGCCCTGCCCCAACCCTAATATCGGCGGCGGCAGAATGGAGAAGCCAAAACCTTCCTGAATTTGCGCAATTTTCGCGTTGATCTCCGCGTTAATTTCCGCCGCGGAATGTTTACGCTGATCGAACGGCTTCAGGCCGAAGAAGACCGTCCCGGTATTCGGCGTGTTGGTGAACTGCAGCGCGTTCAGCCCCGGGAACGCAACCGCATAGTCCACGCCTTCGGTATTCATCCCGATTTCGCTCATTTTGCGGATCACCGCGTCGGTGCGCGCCAGCGACGAACCTTCCGGCATTTTCACGCCGCCAATCAGATACAGCTTATCCTGCGTCGGGATAAACCCGCCGGGCACCGCTTTAAACATGACGCCTGCGGCACAAAGCAGCAGCAGATACACCGCAAATACCGCGCCGCGTCGTCCCAGCGTTTTACCCACCAGCCCCTGATAGCCGTTCGAGCTGCGGTGGAAAAAGCGGTTAAACGGACGGAAAATCCAGCCGAACAGACGATCGATTAGCCGGGTCGGGAAATCTTTCGGCGCGCCGTGCGGTTTTAACAGCAGAGCCGCCAGCGCCGGAGAGAGCGTCAGCGAGTTAATGGCAGAGATGACCGTGGAAATCGCGATCGTCACCGCAAACTGCTTGTAGAACTGCCCGGTGACGCCCGAGAGAAACGCCATCGGCACAAACACCGCACACAGCACCAGCGCAATCGCAATAATCGGCCCGGACACTTCTCGCATCGCCTGATGCGCTGCCGCAAGCGGCGCAAGCCCCTCTTCAATGTTTCGCTCGACGTTTTCCACTACCACGATGGCGTCGTCCACCACGATACCGATGGCTAATACCAACCCGAACAAACTCAGGGTATTCAGCGAGAAGCCCAGCAGGTAGAGAATGCTGAAAGTACCCACCACCGAAACCGGCACCGCGATCAGCGGAATAATCGACGCGCGCCAGGTTTGCAGGAACAGGATCACCACCAGCACCACCAGCACCACCGCTTCCAGTAGCGTTTTCACCACCGCACGAATCGAATCACGTACAAAGACCGTCGGATCGTAAGGTGCCGCCCACTTCATATCTGCCGGGAAGCGCGTGGACAGTTCGTCCATTTTCGCGCGTACCGCGTTAGACAAATCAATGGCGTTCGCCCCCGGCGACTGGAAGATACCAATCCCGACCGCGTCTTTATTGTTCAACTGGGAACGCAGCGCATAGCTGCCGGACCCCATTTCGATACGCGCCACGTCGCGCAGGCGGACGACCGTACCGTCCTGCGTCGTTTTCAGGACAATATTTCCAAACTCTTCTTCTGTATGCAGACGGCCCTGGGCGTTAATGGAGATCAGAAAATCGCTCTCTTTCGGCAGCGGCTCGGCACCAAGCTGCCCGGCGGACACCTGTATGTTTTGCTCCTGCATCGCTGTCACCACATCCGACGCGGTCAGCCCGCGCGCCGCCACCTTGTTGGGATCCAGCCAGATGCGCATCGCGTATTCACCCGAGCCGAAAATCTGGATCTGGCCGACGCCCGGCAGGCGCGCCAGCTCGTCCTTCACCTTCAGCGTGGCGTAGTTACGCATATACAGGGAGTCGTACTTACCGTTGGGCGAAAACAGATGCACCACCAGCGTCAGCGTCGGGGACTGTTTCTGGGTGGTAATGCCCAAACGCCGCACGTCTTCCGGCAGACGCGCTTCGGCCTGCGCAACGCGGTTTTGCACCTGAACCTGCGCCTGATCCGGGTCGGTTCCCGGACGGAAGGTGACGGTGGTCACCAGCACGCCGTCGGAGCCCGCGACGGACTTCATGTACATCATGTTCTCAACGCCGTTGATCGCCTCTTCCAGCGGCGTCGCCACGGTCTCGGCAATCACTTTCGGGTTGGCGCCGGGGTATTCCGCGCGCACCTGCACGCTTGGCGGCACGACGTCAGGATATTCGCTCACCGGCAGCAGCGGGATGGCGATTAACCCGGTGATAAAAATCAGAATCGACAGGACGGCGGCAAAAATCGGCCTGTCGATGAAAAAGCGGGAAAAGTCCATGGGTTGAATTCTCAGGTCAAGGGATCAGTTGAGGGCGCTGCTGGCGGTCATGGCAACGGTTTTGGCGTTAACCGGCATACCCGGCATAAACACTTTTTGTAAGCCCTCGACGATGACTCTGTCGCCAGGGTTCAGTCCCTGCTGCACGATGCGTAAGCCGGCGGCGAGACGCCCCGGCGTAATATCACGACGCTGTGCTTTACCCTCTTTATCCACGATATACACGTACTTACGATCCTGATCGGTCAGCACCGCTTTGTCGTCAATCAGCGTGGCTTTGAATTCCGCGCTACCCGGCAGGCGTACGCGGGCAAAAAGTCCCGGTGTGAACTGACGCTGCGCGTTATCCAGCAGCGCGCGCATACGGATGGTGCCGGTACTCGGCGTCAGCTGGTTATCCAGGAAGTCCACTTTGCCCTGATGGGGATAGCCCTCCTCGCCCGTCAGGCCAATCTCAACCGGCAGCGCCGTGTGATGGCTGGACGCCCCCTGCCCGCTGCGGGCCAGATTTTGATAGTGGAGATAGGTTGACTCGTCCACGTCAAAATAGACGTAAACCGTCTTCTGCGAGACCACCGTGGTGAGGACGCTGGCGCTGTCGCCCGCAGTCACCAGGTTCCCGCTGGTGATCAGCGCCCGGCTGGCGCGACCGTCAATAGGCGCGGTGACTTTGGTGAAGTCCAGGTTGAGCTGCGCGGCGTCAACCGCCGCCTGCGCGGCGCGAATATCGGCCTGCGCCTGAGTGGCGGCCGAACGGCGCTGCTCCCACTCTTCGCGGGATACCACATTCGTGTTGACCAGTTTATCGGTGCGGTTTGCCTCACTTCGCGCCAGGCTTGCCTGCGTTTTAGCTCTTGCCAGGTTCGCCTGCGCCTGTTCCAGCGCCGCGCGATAGGTTCGGTCATCAATCGTGAACAGCACCTCGCCCTTTTTCACTTCCTGACCGTCGGTGTAATTCACTTTATCAATGTAACCAGAGACGCGGGGGCGTAGCTGGACGCTCTCCACCGCTTCAATCCGACCGTTAAAGCTATCCCATTGGCTAATGGATTTTACGACCACGTCAGCAGCACTGACGGCGGGCGCAGGCGGCGCGGCGTTTTGCGCGACGCTGTTATCACATCCGACAAGCAACATAGAGAGCAACATCGCCCCCAGCGCGCTCGGATAAACGTTACCCCAGGTTTTTTGCAGGCTCATTATTTTTATTCCGGTATTGGTAGCCGCCGGGCAAGACGCTGCGGGAGACGCCGCGCCACCTCCTTTGTCCGGTAGCTGACTTAAGGCCATTTGTGTCGTTCATCGCCACAAAACTGTAACAGTTGCAAATACACTATCGCGGCGATTGTAGGAAGGCGCTTAACTAAGTGCAAGAATAATTGTTGCACTTTATGTGCTATTTGAGCGGATGTGAAAAGACCTGTTTCAGGCAGGGATTTAAATGTAACAATAAAACTTGCAATTATTTTCAAAAGGAGCCACCTTTAAATGCAACAGATAAAGATGCTTTTTGATACGCAGCCCGGGGGAAGCGAGATGAACACTGGCGCATTTATTCACGATTTACTCGACTGGATCAATAACAACCTTGATAACCGCCTGGACATCGACACCGTTTCCAGACGAGCCGGTTATTCGAAATGGCACCTTCAGCGCATCTTCAAAGAACATACGGGTTATCCCATCGCCGGGTATATTCGCGCGCAAAAGCTGCGAAAATCGGTTGAACGCTTAACCCACAGCGACGAACCGATTTTGAACGTGGCGATCGCGTTGGGCTTTGACTCTCAGCAGTCATTCAACCGCAGCTTCAAGCGTCAGTATGGTCAGGCCCCCGGCGCATGGCGCCGCAATGCCGGTTGCCCGTTGAGTAAACGCCAATGTCAGTAATGCCTCTGTCGGGGGTCAGGACCACCGCGAATGCCTCTACGCCAGCCTGATGAATTGATTGACCCTCTCTTCGCCGCTTATTGTCACGATTCACCGCCCGTTTACTGGCGGTCAGAGGCGGGACAGTCTCTGCGGCAGGGATAAGACCGCTTCCATCTGCGTCTGTGCTGTTGACTTATTCTGTAAAAATATTACTTTTCAGGACATGAAGAAGATACTCATCATTGTCCCCGATGGCGGTATGCTGTTTGAATCCGCTGGTATTGCCGACATTCTGATGCAGGCCAATCGCCTGCATCCGGAAGGTGCTACGGACATCTGTTACCAGGTGCAGTTAGCAACAACTCAACCGCATCAGGTGATCCATGGTCAGTCTGGTTTAAATTTACTGGCAGATCATCGCCTGTATGAAATTGACCCTCGTGAGCCTCTGGATACCATCATTATCACCGGCAGAGGTCAAAATCCGCAGGAAGGGATTGCAGTGGTTGACTGGCTGCGCCTTGCCGCTCCCCATGCCCGCCGCATTGCATCCATTTGCGGCGGCGCGATGCTGCTGGCGCAAACCGGACTGCTGGACGGCAGACGAGCCACCACCCACTGGAAGCTACTGGAAACCATGCAGGCAGAATTCCCTCAGGTGCGCGTCGAAGGCGGTCCGCTTTATATTCAGGACGAACACATCTGGACGTCAGGCGGAGTCAGTTCCGGCTTTGACCTGACGCTTGCCCTGGTTGAAGAGGACTACGGCTTCAGTCTGGCACGCGACATCGCTCAGGACTTCGTCATGTACCTGCGCCGACCCGGAGGCCAGTTGCAGTTTAGCCGCTACAACCTTCAGCAGATCAGTACCCAGGGCCCCATTAGCGATCTACAGGCCTGGCTGCTCGAAAACCTCACCGCCGACCTCAGTGTGGATAAACTGGCGGCAAAAGTCGCCATGAGCCCGCGTAATTTCACCCGCGTGTTTACCCGGGAAACCGGCGCTTCGCCGGCCCGTTACGTCGCCGAAGCCCGTCTGGCTGCTGCACGACAGCGTCTGGAGCAGACCAACGAGACGCTGGATCGTATCGCTGAACAAACGGGATTTGGCAGCAGCATTAACCTACGGCGACTGTTTGAAAAACAGCTCCAGCTCACCCCGGGAGAATATCGTCAGCGCTTTCACTGTCGTAAAATGGCGTAAAGTGATCCTTTTTTGTCATTTACGCCAACTGATGACCGACCTACATTACCTTCAGAGACAACAGATAAGGAGTTAATCATGGTAAAGGTCGGCATTAACGGTTTTGGCCGTATCGGACGCAACGTACTGCGTGCAGCGCTGGGTAACCCGGATATTCAGATTGTGGCAATCAACGATCTGACAGACAGTAAGACACTGGCGCATCTGCTGAAATACGATTCGCTGCTCGGAAAACTCGATGCCGACGTCACCGCCGGTGAAGGGCAGCTTGTCGTTGACGGTAAACCCATTACCGTGTTCAGCGAACGCGACCCCGCCAACATCCCATGGCGTCAAAGCGAAGTTGATATTGTTATTGAAGCAACCGGCTTCTTCACTGACCGTGACAAAGCAGCGGTGCATATCCACAGCGGTGGCGCAAAGCGCGTGATTATCTCCGCCCCCGGTAAAAACGAAGATTTAACCATCGTGATGGGCGTTAACGATGGCCTCTACTCCCCGGATAAACACGTCGTGGTCAGCAACGGTAGTTGCACCACTAACGGTCTGGCACCTGCCGCGCAGGTTCTGCACCAGCATTTCGGTATTAAGCATGGTCTGATGAACACCACCCACGCCTATACCAACAGTCAGGCGCTGCATGACCAGCCGGAAAAAGACCTTCGTGGCGCTCGCGCCGCCGCACTGTCGATTGTGCCTTACTCCAGCGGTGCCGCGAAGGCGCTTGGCAAAGTCATTCCTGAGCTGGATGGTCGTTTGACCGGCTACTCGCTGCGCGTACCGGTTCCGGTGGTTTCCATTGTCGATCTAACCGTAACGCTTGAGCGGGATGTGACGACGGAAGAGGTCAATAATGCGTTTCGTGAAGCCGCCGCAGCGGGACCACTGAAAGGGATCCTCGGTTACAGCGATGAACCACTCGTGTCAAGCGACTACCAGGGCGACCCGCGTTCTTCCATTATCGACGGCCTGTCGACGCTGGTGATTGGCGGAAATATGGTCAAAATTCTGGCGTGGTATGACAATGAATGGGGATTCTCCAACCGCCTCGTCGACCTGGCACTGTTGATGGCAAGGCGTGAACACTAATCCCCTGCTCTCGCCCCCTCAAAAATCCACGCCTGGCGTGGTTTTTTAATTGCTGCCGCTTACCTGGCGGTGCAATCTGGGTGAACAGCCCATCAGACGTTTAAAGACTTTACCAAACGCACTGTCAGACTCGTAATCCAACGCGTTGGCAATCAGTACGGCGATGTTTCGGTATTTTTCAGACGATCGCAGGCCAACAACATGCGCTAACGCATAGGGTAGTCCATCGACATGCTGCCCACATTTTCTTTGAAATGTTGGGCAAAACTCGTCGCCAGGGGAAATCAATATCACGTCGGCTATGTGCCATGAGCGGACGTTGCTGATAGTAATTAGTACGGATGTTATTCAACTTCCGGGTTACAGACAGGTTGCCCCGACATGGGATTAAAGGGGTGAGACGGACTCAACAACATGCTGGAAAACGTAAGGATCAGAAAGTAGTTCAAATTCTTCATCATCCGGGTAGGTGACGGCCACATGATAGTTTTCTCCAGCAAACGCCTTCACCGACTGGAGATCCTGCCAGTAGGTAGCAAGAAAAAAATGTTCCCAACCACCCTGCGTTTCTCTGCGAACAAACGCGCCTATGTTTCCTGGGATGCTCTTTGAATGCTCTACTCCTGTTTTCTCCAGATGCATAGCAAAGCCATCCGCATGTTCAAGTGGAACGCAGCCGTGCCAGGTTCTTACAATCATTAGTTTTATCTCCTGTTATGAGAAATATAACCCTATCACCAAAAGGTATTTCATGGTGTAGTTAATGAAGAGTATTTCTTCTGATAGCGAGTTTTCAGGCGCTTCTGACCTTCGTTTATCGTTCATAGCAGACCTGAGGACCAGCCAGTCTATCCTCTGCGAGCCAACAGCAGACGTGAACGTGTTATATAAGGCGAAGGCGGTACTTGCATGAATGCCATTTGAAATGACAACCTTCATAATCCGATCTCTCCTGTGGCCTGCATAATGCCAGACCCAGCATTTTGATAGCTGTTTAGTTAATGCGTTATCGAAAGCCTTTAAAAAGGTATTTTACCAGGTTAATCACTTTTGTTTCTCTTGTCGTATGTATTATTGCTGCGGTTCAACTATTAAGAATAGAAAAAGAACCAGAAACATTTCGAATATAGTTTATCCATAATATTAACAATTAATAGTATTAAAACAACACTCCATGAAATGGGATATTTTTATTTCTCATAGACGAGAATTTACATATCATGATATAATGTACGAGGAAAAGCACGCAGATTATTAACCTGTATGCTTTGTGATTAAATTTTCGAGGGGACTATTCCAGTGGGACGTAAATGGGCCAATATTGTTGCTAAAAAAACGGCTAAAGACGGTGCAACATCTAACGTATATGCAAAGTTCGGTGTAGAAATTTATGCCGCGGCTAAACAAGGTGAACCAGACCCTGAATTAAACACATCTTTAAAATTCGTTATTGAACGTGCAAAACAAGCACAGGTCCCAAAACACGTTATTGATAAAGCCATTGATAAAGCCAAAGGTGGCGGAGATGAAACGTTCGTGCCAGGGCGTTATGAAGGCTTTGGCCCCAATGGTGCAATGGTTATCGCTGAAACGTTAACGTCGAATGTTAACCGTACGATTGCTAATGTCCGCACAATTTTCAATAAAAAAGGCGGCAATATCGGCGCGGCAGGTTCTGTAAGCTATATGTTTGACAATACTGGCGTGATTGTATTTAAAGGAACAGACCCTGACCATATTTTTGAAATTTTGCTTGAGGCTGAAGTTGATGTTCGCGATGTAACCGAAGAAGAAGGAAACATCGTTATTTATACTGAACCTACAGACCTTCACAAAGGAATTGCAGCGCTAAAAGCAGCAGGTATTACTGAATTCTCAACAACAGAATTAGAAATGATTGCTCAATCTGAAGTTGAACTTTCACCAGAAGATTTAGAAATCTTTGAAGGTCTTGTTAATGCCCTTGAAGATGACGATGATGTTCAAAAAGTCTATCATAACGTTGCAAATCTCTAATTAAGAATGAAAGGAATCTGCCATTATGGCAGGTTTTTAACCTTATCACGTTGTTATAACGAAACATATTTAGCCGGGTATCAGGGATAGTGTCCATCGACCCGTTGGACTCACCGTTCAGAACAGACCCGTCTCCCTGTTACCAGACTGCAGATCGCGCAAAGGGCACCCGTGATGGGTCCCCTTTGCCGCAACCTACAAAAATCGCCTTCACTCTCCTGCAACAATCCCGCTTATCAGGGACTCAACTTAAAATGCGCGGCGTTAATATTGTATTGCTTCATTTTTCGCCACAAGGTGGTGCGGCCAATTTTCAGCAGGCTGGCCATCTCCTGAATCCGCCCACCGGTCACCCTTGCCGCGTGAATAATGGCGTCTTTCTCAATATCACTGAAAGCGACGCTGGCAGAGAAACGATCGGTCGCGGGTTCTGAGGCTCGGTGCTCGTTAAAGAGATATTCCGGCAGATGGTTCAGGTGAATACGCCCGTTGTCACTTCTCAGCGCCGTATTTTCAATGACACTGTTGAGCTCGAAGTCATTCCCCGGCCAGTCGCAGGCAATCAGCGGAGTCAGCACATCGTCATCCATAAACAGGCGGGTCGAAAAGCGTTTTTCCAGGCGACGCAGGCGGTGATTCACCAGCGAAGGAATGCTGTTACGCCGCTGTCGCAGCGGTGGAATCATTATTTCAAAGGCGTGCAACGCGTAATAGAGCTGGCGGCTAAAGCGGTTTTGTTCCACCAGCCGCGCCAGATCCACCGTTGTGGCGGCAATCACTTTCACGTCAACTGGCACCACACGCCGCGCGTCCAGGCGAGTGATCACCCCTTGTTTAATCACCTGTAACAACGCCGACTGCAGTTCTGGCGCCAGATACTCAATTTTTTCCAGGTACAGCGTACCGCCGTGCGCCAGTTCCAGGCGGCTCAACCGCCCTTCGCTGTCGTCATCCGCCGTACTGGCGATAAAATCCCGTACCTGATCGGCATACAGCTGACAGTTCACCGCAATATACGGGCCTTCTGCCCGTTCGCTGGCATTATGAATAGCCTGACTCAGCAACTCTTTACCCACGCCCTCTTCGCCGCATAACAACACCGGAAAACTGCCCCGCGCCGCCTGACGACCAAAATGAACGATACGCTGGGTCTGCGGATCGTCCTGCGCCATCTGCGCGAAGGTATGGCTTACTTTACCCAATTGACTGGTCATCAACTGGCGCATCTTCTCCACCGGATGCAGCAGCAGAATAAAACTGGTGCCCTGCGTTTCGACAATCGGTTTGAGAGTAATCACGGTATCAATGAACTGATGCTGGCTTTCAAATGTCGCCTCAACATGATGCAGCGGACGCTGATGGTGGATCGCACGCACCAGCAGGCTGGGCAACGTCAGGAGTTCATTGAGGTTTTTGCCATGGGCAGCCGTCACATCAAGATGCAGTAGCCGTGCCGCCTGAGCATTGATGAATTGCAGACTGCCCTGCGCGTTCCAGGTCATCACGCCGTCATCCATGCTCTCCAGCAAACCGTACAGTTGATTGAGATGACGGTTTGATTCGGCAAGCAGGCTGTCGGTGAGCAGCGAGTTTCCCACTTCACGCGCAATCGCCAGGGTTAATGGCAGATCGGCAGGCGATGCGTGATCTGCCGGACAGCCCAGCGCAATGGATCCTAAGAGGCGTCCATGGTTGTCGAAAACAGGCGTTGAGCAAAAACACCACGCACCGAGCGCATGTTTAAAATGGTGATCGGGCAGCGTTTTTACCGGTTGCCCTACGACAGAGGCCAGCGACAGCGCGCAACTGCCAATGATGCTTTCGGCACAATAGGTGCCGTCGACAAAACCGAGTTCCGCCAGTTGCCCGAGCGTTTTTGGATCGCCACAGCGGCTCAGCACACACGCACTCTCATCCAGAATGAACAGCGCACACTTTCGCGGCGCCATGTATTCCCATGCGTCCTCCAGCGCCGCCTGTCCAAGCGTGAGCATCGCCGTCTTACGCCGACAAATCGAATCAAACGTCAGTCCCTGTGCCCGGTGCGGTTGCGCCCAGAAATCACGCTGCATTATTTTGCCGCAGCGTAGCCACGAGTCGCGAATAAATTCAGGGATATTCGATTCATCGCTTATGTTCACGCTGTTATTCATTGTCTGTTTTCCCTCATTTCAGGGTGCGGTCGCTCGCAATTCTGCGGTATCTCGCGCTTTTACGTTCCGTTATGGAACATTCATCAAAATAAATGTTCTCTTTTGGAACATAACATCGATGAATTTTCTTTTTCGCGCGCTGGGGCACAATTACGTTATCGGCAGCGAGCGGTCGCCGTGGCGTTGTACACCATCGATCCCCTGGAGCCTAAGACCCGGAGCAAGAGAATGAAAAAGCTGATTAACCGTGTGGAAGACGTACTGAGTGAACAACTGGCTGGCCTCGCAAAAGCGCACCCGTCGCTGACCCTGCATCAGGATCCGGTGTATGTGACCCGTGCAGATGCCCCCGTTCAGGGCAAAGTCGCGCTGCTTTCCGGCGGTGGCAGCGGGCATGAACCCATGCACTGCGGCTATATTGGTCAGGGCATGCTGTCTGGCGCCTGCCCCGGCGAAATTTTTACCTCTCCAACACCCGACAAAATGTTTGAATGCGCCATGCAGATTGACGGCGGCGAAGGCGTGCTGCTGATCGTGAAAAACTACACCGGCGATATTCTTAACTTCGAAACCGCCACTGAACTGCTGCACGAAAGTGGCGTGAAAGTCACCACTGTGGTGGTGGATGACGACGTGGCCGTCAAAGACAGTCTCTATACCGCCGGACGACGCGGCGTCGCCAACACCGTGCTGATTGAAAAACTGGTCGGGGCGGCGGCAGAGCGCGGCGATTCCCTGGAAGCGTGTGCGGAACTTGGCCGTAAACTTAATAATCAAGGCCATTCGATCGGTATCGCCCTCGCTGCCTGTACGGTTCCGGCCGCCGGTCAGCCCTCTTTCACCCTTGCCGACAATGAAATGGAGTTCGGAGTCGGGATCCACGGCGAGCCCGGCATCGACCGTCGCGCTTTCGTCTCCCTCGATCAGACCGTTGACGAGATGTTCGATACCCTGCTGGAAAACGGCACCTATAGCCGCACGCTGCGCCACTGGGATCCCGCTCAGGGCGTCTGGCAGGAGGATAAGCAAGGCAAACAGCCTTTGCAGCGTGGCGATCGCGTCATCGCGCTGGTCAATAACCTCGGCGCCACGCCGCTTTCTGAACTGTATGGCGTCTATAACCGCCTTGACGAACGCTGCCAGCAGGCGGGTATCGTTATCGAACGTAATTTGATTGGTTCGTACTGTACGTCACTGGATATGACCGGCTTTTCCATCACCCTGTTAAAAGTGGATGACGAGACGCTGGCACTCTGGGACGCACCGGTTCATACCCCAGGCCTGAATTGGGGCAACTAAGGAGAGCGTCATGTCACTGAACAGAGAACAAATTGTGAGTTGGCTTTATCGCTGCGGGGAGATTTTCAGCAAAGAGAGTGATTATCTCACCGGGCTGGATCGCGAGATTGGCGATGCCGACCACGGTTTGAATATGCATCGCGGCTTTAGCAAAGTGGTCGAAAAATTACCGTCCATTGCGGATAAAGATATTGGGTTCATTTTAAAAAATACCGGGATGACGCTGCTGTCAAACGTCGGGGGAGCCAGCGGCCCGCTGTTCGGCACCTTTTTTATCCGCGCCGCGCAGGTCACTCAGGCGCACCAGAGTTTGTCGCTTAATGAACTCTATCACATGATGCGTGAAGGCGCCGATGGCGTGATCAGCCGGGGTAAAGCCGAGCCGGGTGATAAAACGATGTGTGATGTCTGGGTGCCGGTGGCGGAGTCACTGCGCCAGTCGAGCGAACAGAACCTCTCCGTCACCGCCGCGCTGGACGCCGCCGCCGTTCAGGCTGAAGCCGCCGCGCAAAGCACAATTACGATGCAAGCCCGCAAAGGTCGCGCCAGCTATCTGGGCGAGCGCAGCATCGGGCATCAGGATCCGGGCGCAACCTCGGTGATGTTTATGATCCAGATGCTGGCAGCCGCAGCAAAAGAGTAAGGACAGTAAGATGGTAAACCTGGTGATAGTCTCTCACAGCGCCCGCCTCGGTGAGGGGGTGGGCGAACTGGCGCAACAGATGTTAATGGGCGGCGACTGTAAAATCGCCGTTGCCGCCGGTATCGACGATCCGCAAAACCCCATCGGTACCGACCCTATCAAGGTGATGGAGGCGATCGAGTCTGTTGCTGATACCGACCACGTGCTGGTGATGATGGACATCGGCAGTGCCCTGCTCAGTGCGGAAACGGCGCTGGATCTTCTCGACCCGAGCATTGCCGGGAAAGTGCGGCTTTGCGCCGCGCCACTGGTTGAAGGGACGCTGGCGGCAACGGTGAGCGCCGCCGCGGGCGCGGATATCGAAAAGGTCATCGCCGATGCGACGAACGCCCTTGAAGCTAAGCGCGAGCAACTGGGTTTACCCTCTTCTGCTGATGAGCGCCGCATGACTCCGGTTTTTAGCACACCGGACGCAGCGGCAAAATCAGTGTCCGTGGTGATCAAAAACCCTAACGGTTTGCACATTCGTCCGGCGTCCCGGCTTGTGGCAACGCTGTCAGCCTTTGACGCGGATCTGTTGCTGGAAAAAAATGGCAAGTGCGTCACGCCGGATAGCCTTAATCAGATATCGCTGTTGCAGGTTCGCTGTAATGACACGATCCGTCTGCTGGCAAGCGGAGCGCAGGCGGATGACGCGCTGGCCGCATTTAGCCAACTGGCTGCGGAGAACTTCGGTGAATCGCTGGACGATGCCGCAATTACCGCATCGTCGACGGAGAAGATTACGGGCAGCGCGTTCTGTTACACCCCAACGCTGCCGCCGGTTCGACAAGCCTCGGATCTCAGTCCCGTTGCAGAACAGGCGCGACTGCGTAACGCGCTGGATCTCACCCTGCTCGATCTGATGACGCTGCTCACCCGCATGGAAGAACACTGGCCTGGTGACCTGGCGGCCATTTTCTCTGGTCACCATATGTTGCTGGACGATCCAGAGCTGTTTGATACCGCCTGCGGGATCCTGCGTAGTGAACACTGTACGGCGGAATATGCCTGGCAGCAGGTGCTGAGCAGCCTCAGCATGCAGTATCGGCAACTGGATGATGCCTATCTGCAGGCGCGCTACATCGATATCGACGATCTCCTGCATCGCACGCTACGTCATTTGCTGCAAAGCCCGCTGACGTTGCCTGATTTCACCGCGCCTGCCATCCTGGTCGCCGACAATCTGTTTCCCTCAACGGTGCCGGAATTCGACCCGAACGTGGTGAAAGGCATTTGCCTGCGTGAAGGCAGTCCGCTCGCGCATGGCGCCTTGATCGCCCGCGAGATGGGCATCGCCTGGATATGCCAGCAGGGCGACGCACTTGACGATGTGCAGACGGGTGAGCGGTTGACCCTTGATGTGGCGCAAAATCGCGTCGTCAGGGAAAGGAAAACCCTGTAACGTCGCAAAAAAAGGAGGGTAACAACGCGCCGGGGGCGATCCTGGACTACGATTTTCTCATGGTAGATACCGTTTTTCGGTACGCACTAAGGAGATGAATCAATGCATACCCCTGCTTTTTGCACGTCTGGTTCGCTGTCGTGGATCATAAAATTAGCGGTTTCCGGCACCCTTCTGTCCTTCTCTTCACTGTCTGTGCACGCAGAAGAGATGCCGGTTACCCCGCCGCAACCGCCGGATATTTTGCTCGGCCCGCTGTTTAACGATGTGCAGAATGCCAGACTGTTCCCCGATCAAAAGACCTTTGCTGATGCCGTTCCAAACAGCGATCCGCTGATGATCCTTGCGGATTACCGGATGCAAAAAAATCAATCCAGTTTCGATTTACGCCACTTTGTGAGCGTCAACTTCACGTTGCCAAAAGAGGGAGAAAAATATGTTCCGCCGGAAGGACAATCGCTGCGTGAACATATCGACGGGCTGTGGCCAGTATTAACCCGCTCTACCGAAAGCGCGGGAAAATGGGATTCGTTGCTGCCGCTACCTGAACCTTACGTGGTACCCGGCGGGCGCTTCCGGGAAGTCTATTACTGGGACAGCTACTTCACCATGTTGGGACTTGCCGAAAGCGATCACTGGGACAAAATTGCCGATATGGTGGCGAACTTTGCCTGGGAGATTGATGCTTTCGGTCATATCCCCAACGGCAACCGCACCTACTATCTGAGCCGTTCCCAGCCCCCCTTCTTCTCCCTGATGGTGGAACTGCTGGCGCAGCATGACGGCGACGATGCGCTGAAAAAATACCTGCCGCAACTGCAAAAAGAGTATCTCTACTGGATGGAAGGTGTCGAAACGCTGCAGGCAGGTCAACAGAACAAACGGGTGGTGAAACTGGATGATGGCACCATTTTGAACCGCTACTGGGATGAGCGGGATACGCCACGACCGGAATCCTGGGTTGAGGATATCGCCACGGCAAAAAGCAATCCAAACCGTCCGGCCACCGACATTTATCGCGATCTGCGCGCTGCGGCCGCATCCGGCTGGGATTTCAGTTCGCGCTGGATGGATAACCCACAGCAGCTCGGCACGCTGCGGACCACCAGCATCGTTCCGGTGGATCTTAACGCGCTGCTGTACAAGATGGAAAAAATCCTCGCGCGCGCCAGCAAAGCCGCGGGGGATGAAGCAAAAGCCAACCAGTACGATTCGCTGGCGAACGCCAGACAGAAAGCGATTGAGCACTACCTGTGGAATGACAAAGAAGGCTGGTATGCGGATTACGATCTGAAGAGCAAGCAGGTGCGTAATCAACTGACCGCTGCCGCCCTGTTCCCACTGTATGTCAACGCGGCCTCGAAAGATCGCGCCAGCAAAATGGCCGTGGCCACTCGCGCGCATCTGCTGCAGCCGGGCGGGCTTGCCACCACCTCGGTGAAAAGCGGGCAGCAATGGGATGCGCCAAACGGCTGGGCGCCGTTGCAGTGGGTCGCCACCGAGGGCTTACAGAACTATGGACAGAGTGAGGTGGCAATGGAGGTAAGCTGGCGATTTCTGACCAACGTGCAGCACACCTACGATCGCGAGCAAAAGCTGGTGGAAAAATATGACGTCAGCAGCACCGGAACCGGCGGTGGCGGCGGTGAATATCCGTTACAGGATGGTTTTGGCTGGAGCAACGGCGTCACGCTGAAGATGCTCGACCTGATCTGTCCGAAGGAAAATCCATGCGACAACGTGCCGGAAAAACGTCCTGTGACTCGCCAGACCTCCACCGAACCGACACAAAAACAGGCAACGCCGTAATAGCCAACGCCTGACCGGCCTGGAAATACCAGGCCGGTTTTCGCTTCACGCGATCAGAAACGGTAGCTTGCCCCGACCTGAACGGTACGATCACGACCAATCCAGCAATTGGTGCTGTCGTAGCAACTGAAGGTTTCTTTGTTGGTGATATTCTGCGCACTGGCTTTTAACGTCACGCCGCGCAATGAAGGCAGCGCCTCGCCCAACTGATATGACACGGCGAGATCGTACTGCGTTGTGCCTCCGAGTTTACCGCTCTTGTTATCCGGCGCAATTTCCATCGGCCCGGTATAGCGCGCCCCTGCGCCCATTGTTAGCCCGCGCAGTATGGTCGCATCGAAGGTGTAATCGCCCCACAGATTAAACGCATTCTCCGGCACCTGTGTCGGGCGTTTGCCTTCGTATGTTTCGTCTTCAGTATTGATCGCATGAGTATAGGCGTAGTTGGCAACCAACGTGACGTTGTCACCTGGTCGGCTAATCACCGACAGTTCCGCGCCTTTTGATTCGATCTCCCCGGTCTGCCGATAATCCCAGGTTGGCGTGGCGGAAAGAACATTCTTCTGACGGATGTTAAACACGGATGCCGTCAGCGTGGTCGCGTAATCGGCCAGCAGGTATTTCACCCCGCCTTCCAGTTGTTTGCTGGTTGTCGGCTTCACCTCTTTTGACGTCAGCGTGCCCTGCGGTGAAATCGGTTTGAAGCCTTCGGAATAACTGATAAACGGTGAAATACCGTTTTCAAAGGCATAAAGCGCGCCAAAACGTTTGGTCACCCGGTCCTGGGCGATCCAGGTTTTCTCATCATTTTGCAGCGCGTCGGTCGTCGTTGACCGATAGTCGTCGTAACGCAGACTGGCCAACAGATTTAAGCCGCCAAACGCCACCTGATCCTGCAAGTAGTAGCCATTTTGCTGATAAGAAAGGCGGTTTTTCTGTGCGGTGTACAACCCCAGATCGGCAGTATGCACCTGATGGAAATCCGGGTCGCGCATGTCGATTCCCGGCGTGGCGCTGGCGTAACGGTAGAAGTAATGGCTGTCGAGTTTCTGATAATCAAAACCGGCCAGAATATGGTGCTGCCAGTCGCCCAGCGTGACAGTTTTCGTTACCTGGTTGTCAATGTTGAAACTTTTCAGATCTTCATCGGTGGTATAGGCAAAGCGGTTCAGCATCCAGACCGGGTTTGTGCCATTGCCGGTTGAATAGACGCTGCGCTGGTGCGTATCAGCATCAAAATAGCGCGCCCGCTGACTGAATCCCCAACCGCTGTCAAATTCATGTTCGAAATGATAACCCACCATCCACTGACGCTGCTTAAAGCCACTCCACTCATCACCGGCGTAATCACGGCGATCGGCATACCCCGAGCGCAAATAGGCAATGGGTAACGGGTTTGACGGCGACAACGACGGTGTATTTTGCACCAGCGCATCCAGCGTCAGGCGCGTTTTGCTGTCTGGTTGCCAGGTGACGGAGGGCGCCAACAGATAGTCTTCATAACGGGTGGTGCGCGGTTGATCGTCGCCCTCCGTCGCCTTGCCCAGCAGACGGTAATTCCAGTCGCTGTCGCTGATTTTGCCGGTGGAATCCAGATAGCCTTCTTTCAGATTTCGCGTACCGGTATTAAAGCCGATCTCCGTTTTTTGTTCAGCCTGAGGTTTTTTGCCCTGAATATTCACCAGTCCTCCTGGCGAACCGCTGCCATACAGCACAGAGGCGGGCCCTTTCAGAATATCGACGCTTTCCACCAGCAGCGGGTCGATACGTGCTTTGGTGTTGCCAGTGACGTTGTACGGCAACTGCAGGCCGTTGTAGTACTCCTGATCGACAGAGAAACCGCGAATCTTGTACTCGCTCAGGTAGGAGGTATTGCCGCGCATTTCTGTCGACACCCCCGGCGCATAGCGCAGGATCTCGTTGACGGAATTCGCATGACGTAACGCGATCTCGTGATTATCGATGGTATTAATCACCTGCGGCGTTTTACTTTCCGGGACAGCAGATTTGGTGGCGCTGTTAGTCCAGGCAGGCAGCAGGCTCTCCTGACCTGTCGCTGAAACGACAATAGTCGATTCGTTGGTGTCCGCCGCATATGACAATGTGGTCAGAGCCAGTGAGATACAGCCAGAAAGCGCGCAAAGTCGAAAACAAGAAGTTGTCATAGTGAGAATAATTATCAGTTTGAATTGGAATGCCAATTATTCTCATTTCAATGGGTAAATCAAGAGAGGAATTGAAGGGGAATACCATTAAAAACACGGCTCCCGCAGGAGCCGTATTGTTATTAATCGCGGCGTACGAGCCGGTATACCACCAGCACCACAATGGCGCCCACCACAGCGACCAGGAAACTGTGAAGGTTAAAACCACTGATCGTGCCGCCAATACCAAACATGGTCGCCAGCCATCCGCCCACTACAGCACCGACGATGCCGAGTATACAGGTCAGGATGAATCCGCCGCCGTCACGTCCCGGCATGATCAATTTGGCGATAACACCGGCAATCAAACCAAATACAATCCAGGCAATAATTCCCATGTTCAGACCCTCTTTTCAGGGAAACCACACGCAACCGTTTCTTGCGCTTGTCCGTTAAGTATAGGCAACCCCTTGATCCCCGTTGTTTCCGCGGGGCTGAATTATTTGTCTTTGGTAAAAAAAATCACGCGTTTGTATTAAGTTCTCCTGCGTCTTGCCGATAACCGTTCGATAGACTGTCAGGCAGCCAGGAGGCATTCCGCGTGAGTCATTACAATGAGCAGTTCCTGAAGCAAAATCCGTTGGCGGTGTTGGGGGTTCTTCGCGACTTAAACAGCAACCAGGTGCCTTTGCGCGTCTCCTGGTCCGGCGGACAATTCATCAGCAAGATCCTTGACGTCTCGGCCGAAAGACTGGTGATGGATTTTGGCAGTCAGCAAAAAGAAAATCTCGCCGTGCAAAAAGCGCGCAATATTACCTTTACCGCCGAAACCCAGGGCGCGAAGGTCGAGTTTACTCTTGAGCAGTTGCACAGCGGTGAGTATCAGCAGCTTCCCGCCTTTATCACCCCGCTCCCTCCGGCGCTGTGGTTTGTGCAACGACGGGAATACTTCCGCATCTGCGCGCCGCTCCATCCTCCCTACGGTTGTACGGCACAGATGCCGGATAACAGCACCCTACGTTTTCGTCTATACGATCTTTCCCTCGGCGGAATGGGTGCTCTGCTGGAAGGCCCGAAACCGTCAGGTCTCACCGAAGGGATGCGTTTTTCGCAGGTGGCATTGGATATGGGGGAATGGGGAATGTTTCACTTTGACGCACAGCTGATTTCCGTCACCGAACGCAAAGTGATTGACGGCAAAAATGAGACCATTTCCATTCCCCGCCTGAGCTTTCGTTTTCTCAACGTCGGCCCGGCGGTGGAGCGGGAACTTCAGCGGATTATCTTTTCCCTTGAGCGCGAAGCGCGCGAAAAATCAAATAAAGTGCGCGACTAATTACATCGCATCCAGCGCGCGCTGCAATTTATAGATGTAGCGCGGCGCCTGAGGCGCAGGATGATTATCCGCGACGTGTTCAACGAACTCATCAGCGCTGAGATCGTTGATTTTGTTAATTGCCTTTTTCCGGTCGGAAGAGAACGTGCGTAGCAGTGCGCCTGCGCCGTTAGCGTAGGAGACGACCAGCGCGTACTGCATCACCTGTGGATCCTCAATGCCGGCGAGCGGGCCGGTCTCCAGAATACTCAGGTAGGCAGCGCCCATTGAGATATTCCGTTCCGGGTTTTTCAGTTCACTGGTCGTAGGCTCGCCGCTCCAGCCCATCCGACGATAGACATCGCGTCCTGAAGTTGACGCTTTTAATTGCATCAACCCTATCGCATTCGATTTGCTGACCGCATTGGGATTCCCGCCTGACTCAATGGCGATAATCGCCGTAATCAATTGTGGACTAACACCCCACGCCGCACCGGCTTTTTCGCTGATCGGCATCCATTGCATGGCACGTTTTACCGGCACTTCCGCGTTCCACGGGGGATTTTTATAATCTTGTTTTGAACTACAGCCTGCAAGCAGCACAATTAAAAAAGCAAACCATCTCAATTTCACGTCTTCTGTCCTTATCGCCGGAACGCTTTGTTACTAAAACCACCGTTATAAACCGGATAAGCAAAGCACCCTCCGGCAAAACGTTCTACTATAAGCGGCATGATATACATTTGGTTTCTGTTGTAGCAAGGAATTGCCATGTCCCGGTTTCACTTAATTGCCCCCTCGGGCTACTGCATCAATCAGCACGCGGCTTTACTTGGTATCCAGCGCCTTAAAGAGGCCGGTCATCAGGTCGATAATACGGCGGTGGTCAGTCGTCGCCATCAACGCTTTGCGGGTACGGATTCGGAGCGTCTGGCGGACGTGAACGACCTTGTGCATCTCACCGCGCCGGACACCATCGTCATGCCGGTGCGCGGTGGCTATGGAGCGAGCCGTCTACTGCAACACATCGACTGGCAGGCCCTTGCCGCCCGACAACAGCGGGATCCGCTGCTTATTTGCGGACACAGTGATTTTACGGCGATCCAGTGCGGTCTGCTGGCGCTGGGCAATGTCATCACTTTCAGTGGTCCAATGCTGGCGGCGAACGTTGGCGCGCCGGAGCTGAATACCTTTACGCAAACCCATTTCTGGCAGGCATTGCGTCACGCGCAGTACACGGTGGAATGGCAAGGCGACGGTCCGGCCTGCCACACGCAAGGAACGCTGTGGGGCGGTAATCTGGCGATGCTGATTTCGCTCATCGGTACCCCGTGGATGCCCAAAATAGAAAACGGCATTCTGGTACTGGAAGACATTAACGAGCACCCTTTTCGCGTTGAGCGCATGTTATTGCAGTTGGTTGACGCCGGTATATTGAACCGGCAGAGCGCCATTGTGCTGGGCAGTTTCAGCGGTAGCACCCCGAATGAGTATGATGCCGGTTACGATCTTAACACCGTGTATGCGTTTTTACGTGAACGCCTCTCTATTCCCCTGATAACTGGACTCGATTTTGGTCATGAGCCGCGAACCGTTACGCTGGCGTTGGGCGCGCATGCCGTATTGCAAAACAGTCAAAACGGTACACAACTGACGATCTCGGGTCATCCCTTTCTGAAATCATAAAAAAAAACGGCTGCAGGACTAAGTAACGCCCGGATGTAGCCGTTAATATGATAATGTCAATGCACCAAAAAATTCCTGATTGAGGAGTAATCGAACGTTGGACGCCGCGGCAATAATCAGTCTTTTCATTTTGGGGTCCGTCCTCGTTACCAGCAGTATCTTACTCAGTTCATTTTCATCACGCCTTGGCATTCCGATTCTGGTTATCTTCCTGGCCATTGGCATGCTGGCGGGCGTCGATGGCGTCGGCGGCATCCCGTTCGATAATTATCCCTTCGCCTATATGGTCAGTAACCTTGCGCTGGCGATTATTCTGCTCGATGGCGGGATGCGCACGCAGGCCAGTTCGTTTCGTGTCGCGCTGGGCCCGGCGCTTTCTCTGGCGACCGTTGGCGTCCTGATCACCTCCGGGTTAACCGGTATGATTGCCGCCTGGCTGTTTAATCTCGATCTGATTCAGGGTCTGTTGATTGGCGCCATTGTCGGTTCAACAGATGCGGCGGCGGTTTTTTCCCTGCTTGGCGGCAAGGGGCTGAACGAGCGTGTCGGCGCGACGCTGGAAATTGAATCCGGCAGTAATGACCCGATGGCAGTATTTCTGACCATTACGCTGATCGAGATGATTCAGCAACACGAAACCGGCTTAAACTGGATGTTTGCTGTCCACATTATTCAGCAGTTTGGTCTGGGCATCCTGCTTGGGCTGGGCGGCGGCTATCTGCTACAGCAGATGATTAATCGTATCTCTCTGCCCGCCGGACTCTACCCGCTATTAGCCCTGAGCGGCGGGATTCTGGTGTTTGCCCTGACCACGGCGCTGGAAGGCAGCGGGATCCTGGCGGTCTATCTGTGCGGTTTTTTACTGGGCAATCGCCCTATCCGCAACCGCTACGGCATTTTGCAAAACTTCGACGGACTGGCCTGGCTGGCACAGATCGGCATGTTCCTTGTGCTCGGACTGCTGGTGAATCCTTCTGACCTGTTGCCGATTGCTATTCCGGCGCTGATTCTTTCCGCCGGGATGATTTTCATTGCCCGTCCACTCTCTGTATTTATCGGACTGCTGCCGTTCCGCGGTTTTAATCTGCGTGAACGCGTCTTTATTAGCTGGGTGGGTCTGCGCGGTGCGGTACCGATCATTCTTGCCGTCTTTCCGATGATGGCGGGTCTGGAAAATGCCCGTCTGTTCTTTAACGTCGCTTTCTTCGTAGTGCTGGTGTCACTGGTTTTGCAGGGGACGTCGCTCTCCTGGGCGGCGAAAAAGGCGAAGGTGGTGGTACCACCGGTCGGTTGGCCGGTCTCACGCGTGGGTCTGGATATTCATCCGGACAATCCGTGGGAGCAGTTTGTCTATCAGCTCAGTGCCGATAAATGGTGTGTCGGCGCGGCGCTGCGCGATCTGCATATGCCTCAGGAAACGCGTATTGCGGCGCTGTTTCGTGACAATGTGCTGTTTCATCCCACCGGCAGCACCCGTCTGCGTGAAGGCGATGTGCTGTGCGTCATCGGGCGTGAACGCGATCTTCCGGCGCTGGGCAAACTGTTCAGCCAGTCGCCGCCGGTGGCGCTGGATCAGCGCTTCTTCGGCGACTTTATTCTGGAAGCCAACGCCAAGTATGCCGATGTGGCGCTGATTTATGGTCTGGATGACGGAACGGAGTACCGCGATAAGCAGCAAACGCTGGGTGAAATTGTTCAGCAACTGCTGGGTGCCGCCCCGGTCGTCGGCGACCAGGTCGAATTTGCCGGGATGATCTGGACGGTTGCCGAAAAAGAGGATAATCAGGTGCGCAAAGTCGGTGTCCGCGTTGCCGGGGATGAAGACGAAGAATAGTGACTCTGCCGGCACTTATCTGGCCTACTGAGACACCGCGTAGCGTGTGCTGTAGGCCGGATCAGGCGCATCGCGCCGGCATCCGGCAATACCATAAAAGTTACACCGTCACAACAGGAACGCGCAACGCCAGCGAACACATCAGCTCATAACCCACCGTTCCAGCTGATTGCGCCACGTCGTCAATTTTGATCTCTTTGCCCCACAGCTCCACCGGCGTTCCGATGCCCGCCTGCGGGCATGGCGTCAAATCCACCGCCAACATATCCATTGACACTGTCCCCACCGTCGTGGTCCGGACACCGTCCACCAGCACCGGCGTGCCGCTAGGCGCATGGCGCGGATAGCCATCCGCATAGCCAGCCGCCACGATGCCAATGCGTTGCTCGCCTCTGGCGGTATAACGTCCGCCATAGCCGACGCGGTCTCCCGCTTTTAGTGTCTGTACACCAATGATTTCGCTGCTCAGCGTCATCACTGGCTTCAGTCCGGTATTGGCGATATCGCGCCACTGACCTGACGGCGAAGCGCCATAGAGAATAATGCCCGGGCGTACCCAGTCAAAATGTGCATCAGGATGCCACAGCGTGGCCGCGGAGTTTGACAGCGAACGCCGGCAATCCAGCCCTTCCGCAGCCTGCTCGATGCGCGCCATTGCATTGTGGATCCCGTCAGGGTGCTCAGCGTCGGCAAAATGCGACATCAGCGTCATTTCACCGACGTTCGGCATCGCGCGCAGTTGCTGCCAGACGGTTTGCAGCCGTTCCGGCTGGAATCCCAGGCGGTTCATGCCGCTGTTAACCTTCACATAGACATCCAGCGGCGCCTTAAGCTTCGCATTCTGGATCGCTTTGAGCTGCCAGTTGCTGTGCACGCAGGTGGTCAGACGCCAGGTGTCATACCGTTCCAGATCTTCAGCGTGGAAAAAACCTTCCAGCATCAGGATCGGCCCTTTCCAGCCGCGCTCACGCAGGGTGACCGCCTCTTCCAGATTCAACAGGGCAAAACCGTCGGTGTTGCCCAGCGCACTCCAGATACGTTCTATGCCGTGTCCATAAGCATTGGCTTTCACCACTGACCAAACGCGGGCGTCCGGTGCGGCCTGACGCACAATGCTCAGGTTTTGTTTCATCGCCTGCAGGTCAAGGCTGGCCAGTATAGGGCGGGTCATCTCTCGTCCTTCTTAGTTATGTGCGCCGTGCAGATGTTGGGGACGTGAAGGCATAAAGCCTGCGTGGTAGCGCGCCACGCTCAAATCGTCATACGGAATGGCGGGCGTGCGACCTGACAATATATCGCTCAGCAACTGCCCTGAACCACAGGCCATCGTCCATCCCAGCGTACCGTGTCCGGTATTTAACAACAGATTTTTGAAGCGGGTACGTCCCACAACGGGCGTACCGTCCGGCGTCATTGGCCGCAGACCGGTCCAGAATGTCGCCTGCTCAACATGCCCCCCGCGCGGGTAGAGATCGCGCACCACCATCTCAAGCGTTTCCCGACGCGGCTGGAGCAGTTCGGTATTGAAACCGACAATTTCCGCCATCCCTCCCACGCGGATGCGCTGGTCAAAACGGGTAATGGCGATTTTGTAAGTTTCATCAAGAATAGTCGAAACCGGCGCGCCGTCCTCTTCCGCCACCGGAATCGTCAGCGAATAGCCTTTCAGCGGATAGACCGGAATATCGACAATCCCTTTCAGCATCGCCGTGGAGTAAGACCCCATCGCCATGACGTACGCATCAGCTTTAACGATCTCATCACCACATTTCACGCCGTAAATCTGTTCGCCTTCGCAGAGCAGTTTATCCACCGGTGTGTTGAAGCGGAATTTGACGCCCGCCTGTTCGGCCATCTGCGCCAGACGCTGGGTAAAGAGCTGGCAGTCGCCGGTTTCGTCATTCGGCAGACGCAAGCCGCCGGTCAGTTTGTGCGCCACTTCCGCCAGCGCCGGCTCGACTTCCGCCAGTCGACTGGCTTCCAGCAACTGATACGGCACACCGGCGTCTTCCAGCACGGCAATGTCGCGCGTGGCGTTCTCATACTGCTGCGCGGTACGGAACAGTTGCAGCGTCCCGCCCTGCCGCCCTTCATACTGGATACCGGTCGACGCACGTAGCGCTTTCAGGCAATCACGGCTGTATTCCGCCAGACGTACCATCCGCCCTTTGTTTTCCATGTAGTGGCTGGTGTCGCAGTTGCGCAGCATCTGCCACATCCACTTTAACTGGAACTGTGTCCCGTCAAGACGAACGGCCAGCGGCGCATGGCGCTGGAACATCCATTTAATCGCTTTCAACGGTACACCCGGCGCAGCCCAGGGCGCGGCATAGCCCGGAGAGATCTGCCCCGCATTCGCCGCGCTGGTCTCCAGCGCCGGGCCGGGTTCACGATCGATGATGGTAACATCATGTCCAGCCTGACTCAGATACCAGGCGCTGGTCACGCCAACGACGCCACTTCCCAGTATGACAACTCGCATAGCCACTCCGTTAACAGTAACAGTAAAAGAACAATCATCTAATTACATCTTGATAACCCAGATGAAAATATTATTCAACATATGGCTTTTTTATGGTGACACATCTCACATATAGCAGGCAGAACAGTGAACTCTCTGCTTTGGTATCTCCTGCTGTGGGTTATTTTTATCCAGCAGAAAATATCGTGACCACCCCGTAATCTGGCGAGTCGACCAGCGGAAATCGCAAAGAAAATATTTCTTCACTGACACGGTTTTTAACCGGGTGTTCTATGCTTGAAATGAGGTGCTCCACACAGAGAGTGCCGCCAACAATGAGGGTGCGCGAATGGCTACGATTGATTCCATGAACAAGGACACCACACGCTTGAGCGATGGACCCGACTGGACGTTTGATCTGCTGGATGTCTATCTGGCGGAAATAGACCGGGTGGCGAAACTCTACAGACTGGATACCTACCCGCACCAGATTGAGGTCATCACCTCCGAGCAGATGATGGATGCATACTCCAGCGTCGGAATGCCGATTAACTATCCTCACTGGTCGTTTGGTAAAAAATTCATCGAGACCGAACGACTGTACAAGCACGGTCAGCAAGGGCTGGCCTATGAGATTGTGATCAACTCCAACCCGTGTATTGCATACCTGATGGAGGAGAACACCATTACCATGCAGGCGCTGGTGATGGCGCACGCCTGTTACGGACATAACTCGTTCTTCAAAAATAACTATCTGTTCCGCAGCTGGACTGATGCCAGCTCCATTGTTGATTACCTGATCTTCGCGCGTAATTACATCACTCAGTGCGAAGAGCGATACGGCGTGGACGAGGTTGAGCGATTGCTCGACTCCTGCCACGCGCTGATGAACTACGGCGTTGATCGCTATAAACGCCCGCAGAAAATCTCCCTCCAGGAGGAGAAGGCCCGCCAACAGAGTCGTGAAGAGTATCTGCAAAGCCAGGTGAACATGCTGTGGCGTACCCTGCCGAAAAAAGAGGAAGAGAAGACGATTGCCGAAGCGCGGCGCTATCCCTCAGAACCGCAGGAAAATCTGCTCTACTTTATGGAAAAAAATGCCCCGCTGCTGGAGTCATGGCAGCGCGAGATCCTGCGCATTGTGCGCAAAGTCAGTCAGTATTTTTATCCGCAAAAACAGACGCAGGTGATGAACGAGGGCTGGGCCACGTTCTGGCATTACACCATCCTGAACCACCTGTATGACGAGGGGAAAGTCACCGAACGTTTTATGCTGGAGTTTTTACACAGCCATACCAACGTGGTGTTCCAGCCGCCTTATAACAGCCCGTGGTACAGCGGCATAAACCCTTACGCACTGGGTTTCGCTATGTTCCAGGACATCAAGCGCATCTGCCAGTCGCCGACGGAAGAAGATAAGTACTGGTTCCCGGATATCGCCGGTTCCGACTGGCTGGAAACGCTGCATTTTGCCATGCGCGACTTCAAAGATGAGAGCTTCATCAGCCAGTTCCTGTCGCCGAAGGTGATGCGCGATTTTCGCCTCTTTACGGTGCTGGATGACGATCGGCATAACTATCTGGAAATCTCTGCCATTCATAACGAAGAAGGCTACCGCGAAATCCGCAACCGCCTCTCGTCGCAATATAATCTGAGCAACGTAGAGCCGAATATTCAGGTCTGGAACGTGGATCTGCGGGGCGATCGTTCCCTCACCCTGCGTTATATTCCGCATAATCGCGCGCCGCTGGATAAAGGCCGCAAAGAGGTGCTCAAGCATGTGCATCGGCTGTGGGGATTTGATGTGTTGCTGGAACAGCAAAACGAGGACGGCAGCGTGGAACTGCTGGAGCGCTGCCCTCCCAGAATGAACAGCCTGTAAACAAAAACCCCCTCATCGTGAGGGGGTTCGTTTTTAGCGGCCCTGAATGGCTAAATCGCCGGGCAGGTTTTTCTGCATCCGGTGCCAGATCTCGCCGCTGTCGTGACCGTAACGACGCACCGTTTCGTACACCTGATCGTGCGCGCCCTGCAGGCACAGTTGCGACAGCTTATGGTAGAAACCCAGCGCCAGGCTGCGCGCTTCCGGATTGGCAAAATAGTGACGACCAATGCGGGTATACAACCCTTTCATGCCGTTCAGGATCAGACCATAAATCGGGTTGCCGGAGGCAAATGCCAGACCACGGAAAATGTTGTAATCGAGATCGGCAAACGCATCGGCGTGATCGGCCACTTCCTGCGCGGTCGCCAGCACTTCCTGCGCTTTGTCAGGATGCTGACGAAACGCGGTACGAATGAAGATAGTGGAGATGTTGGTCCGCACCGACAGCAGATTGTCGATCAACTGCGGGACGCTTTCGTGATCGAGACGCGCCAGCGTTTCAAGAATATTCAGTCCGGAGGTTTCCCAGAAATTATTCACCTTCGTCGGTTTGCCATGCTGAATGGTCAACCAACCGTCTCGCGCCAGGCGCTGCAGCACTTCACGTAAAGTGGTACGTGTCACCCCAATCAGTTCGGAGAGTTCTCGTTCTGCAGGCAAGATAGTGCCAGGAGGGAAGCGGTTATTCCAGATACTTTCAATGATGTACTCTTCCGCGAAACCCGCCGGGCTCTGCGCCTTAATGACCATAGTGAGATTTCCATTACACAGCAAAACATAGTTACACTCATCATACCAGACGGGTTACATGCCCGATAGGAGACACAACGAAGAAAAAGTGGATCAAGGCTTCATTTTCTTGATAACGCTGGCTGTCTGGGGTGAAAGGCTTGCCTGCATTCAGACTGACCGTTACTCTTTGTCGCTAACCATAAAAACATCATTTCAATAAATAAGGTAAGGGAAACCATAATGGAACTCTCATGGGGCCGCGCGCTCTGGCGCAACTTTTTAGGCCAGTCGCCAGACTGGTACAAGCTTGCGCTACTGATCTTCCTGATAGTTAATCCTCTGATTTTCATCATCAACCCGTTTGTTGCGGGCTGGTTGTTGGTGGCGGAATTCATCTTCACGCTGGCGATGGCGCTGAAGTGTTATCCACTGCTACCGGGCGGTTTGTTAGCCATTGAAGCAGTTATCATCGGGATGACCAGCGCCGCGCATGTTCGCGAAGAGGTGGCAAACAATCTGGAAGTTTTACTGCTGCTGATGTTCATGGTCGCGGGCATCTATTTTATGAAGCAGCTGTTGCTGTTTATTTTTACCCGGCTGCTGCTGAGCATTCGTTCTAAAACGCTGCTGTCGCTGGCGTTTTGTGTGGCGGCGGCCTTCCTTTCCGCCTTCCTTGACGCACTGACCGTGGTAGCGGTAGTGATCAGCGTCGCCGTCGGGTTCTACGGCATTTATCACCGCGTGGCCTCTTCCCGCGGCGATGATAGCGACATCCTGGATGACAGTCACATTGATCAACACTACAAAACAGTGCTTGAGCAATTCCGCGGCTTTTTGCGCAGTCTGATGATGCATGCCGGGGTGGGTACCGCTCTGGGCGGCGTGATGACGATGGTGGGCGAGCCGCAGAACCTGATCATCGCCAAAGCCGCTGGCTGGCACTTTGGCGACTTCTTCCTGCGGATGTCGCCTGTTACCGTTCCGGTACTGATTTGCGGCCTGCTCACCTGTGTACTGGTTGAGAAACTGCGCTGGTTTGGCTATGGCGAAACACTGCCGGAAAAAGTGCGTGACGTTTTGCAGCAGTTTGACGATCAGAGCCGCCATCAGCGTTCACGTCAGGACAGAGTAAAACTGATTGTGCAGGCTATTATCGGCGTCTGGCTGGTGATTGCCCTGGCGCTGCATCTGGCGGAAGTGGGACTGATTGGCCTCTCCGTGATTATCCTCGCAACGTCGCTGACCGGCGTGACGGATGAACATGCCATTGGCAAGGCGTTCACCGAATCTCTGCCATTCACCGCGCTGCTGACGGTCTTTTTCTCCATTGTCGCGGTGATTATCGACCAGCATCTCTTTTCGCCGATTATTCAGTACGTATTGCAAGCCTCAGAGCACGCGCAACTGACGCTGTTCTATCTCTTCAACGGCCTGCTCTCGTCGATCTCGGATAATGTTTTCGTCGGTACTATCTACATTAACGAGGCCAAAGCGGCCATGGAAAGTGGTGCGATCTCCCTGCAGCAATACGAGCTGTTAGCCGTTGCGATCAACACCGGGACAAACCTGCCATCCGTGGCGACGCCGAACGGTCAGGCGGCATTCCTGTTCCTGCTCACCTCCGCACTGGCACCGCTGATTCGCCTCTCCTATGGTCGGATGGTCTGGATGGCGCTGCCCTATACCATCGTGCTGACGCTGGTCGGCCTGCTGTGCGTCGAGTTTACCCTGACGCCAATGACCGAGTGGATGATGCAAACCGGTTGGTTAGCTACACTTTCATAACAACTAACCGGGCATTTCACTGCCCGGTTTGCCTTTTTGCGTGATATTTCTCCAATTACACAATATTTGAGTTTCTCCTGGTGGCGCGGTAATCGAATTGGTTTACACTGCCGTGTCTACGCATGTTGCAGGGAAATTATTATGTTGCGATATTTGAACCAGTGCTCACGGGGTCGGGGCGCGTGGTTATTGATGGCTTTTACTGCCTTAGCGCTTGAACTGGTCGCGCTGTGGTTTCAGCACGTTATGCTGCTTAAGCCGTGCGTACTGTGCATCTACGAACGCTGTGCGCTGTTTGGCGTCATGGGGGCCGGTCTGGTTGGGGCTATTGCGCCTAAAACACCGTTGCGCTATGTGGCGTTGATTATCTGGATCTACAGTGCCTGGCGTGGGGTTCAACTGACATGGGAACATACCATGATCCAGTTACACCCTTCCCCGTTCATGACCTGTGATTTCATGGCTCGCTTCCCTGCCTGGTTGCCACTGGACAAATGGTTACCACAGGTGTTTGTCGCCTCTGGTGATTGCGCCGAGCGTCAGTGGGAATTTTTATCTCTGGAAATGCCGCAATGGCTATTAGGCATTTTCGTTGCCTATCTGGTCGTCGCGGTTCTGGTGCTGATTGCTCAGCCGCTTAAACCGAAAAGACGCGATCTGTTCGGTCGTTAATCTCAGACGCTCCCAGCCGGGAGCGTGAGAGCGATGACTAACTTCATCCCGATACCGGACAAGCAAAGTTCACCTCATTAAAAACCCGGAAAATCAATTCATCGATTTTCGGCTGATAACCACAAAGAAGGAAAAACCACGTCTTTTCCTTCTTTGTCAGCAGTCTGACGCTCCCAACCGGGAGCGTTTTTTTTGCCGTTAGCCTGAAATCAGACCGGGCGGTTTAGTCCGCCCATGACGGTTTGTTGAGAATATGGTCCTGCCAGTCATGGACTTCTGACTCTCTTACCGCAATGTGACGCACCGAAATTCGCTCGCCGTGCATTGCCGCTTTCGACCCCGTCAGCAGCGGGTGCCATTCAGGCAGTCCTTTCCCTTCCGCCAGCAGACGATAGGCGCAGGTCATCGGCAACCATTCAAAGGTGGGCAGGTTATCACGCGTTAGCTTGATACAGTCAGGCTCGTACTCGAACCGACGTTCGTAATTGCGACACTGGCAGGTTTTGATGTTGAGCTGGCGGCAAGCGACGTTGGTGAAATAAATCTCGTCGGTATCCTCGTCCATCAGCTTATGCAGGCAGCACTGACCGCAGCCATCACATAACGACTCCCATTCGGCATCGGTCATTTCATCCAGGGTTTTACGTTGCCAGAAAGGTAAATCGCTCATCAGGGTATCCGCCATTGCTATAAAGCTGCACCTTATAACCAGTCTGGCACGTTGATGCAAGTTTTGCCGCCTAAAAAGGCGGCAAGCAGGCATTACAGGACACGGGTTGTCAGGGAGTGACCGTTAAAATTGACCACCAGCTCGTCGCCGCTGGCGAGCGGTCCGACGCCTTCCGGGGTGCCGGTCAGCACGACGTCACCCGCTTTGAGGGTAAAGAATTTGCTCATGTAGGCGATTAAGGGGACGATTTTATGGATCATATCCGCCGTTGTACCCTGCTGGCGAACTACGCCATTGACCGTCAGCCCCAGTGGCGTCGCCTGCGGATCGCCGTTAAATTCTGCGACCGGAATGAATCCGGATAACGGGCATGAATTATCAAATCCTTTTGCCTTCTCCCAGGGCTGCCCGGCCTTCTTCATTTTGCCCTGGATATCACGCAGCGGCAGATCGAGCGCCACGCCATATCCAGCGATAGCCTTACGAACATGCTCTTCGGTCGCCTGACGCAGCGTTGCGCCGATCAATACCGCCAGTTCGACTTCATGGTGCACCGAGCCCATATCCGTCGGAATGACCAGCGGCTGGCGCAAATCACACAGGGCGGTTTCCGGCTTGATAAACAGCACCGGCTCATCCGGCGTGACGCTGCCCATTTCCTTGAGGTGGTTGGCGTAGTTGCTCCCCACGCACACCACTTTGCTTACCGGGTAGTCAAGCAGCGCACCCTGCCAGTTATGATGTTGATACATTCATTTTCCCCTAATTTGTCATCGTTGACTTCAGGAATGGCACCGACAGGTATGACGCCGGGTACCGTTTATTTATCGGTTTCTGGATTGTTTTGTGAGGCGTTGAAACGATGTTGCTTCAATAAATCTTCGGGTGGCGGAGGCAGTTGTAAATAATATCCCTGCTCCGTTAAGGCTTGTTTTACTTTATCCAGCGAGGCGTTGACTAACTTTTTGCTACCATCTAACGGCAATATCATTGCCAGCTGTGGTTGACCAAATCCTTTCATCAGTTCTTCAGGCACACGTGAGAAATCGTCTTTTTTTTCGACATACAAATAGGTCTGGTCACGCTTAGCACTTCTGTAGATCACACAAAACATACATTTTACTCTGAATTAAACGGATGGCGACTTGCCTCAATATAATAGTGACTATAACATGCCTTCTGGACTTCGGAATATCACTCCACATCGGGGATGATAAATAGCAAATTGAGTAAGGCCAGGATGTCAAACACGCCCATCGAACTTAAAGGCAGTAGCTTCACCTTATCAGTGGTTCATTTACATGAAGCAGAACCCGAGGTTATTCGTCAGGCGTTAGAAGACAAAATCGCTCAGGCTCCTGCTTTTTTAAAACATGCTCCTGTGGTAGTGAATGTCAGTAGCCTTGATGCGCCGGTAAACTGGCCGCAGTTGCAGAAGGTGGTGGCGTCGACGGGATTGCGTATTGTTGGCGTCAGCGGTTGTAAAGATGCCCGGCTCAAAGCTGAAATCGACAAAATGGGCCTTCCTTTACTCACTGAAGGTAAAGAGAAAATGGCGCGTTCCGCTCCGGCTGAACCCGTTGCTCCCGCCGCTGTAGTGCAAAACGCTACTCCCGTCACAAAAACGCGATTTATTGATATACCCGTTCGTTCCGGTCAACGCATTTATGCACCACAATGTGATCTGATTGTTACAAGTCACGTCAGTGCTGGCGCTGAGCTGATCGCCGATGGCAATATTCATGTCTATGGCATGATGAGAGGCCGCGCGCTGGCAGGGGCAAGTGGTGACCGGGATGCGCAAATTTTTTGTACCCATCTGACGGCAGAACTGGTGTCTATCGCAGGTGTTTACTGGCTGAGTGATAAAATCCCAGCAGAATTTTATGGCAAAGCGGCACGTCTGCAGTTAGCAGATAACGCTTTGACAGTTCAACCGTTGAATTGATCCCTTTTTAACAAGGAATTTCTATGGCACGCATTATTGTAGTTACTTCGGGTAAAGGGGGCGTTGGCAAGACCACCTCCAGCGCGGCCATCGCTACTGGTTTGGCCCAGAAGGGAAAGAAAACTGTCGTTATTGATTTTGATATCGGCCTGCGTAACCTCGATCTGATCATGGGGTGTGAGCGTCGGGTTGTTTATGATTTCGTCAACGTCATTCAGGGTGATGCTTCACTCAATCAGGCGCTCATCAAGGACAAGCGCACTGAGAATCTCTTTATTCTTCCGGCCTCTCAGACGCGCGATAAAGACGCATTAACGCGTGAAGGCGTGGCAAAGGTTCTCGACGATCTGAAAGCAATGGATTTCGAGTTTATCGTTTGCGACTCCCCTGCGGGGATTGAAACTGGCGCGCTGATGGCGCTCTATTTCGCTGACGAAGCGATTATCACCACCAACCCGGAAGTCTCCTCGGTACGCGACTCTGACCGTATCCTGGGTATCCTGGCGTCTAAATCGCGCCGTGCCGAAAACGGTGAAGATCCGATTAAAGAACATCTGCTGTTGACGCGCTACAACCCAGGCCGTGTTAACCGTGGCGACATGCTCAGTATGGAAGATGTGCTGGAGATCCTGCGCATTAAACTCGTCGGAGTTATCCCGGAAGATCAGTCTGTTCTGCGCGCCTCTAACCAGGGCGAACCGGTCATTCTGGACATCAATGCAGACGCAGGTAAAGCGTATGCCGATACGGTAGATCGTCTGTTGGGAGAAGAACGTCCTTTCCGCTTCATTGACGAAGAGAAGAAAGGTTTCCTCAAACGCCTGTTCGGAGGATAAGTTATGGCATTACTGGATTTTTTTCTCTCGCGGAAAAAGAGTACAGCGAACATCGCGAAAGAGCGATTGCAGATTATCGTTGCTGAGCGTCGTCGTAGTGACGCTGAGCCGCATTATTTACCGCAGTTGCGTAAAGATATTCTTGAGGTCATTTGTAAGTATGTACAAATTGATCCGGAAATGGTCACCGTTCAGCTTGAACAAAAGGACGGCGATATTTCCATTCTCGAACTTAACGTTACATTGCCGGAAGCTGAAGAGTTGAAATAAACGCTCTTCTCAGATAATTCCTGATAAAAAAAGGCAGAGCAATCTGCCTTTTTTATTATCAGCCATTTTTCTGTTGCGGCAATCACGATGCCTGAAATATGGCATCACTTATCCACGAGCGATAACTGTTCGGCTATTTTTGCTTTTGCATAGCAGACAAAGCGCGAAACAGCGGGCATTATCTCTGCCCAGTCAACGCTTGCCTGTCCCAGATAGTCGAGCCGCGCGGCTGCAAGTAGAGAAGCGTGCTCGTCCGGGAGATAAGGCATTAACCAGTCTGCCGCGCTGTCTTTCGCGGTAAAACCACCTGTCGCCACGCTGTACCAGATGCGCGCCAGGGTCAACACGATATTGCGCTCGTCGCCCTGTAAATCACCGTTGTCCTGCCAGAGCGTCAGCGTCTGACGGAACGTCTTCCGAATGTCGTTTTCCGGGACCGGCTCAAAAAGCAAATCCGCACGCTCGCCGGTTAAAGCCATGCTGGCACTACGCACCTGAGTCAATAAAATCGCCAGATCGCTATCCTGCTGTGCGGGTTCATACTTCCCGGCGAGAATATCCTCGCGCAACCACTCGCCAAACTGCATTTCCCGTCGGGGGGGAAAACGCCAGGGCACCACATCGGTATGCACCACAACCGTCACCTCAAGCGCCCGCCAGAGCGTCGACGTACCAGGCCAGGCTGACACCGACAGGAGTTCCTGCATCAGCGCTTCTCGCTGTGCCGTCGTCAGCGGCACACGCGTGGTGACCAGCAAATCAATGTCGCTGTAAGGTTTTAACCCACCTTCAACGGCAGATCCGTACAGGTGAATGGCCAACAGATCCTCTTCAAAGATCCGTTCAATGATGGCCGTCGCCTTTTCCAGTTGTTTCCGAAGGGTATCCGGAATCTTCAATGTCATCGCCTCACCGTCATCATGTCAGGTGCCACCTTAGCGCGACAGGAAGCCCGCTGACAAGCAACGGGCTGAGCCTGAATTTAGTGGTGCAGCATTTCGTCTACCACGGCCTGCGCCTTGAGTTGATAAGGATAGTAGGTTGGCCAGTTATCCATCTCTTCCAGTAGCGCCTGCTGTGAGGTATTGCCCATAAAAATATGGAAGTGGTTCGACGCCCGCGGCGCAATAATATGATCGCTGAACTGCACAAACTTCGGCGCTTTACTGTTTGCGTCTTTGCATTCAAACAGATAACGCACCCCTTTTTTACCTGAGGTGTAGGTCAGGATCTTGTACCCGGCATAGTCATACTGACAGGAAGCCACCTGCTTACCGGTATGAAACTCCATCACGCCATTTTCGATACCAATGGTGTCGACTTCCGTCGCATAGCCTTTCCGGTAATAGGCTTTCACCTCTTCCGCCGTTTTCCCCTTATCCTTTGCCGCCTTCTGTTTGAAAACCGGATCCAGCTCACCGCTGACCAGATAAGGATAAACGGATTGCCACATGCCATCCCAGTCGGTAAGCGCCCTGTCCTTAACATTGCTATCCGCAAATTCGCCTTCCGCTGCTTTCTGTTCCATCTCCGTCAACGGCACACCATGCGCGTGATCGCCATGGGCGAAGGCATAACTGCTGAACCACAACATTCCCAGAGAAACAGATAATTTTTTCCAATGAATAGCCAACGTCGTACCCTCAATCAAATGAACAAGATGAAATGTTATATTATAACAATAAAATTTATTCAACACTGTTGCGCGTAAATGAAGGAAACTTGATCTGGTCACTTTTTATGCAAAAACCAGATTCGATATACTGAAACCGGAGACAAAAAACAGGAGGTAATGACTATGTATCGTTCTGTTCTGGTGCCCATTGATATCTCAGAAGCCGATCTCACCCGGCAGCTTATTCCTCAGGTCAAAATCCACGCCAAAACGGCAAAAGTCCATTTTCTGTCAGTCATTCCCTCAGTCCCCTTTTATGCATCCCTGGGGCTCGCCTACTCTGGCGAACTCCCGGATAAAAATGGACTGCAGACGAAGGCATTACAAAAACTCAACGAGATTGTGAAGCAATTCGATATCCCTGAAGGACGGGTACAGACGCATGTGGTATACGGCCCCCCGAAGGATCAGATCCTGAAGCTGGCGGATACCGTCAGTGCTGACCTGGTGATCATCGCGTCACACCAGCCCGGTATTTCAACATATCTGTTAGGTTCTACCGCCGCCGCCGTTGTGCGTCACGCGCACTGTCCGGTGCTGGTCGTTCGCTGAGCCGCAAACGGGAGTCTGCGGGCTCCCGTTTATGCCATTTTCACGATCCAGTCGCGGAAGATTTCCATCGCGGGCGTCATCGGTTTCGACTTCAGATGGGTGAGCCAGTAACCGCCCATTTGGATCTCAATGTCAAAGGGGCGAACGAGTTGTCCGGCCGCCAGTTCTCTGGCAAACATCACTGCCGGAACCAGTGCCGCACCGCCGGTATGGATAACCGTTTCAACCATCAGACGTGAGGAGTCAAAAACGGCACCATTGATCCGCTCTGCCGTCACGCCTGCTGCAGCAAACCAGTTATCCCACTCATCTACCCGATATGAACGCAGAAGATTCTCTTGCAAGAGATCGGCTGGCCGCCTGAGCCGTTGGGCCGTTTCTGGCGTGCACAGGACAGTCAGCGGAGCCTCAAACAGCATTTCGTTATGGGTGGCGGGCCACAAGCCATTGCCAAAGCGGATGGCAAAATCCAGTCCCTCAGCCGCCAGATTCACAACGTTATTATTTGTACGCAGGCGTAACTCAACGAACGGATGCGCCTGCCGGAATTGTTCAATGCGCGGCAGTAACCAGCCAACGGCAAAGGTACCGACTGCAGCAACCGTGAGCACTTCACGATATTCCCCACCCTCAAACTGACGAAAAATGGTGTCGATTTGACCAAAGGCGTCGGTCAGGACGGCAAACAGTGCCTGCGCCTCATCCGTCATCTCAAGCCCTCTGGGCAGACGTTTAAACAGCACTCTGTTCAGGCGATCTTCCAGGATACGTACCTGCTGGCTGACGGCGGCCTGCGTGACACAAAGTTCCAGTGCCGCACGAGTAAAACTCAAATGGCGAGCCGAAGCCTCAAAGGCCCGTAGGGCATTAAGCGGAAGATTAGAGCGCATAATAAAGACTCATAAGATTTTCTTTATCCCAGGGTAAATTCTTCTCGCTTGTTAAGCAAGCGCAGAGAGCGGATAGTTCTGGCATCGCAGACACATCATGCGCCTTTAATTCTCTTTCTTCTTTTGTCTGTTTGAGCGGAAAAATAAAGTGCGTGCATTGATCAATTTACTGATTATCAAGGATGTTATTTATGTTTAAAAAACGAGGTCATCAGACGGTACTTATTGCCGCCGTGCTCGCTTTCTTTACTGCCAGTTCACCGCTTTTGGCTCGCACGCAGGGGGATCCCGCACAGGTCCAAGAAAAGCTGGCAGCATTAGAAAAACAATCGGGTGGTCGACTGGGCGTTGCGCTGATTAATACCGCCGATCGTTCGCAAATTCTTTATCGCGGTGATGAGCGCTTTGCCATGTGCAGCACCAGTAAGACGATGGTCGCTGCCGCGGTATTAAAACAGAGTGAAACTCAGCACGATATTTTGCAGCAGAAAATGGTCATCAAAAAAGCCGATCTGACGAACTGGAATCCGGTGACGGAAAAATATGTCGATAAAGAGATGACATTAGCGGAGCTAAGCGCTGCCACGCTGCAATACAGCGATAATACGGCAATGAATAAATTACTTGAGCACCTGGGCGGTACCAGTAACGTCACGGCTTTTGCCCGCTCAATTGGCGACACGACGTTTCGTCTGGACCGGAAAGAACCCGAGCTGAACACCGCCATCCCTGGCGATGAGCGCGACACGACCTCGCCGCTGGCGATGGCGAAAAGCCTGCACAAACTGACGCTGGGCGATGCGCTGGCTGGCGCACAGCGTGCACAGCTTGTCGAATGGTTGAAAGGCAATACGACCGGCGGTCAGAGCATTCGTGCCGGACTCCCTGAAGGCTGGGTGGTTGGCGATAAAACCGGAGGCGGTGATTACGGCACAACCAATGATATTGCGGTGATCTGGCCCGAAGATCGTGCGCCGCTGATCCTCGTCACCTACTTTACACAGCCACAGCAGGACGCCAAAGGGCGTAAAGATATTCTGGCCGCCGCTGCAAAGATTGTGACGGAAGGGCTTTGAGCCCGGCGGGTAAGCGAAGAAAGCAAAAAGGCCCAGACAGATGTCTGGGCCTTCAAATTTGGGCCGCCATCGAGGCCTCGAACCCCGTTCCCTACAACAAAAGTCGTTCGCTCTTCCAGATGAGCTAATGGCGGTCTGCCGGTTTTTATTTCCGATTGAGAATCTACTCATTATCAGAACCGGGCGAGATAATACATAGCTCAAATTACCCCTGCAATAGGTGTGGATGACTTTCCCTTATTATTACCGTTCGTTTGCTCATTATTCATGCTGGGCAATATATAAGAGATGATATATCGCACACCGGCGAATTCACCCGGACTGACGCGCATAGAGGTAGGCTGTCGCCCGTGACACCCCTAAATGCTGTGCCACCGTATCCATGGATTTACGCACATTCAGCAATCCCTCTTTGCGTAACTGTTGGATCAGAACCTTTCTGTCTTCCGTTTTAAGCGCGCGCGCCGTGGTGGCGCGTTTCGCGGCAAAGTCATCAATGCGCTGGCGAATGACTTCAGTGCTCCCGGGGTCAAGATGTTCACGCACCGGTGAACTCTCTGTTTCGGTAAAACGCGCCAGCGCGCTTTGCATCCCCCGAAAAAGCGTCATATCGACATTAAGGCATAATGCGGCGACGTAATTACCCTTTTCATCCTTAATGCCAATAGACGTACTTTTTACCGGACGGCCATCAGCAAACTGATTGCCGTAGTTCGCAATAATTTCAGGAAAATCCGGAGAGGCAATCCTTGCCAGCCCGAGTTCCGTCGCCGGTTGTCCCGCCTCACGACCGGATAAATTATTATGTATCGACATAATCGCATGCTCAGGATCCTTGAGGTCATGAACAACCACTTCGCAAAAAGGAGAAAACGTTTCGCTTAATCCCTTCGCGATAGTGTCAAGTTGGCTGAGAAGCGAATTCTCGTCGTTTTTTGGCATGCCGGTCTCCCACAGTGATGCCCGTTGTCATTATTGCTATCCGTTTACAGCCTCACGAAACGGATTTCCCGGCCAGAAACTCACCGTAGCGCGCGATATCCACATTGCCGCCGCTGATGATAATGCCGACTTTTTTCCCGCTGAGTTCTGCTTTTCTCGCCCTTGCCGCTGCAAAGCCAAGACAGCCCGTGGGTTCTGCGACGACTTTCATACGCTCGGCCATAAACCTCATCGAAGCAATTAATTCATCGTCTGAAACGGTCAGAATATCATTGACGTATTTTTGAATCAGAGGGAACGTATAGTGCCCCAGATGTTGCGTCTGTGCACCATCAGCAATCGTTTTTGGCGTATCGATGTGAACGATTTTTCCGCTTCGAAAAGACTGCTGTCCGTCGTTACCGGCTTCAGGCTCCACGCCATAAATTATGCAATCTGGCGAAAGTTGCCGGGCGGCCAGTGCTGAACCTGAAAGTAAACCACCGCCCCCCAGACAGACAAAAAGAACATCCAGCGGACCAACCTCTTCAATTAACTCTTTGGTGGCCGTGCCCTGACCGGCGATAACATGCGGATGATCGTAGGGAGGGATGAGCGTCAGTCCCTGTTTCTCAGCCAGTTCACGGCCAATCTGTTCACGATCTTCCGTATAGCGATCGTACATAACAACATTGCCACCATACCCTTTGGTTGCCGCTACTTTCGCGGCTGGCGCATCATGAGGCATGATGATTGTCGCCGGAATACCCAGCAATTTAGCTGACAGCGCTATCGCCTGAGCATGGTTTCCGGAAGAAAATGTCACCACGCCAGCAGCACGTTGTTCCGGCGTAAACTGGCGTAATGCATTCATCGCCCCACGAAACTTAAAGGCTCCCATACGCTGTAGGTTTTCACATTTAAAGAAAACGTCAGCGCCAAATTCCGCATTGACGGTCCGGGAGGTCATCACCGGCGTCTTGTTTGCATATCCTTCAATACGCCCTGCGGCGGCGGCAACATCAGCATATTCCGGGAGTGTAATCTTAACCATTTTTTCACCTGTATAGCGTTAAGCGTCGGGCTTATTGCGCCAGCGCGAGTGCTTCTACTTCTAAGGCAGAACCATAATGCAGTTCTGCCACCCCAGCAACGACACGAGATGGACGGAAATCGCCAATCCATTCGGCGTAAATGTCGTTAAACGTCGGCCACTGGTTGATATCTGTCACATAGACACCTACGGAAACCAGATGCTGACGGGAGACACCGGCCCCCTTCAGACAGGCATCGACATTTTCCAGAACTTGTCTGGTCTGTTCCTCAAAAGACGCCCCCGCTTTTTTCTCACCATGCGGGGTGATTGGCAGTTGCCCTGAGATAAAAACAAATCCCCCTGCTGTCACGCTCGCCGAGTAGTGTCCAGCGGGAGGAAGCCCATGGGATGTTGTGTTCAATGTGATATCCGGGTGCATGTGCATCTCTCCTGCGTTCCATAGCTAATACATAATGTATTAATTTATACTTTTTGTATAAGTCTTTTATACACCACATTGCGCTGTGCGACTACCCCTTGTTTTGACGTCCGCCGTTTCCGCTCCTCGCTTATGTGACAGAGATCGCGGTTATGATTTGCGTCAGAAAATCAAAAGGTTCGATAATGGCCTCAATCGATATAGTGAATCCGAATGGGATGCAGAGTGATGAAATTAACCATACTGGTAGATAACAATACTTACATTGACAGGTATTTGACCGGAGAACCTGGCGTTTGCTATTACATTGAATGCTCAGGCTTAAAACTTCTTTTTGACGTTGGCTATTCTGATATTTTTTTAAAAAATGCACAGATCCTGGATATCGATCTTACGCACATTGATAAAATTGTATTATCACATGGACATAACGATCACACCTGGGGGTTAAACCATTTATTCCAGCATTACGACAGACTTCCATCATCTCCAGCAAAGAAAGTCGATATCATCGCCCACCCCGCCGCATTTACGCCTAAATTTTATGAGTCGAAACCCATTGGGATGAACCATAATGCCCTTTGTTTTGATTACTTCTTTAATATCGTCAGTTCCACACAACCCCTGAAATTATCCGAAGACATCACTTTTTTAGGGCAAATCCCCCGCCTTAACCATTTTGAAGCGCAAAATCCGGTAGGCCACACACATAATCATGATGGTGAGTTAACGGCTGATTACGTGATTGATGATAGTGCAATGGCAATTAAGACAAAGGATGGACTGGTGATTGTCACCGGATGTTCTCACGCCGGGATTTGTAATATTATTGAGCACGCAAAATCAGTCACTGGAGAATCGAAAATTGCTTCCGTTATAGGCGGCTTTCATCTCCTTAATGCTGATGAATCCTTACTCTCGGAAACCGGGAAATATCTTAGCGCATTGTCGGCTACTACGCTTTATCCCAGCCATTGCACCGATCTTGCCGCAAAAATCCATCTGTCCCGTTATGTGGATCTCAAAGAAACGGGCGTGGGACTCACGCTGACTTTCCCCATGTAGGAGCAGATTATGTGAAGGGAGACCGTGTTTTCTGTCTCCCGATGATTCATACCTGCAGCGACGATCACCTGACCACCAGCAGATCGGAAAAACGCGTGGTGTAGCGCGGAGAAAGCATCTGCCGTCTTAACTGCCATGGTGGCTGAATCCCCTGCCCGACAAAGTACAGCGTTCCTCTTCCCTGTTTGGCATTGAGCGTATCCAGAACTTCCATCAACTTCTCGCTGCCGGGACGCGGTGCGTTATCATCGAACAGATTGAGTTGCGCCACGCCCTGACTGAAAAAATCACCGAGCATGACTCCAGCCTTCTGATAACGATGCCCCTCTTTCCAGATAGCGTCCAGGCATCGCGTGGCTGCGCTGATGATGTCCCGGCTGTCCTGTGTCGGTGTCAGCAGTTTTACGGACGCGCTATTGCCGTACCAGGTTTCATTCGGCGCAAACGGCGACGTTTTCACAAATGTCGAAATGAACCGGCAATACTGATGCTCACTCCGGAGCTTCTCCGCCGCGCGCGTCGCATAAGCACAAATCGCCTGGCGCATCTGTTCGTATTCCGTAATGCGCTCGCCGAATGAGCGACTGAAAACAATCTCCTGCTTCGCGGGCGCAAACTCCTCAAGCGCCAGGCAAGGCTCACCGCGTAACTCCCGCACGGTTCTTTCCAGTACGACATTGAAGTGCTTGCGTATCACCGCGATGTGCGTATCCGCCAGATCGAGTACCGTTTCTATGCCCATCGCGGTCAGCTTTTTACTGATACGACGACCAACGCCCCACACCTCATCAACCGGCAGAGCCGCCATCAATTTTCGCTGCCGTTCGAGATTCGACAGATCCACAACGCCACCCGTCTGCTGCGGCCACTTCTTCGCCGCGTGGTTGGCCAGCTTGGCCAGCGTTTTTGTCTGTGCAATCCCCACGCCGAGTGTCAGATGTGTCCGCTTTAAGACCGTGTCGCGGATCTCTTTGCCAAAATCCGTGAGATCCCGACAGTTTCGGACTCCCGTCAAATCGCAAAAGGCCTCGTCGATACTGTAAATTTCAACGCGTGGTGATAGCGCTTCGAGCGTCGACATGACCCGATTGCTCATGTCACCGTAGAGTTCATAATTCGAACTGAAACACACCACCCCATGACGCCGGAACGCCTCTTTTTGCTTGAAATAGGGCGCTCCCATGACCACCCACGGTTTCGCTTCGGGACTACGGGAAATCACGCAACCATCGTTATTCGACAGCACAACAACCGGTTTGCCTTTCAGATCGGGCCGAAACACCGTCTCACAGGACGCATAAAATGAATTCACATCGCATAACGCAAACACGTCACACCCCATAGAAACTGTATTTATATACAGTATTATTTAAGATATTTTTTAACTTGCAAGCAAAATTCTGGCGCTTTTTTAGTGGATTGTTCTGCCTGAAAACGTGGTCGGTTATCCACAGAAACGGTGCATAACCCTGTGGGTGAGTGACATGACGTTGTTAATCAGGTTTGTTCGCATGCCGTATCCCTACGTCAGCCGGATATCTCCGTTCCTCTCCGTAACAACGTAAACCGAAGTGGGTATGTCTGCTCACAAAACAGGCAGGTTAATGAGTAATTAACCTGCCTGCCATTGGGATACCACTTAAGGCCACCGGGGAATCACAAGGAAACCAGCCGTGTACGGTTTGCAACGTCAGGGGGACGAACAATACGCAGCAATAGTTAACTCACTGCCTTTACAATAAATGTCACGACGCCAAAAATCGCCAGGGCGTCCTCACTGCCGATGATGATGGGAGAATAGGCGCTGTTCATAGGGTTAAGCTGAACGGTAGGTCGCAACTGCAACCGCTTCACCGTGAATTCCCTCTCCACCGCCGCAATCACGATATCTCCGTGGCTGGCAGTACGTGAACTGTCCACCACCAGCAGATCGCCGTCGCCGATCCCCGCATCGATCATCGAGTCGCCAGCAGCCCTGACGAAATAAGTCGAACTGGGATGCTGAACAAGTAATTTGTTGAGATCGATACTCTGCTCAACGTAATCGGCCGCCGGACTGGGGAATCCGCACGGAACCCGATCGCTGAAAAGTGGAAAGGTAATGACTTCATGCCATTCCGCAGGTCTGTACAACGTCATAATGCACACCTTTAATGCTGTTTTTATATACAGTAATTTCAACTCCAACAGGGATCAAGTCATTGGCAACACGCCGCTGCGCAAAGCGTCACCACATTGTGCGTAACCATTTATTGATCCTACAAATATACGGTTTGTAAATTTTTGCGCTGAGTGACGACGTCCGCCGTTTCAGGACAGGTGTGGGGGAGCATTTCCGGAAAGCGAAAAAAAACCGGCGATGACAGCCGGTTTCCTCTCTGCATAGCGTGACTTACCAGCCGCAGACGTCGTGCTCATTTTCCGTATCGTAGGAACGCACGGTATTGACGAGATCTTTCACCACTTCAGCGGCGACGTCAGGCACCAGTAAAGTCATTGGCGCTTCGGTTTCGTAATCGACAGAGACGCCATTACTGTTGTTCGTCACAGTGACGGTATAGGTTGCTTTGCCCATGATTATTTCTTCCCGGTATGAATGACTTTTCGTTGATTCGCGCTTTCCATCAGTACCTCTGGCGCGACGAAAAAGTCGATATTGAAATAGGTGTCATCGCTCATCACTTCGATGTTGTGCCACTTTTCCGGTGGGAACACACCAAACTGGCCCGCTTCAATGATCATCACTGTTTCGGCTTCTGGACTGTGTTCATCCGCATATCCGAGATATTTGACCGCCCCCTGCATCACCGACAAACGGGGATAAACGCCCGGTCGGGTTCCTTTATCAAGGTGGCGTTCGAAAATTCCGGCAGGTGCCGTTTCTTTGTTCCAGAACGGCGTGGCACGTGTGTGAATATGATTTTGTGGAATCTGAAGCATGTCCTTCCCTCTTCCAGTCGGTAGGATGCGATTGTGAGTAAACCGCTGTTCCAGAAAGGTTACGCCTCATAACTGGCATTTTAAATACACCAAAAGGGGCAAGTGACATTCATCACTGGTTTTGTCTGACAGAGGAAAGCCTGTCTCCAGGCTCTCCTCCTGCTATATTATCGACCAGGTGTTTTTAATGGATTGCCAAATTGCTCCAGATACACCTCCCCCAACGCTTTCGTGGCGTAATCATTTAAATGGCCGACGTCACGATACAGCGGTATGCTCTCAATTTCCGTCCTGCACAGCCCGTCAGGACATTGCACATTTTTGGGATCGACAATAATCAACGATGGGAAGCGGGCCTGTAATGTGGCAAAAAACGGTTCCGTCCAGACACTTTTATTAATCTGTGGATTCGGGTTGCATGCCTGAGGCTCATACTCTCCCCGCGTCTTAAAATGTTCATAAAAACAGGTCAGGAAGTTCTTAGGCATCGGGAACATCGTTTTCACCAGTACCGGCTGCGCCCCGGCATCAATAATATCCTGTATTGCCTGTTCCGTGGCTCGGGTGAGAATATTGATAGATTCCGCAGGCGATGGGGAATCCTCAATCTGCGATCTGACCCTGAATGCCGCATAGTTTTCCCAGACCTGAGAAATGATCACATATTTATATTTATGGTTTCGGATCGCTTCATAGTATTTTTTGACATTCTCATGACAGGCCCGATAATAATCGCCTTTATAAGTATAGAGATCGTCGTGATACACACGGGGAATCGCCAGGCACAGTGAAGTCGCTTTCATATCAACAGCAACATGCGCATTTTTCCCCATAATATCGAAGAAATTCCAGTACTGATTAGAGTGCGAATCGCCCATCAGGAGCGCTTTCTCAGAAGCGGTTTTATCCCCCACCACACAAGCCATATCGGTTCCTGTGACGTTTTCGTTCATACAATCCTGACGCTGCTTTATCTTCGTCTCTTTGAGCACATGGTTGATATGACTTAACGACTCGCCGAATCGTAGATAGCTAAATCCGTCAAAACGCTTACTGACCGACATCAGGGTAATAATGGCAATCAGTGGGATAACCACCAGCAGAATCAGCGATTTTTTCAACGACTGACGAGGCTTCCGGTAGGGTTTCTCGATGAAATAATATGATCCCATCGCCAGCAACACAGCCAGACCCAGACCAGCCATTCTGGCATAGACACTGGTAATACCGATGTAGTGCAGTGTCGCGAAAATCGGCCAATGAAAGAGATAAAGCGAATAGGAGATCGTGCCAAGCCAGACCAACGGCGGGAATGACAGCAATTTACAGGTCAGAATATTTTGCTGGCTACCGGTGAAAATTAACACCGCGGTACTGACGCAAACGATCAGGGTGTAAGCATTGGGATAACCCAGAATGACATCACTTCTGACGCTAACAAACAATATTGCCGCCACCGCAACGAACGAAAGGCTATTAAGCGCGATCTTGTTTATTTTTTGTGCCATCGGGAGATAAATACAGGCACAGACACCGAGCATGAACTCAAAGAGTCGGGAGGCGAAGAAATAATACGTTTTCGTCGGATGCGCACCTGAGTAGTGCCAGGCGATATAGATGCCTGCAATCGTCAGCAATGGCGCCAGATAGTTAAGCGCCCGTTCGTGCGTTTTTTTACGGATGACGTAATAGATTACCGGGAAAAAGACATACCATTGCCACTCGATGGATAAAGACCAGGTGTGAAGCAACAGCATGGCGTTTGAATCAGGCGCTGCATAGGCGGTTGTTTCATCGCCAAAATAGCGGTTTGAGACAATCAGCAGCGTCTGCTTTATGCTTTTGAGAAAAGAGGCATAATCTTCAGGCAACCAGAATAGCGACGCAATGACAACACACAGCAGCATCATTGTCAGCATTGCTGGCTGCAATCGCCATATTCTACGCAAATAAAAATCGCTAAAGCTGAAATGCCCCGCATCCATTCGGTCTTTTATTATCGATGCGATGAGAAAGCCTGAAATGACGAAGAAAATATCGACCCCGATGAAACCGGATGCAAATAGCGAAAATCCGGCGTGAAATAACACCACCAGCAATACGGCAATCGCCCTTATGCCGTCAATATCAGAACGATACTTCATCGATTATCCTGCGAACGAAATATAAAGTGCGGATTTTACATGAGATTATTCAAAAGTGAACCGCCAATGACACGCTGTTTTGTTGTCGTTTACCTCAATAAAAAACCCGCCGATGGTGGGCTCCATGGCTTACGACTGTAGGGTCGCCAGCCGTGCGGCGAAACCGACAAAAATCAGGCCAATCAGCGAGTTTCCGATCTTCGCCAGTTTCTTTTTAGTACGGATGTACTGGGTGACAAAGGCGCCCGAGATAATCAGGAAGCTCAGGTAGCAGAAGCTCACCACTTCAAGCGTGATCGCTAAAATAAAGAATGACAGTCCCGCGTGCGGCGCATTCACATCAATAAACTGCACAAAAAAGGAGACGTAGAACAGAATGGCTTTTGGGTTCGTCAGGCTCAATACCAGCGCACGTTTAAAAATGGCGCCAAAGGGAACCGCGTCTTCAGTTGTCTCACCGCTTTTTGCTTTAAGCGTGGCATAGAGGATTTTTGCGCCCAGATAAAGCAGGTAAAAGGCACCGAGATAGCGGACGATATTAAACAGCACTGGCGTCGTTTTAATCAGCGTCGCCACCCCGGCATACGCCAGAAACATGAGCACCGCGTCACCAATAAATACCCCGCTTGCCGCAAGGTAACCGCCCTTCATTCCACGTCCGACGCTGTTTTTCAGCACAAATATCGTGTTCGGTCCCGGAACCAGGACAATAAAAATAGCCCCGACCAGATAAGTCCAATAATTCAGTACACCATACTCTGCAAACACGTTAACCTCTTCTTCCTGAAACCACTTTTTCGCTTAACTGCGAAACAATATGCTAACGGATGCACCAGTCCAAGGGAAGCGCTTATCCCCCGCTTTATTTCAGTGAGAATGCCGGATAGCGCTCGGCAAAATAGTGGCGTAAGAATTCCACCGTAATACGCACTTTGGCTGACGTCGCCAGTCGTGAAACATACACCGCCCAGATATTGGCCGGTTGGTAATACTCCGGCAGGATATGCACCAGATGACCGCTGGCTATGTTATCGCAGACATCCCACCAGGAGCGCAGCGCAATCCCCTGTCCGTCCAGACACCATTGATGCACAATTTCACCATGATTCGATGACAGCGGCCCGGTCACCTTAATGGCGTGCTCCCCCTCTTTATTCTGCAATTGCCAGATCCCAAAGGGATGGTCACGCTCTTTGATCACTAAGCAGGAACAGGTAGCAAGATCGGCAAGCTGTTTTGGCGTACCGTGCTGTGCCAGGAACGACGGCGATGCACAAAGGATTCGGTAGTTCGTTCCCAGCTTGCGAGCGATCAAATTTGGCGCAATGTCGTCGCCAATACGGATATCGAGATCGACACCTTCATTAGCCAAATCCACCAGCCGGTCTTCCACATCAAAGCGCAACTCCAGTTGCGGATACTGTCTTGCCAGGGCGGACAGCGCAGGAGCCACCACCTGTCGACCAAAACCAAAGCTACTGATGATGCGCAGCATCCCTTGCGGAACCTGCCGGACATCAGAGAGTTCATCCATCATCTGATCGACATCATGCAGAATACGCTGCGCCCATTCATAGATGCGCTCACCCTCTTCCGTAATGGTGACGCGACGCGTGGTGCGGTGCAGCAGAACCACATTCAGGTTCTGTTCAAGCAGCGCAATGCGTTTACTGACATAGGCGGGTGAGACCCCCAGTTCCTGGGCGACGGCAGCGAATCCCGCCCGACGGGCGACGAGCATAAAGACGCGTAAATCAGTCAGCAGAGGAGGATTATTCATGATCTGTGTTTTATGTTTCACCAGTTAGGGAGATTAACTGTGGATCAGTCAATTATAGGATAAGGAGGAAGTCAATTTTGCTACCCTACAAGTGAGAACTGGTATGAAAAAAACCTGTCGTATTGCCGCCATTGCTGGTGATGGCATCGGTAAGGAAGTGCTGCCAGAAGGCATTCGCGTTTTGCAGGCCGCCGCCAGACGTTGGGATCTGTCGCTCAGCGTTGAGACGTTCGAATGGGCCAGTTGCGATTATTACCTTGAGCACGGGAAAATGATGCCGGATGACTGGCGCGAACAGTTATCCTCCTTTGACGCGATTTACTTTGGCGCCGTCGGCTGGCCGGAGACGGTTCCGGACCATATTTCCCTGTGGGGGTCGCTGCTGAAATTCCGTCGGGAATTCGATCAGTATGTGAACCTGCGCCCGGTTCGCCTCTTCCCCGGCGTGCCCTGCCCGCTGGCCGGCAAGAAGCCTGGCGATATTGATTTCTACGTCGTGCGTGAAAACACTGAAGGGGAATACTCTTCACTGGGCGGACATATCAACCCAGGCACTGAGCATGAAGTGGTCATCCAGGAGTCCGTTTTCACCCGTCGGGGCGTGGATCGTATTCTGCGCTATGCGTTTGAATTAGCCCAAAGCCGCCCGCGTAAGACGCTGACGTCGGCGACCAAATCCAATGGTCTGGCAATCAGTATGCCGTTCTGGGATACACGCGTAGAAGCCATGGCGCAGCACTACCCCGATATCCGCTGGGACAAGCAGCACATTGATATTCTTTGCGCCCGTTTTGTGATGCAGCCGGAGCGCTTCGATGTGGTGGTCGCCTCGAATCTGTTTGGCGACATTCTTTCCGATCTCGGTCCGGCCTGTACCGGCACCATTGGCATTGCCCCCTCGGCTAACCTGAACCCTGAGCGTAACTTCCCCTCGTTGTTCGAACCGGTACATGGTTCCGCACCGGATATTTATGGCAAAAACCTCGCCAATCCGATTGCGACCATCTGGGCGGGGGCGATGATGCTGGATTTCCTCGGTGCAGGAGAAGCGAAGTACACCGCCGCGCATGACGGAATTCTGGCAGCGATTGAGCACGTCATTGCCACTGGCCCTAAAACGCCGGATCTGAAAGGCAGCGCATCGACGCAGCAGGTCGGTGATGCCATTTGTAAGGTGTTAGAGTCGTAAAACCATCGTGCCGGATGCCGCTAATGACATCCGGCAACAGCCGCTTATTGCGGGTATTCCTGCAGTAGCGTATTGAGCTTCGTCGCCATTAACGCCGCACGCCAGCCGGAAATGAGTTCAGGTTCCGTTGTCTGCGGCTTTAACTTCCAGTGCCAGTTGAGCAGCTGGTTGATCTGACGACGTGACGCCAGCAGCTCTGCGCTGACGTGATGTTCCGTACTCACTTCCGTCACCAGCGCCTTGATCGCCTTAAACGCTTTGCGATAACCCGGCATATCCATCAGATTCAGCAGCGGTTCCGGCAGCGCCTCTTCCGGCAACGCCTGCGCTTTGGCAACCAGCGAGAGCAGCGTTTTGCCGTGGAAGCGAATTTCACTGCCAGAAAGCCCCAGGCTGTCGAGTTCGCCCATGCTGCCGGGCATATAGCGCGCCACGGACCACAGGTGCTCTTCGCGAACCACGAAGTTAACAGCCAGATCGCGCTCACGCGCTTTACGCAGACGCCAGTCGGCAAGCAGTTGCAGGCAGGCCAGTTGACGCGTGCGTAGCTGCCAGGCGTTGGTGATCTCGCGCCAGGCATCTTCCGGTGCCAGGATCTCCTGACGACGGGTTTGCATCAGACGACACTCATCCAGCGCCGCAGGCAACCAGCCCGCCGCCTCGGTTTCCGCCATCAGTTTCCCGGCAATCGGTAACAGATACCAGACGTCGGCTGCCGCGTATTCGCACTGGCGCTCAGTCAGTGGACGCGCCAGCCAGTCGGTACGTGACTCGCTCTTATCCAGCGCCACGCCGGTGAACTCTTCCACCATTGATGCAAAACCCCACGACAGGGGACGACCACAAAATGCCGCCAGGATTTGGGTATCGATCAGCGGCTGCGGCAGTTCGCCAAACGCATTCAGAAAGACTTCCTGATCTTCACTGCCCGCGTGCAAAAACTTGGTGATGGCGGTATCGCGCAGAATCGCTTTCAGCGGCGACCAGTCGCTAATACCATGCGGATCAATCAGCGCGACATGTTCGCCGTCAAACAGCTGAATCAGGCCCAGTTGCGGATAATAGGTGCGGGTACGAACAAATTCGGTATCCAGGGCAATCGCAGGAAACGCACGGACCGCTTCGCACAGGGTCGCCAGCGCGTCGTCAGTGGTGATCATTTGGTAATTCAAATTGCATTCTCTTCGGTTTACGCCAAAAAAAACGCCGGATTCACCCGGCGTCAGATTGCTGACAAAAAAGAAAAAAGCGTGGTTTTTCCTTCTTTGTGGTTATCAGCCGAAAATCAATAAATTGATTTTCCTGGTTTTTAATAAGGTGATCTCGGCTTGTCCGGTATCGGCATAAGGTTCGCGATCACTCTCACGCCGGATTCACCCGGCGTTTGACGTGTTGCTTAACGCTCAGCCCTTATTGTCCACTTTGGCACGGGCTTCGTCACGTAATTCTCGACGTAAAATTTTGCCGACGTTTGATTTCGGCAGTTCATCGCGGAATTCAACCAGTTTCGGGACTTTATAGCCCGTGAGCTGACGGCGGCAGAAAGTGACCAGCGCCTCTTCGGTGAGTGAAGCCTCTTTTTTCACCACAAAAATCTTCACCGCTTCGCCGCTGCTGCCGGACGGAACACCGACGGCAGCCACTTCCAGCACGCCCGGATGCTGCATCACCACATCTTCGATCTCGTTCGGATAAACGTTAAAGCCGGAGACCAGAATCATATCTTTCTTACGATCGACAATGCGCAGGAAGCCTTCATCGTCCATGACTGCGATATCACCGGTGTGTAGCCAGCCGTCTTTGATGATTTCATCGGTCGCGTCCGGACGCTGCCAGTAGCCCAGCATCACCTGCGGCCCTTTCACGCACAGTTCACCCGGCTGATCCGGCGACACTTCGTTGTCGTCATCGTCCACCAGTTTGGCTTCGGTCGATGGCACTGGCAGGCCGATGCTGCCGCTGTGATAATCAATATCGTGCGGGTTAACGCTGACCAGCGGCGCGCATTCGGTCAGGCCATACCCTTCAAGCAGATACTGTCCTGTCAGTTTTACCCAGCGTTCTGCCACCGCCTGTTGCACTGGCATGCCGCCGCCCGCAGAAAGATGCAACGAAGAGAAATCCAGTTGCTGGAACTCTTTATTGTTCAGCAAGGCGTTAAACAAAGTGTTCACGCCGGTCATCGCGGTAAACGGATACTTCGCCAGCTCTTTAACCAGCCCCGGAATGTCGCGCGGGTTGGTGATCAGCAGGTTCTGCCCTCCCAGCTCGATAAACAGCAGGCAGTTCATGGTCAGGGCAAAAATGTGGTACAGCGGCAACGCGGTCACCACCAGTTCTTTACCCGGATGCAAAAGCGGTCCGTAAGTGGCTTTCACCTGCTCCAGGTTAGCCAGCATATTGCGATGCGTCAGCATCGCCCCTTTCGCCACTCCGGTCGTTCCGCCGGTGTACTGTAAAAACGCCAGGTCCTCAGAAACCACTTCCGGTTTAACATACTGCATACGGTACCCGGCGTGCAGCGCACTGCGAAAAGAGATCGCATCCGGCAGATGATATTTCGGCACCAGTCGTTTGATGTACTTCACTACGAAGTTCACCAGCGTGCCTTTAGCCGTGGAAAGCTGGTCGCCCATACGGGTCAGAATGACGTGCTTAACGCTGGTTTTATCAACCACTTTTTCCAGGGTATGGGCGAAGTTGGAGACAATCACAATCGCCGCCGCGCCGCTGTCGTTTAACTGATGCTCCAGTTCACGCGGGGTATAAAGCGGGTTGACGTTCACCACAATCATCCCGGCACGCAAAATGCCAAACAGCGCCACCGGATATTGCAGCAGGTTTGGCATCATCAGCGCGACGCGGTCGCCCTTTTTCAGCCCCAGCCCCTGTTGCAGGTAAGCTGAGAAGGCGCGGCTACGCTCCTCCAGCTTGCGGAAGGTCATTACCTCCCCCATGTTCATAAACGCGGGCTGATCGGCATAACGCGCGACAGCATGTTCAAACAGTTCCACCAGGGATTGATAACGGTCAGGATTGATCTCCGCAGGCACATCTGCGGGGTAACGGTTTAACCAAACCTTCTTCACTGCATCACCTCTAAAATGAGTGTTCGTCGTCATCTCAACCCCAGATAATAAACAAGTCGTTAACATAATATTAACTCAGCGTACCAGTTTATTAATTACTCAACTGAAAGGTTGCGAAGCGCGTCACTATTTATTTTTGTTATGACGTTAATAAAACAGAAACAGCGGACCAGCCGCTGTTTCTTTTACTGATAATACAACGCGTTACTCTGTGACGATCGTTTGAACCTGTGCAGGACCAGGGTTGTACCATCCCCAACCGCCATAGCCATACGGCCAGCCTCTCCCGCCGTAGAACCACGGGTCGATCGGTTGTGGTGGCATCACCACCTGCTGAGCAAGCCGCCAGCGTTTGTAGCCCGTCACGTCCATGGTCATGAATTTGTACGGCGTGCTACCCACTTTACCTTCAACGGTACCCGTAATCGGCCCAACGACGGTCACCAGTTGCCCCCGGAAATCAACCGGGTCGAGGAAGCCATTCACATTGGCGTATATACGACCACGCGACGGTTCGCCCAGAATCGGCCGCGCCCCGCTATCGAGCGGAACAGTGGCAATTTCCAGACGGGTTTTTCCCTGCTGGTTTTGAATCTCCACCACTTTACCGCCAAAGCGCGCTTCCTGTCCGACATACAGCTGCGGGGCATTCATCACCCGCACCAGATCGTCCTGCGGCGTGGGGCTGGAGCCCTTAATCGCCTCCGGAACCGTGACGCACCCGCTTAACATGAGGGCGATGGCGCCCGCGAGCAGGCCTTTCACAACTTGTTTTTGAACCGCCATACTGCGACTCCTTTTCTCAAACGGCTAACCCGATGTTTTACGGGTCATACTACTGAGATTCACTCTTTTCCGGGAAGTTTCTTCCAGGCCACGTTGTTACGTAAATAAACCGGTTCCGCGTGTTCGACCGCCACGGTTTTACCGTCAGCCAACATCTGGCAGGCGATCGGCAACATATCTTCCGCGGCGGGCAGCAGGACGTCACCGTCGCGCAGCGCCAGTCCGCTCTCTTTGCCAAGTTCAGGCCAGGCAGGCCAGCCCGTCCCGACAGTCACCCATTCGCCGGAAAGCTGTTGTAAGCGCTCGGTGACCTGCTCAGGCTTCAACACGGCCTCGGTTTCTTCACCGTGCCAGACGCCCTTTTCATCACGCTGATACTCGGCCCAGTAAACCTCGCCCATTCGCGCATCAATGGCCGCCAGAACGCGAGTCGCGCCGGTTTTACGCCATGCGCCCTGCGCCATTGTCGCCAGCGTGGAGACGCCGATCATCGGCAGGTCAGCACCTAACGCCAGCCCTTGGGCGATGCCAATTCCGATGCGCACGCCAGTAAAACTGCCCGGCCCGCGCCCGTAGGCCAGCGCATTGAGTTCAGTCAGAGAGGTGCCGTTAGCGGCAAGGATATCCTGCACCATCGGCAGGATGCGTTGAGTATGTTCTCGTGGGCAAAGCTCAAAATGAGCAGAGTGAGTACCGTCGTTCCACAGCGCCACAGAACAGGCTTCTGTGGCGGTATCGATAGCCAGAATTCGCATGAGTCTTCGTGCTTAGATCAATAAAATGGCCCGCATCTTACCATACTCCGTAACAAATTACTCGGAGGATGGTATTGCGAGAAATCGCACAGCACGGGCGATGTCCCGGGTGCGCGGCGCCGGCGGCAGACTGGCAAGAAACGTCGCGCCATAAGGTCGCATCACCAGTCGATTGTCACAAATCACCAACACGCCACGGTCATCGGCATCACGGATCAAACGACCGACGCCCTGCTTCAGCGTAATCACCGCGTCGGGCAGTTGCACCTCATCAAACGGATCGCCGCCACGTAAACGACAGTCTTCCATCCGTGCCTTCAGTAGCGGATCGTCTGGCGATGTAAACGGCAGTTTGTCGATGATCACCAGCGACAGCGTATCGCCGCGCACGTCCACCCCTTCCCAGAAGCTGCTGGTCGCCACCAGCAATGCGTTACCCGCGCTGACGAACTGTTGCAGCAGTTGGCCTTTGCTGGTTTCACCCTGCAACAGCACCGGAAGCGTCATGGTAGCGCGGAACTGCTCCGCCAGATCGCGCATCATCGCATGCGAGGTACAGAGCATAAAGCAGCGCCCGTTGTTCGCTTCGATGATCGGTCTTAACATTGCCGCCAGCTGTCGCGCCGCGCCCGGTTGATTGGTTTGTGGCAGATTACGCGGCACACAGAGCAGGGCCTGACGGGTGTAATCAAACGGACTCGGCAACAGCATTGATTCCGCTTCTTCAATCCCCAGACGCGCCGTAAAGTGATGCAGGTCATCATTCACCGACAGCGTTGCCGAGGTGAAAATCCAGCTTCCTGGCTTCTGCGCCATCACCTCTTTGAACTTGTCCGCCACCGTCAGCGGGGTCAGCGCGAGGGTAAAATTGCGCGAGGTACATTCGTACCAGTAGCTATAACCGGGCTGGTTGATCTCTTTCAACCGTTTGAGACGTGCGCGATACAACGTAGCGCGCTCAAACGCGGCATCAAGCAACGCCGAACGTCCAAGGGATAATTTCGCCACGTCGTAACACAGCTCCAGCGTATCATCGAGCAGTAAAAACGCGCGCTGCACCCGCTGATCGGCCAGCAGTTCACGCAGGTTGCCGCGATATCCCGGCTCACCCAGTTGCAAGCGGAAATCCTGCGCGCTTTGCGCCAGACGATCGGCGCATTTCTGTAACTGCTGGGTGTCTTTCAGCTCGGTACGATAGGCGATGGTGATGTCCTTCGCCAGATCCATCAGCTGACGACTGGAAAGCGACTGGCCAAAATACTGGCTGGCGATGTCCGGTAGCTGATGAGCTTCATCGAAAATCATCACCTCCGCCTCCGGGATCAGCTCACCGAAACCGCTCTCTTTGACCACCATATCGGCCAGAAACAGGTGATGGTTCACCACTACCACGTCCGCGTCCATCGCCTTTTTACGTGCTTTCACCACAAAACAGTCTTTATACAACGGGCAGTCGCTGCCGAGGCAGTTGTCGTTGGTGCTAGTGACCAGCGGCCAGGCCTGAGAATCCTCGGCTACGCTGACACAGGTACTGATGTCGCCATCTTCGGTCTGATTCGACCACGAGCGCAGCAGGATCACATCGCTTAAGGTCTGAACAGGCAGATCGCCACCCGCCAGCGCCTGCTGTTCAAGGCGCTCCAGGCATAAATAGTTTGAACGTCCTTTCAACAGGGCCAGCCTTCCGGTGTACTTCAGCGCTTTAGCCACCGTTGGCAGATCGCGGCTGTATAGCTGATCCTGCAACGCCTTCGAACCGGTCGAGATAATCACTTTCTTTTTTGCGCGCAGCGCCGGTGCCAGATAGGCGTAGGTTTTCCCTGTCCCCGTTCCGGCTTCTACCACCAGAGGCTGTGATTTTTGGATGGACTGAGCGACGGCCATCGCCATCTGCCGCTGTGGTTCGCGCGGTTTGAAACCCGGTATCGCTTTAGCCAGTTGACCTTCTGGTGCAAAATCGTCCGTCACACTACCCCCTGTTGATTTGAACAGGGATTATGTCAGGCCGCAGCGGCTTACGCCAGTTGAAGAGGTGACGCCGCCCTGACAATATGGCAGTCTTGCCATTTTATGCAGAACGTAAAAGAGGAAGGCTTTATGACTATCATCCGTATTGATGCCGAAGATCGTTGGTCTGACGTGGTGATCCACAACAACACGCTCTACTACACTGGCGTACCAGCAAACCTTGATGCCGATGCCTTCGAGCAGACCGCCAACACGCTGGCACAGATTGACGCCGCGCTGGAACAGCAAGGCAGCAACAAGTCACGCATTCTTGATGCCACCATTTTCCTTGCCGATAAGCATGATTTCGCAGCGATGAACAAAGCCTGGGACGCCTGGGTTGTGGCCGGTCATGCGCCGGTACGCTGTACGGTTCAGGCTGGATTAATGAACCCGAAATATAAAGTTGAGATTAAAATCGTCGCCGCGGTGTAAGCCGGGGCTACTCGTCTTCGTCTTCAAAACGCGCCACAATCCGCTCACCGGTATGGGTGGCGCGCAGCTCTTCGGCCACCAGCGCAATCGCCTGACCGCTGCTCATACCCTGTGACATCAGTTCCTGAATACGCTCAACCGCTTTCTGTTGCTGTTCGTGACTGAGTGAAGGTAAACCTGCAAACATCGTTAACTCCTGCTAAATTGTCTGCGCTAATTATTTCATGCAACCCGGAACATAGCCAGTACAGTCAGGATCAATGAAGACGTTATCTCCCGCTATTATCACGCTCCCCTGGCGTCAGGACGCCGCCGAACAGTATTTCGCGCCAATAAGCCATCTGCCGTGGGCAATGCTGCTGCATTCCGGTCACGCGGATCACCCACATAGCCGTTTTGACATTGTGGTAGCCGATCCGCTTTGCACCGTGAAAACGCACGGCGAAACCACGCAGATTCGCGATGCGCAAGGCTGTCGTCTTACTCATGACGATCCGCTGGCTGTACTGCAAAGCGCACTGACCGCGCTGAATCTTCAGCCGCCAGTGAACGCCGATTTACCGTTCCAGGGTGGCGCGCTGGGGTTATTTGGCTACGATCTGGGACGCCGCTTCGAATCTTTGCCCAGCTATGCCCGGCAGGATATCGCGCTGGCGGACATGGCGATAGGCCTCTACGACTGGGCGCTGATTGTCGATCATCAGCGCCAGACCGTGAGCTTACTCTGCCACACGGACGCCCACGCCAGACTCGCCTGGCTGGAAAGCCAGCAACCTCCTGCGCGTGTGCCGTTCAGGTTAACCACCGACTGGCAATCGAACATGACGCGTGAGCAATACGGCGAAAAATTCCGCCAGGTGCAGGCGTATCTGCACAGTGGCGACTGCTATCAGGTCAATCTGGCTCAGCGTTTTCAGGCGTCTTATCAGGGCGATGAGTGGCTGGCCTTCGCGCGGCTCAATCAGGCGAACCGCGCCCCGTTCAGCGCGTTTTTACGCCTGGATGACGGCGCCATTCTGAGCCTGTCGCCTGAACGGTTTATTCTTCTGGCTGATGGCGACATTCAGACCCGCCCCATTAAGGGCACCCTGCCGCGATTGCCGCAGGAAGAGGCAGACCGGAAACAGGCGCAGAAACTGGCGAACTCAGCAAAGGATCGGGCGGAAAACGTAATGATTGTCGATCTGATGCGCAACGACATTGGTCGCGTGGCGGTACCGGGCTCGGTGAAGGTGCCGGAACTGTTCGTGGTTGAACCCTTCCCGGCGGTGCATCATCTGGTCAGCACCGTGATCGCGCGGTTACCCCCCACACGGCATGCCAGTGACCTGCTTCGCGCCGCGTTTCCGGGCGGCTCGATTACCGGGGCACCGAAAGTGCGCGCCATGGAAATTATTGATGAGCTGGAACCCCACCGCCGTAACGCCTGGTGCGGCAGCATCGGTTATCTGAGCGTCTGCGGCAATATGGATACCAGCATTACCATCCGCACCCTGACCGCCGTGAACGGTCAACTGTACTGTTCCGCTGGCGGCGGTATTGTCGCCGATAGCGAGGAACAGGCGGAATATCAGGAAACCTTTGATAAAGTGAATCGTATCCTGCAACAACTGGAGAACTGAGACATGGAGAACAAGAGCCTGACGCTGGATGATTTTCTATCGCGCTTCCAACTTTTGCGCCCGCAGATTAATCGCGAGTCGCTGAACCTGCGCCAGGCCGCCGTGCTCATTCCCGTGGTTCGCCGCCCCCAGCCAGGGCTGCTGTTGACCCAGCGTTCGGTGCATTTACGCAAACACGCCGGGCAGGTGGCCTTCCCCGGCGGCGCGGTTGACAGCACCGACGCCTCTCTCATCGCCGCCGCGCTGCGTGAAGCCGAAGAAGAAGTGGCAATCCCGCCTGAAGCCGTTGATGTGATCGGCGTGCTGCCGCCGGTGGACAGCGTGACCGGCTTCCAGGTCACGCCGGTAGTGGGCATTATTCCGCCTAATCTGCCTTACCGCGCCAGCGAAGACGAGGTTTCCGCCGTCTTTGAAATGCCGCTGGCGCAGGCGCTGCATTTAGGCCGCTATCACCCGCTGGATGTCTGGCGTCGCGGGGATTCGCATCGCGTGTGGCTTTCCTGGTATGAGCATTATTTCGTCTGGGGAATGACCGCCGGAATTATTCGTGAACTGGCGCTACAAATTGGTGTGAAGCCCTGACTATACTTATCTTTACGCGCAGAAGACACAACCTGAAACTCCCGTCACAACATTAGTAAAAACGCGGTTACCCATTAGTTTAATTCATGTGAATAGTTAAGCCGATCCCCGCGTTCCCTCTTACACTATGCGCAGTTATTACATCGTTTCTGGAAGTTTCCAGTCACCCTGTCAGGAGTATTATCGTGATTAGTCTATTCGACATGTTTAAGGTGGGGATTGGTCCCTCATCTTCCCATACTGTAGGGCCTATGAAGGCGGGTAAACAGTTCGTCGATGACCTGGTCGAAAAAGGATTACTGGATAGCGTTACTCGTGTTGCCGTCGACGTGTATGGTTCACTGTCGCTCACGGGTAAAGGTCACCACACCGATATCGCCATTATTATGGGTCTGGCAGGCAATGAGCCAGCCACCGTGGATATTGATAGTATCCCAGGTTTCATCCGCGACGTAGAGGCGCGCGGTCGCCTGCTGCTGGCGCACGGTCAGCACGAAGTGGATTTCCCCCAAAACGACGGCATGCGTTTTCATAACGGCAACCTGCCGCTGCACGAAAACGGCATGCAGATCCATGCCTATAACGGCGATGCTGTCGTTTACAGCAAAACCTACTACTCCATCGGCGGCGGTTTTATCGTCGATGAAGAGCACTTTGGTCAGGATGCGGCAAATGAGGTAAGCGTTCCTTATCCATTCAAATCTGCAACCGAGTTGCTGGAGTACTGCAACAACACTGGCCTGTCCCTTTCCGGACTGGCGATGCAGAACGAACTGGCCTTGCACGACAAAAAAGAGATTGAAGAATACTTCGGTCACGTCTGGCAGACCATGCAGGCCTGTATCGATCGCGGTATGAATACCGAAGGCGTGTTGCCGGGTCCACTGCGCGTTCCGCGTCGCGCCTCTGCGCTGCGTCGGATGTTGGTTTCCAGCGATAAGCTCTCTAACGACCCGATGAATGTGATCGACTGGGTGAACATGTTCGCCCTCGCGGTCAACGAAGAGAACGCGGCAGGCGGTCGGGTGGTCACCGCGCCAACCAATGGCGCGTGCGGTATCGTGCCAGCCGTTCTGGCCTACTACGATCACTTTATTGAGTCCGTCAGTCCCGATATTTATACCCGCTACTTCCTGGCGGCAGGCGCCATCGGCGCGTTGTATAAGATGAATGCCTCGATTTCGGGAGCGGAAGTCGGCTGTCAGGGCGAAGTGGGCGTGGCTTGCTCAATGGCGGCGGCCGGTCTTGCGGAACTGCTGGGCGCGAGCCCGGAGCAGGTGTGTGTCGCCGCTGAAATTGGCATGGAGCATAACCTGGGGCTGACCTGCGACCCGGTTGCCGGTCAGGTGCAGGTACCGTGCATTGAACGTAATGCAATTGCCTCTGTAAAAGCGATCAATGCCGCACGGATGGCGATGCGTCGTACCAGCGCACCGCGCGTCTCACTGGATAAAGTCATCGAAACGATGTACGAAACCGGTAAGGATATGAACGCCAAATACCGCGAAACCTCACGCGGTGGTCTGGCGATTAAAGTTCAGTGTGACTAAATACTTCAGCAAGCGACGCTAATACTTTTTCCTCGCCCATCTGCAACGGATGGGCGAAATTTTGCCCCCTTTCTCGTCTGCTCGCCAATTCCCCACTACACTTGCTCTGTTACGGTTGGCTTTTGTGGCTGACGGTTATCAGGCGGCCCGCATGCAGACAGCACAACGGATCATAAAAAAATATCGTCGTAAACGTTTTATCCTGTGCATACTTTGCGCGCTCATTACGCTCATCCTGACCCTGGGCGTCCGATTTATTTCACAGCGCAATTTAAATCACCACCACACCGTTACCTTTGCCTCCAGGGCGGTCGCCACGCTCGATGAAGTACTGCGTCCGTTGCAGAATGGTCGCGATATCCTGTTACCACTGATTGGCCTTCCCTGCTCCGCTACGCATCTCCCGCTGCGCAAACAGGCTGCCAGACTGCAAACGGTACGCGCAATTGCCCTGGTCCAGCGCGGCATACTGTACTGTTCCAGCGTCTTTGGCTATCGCAATATCCCGGTTCATCAGCTTCAGCCCGACCTCCCTACCGCAAACGCGCAACTGCTGTTGTCCACCGATCCGCTGCTGATTAAAGGCAGCCCGATTCTCGTCCAGTGGTACCCGGCCTCTCCCGACGGAAAGGACGGAATACTGGAGATTATCAATATCGACCTGCTTACCAGGCTGCTGCTGGAACCGCGTAAGCCGCAGATTACCGCTGCCAGCCTGACAGTCGGCAACCGACATTTAATTTACGGGAGCGGCGTAGTACAGCGCCTGCCTGCGCTCAACGATGAGCAACGCTATCAACTCACCTCACAGCACTATCCCTTTACTATTAGCGTGACCGGGCCAGCGGCAGAGGCTCTGGCGCTCAAAGCCCTGCCCGCGCAGTTGCCGCTGGCATTATTGCTCAGTCTGCTGGTGGGCTATCTGGCGTGGCTGGCCACCGCCAGTCGAATGAGTTTTTCCTGGGAGATTAATCTCGCGCTGGCACAGCGCGAATTTGAGCTTTTTTGCCAGCCGCTACTGAACGGGCGGACCGGACAGTGCATTGGGGTGGAGATCCTGCTGCGCTGGAATAATCCACGTCAGGGGTGGATTTCACCGGACGTCTTTATCCCGATTGCCGAAGAGCATCACCAGATCGCACCACTGACGCGTTATGTGCTAGCGGAAACCATTCGGCAACGTCATGTTTTCCCCATGAGCAGCCAGTTTCATATTGGTATTAATGTCGCTGCCAGCCATTTTCAGCAGGGTGAATTGCTAAAAGATCTCGATCAGTACTGGTTCAGTCAGCAGCCCATTCAGCAACTGGTGGTAGAACTGACCGAGCGGGATGCGCTGCAGGATGTTGATTACCGAATCGTTCACGCGTTGCAACGGCAAAACATCAAGCTGGCGATCGATGATTTTGGAACCGGCAACAGTTCGTTGTCATGGCTGGAAAAGTTGCGCCCTGACATTCTGAAAATTGATAAGTCCTTTACCCATGCGATTGGTACTGATGCGGTCAATTCAACGGTGACCGACATCATCATCGCCCTTGGGCAACGACTAAATATCGAACTGGTCGCGGAGGGAGTTGAAACGCAGGAGCAGGCGCAGCATCTGCGTCGCCACGGTGTGGATTTACTGCAGGGATTTTTATTTGCGAAGCCGATGCCGCTGCGCGATTTTCCGCAGTGGCTGGCGGGCAGTAACCCGCCGCCGCCCAGGCATAACGGACGCATCGCGCCCGTTATGCCCCTGCGTTAGAGAGGATTATTCCTCTTCTTCTTGCGCAGGTTGTTCTTTAACAATTCGCACCAGATCCACGCGGTAGTCATTAGCGTCGACAATGGTAATGCTCAGCGGAGGAACCTCGAACACATCGCCCGTACGGGGAATGTGACCCTTAGCCGCAATCACCAGTCCCGCGACCGTGGCGATGTCTTCGTCTTCATCAACCAGGTTATCCACCGCCAGCGCCTGTTGCAGGGCATGCAGATCGGTGCCGCCTTTGACTAACCAGCCTTCGCCGTCAACGGTAATTTCCGGCGTTTCATCAGCATCCGGGAACTCACCGGCAATGGCTTCAAGGACATCCAGCGGCGTAACCAGCCCCTGCACCACGCCAAATTCGTTGGTGACGATAACAAAGCTACCGCGTGCACGACGAAGGACACCCAACAGGTTGATAGGGTCCAGCGTTTCCGGCACCACGATAGCCGGTGTAGCCGACGCAATAGCCGCGACGTCAACGCCCTCTTCCAGCGCCACCAGCAGCTCTTTCGCCCGCACGATACCGATGATCTCATCCAGTTCGCCACGACACACCGGGAACAGGCTGTGCGGCGAGGAGAGCAACTGCTCGCGGATCTCATCAACGCTCAGATTAGCATCCACCCAGCTGATTTCACCGCGCGGAGTCATGATGCCGCGCAGCGAGCGCTGTGCCAGCGTCAGCACGCCGTTAATCATATAGCGTTCTTCTTCCGCAAATGCCCCTTCCGGGATCGGAACGGCGGCCTGGCTGTCGGATTCATGCGCTACCGCCGCCTGACGTTTACCCCCCATCAGACGCAGGATCGCGTCAGCCGTGCGCGCACGCAGCGGCAGTGTTGACTGATGGCGAATAAAGTTGCGACGCGCAATCTGATTAAACACTTCGATAATGATCGAGAAGCCAATCGCGGCGTACAGGTAGCCTTTCGGAATATGGAAACCAAAACCTTCGGCGACCAGGCTCAGACCAATCATCAGCAGGAAGCTCAGACAGAGCACCACCACCGTCGGATGTTGGTTGACGAAACGCGTCAGCGGCTTGGACGCCAGCAGCATCACCGCCATCGCGATCACAACCGCCGCCATCATCACAGGCAGATGGTTCACCATACCGACGGCAGTAATCACCGCATCCAGCGAGAATACCGCATCCAGGATAACGATCTGCGTCACGACCACCCAGAAACTGGCATAACCTTTACCATGCCCGGAATCGTGTTCGCGGTTTTCCAGCCGTTCATGAAGTTCCGTCGTGGCTTTAAACAACAGGAAGATACCCCCCAGCAGCATGATCAGATCGCGACCGGAGAAGGTGAAGTCCATGACGGTGAACAGCGGTTGGGTCAGGGTGATCATCCACGAAATAATAGACAGCAAGGCCAGACGCATCACGAGCGCCAGGGATAAACCAATCAGACGCGCTTTGTCACGCTGCTTCGGCGGCAGCTTATCCGCAAGAATCGCAATAAAAACCAGGTTATCGATACCCAGGACAATTTCCAGGACGACAAGCGTGAGCAAACCCGCCCAAATCGAGGGGTCCATTAAGAATTCCATGACAAGCTCCTGCTTAAGGAATGGTTAACAGGCGATAAAACACAGTGCAGATAAAACGTGTGGCAAGACATGCCAGACTGGCAGGCGCGATGCGGCCTGAAAGTGAAATGACGTCGGTGACGATCCATACAGCGGGCTAGTGCCCTATACTCCTGGTGAGTTAAACAGAACGTAAACATAACAGAGGCAACCTGTTTTTGGCAAAGATTTACCTTCCTTTGCAAAGTGTTGTAACAGGGATATTTTACTCTACGAAATTTCTCATTGCCGAAAACTAAATTACGGATCTTCATCACATAAAATATTTTTTTCGATATCTAAAATAATTCACGGACATCATATGTTTTTCATTGTAACCCTTATCTGAATCGATTCTGTTGCGGACGGCGATTCAAATACATCTCTCACGTTGATGTGTTAACGATAATAAAGGAGGTAGCAAGTGACCATTGCTATTGTTATAGGCACACATGGTTGGGCTGCAGAGCAGTTACTCAAGACAGCAGAAATGCTGTTAGGCGAGCAGGAAAACGTCGGCTGGATCGATTTCGTGCCCGGCGAAAATGCCGAAACGCTGATTGAAAAGTACAACGCTCAGTTGGCAAAACTCGATACCAGTAACGGCGTGCTGTTTCTCGTCGATACATGGGGAGGCAGTCCGTTCAACGCTGCCAGCCGCATTGTCGTCGACAAAGAGCAGTATGAAGTGATTGCCGGGGTGAACATCCCTATGCTGGTCGAAACGCTGATGGCGCGTGACGACAACCCAAGCTTCGATGAACTGGTCGCGCTGGCAGTTGAAACCGGTCGCGAAGGCGTGAAAGCGCTGAAAGCGAAACCGGTGGAAAAAGCCGCCCCTGCCCCCGTCGCAACGGCCCCCAAAGCCGCGGCCCCGGCAAAACCAATGGGACCGAACGATTATATGCAAATCGGTCTTGCCCGTATTGATGACCGTTTGATCCATGGTCAGGTGGCTACCCGCTGGACCAAAGAAACCAACGTGACCCGCATTATCGTAGTCAGCGATGAAGTGGCGGCAGACACCGTGCGTAAAACGCTGTTGACGCAGGTGGCGCCTCCTGGCGTGACCGCTCACGTGGTGGATGTTGCCAAGATGATTCGCGTTTACAACAACCCGAAATACGCGGGCGAACGTGTAATGCTGCTGTTCACCAATCCGACCGATGTTGAACGCATTGTCGAAGGCGGCGTAAAAATCACCTCCGTAAACATTGGCGGCATGGCTTTCCGTCAGGGTAAAACGCAGGTCAACAACGCCATCTCTGTCGATGAGAAAGACATCGAAGCCTTTAACAAACTTAATGCCCGCGGTATTGAGCTTGAGGCGCGTAAAGTGTCAACCGATCAGAAACTGAAAATGATGGATTTGATTGCCAAAGTGGGCAAGTAACCCCTGGCATTGAATGAGCTTTCACACTTAAGGCTGTTATAGCAATAGGAGAAGTACAATGGAGATTACCACTCTTCAGATTGTGCTGGTGTTCATCGTCGCATGTATCGCGGGTATGGAGTCGGTACTCGATGAATTTCAGTTCCACCGCCCACTGGTGGCCTGTACGCTGATTGGTGCCGTTCTCGGGGATATGAAAACCGGTATTATCATCGGTGGTACCCTGGAAATGATCGCCCTTGGCTGGATGAACATCGGTGCTGCCGTTGCACCTGATGCCGCACTGGCGTCCATTATCTCTACCGTTCTGGTTATTGCGGGTCACCAAAGCATCGGTGCCGGTATCGCGCTGGCGATTCCGCTGGCTGCAGCAGGCCAGGTTCTGACGATCATCGTTCGTACTATCACCGTGGCATTCCAGCACGCGGCGGATAAAGCGGCGGAAAACGGTAACCTGACAGCGCTCTCCTGGCTGCATGTCTCTTCCCTGTTCCTGCAGGCGATGCGTATCGCTATCCCGGCGGTTATCGTTGCGATTTCCGTAGGCACCAGCGAAGTTCAGGGCATGCTGAATGCGATTCCGGAAGTGGTGACTGGCGGTCTGAACATCGCCGGTGGCATGATCGTTGTGGTCGGTTACGCGATGGTTATCAACATGATGCGTGCAGGCTACCTGATGCCGTTCTTCTACCTCGGCTTCGTGACTGCGGCATTTACTAACTTCAACCTGGTTGCTCTGGGTGTGATTGGTGCGGTCATGGCCATCCTCTACATCCAACTGAGCCCGAAATATAACCGCGTGGCGGGTGCACCAGCACAGGCTGCGGGTGACAACTCCCTCGATAACGAACTGGACTAGCAGGTGAGCGAAATGGTTGATATGACTAAAACTACCACTGAGAAAAAACTCACACAGAGTGACATTCGTGGCGTGTTCATTCGTTCTAACCTGTTTCAGGGTTCATGGAACTTCGAACGTATGCAGGCGCTGGGTTTCTGCTTCTCCATGGTACCGGCTATCCGTCGCCTGTATCCAGAGAACAACGATGCGCGTAAGCAAGCCATCAAGCGTCACCTGGAATTCTTTAACACCCATCCGTATGTAGCCGCGCCGGTGCTCGGCGTAACGCTGGCGATGGAAGAACAGCGTGCTAACGGCGCAGAAATTGACGATGGTGCCATTAACGGTATCAAAGTCGGTCTGATGGGCCCGTTGGCAGGCGTGGGCGACCCGATTTTCTGGGGTACTGTGCGTCCGGTATTCGCCGCGTTAGGTGCGGGTATCGCGATGAGCGGCAGCCTGCTCGGTCCCTTGCTGTTCTTCATTCTGTTCAACGCAGTCCGTCTGCTGACCCGTTACTACGGTGTCGCCTACGGTTATCGCAAAGGTGTCGATATCGTTAAAGATATGGGTGGCGGCTTCCTGCAAAAACTGACTGAGGGGGCGTCAATTCTCGGCCTGTTTGTCATGGGGGCGTTGGTGAACAAGTGGACGCATGTAAACATCCCGCTGGTGGTTTCAACTATCACCGGTCAGGATGGACAGACACGTGTTACCACCGTACAGACCATTCTCGACCAGTTGATGCCGGGTCTGGTTCCGCTGCTGCTGACCTTCGCCTGTATGTGGCTGCTGCGTAAGAAAGTCAACCCGCTGTGGATTATCGTTGGCTTCTTTGTCATCGGTATCGCGGGTTATGCGCTCGGCCTGTTGGGTCTGTAAGACTGTAGTACACTACCGGGGCCTATAAGGCCCCTTTTTTTATCTGGAGGAACAAGGATCAATGACTATCACGGACCTGGTGCTGGTTTTCTTTATTGCCGCGTTACTGGCTTATGCCATTTACGATCAGTTCATCATGCCACGCCGCAATGGCCCGACTTTGCTTGCTATTCCCCTGCTGCGCCGAAGCCGCGTCGACAGCATCATCTTCATTGGCCTCATCGCAATTCTTATCTACAACAATGTCACCAGCCATGGGGCAATCATCACCACCTGGTTATTATGTGCTCTGGCCTTAATGGGGTTTTATATTTTCTGGATCCGGGTCCCTAAGATCCTCTTCAAACAGGATGGATTTTTCTTCGCCAACGTCTGGATAGAATATAACCGCATTAAAGCGATGAATTTATCGGAAGATGGTGTTCTGGTGATGCAATTAGAACAACGGCGTCTGCTAATTCGTGTGAGGAATATCGACGATCTGGAAAAGATATATAAACTTCTCGTTTCCTCTCAGTAAGTTAGAGATATAGCCTGGGCTTTATTTTTCGCAATTTACTTGCAGTTAAAAACATAGCTAAGGCTATAATACGACAGCGCAAATGTTATTTATTTTAACGTTCTATCTACCAATAAACCCAAATGAAAATCGTTTTCAATTAGAGATCAAATAATATTTCTCCGTTGTTGTTTTATATTCTCAAAATATGTTAAGGTTGCGCCGTCATTTGGGGAGTAGCCGATTTCCAGACTCCGGAAATGTACGTGTCAACATACTCGTTGCAAAACGTGGCACGTACGGACTGAAATCTCTTTCAGTCAGGCGAGACCATAGGCACATCAACTGCTATGCATACTGTATGAACCCCGGGTTCAGGTGTGCATGTTTACTGGGGGCAGTGGTGTGTTTTATGGAAACCCCGGTCAGGACGCTGTCATGAATATCACCGCCACTATTATTCTCGCTTTTGGCATGTCGATGGATGCTTTTGCCGCATCAATTGGCAAAGGCGCGACCCTGCATAAACCCAAATTCTCTGAAGCCCTGCGTACCGGTTTAATCTTCGGCGCAGTTGAAACATTAACGCCGCTGATCGGTTGGGCGCTCGGTATGTTAGCCAGCAAATTCGTGCTGGAATGGAATCACTGGATTGCTTTCATCCTGCTGGTCTTTCTGGGCGGACGAATGATTATTGAGGGATTTCGCGGCGCGGATAATGAAGATGATGAACCGCTGCGCCGTCACGGTTTCTGGTTACTGGTCACCACCGCTATCGCCACTAGCCTCGACGCTATGGCGGTCGGCGTGGGTCTGGCGTTCTTACAGGTCAATATTATCGCGACGGCACTGGCTATTGGCTGTGCCACGCTTATCATGTCCACACTGGGAATGATGGTTGGTCGCTTCATTGGCCCGCTGCTTGGCAAACGGGCTGAAATTCTGGGCGGGGTGGTACTGATCGGTATCGGCGTCCAGATCCTCTGGACACACTTTCACGGTTAATCCGCACGCTGCCAGAGGTGAAGACGAAAATCTGTCTGGCAGTCAAACACTTCTGTACTCGCCAGACGTTCCCAGACCTCCGGCTTTGCCCGCCAGGCAAAAGGCGTCATCTGCAATAGCGCTACCGCTTCCTTTCCGTTCAGGCGCATCGGATACGCCAGTGCGATATCCTCCAGCAGGGTGAACCCTTCCAGTTGCTCAGCATGCGGCGCATGGAGTCGGACCTCATCGTAAATCAACCCTTTCAGCTCCATTAAATGGCGCGGTCCCGGCGTTGCCGTCATCACCCACCCCTGCGGTTTGACCACACGCGCCAGCTCTTGCGCTTTACACGGCGCGTAAATCCGCACAATGGCGTCCTGGCTTGCATCTGCAAACGGCAAACGATGGCTTGAGGCGACGCAGAATGTTACCTGCGGATAGCGTCTGGCCGCCGCTTTAATAGCCACTTTCGCCACGTCCAGTCCATAGGTGGTCGCCGTCGGCAACGCATCGGCAAAGGCATGAGTGTAATACCCTTCCCCACAGCCGATATCAAGAATCGAGGTTGCCGACGCGTCGAGACGCGCGGAAAGCTGCTCAACAATAGCATCACGCAAGGGTTGATAATGTCCGGCATCCAGAAACGCACGCCGTGCCTGCATCATCTCCGCGCTGTCGCCCGGATCGCGTGAACGCTTATGCTGTACCGGCAACAGGTTAACGTATCCCTCTTTTGCCACATCAAACTGATGCCGCTGCGGACAGATAAAACTGTTATTAACGTGCGCAAGGGGCTGGTGACAAAGTGGACAGGAAAACGACATAACAACTCCGGCAGGTAAATTCAGGGCGCAAGTGTAACGCGATTTACGCCCCGGGAGAATCACTTAGCGCGTGGAGTGTGTCGGCGAATTGCTCTGCATCACCAGCAAATGGCTGGAGTCGGCGGGCATCCCATCCGGTTTGACGTTTTCCAGTCGCAGCACATCGCCCATTATCTGGCTGAAAACCGGTGCCGACACCGCGCCACCGTAATAGGCCCCGTTCTGCGGATCGTTGATCACTACCACCAGCGCAAACTTCGGGTTGCTTGCCGGTGCCACCCCTGCGGTGTAAGCCACATATTTATCAACGTATTTACCGTCAGCGCCGATCTTCTTCGCCGTCCCGGTTTTAACCGCCACGCGATAATCCCGGACCGCCGCCTTCGTCCCGCCGCCCCCCGGCAGGGCGACGCTTTCCATCATGTGCGCCACCTGTCTGACCAGCGCTTCCGACATGACGCGCTTGCCGATAACGGGCGGGTCGATGCGCGTGATAGAGAGTGGTCGGTACAGGCCAAAACTGCCAATCGTGGCATAGACGTGCGCCAGTTGCAGCGGCGTCACCATCAGGCCGTAGCCAAAGGCAAAGGTCGCGCGATCCAGATCGCTCCAGTAACGACGTTGCGGCATCACCCCCTGACTCTCACCGGTGAGTCCCAGCTCCGTGGGTTGACCAAAGCCAAAGCGGCGATAGGTATCGACGACACGCTGGACGGGCATCGCTAATGAAAGATGCGAGACCCCGGTGTCACTCGATTTTTGCAAAATGCCGGTCAGCGTCAGTTCCGGATAAAAGCCCACATCGCGAATCCGATGCCCGTCGAGGTAAAACGGATGCGTGTCGATCACGCTATCAGGCTGGACAATCCCTTGCTCAAGCGCCGTCATGATAACCAGCGGTTTCACCGTCGAGCCCGGCTCGAAAGTATCGCTAATCGCACGATTGCGAAAATCATCAAGCACCGCACCATCACGATTGTTGGGGTTAAAATCGGGGAAGCTGGCCATCGCCAGGATCTCACCGGTGGCAATGTTCACCAGCACGGCGGCGCCGGATTCCGCTTTGTTCCAGCTAACCGCATTGTCCAGCGCATCCTCGGTGACGGTCTGCAGCCGCTCATCAATGCTGAGTTGTAGTTCATGCGCCGGCACAGGATTAACTTCCGTGATGTTTTCAATCACGTGACCGAATTTATCTTTGCGGACCAGGCGGCAGCCCGGCTTTCCGATTAACTGTGCGTTAAAACTTTTCTCAACCCCTTCAATGCCCTGCCCGTCGATATTGGTGAAACCAATCAGATTCGCCGCGACATGTCCTGCCGGATAAAAGCGCCGGGACTCTTCGCGCAAATTGATGCCGGGCAGGTTCAGCTTATCGATCCACTGCGCCTGTTGAGGAGAAACCTGACGCGCAAGATAGATAAACCGTGCCGACGGATCGTGGTTAACGCGCGCCGCCAGGTTCGTGAGTGAAAGATGTAGCGTATTGGCCAGCGCTTGCCAGCGTTCGTTGTCGCCTACGCCTCCTTTGCTCAATAACGTGTGGGGGTCAGCCCACACCGCATTCACCGGTACGCTGACCGCCAATGGTCGCCCCTGCCGATCGGTGATCATTCCACGCGGCGATGCCGTGGTGACTTCACGCAATGAGCGCATATCTTCTTGTTTGACCAGACGGTCGGGTTCAACAATCTGCAACCAGGCAACGCGCCCTAGCAACAGTCCCAGGCTCAGCAATATGGCGATACAAAGCAGCGCAAAACGCAGCGGTGTGAAACTTCGCACCGTACCATCATTTTTCTTTTTCACCTGTTCTCCGGCAAACATGATATTCAGGTGACTGATTTAACGGGAATAACGGCGGGAAAGCGGTGAAAACTATGCTAATAACATCACGGCTTTGCAACAAAGCGCTAACGGAGGAGGCATTCAGACATACTTTGAAGGAAGATGAATGAAAAAGCCCCGCATCAGCGAGGCTTTAAATCTGAGGTTGATGCGCAGATGCGCTTCAAATCAGTGGTGTCGATCAGATAGCTGTTACGTTAACAGCAGCCGGACCTTTCTGGCCGTCCTGAATTTCGAACTCAACGTTCTGGCCTTCAGCCAGAGTTTTGAAGCCATTACCCTGGATAGCGGAGAAGTGTACGAACACATCTTTGCTGCCATCAGCCGGAGTAATGAAGCCAAAACCTTTAGACTCGTTGAACCACTTAACCTGACCTTTAATCTTTGCCATTTGAAAAATTCCTTAGATTGTTTTCTTCGCCCGCAGGCATAACATAGATAAAACTGACACATTACTGCATGAGGCACCAATATAAGGCTCGGCAGAGAAGCGGTATTCAACGTCAACGTGTTTACTCAGGACTTCTTTACTGAAAATGCCACACATAAACAGAACTGTACCTCGTTTAACCCAAAACGTGTTATCACATACAACGTTAATTATGGCAAGCCATTTTTAAACGTGTCTCGATCGGTCGCACAAATCTCGCCAGTCGATACAGAGTATCTGCACAGTTATGCGTCAATCCTCAAGCCGATATATTCCCGCGCGCTCGCTGAGTCCTTACCAGACCCGCAGCGCGGCGGGGTCTTTTCAACCATAGCTCAATAATTTCGCGACTTCCAGATCGTTGCGATGTCAAAACGTAGCGATCTGCGGTTATCACAAATTCTGCTTTGTTATGCATAATTTGTTTCAACGCAAAATGACCCGATATCATAATAACGCCACATTTCGCTCCATCTTGATATCTACTGTTCTTATGCACTCATTTAATGAAAGAATGATGACAATGCACAAAAATAGGGAAAGAAACGTTTCGCTTATTATAAAGCCGATCATTCTCACAAAACGGGGAAGATCACATTATTAACGTATGGAAAAATATAATTACGTGTGTGCTGGCAATAACTCGCACAATGACACAAGAAGGAACGGATATAGCGAAACGGCATGCGACTGCACTAATAGGGTGCAGGATAACAAACCAGGAAGGAAAGACTGGCGAGACGCCAGCCCCTTCGCTTCCTGTTACACGAGGATTAACGTTCTGCGACCAGACGGATGATATCCTCATCCTCTTGCGGGTCATTAGCCTTAGGCGATGCCTCTGCCACTTTTTCCGGCTCGTTCGCTTCACAGAGACGACGCAATAGTGCATTTTGTCGCTTCTGCTGGTCTAACAACGCTTCAAGCAGCTCAATCTGCTCATTGGTTCGCGAGCTCGCACGGTTGATAAAGAACCACAGCACCAGCCCAACAACCAGAACCCCCACCGATACAATCAACGACGCAAAATTAAGCACGCCGGAATTCAGGACTTCGTTCATTTCACCACCTCAATGTAGACGCGCCATTTTACCACCGCGCCACAGGAAGGAAATCAACGGATGAAAAAATGATCTCACCAGGGGATAAATTTATTGATGGCGCAAATTCCGCTGAAAAATTGTACATCCTGGTCACACATGATGTTGAACACCTGGGCCCACAGCAGCAGACACACAAGCACTACCACCACCAGAATTATCCATCGAAACTTTTTCACTCCACTCTCCGCATCAACATCTTATGCCACCAAATTATCATGCGTATCTTAAACCAGGACTAACTACAGCAGACATTCGCGATTTTTTAAGAATCATTTACTTGTATCAATGAGCGTAAGCGCTAAGCTCAATCTAACTTATAGAAGAAAAGAGGTCATAATGCGTTTGATTATTCGCGCTATCGTGTTGTTTGCGCTTGTATGGATTGGATTATTACTCAGTGGGTATGGTGTGCTGATAGGCAGTCAGGAGAATGCTGCCGGGCTGGGGTTGCAATGCAAGTATCTCACCGCGCGAGGAACCGCCACCGCGCAATATGTTCATACCGATAGCGGTATCATCGGATTAACGGATTGTCCGATATTGCGCAAGAGTACCGTGGTCGTCGATAACGGTTAATATCCCATCGTCGTGAGTCGCGCCTGGCGTATTGCTTAAGCAGAATGTCACAGGATTAAAGCGGCCGGCGAAAATGCCGGCCGTTTCTTTACTATCGACAGCATGACATCGTCAGAACGGATAATCGTTGTAACCCATCTGCTCAGAGATTTTACGCGCCGCGGTATGCAGCATCGAAACGTAGTCATGCAGTTTTTCTTCAGAAAAACGCAGCGTGGGGAAGGAGATACTCAGCCCCGCAATCACGACGCCGAAACGATCGAATACCGGTACGCCAATGCAGCGTAAACCTTCTTCTTGTTCTTCGTTATCTTCGCCATAACCCTGTTCGCGGACTTTATCCAGCACCGGCAGCAATGCTTCCGTGGTGGTGATAGTGCGCCCGGTACTGCGCTTGTACTCAACGCCGTCCAGAATCTGCTTCACTTCGTCACGATCGCGCCAGGCCAGCAGCACTTTACCAATCGCGGTGCTGTAAAGCGGGTTGCGGCGACCCACACGCGAATACATGCGCAGGTTGTACATCGAATCAATCTTATGAATGTAGACGATGCTGTCTTCGTCCAGCGCGCCGAGGTGCACCGTCTCTTTCGTCAGACGAGAGAGTTCACGCATCTGGATGTCCGCACTGCGGATAAGGTCAACATTCTGTAGCGCGCGAGCGCCCAGTTCAAACAGTTTCAGCGTCA
>ERZ506941.77-NODE-77-length-93287-cov-8.84625_pt1 | contig 93287 bp, 79 predicted proteins | sample MGYA00512901_ERZ506941 | MGnify/ENA metagenome assembly ERZ506941 | reverse complement strand
CCTCATTAATTTCAGCCGATATAGTAACGACAGTGACAAATAAAGTAAATGTATTATTAAATTAAAATGATTTTTCCAACCTATAAAACCGCCAACATTTTCCACGCTAATCCATAGGCCAGAGCACTTAATAGCGTAGGAATGATGATACTGCGCGTTTTATAAAAACTAGCACCCAGTACAGCAAAGCCCACGAGCGTCGGCACGAAGCGACTGGCATCGTGCATGACCTCAGGGGCCGTTGACACAACCAGCAGGGCGCAAATTGATGCAATGCCGATGGTGTCGAGTAAAACGCCGGTTGCACCACGCTTGCCTGGACGGGTATTTCCCATCTTCAGACGCAGCGGTAAATAGCGAAACCCATAATTTACACAGCCGACCAGCAATCCGAGCAGCAGCACCTCATAGCGCATCGGGAACTCCTTGCCAGAAAGCCTGAATCAGCGCGGTCAGGCAACCACACACAATCCCCGCCAGAATCGCGGCGGGGATGGAAAACAGCGTCACGCCCGCCAGTGCGCCCGCTAAGGCGGCGGTCACGCACAGGGACTGTTTAGGCTGGAATGACGCCAGCAGAAAACTCATAAACAGCGCGGGGAGCATAAAACCGAGCGCCGCTTCGACCGCCGGGAATCCTTTCAATAAACCGCTGCCGGAAAAGGCGCCGAGTACGGTTCCCAGCACCCAGGAGGCCCAGGAGCAAAACGCGATGCCAATCATCCAGTTCTCGCTCCAGCGACGGTTATCCCGCACCAGCTTTGCAGTGGCAGCGGCAAAGACTTCGTCGGTGAGACCAAACGCCCACAGGGCGGTTTTCGGTTTACTGAGTTTCTGGGCGATACGACTGCGCAGGGAAGGACCGTATAAAACATGGCGTACATCCATCGCCATAACGGTCAGGGCGGCAACCCATAATGTGCTGCCTGCGGCGAGCATGGTTGTGATAACGAACTGGCTGGCACCGGCATAAATAATGCAGGAGAAAAACACGCTCTCAACCGGGCTAAACCCGAGACGGGTGGCATTGAGACCAAATGCAAAGGCAACAGGAATATAGCTGATGACGATGGGTAAGCTGTCTTTGAATCCTTCCGCACAGGTAGCCGGAGGGGTATTGGGCAGAGATGCGGGCCTTTCCATAGAGTTTTGCGCGTTATCACCAATGTTAAAATTATCAGGGTTAATAATCTCTATCACCTTAACAGACTGGGGGGCTCCTTAACACCCTCAGGAGCCCAAACGCTTGCCGGGCGCTTAAATTGCAGCGTCTTGTCGGTGAAATCCTCGCCACCAGACCAGCAGGTTCAGTACGGCAACGGTCGTCCCTGCCAGACAAACGCCCAGCCATCCGGCATGCTGCCAGGCCGAGGCGGAGATCAATGACCCTGCTGCCCCGCCGATAAAGTAACTGGTCATATACCCGGCGGTCAGACGGTTTCGGGCCTCCGGATACAAACGGTAAATCACCGTCTGATTAGTGATGTGAACCCCCTGAACGGTAAGATCCAGAACCAGAATCCCCACAATCAGCGCCAGCACTGAGGTGTGTCCCAACCAGATAGCGAGCCAGGAAAGCAGCAATAGCAGCAGGCCATAGGTTGTGGTGAGGTGAGAATGTCCTTTATCCGCAAAACCGCCAGCCGGACGCGCGCCGAGCGCACCAGCGGCACCCGCCAGCCCAAACAGGCCAATCATCCCTTCAGAATAGTTAAACGGCGGGGCGGCCAGTAAAAAGGCCATTGACGTCCAGAGAATGCTGAAATTGGCGAAGGTCAGGCAGCCCAGCAGTGCACGCGTGCGCAGCAGTTTATCGCGGGTAAACAAACTGAATACCGAACCCAGCAACTGCGGGTAGTTCAGGTGGGTGTCTGACTTCACCTTTGGCAAGCCGCGCCACAGCGCGATAGCCATCAGCGCCATCAATACGGAGGCGACCCAGAAGACAGTGCGCCAACCGCCGAGATTCGCCAGCAGTCCCGCCACGGTTCGCGCCAGCAAAATGCCCAGCAGCAGGCCGCTCATGATGGTCCCGACCACTTTGCCGCGTTTATCCGGCGTGGCAAGCGTCGCCGCCAACGGCACCAGAATCTGTGCAACCACGGAAAAAAGTCCGGTCAGCGCGGTGCCGAGGATCATCATCGACAGCGACTGACTGCTGGCGGTAATAAGCATCCCACCCGCCGCCAGCAGCGTCATGGAGACGATCAGCGTCCGGCGTTCAAACATATCGCCAAGCGGAACCAGAAACAGTAAACCGGCGGCGTAGCCAAGCTGAGCGGCGGTGACGATAAACCCCGCTGAACTGGCAGAAAGTAAGAAGTGGCGTGCGATGGTTTCGAGCAGTGGCTGTGCATAATAGTTGCTGGCGACGGCCAGACCGGTAGCCACTGACATGAGAACGATCAGTGCCGGGCTCAGCCCGTGAGAGGTTTTTGTCATTATGTTCGCAATCGTGAGTCAGGTGATGATTTCTTTGGGAATCAATCATAGCGGACATTTATGAATGTTGGGGATTTGTTGCGTGCCGGATTGTGCGATCAGGGGAGGGAACGGAGGGAGCAGGCCGGGAACCGCGTTCCCGGCTATCGTATGCCAGATAAGCGCATCGCGCGCCATCCGGCATTCAGGAGGCAATTACTTCTGCGCCGCCAGCGCGTCATTCACCCAGCCGTCAAACTGCTGCTGGTGGGCTTTTATCCAGCCGTCAACATGACCCTGAACGTCAGCTTCCGACGCTTTGCCCTCATGCATCATCGCGTTTTGCGCGTTAATGTCCGCCAGCGGCAGTTTCATGATGGCAAACAGTTTCGCCGCCGCCGGGTTTTTCTCTGCCCAGGCCTTGTTGGCAACGATGTGCATGGTGTTTACCGGGAAGCCATAGTTCGCGCCATTCGGCAGTTTAGTATCGATATCTTTCTGTTCGCCCGGCAGTGAGGAGAACGGCACCTGTAACCAGACCACATCTTTACCTGGCTTCATCACGTCGCTCACCCAGTAAGGCGTCCAGGTGTAATACAGAATTGGTTTACCTTCTTTAAAGCGGGTGATGGTATCGGCCATCATCGCTGCATAGTTACCGTGGCTGACGTCGACGGTTTTTTCCAGATCAAACGCTTTGTTCTGGTGGTTAATCACCGCTTCACAGCCCCAGCCTGGCGAGCAGCCCATCATGTCCGCCTTACCGTCGCCGTTGGTGTCGAAGATTTTAGCGATGTTGGGGTCTTTTAACTGGGCGATATTAGTGATTTTGTACTGCTCAGCGGTTTTCTTATCGATCAGGTAACCCTGCGCAGCCCCGGTGACGAATGTGCCTTCGCGGTAAAACTTCTTGTCCCCGCCTGCCGCAGAAAACATATCGTCGTGCAGCGGCTGCCAGTTGACGGCGGTAAAGGTAGCGTCGCCGGAGGCAATAGAGGTGTAACCCACGTTATAGTCGACTTCGCTCGGTTTATTGACGGTGTAACCCAATTTCTCCAGCGCGCGGCTCACCAGCAGCGTCTGAAAGGTTTCTTCGGTGATGGTGCTCTGTACCGGTTGGACGGTAATGCCTTTGCCTGGCAGGTCGGCAGCGAAAGCGCTGGTAGAGACAAGGGTGGCAAACGCTGTGGCAATCATGATTTTCTGTCGCATCGTTGTTCCTTAATTATTGGAGGGACGTGTAGGCCCGGTAAGCGCAGCGCCACCGGGCAACAGGTGAATTACTTAATGAAAGGGCGCGTAACGAGCCCGACAGGACCGGTGGTGTACCAGCGACGGTTACCGCGGCTGCGTGAGTCGCGACCCACGGCCTGAGTCAGACGATCCAGAATGATGGCGAGGATCACAATGCCGACCCCGCCGACGGTGGCCAGTCCCATATCGAGACGACCGATACCACGCAGTACCATCTGGCCCAGACCACCGACGGCAATCATGGAGGCGATCACGACCATCGAGAGCGCAAGCATGAGCGTCTGGTTGACCCCTGCCATAATGGTGGGCATCGCCAGCGGTAACTGAACTTTGAACAGCATCTGACGCGGACTGGCTCCAAATGAACGTGACGCTTCGATCAAATCAGCCGGAACCTGGTTAATCCCAAGGATCGTCAGACGCACAATCGGCGGCAACGCAAAGATGATCGTCACGACCACCCCCGGCACGTTGCCAATACCGAACAGCATCACAATCGGCACCAGATAGACGAACGCTGGTGTTGTCTGCATGGCGTCGAGCAGCGGACGAACGATCTTCGCCGCCCGTGGACTGCGCGCCAGCCAGATCCCCATCGGTAGGCCGATCACCACGCAAAAGAGCAGAGCGGTCAGCACCAGCGCCAGCGTAATCATCGCCTGCGACCAGGCGCCGATCGCGCCGATGGCAATCAGGGAAACAAGTGTTGCAACGCCCATCCCGACGCCGGAAATCTGCCAGGCGATCAGGGCGAAAACGACGATCGCCACCGGAGCCGGCATTCCCAGCAGCAACTGCTGAAAACCGTTAAGGATGTAATCCACCGGCACACGAATGCCCTGGAAGACGGGACGAAAATGGGTAACCACCCAGTCGATCCCTTCAGTGACCCAACTGTCGAGCGGGATCAGCGTCTTATGGAACGGATCCATAATGTTGAAATGTTCTGGTGCTGGCGCAGGTGCGCTGGTCAGCCAGTCTGCGCTGCCGCTATCGGCAGGCGTCCCGGACGGCGTGCTCCAGGCGTCAGCGGATGGTGCGGCGCTCTCAGCCGCTGGTGCGGTATCCCACGGATTAGATTGATCAGCCATTGTTTGTCCCCTCGCGATCTAAAGCCTGTAGCAGCATGCGTTTTGAAATAATGCCTACATACTGTTGTTCCTCATCGACAACCGGCACCGCGCACGGCGCTTGTCCGACATGAGAGAGCAGCTCGCTAAGTGGGGTTTGTGCATCTACGGCCAGCGGCTCGTCGATTAACGCCCCTTCAATGCCCTGAGCCTGACCTAATGCCGCTTTTAATGAGTCGATGGAGACCACGCCAACAAACTTATTGCCGCGTTCGATGACGTAACCGTATTCCCGATCTTCGTCCTGTAATAATTTCAGGGCTGAACGGGGGCCAAAGCCCGGCGTTTTACGAATCAGTCCCACCGGGCTACGGCGGGCAATATCTTTCGCGCTAAAGACCTGGCTAATATCGACGCCACGGAAGAAGGTACGCACATAATCGTTCGCCGGATTATTCAGAATTTCATCCGGTGTACCGACCTGAACCACTTCGCCATTTTGCATAATGGCAATTCGGTCGCCAATACGCATCGCTTCATCAAGGTCGTGGGAAATAAAGACGACGGTGCGCTGATGTTTCGCCTGCAGTTTCACCAGTTCATCCTGCATCTCGGTACGAATTAAGGGATCGAGCGCAGAGAAGGCTTCATCCATTAATAAGATGTCAGGGTTAATGGCTAATGCTCTGGCGAGACCGACACGCTGACGCATGCCGCCGGAAAGTTCATCCGGGTAGCCGTGCGCATAATTTTCAAGTCCCACCTGGCGCAGGGCATCCAGCGCTTTTTCGCGACGTTCCTCAGCACTTACACCGGCTAATTCCATGCCGAATGCGGTATTGTCCAGAACGGTCATGTGCGGCATCAGCGCAAATGACTGGAAGACCATCGCAATCTTTTTTCTGCGCACCTCGCGGAGTTCGGCATCCGATATTTTGGCGATATCGACGCCGTCGATCAGTACCTGTCCGCGGGTGGGTTCAATCAGGCGATTGAGAAGGCGTACCATTGTGGATTTACCCGAACCGGATAATCCCATGATGACAAATATCTCGCCTTCTTCAATGGCCAAACTGGCGTCTTTAACGCCAAGCGATAGCCCTGTTTTTTCCAGAATTTGTTCTTTCGAAAGTCCTTTTTCAATATATTTGAAGGCGCGCTGTGGATGCTCTCCAAATACTTTATATAGATTTTTTACTTCTAATTTAATTGCCATGCAATAGAAAGATTCCCGTTATTTATATATATCGATATGTTACCTGATAGAAATAGTCACCTTTTTCTACCCTAACATACTGAGAATCTGAGACAACCCTGAATGTGGCATGAGGGGAAATAGTGTGGAAGGCAAATTGCCGGGACTTCCCATGATATAAGGGCTGAGAGCAAACCACGGTCGGTGAATATTTTTTGTAAGGAACACTGGAAAGGCGCCTGAATTTCGAAAATTCAGGCGAATATGACAACAGCTATTGAGTGTAGAACACCCTGAAATAGTTGGGTGAGAAAAACGTGATCTGCTTAAAATATTAACGTAAATATTGTAATGATATTCCCTATATTAATTTGTGTTAAAAATTCCAGTCTTCGTCTTCTGTTTCGACGGCTTTACCCATTACGTATGACGATCCCGAGCCAGAGAAAAAGTCGTGGTTTTCGTCGGCGTTAGGCGAAAGCGCAGCAAGTATCGCCGGGTTCACCTCCGCCATTTCCGCCGGGAACAGCGCCTCATAGCCCAGGTTCATCAACGCCTTGTTGGCGTTGTAGCAAAGGAACGCATTGACATCCTCTGCCCAGGCGGTGTCGGCATACAGTTCTTCGGTATAACGGACTTCGTTATCGTACAGTTCCATCAGCAGCTCGAGGGCAAAATCCTTCAGCTCGTCACGCTCGGATTGAGAGCGTTTTTCCAGTCCTTTCTGGTATTTATAGCCGATGTAATAGCCATGAACCGCTTCGTCACGAATGATCAGCCGGATAAGATCGGCGGTGTTGGTGAGCTTACCGCGGCTGGAGAAATACATCGGCAACCAGAAGCCGGAATAGAACAGGAAGGATTCCAGAAACACACTGGCAATCTTCTTCTTTAACGGGTCGTCGCTGGCGTAATGCGCGAGGATAATCTGCGCCTTTTGTTGTAACGGCGCATTTTCTTCGCTCCAGGCATAAGCGGCATCGACATCTTTCGTCTGGCACAGCGTAGAGAAGATGGAACTGTAGGAGCGGGCGTGCACCGCTTCCATAAAACTGATGTTCGACAGCACCGCCTCCTCATGCGGTGTCAGGGAATCTGCCATCAGCGACGGGGCCCCGGCGATATTCTGGATGGTGTCGAGCAGCGTCAGGCCGGTAAAGACGCGGATGGTCAGCTGCTGCTCGGCGGCGCTCAGGTTTTGCCACGCTGGAATATCGTTAGACAACGGTACTTTCTCCGGCAACCAGAAGTTGCTGGTCAGGCGGTTCCACACTTCGAGATCTTTGTCGTCCTGAATCTTATTCCAGTTGATGGCGCTCACGCGTGATAATGTCATACCGGTCTCCTTACAATGCGCACGAAACGCAGCCTTCAATTTCTGTACCTTCCAGCGCCAGCTGTCGCAAGCGAATGTAATATAACGACTTAATGCCTTTTCGCCAGGCGTAGATCTGCGCTTTGTTGATATCGCGGGTGGTGGCGGTATCAGGGAAAAACAGCGTCAGCGACAGGCCCTGATCGACGTGTTTAGTGGCTTCGGCGTAGGTATCAATGATTTTCTGTGCGCCGATTTCATACGCGTCCTGATACATATCCAGATTCTCATTGGTCATGAACGGGGCCGGATAGTAGACGCGCCCGGTTTTGCCCTCTTTGCGAATCTCCACTTTCGAGACAATCGGATGAATGCTCGACGTCGCATGATTGATGTAGGAGATCGAACCGGTCGGTGGCACCGCCTGTAAATTCTGGTTGTAGATGCCATAGCGCATTACTTCGTCGCGCAGATACCGCCACATTTCACGCGTCGGCAGCGTGATGCCGCTACGGGCAAACAGCGCCCGGACTTTCTCGGTTTTCGGCGTCCAGTTCTGCTCCAGATACTGCGTGAAGAACTCGCCGCTGGCGTAGCGCGACTGCGCAAATCCGGCAAAGGTCTGCCCACGCTCGCGTGCCAGCAGCATCGACGTATGCAGTGCATGCCAGGTGATGGTGTAAAAGTAGAGATTGGTGAAATCCAGTCCTTCTGGCGAACCATAGGCGATGCCTTCGCGCGCCAGATAGCCGTGCAGGTTCATCTGTCCCAGTCCGATGGCGTGGGAGGCGGCATTACCGGCGACAATCGACGGGACGCTGTGGATATGGCTCATATCTGACACCGCCGTCAGCCCGCGAATCGCTGTTTCGACCGTCCGGCCAATGTCCGGAGAATCCATGGTGTGGGCAATATTCAGCGAGCCGAGGTTGCAGGAGATGTCATGCCCGGTCTGGGCGTAGTCAAGATTCTCCTCGTAGGTAGAGGCGCTGTTGACCTGCAAAATTTCCGAGCACAGGTTGCTCATATTAATGCGACCCGCAATCGGGTTGGCGCGATTCACCGTATCCTCATACATAATGTAGGGATAGCCGGATTCAAACTGAATTTCTGCCAGTGTCTGGAAAAAGTCGCGGGCGTTAATGTATTTTTTGCGCACGCGCTCGTCGGCGACCAGTTCGTCGTATCGTTCGCTTATGGCGATATCGCCGAAGGGCTTACCGTAAAGACGCTCGACGTCATACGGTGAAAACAGCGCCATCTGCGCATTCTGTTTGGCCAGGCGGAAAGTGACGTCCGGGATCACTACCCCTAGTGAGAGCGTTTTAATGCGGATCTTTTCGTCGGCGTTTTCGCGTTTAGTATCGAGGAAACGCAGAATATCCGGATGATGCGCATGCAGATAGACCGCCCCCGCCCCCTGACGCGCGCCTAGCTGGTTGGCATAGGAAAAGGCGTCTTCCAGCATCTTCATCACCGGGATCACCCCGGAGGACTGGTTTTCGATGCGCTTGATGGGCGCACCGGCTTCGCGCAGGTTAGAGAGTAAAAACGCCACGCCGCCGCCGCGTTTGGAGAGCTGAAGCGCGGAGTTCACCGCCCGACCGATCGACTCCATGTTATCTTCAATCCGCAGCAGGAAGCAGGAGACCAGTTCGCCGCGCTGCTGTTTACCGCAGTTTAAGAAGGTGGGCGTGGCGGGCTGGAAACGCCCTGAGAGCATCTCATCGGTGAGTTGTGACGCCAGCGCTTCATCCCCCTGCGCAAGTGTGAGCGCAACCATCACCACCCGGTCTTCAAAGTGTTCCAGATAGCGTTTGCCATCAAAGGTTTTCAGCGTGTAGCTGGTGTAAAACTTCCAGGCACCGAGGAAGGTCTGGAAACGAAAACCGCTGGCGTGAGCGCGGGCAAACAGCGACACCACGAAAGCGCGATCGTAGCGTGCCAGAACGCTTTCGTCGTAATACCCTTCGCGTACCAGCGTTTGCAGACGTTCCTCCTGACTGCTAAACGTGACAGAGTGGGGGCCAACATGGGCGGTAAAAAAGGCGTCGACCGCCTGCCGGTCCTTATCGAACTGAATACGGCCTGCTTTATCGTACAGATTCAGCATGGCGTTCAGTGCATGGTAATCCAGCGATTCCTGCGTTACGCGTTCTGCGGTTGTCGTTGCCAAAATTCGCTTACTCCTTTTCGAACGTTGTCGATGTCGGCGGGGGTTCCCATCAGTTCAAAACGATAGAGCCAGGGTACGGCACATTTTTGGGCGATCACTTCCCCTGCGCGACCATACGCCTCGCCGAAGTTACGATTGCCAGAGGCAATGACGCCGCGAATTAACGCCCGGTTGTGAGCATCATTTAAAAAGCGGATCACCTGTCGTGGTACTGCGCCGGCCGTGCCGCCTCCACCGTAGGAAGGCACCACCAGAATGTAGGGATCGTCTACCCGGATCCGTTCGCGTTCATTCAGCGGAATGCGAATGGCGGGCAGCCCCAGACGCTGCATAAAACGGTGCGTATTTTCGGAGCTGCTGGAGAAGTAGACGAGCGGGTTCATGCGCTGGCTACCCGAGGCTCTGGATGCAGACGGTTGATCATATCCGGACGAAATCCTGACCAACGGGTTTCGCCGGCAATGACCACCGGCAACTGGCGAAAACCTTCTGCGCGCAGGGTATCCGCTGCTTCCGGCACCAGATCGACGTTTATCATCTCAAATTCAAATCCACGGCTTTCCAGCGCCCGTTTAGTGGCGTGGCACTGAACACAATCATTTCTAGTGTAAATAGTAATGCGCATGATTCGTATTTCCATTTAAAATGAAAGAACGGCGCGATAAGACGCGTCGGTTTGGGTGTGTACTGATAGAGGGAATACTAGATGTAGTTGAAATAAGTTTCAACCATACAAGATATGGGAATTATCGATTGATTACTCCCCACCGATGAGCCTGGCGGGGAGCGGGAGTTTGTGCTGAAAAATCGCCGGATTACATCCGCATGCTAACGGCCAGGCGGTTGAAGCAGTTCATCAGACCGATCGCAAAGGTCAGGTCGCTGATTTCGCGAGCGCTAAAATGCGTAAGCAGCGGCAGATAAACGTCATCTTCAGCATGGGTTCTGGCGATATCGGTCACCGATTCAGCCCACGCCAGCGCCGCTTGTTCCTGCGCGCTGAAATGATGACTCACTCGCCAGCCGGCCAGCGCGTCCAGTTTACTTTGCGTGACACCCGATTTACGCAGCGCCTTGCTGTGCATTTCCAGGCAAAATGCGCAGCCGTTGATCTGCGAAATACGCAGGTAAATCAATTCCATCAGCGTGGTATCCAGCGCGCTGTTTTCCAGTGCCGTTTTCGCTTGTACCAGGGCGTTATAGACTTCAGGGCTGAGTTCATAGTAGGGCTGGCGTAACGTCGTCATGGTGCTTCTCCTCATGTTGATGGCAGGCAATGTAGCACTATAATGGACTGCAAAAGAGAGCCATATTTTTACGAAAAAAGCAGACCATATGCCGCGCTATCAGCAAATTGCCCGTCAGTTAAAAACGGTCATTGAACGTGGGGAACTCCAGCCCGGAGCCAGACTACCGTCCAGTCGTACCTGGTCACAGGAGCTGGGTATTTCGCGCTCGACGGTGGAAAACGCTTATGCGGAGCTGGTGGCACAGGGCTGGCTGGAGCGGCGAGGGCAGGCGGGAACGTTTGTCAGCGCACAGTTGCATCCGGAACAGACGTACAGCGAACCGGTGGTCTTTGCCGGAGAAAGTACCGTTCCTCAGCCCTTTCAGATGGGGCTTCCTGCACTGGATCTCTTCCCGCGAGACATCTGGGCGCGGGTGATGGGGCGACGGCTGCGCACGCAGACGCGTTTTGATCTGGCTCTCGGCGACGTCTGCGGTGAAGCCGTGTTACGCCAGGCAATCGTGGACTATCTGCGCGTGTCGCGCAGTATTGACTGTCTGCCCGAGCAGATTTTTATCACCTCAGGCTATGCGGCGTCGATGACCCTCATCCTGCGCGCGCTGGCCAAGCCGGGCGATGGCATGTGGATTGAAGATCCCGGCTTTCCGATGATCCGTCCGGTGATTGAGCAGGAAAATGTCGCGCTGCTGCCGGTTCCGATCGATGACGACGGGTTGAATGTGGCGACCGGGATCCGCGATTATCCGGATGCGCGTTTTGCACTACTCACTCCGGCCCATCAAAGCCCGCTTGGCGTCGCGCTGTCGTTAGCCCGGCGTCATCAACTGCTGGAGTGGGCATCACATACCCAGGCGTGGATTATTGAAGATGATTACGACAGCGAGTTTCGTTATCACGGTAAACCGCTGCCGCCGCTGAAAAGTCTGGATGCGCCACAGCGGGTAATTTACGCCGGTACGTTCAGCAAATCGCTGTTTCCCGCCTTGCGCTGTGCATGGCTGGTGGTGCCAGTAAACCAGGTGAGTCGTTTTCGTCAGCAGGCGGTACGGATGGCCTGTAGCGTGCCGCTGCTCTGGCAGCAAACGCTGGCGGATTTTATCCGTGATGGGCATTTCTGGCGGCATCTGAAAAAAATGCGTCAGCACTATGCGCAGCGAAGGCAATGGACGGAAAGGGCGCTCGGCGAACAGGGATTTCACGTTGTGCCCCAACAGGGCGGGATACAGCTGGTGATTACTGTTGACGGTGACGATATCGCGCCGGTACGCAAAGCCAATGAGGCGGGCCTGGCGGTCCAGGCCCTGAGTCGCTGGCGGTTGAATACATCGGGGATGGGAGGGATTTTGCTGTCGTTCACTAACATCGCTTCGCCTGAAATCGCAAGACAGGTGGCAAAGCGGTTGCGACAGGCCATTCAGTCAGCGCTTTAGTCGAGTTTATGCCAGGCCGGATATACGTAAACGCTATCCGGCACCGGCCTCATCCTTAGCGACGAAGACTCAGCAACGCACCGACAAAGATCCCCACCGCCGCCGCCGTACCGATGCTACACCAGGGTTTATCACGCACAAACGTATCGGCGCAGCCTACGGCGTCACGGGCGGCTTGCTGCACGCGCGTCCGGCCATGCATTTTCGCACGCGTCTCTTTCAGTAGCGCCTGTGCTTTACGCCGTGCGGTATCTGCTTCATCCTTCGCATCGCTACCCAATGACTTCAGTACGGCTTCCAGACTATCGGCTAATTGATTGACGTCATTATGAATATCCTGCACGCCATCATCTACGTCGTTTCGGTTCGGTCGGTTAAACATATGATCCTCCAGTGATTTCGATGTGACTTTCAGTTTAGTCGATATTTTTAACTTCTGAGACGCCTCACGGCGTTATTGCGCGTTTATGGACTTTTCTGAAAGCGTTGCCAATGCTGAATCAGGTAAGGTAAGCCCGCAGTAAAAGATAACGAGGAAAAAATATGTATTTACGACCTGACGAGGTGGCGCGCGTACTTGAAAAAGTGGGGTTTACCGTTGATGTGGTAACACAGAAAACGTACGGTTATCGACGTGGCGAGAATTATGTCTATGTTAATCGCGAAGCGCGTATGGGACGCACTGCGCTGGTGATTCATCCGACATTAAAAGAGCGCAGTTCTTCGCTGGCTGAACCGGCATCTGAAATTAAAACCTGCGACCATTATCAGCATTTTCCGCTTTATTTAGCCGGGGACACCCACGAACACTACGGCATTCCTCACGGCTTTAGTTCGCGTATTGCGCTTGAGCGTTATTTGAATGGACTGTTTGGCGAGGCGAGTTAATTAAGCGACTGGCACAGCCAGTCGCAAAGTCGTTTCAGGCTTTAACCTGTTGGTAGCGACTCACCTTAAACAGGCGGCGGCAATAATCGAGGAAATAGCCATATACCGCCCCCATCATCATCGATATTACGATATTAGAACTGACTGCGGCGGTAATTTGATGCCAGTCAGCGCCCACCGTCAGCAGAATAGCGACATAAACCGGGGACTGGAAGGTGACATAAGCCAGTACATCCGCCAGGTTTTTCAGCCACCCCGCAGAACCCACTTTACGCGACGCCTTCATAAAGAGATCACGATACATTCCATAGGGCCAGGCGATCAGAATGTTGACTGGAATGGCGACCAGTCGGGACGAAAGTGATTGTTCAAAGGTCATTCCGGAGAGGAAGATCTCGATCAACATGTTCACGACAGAACAATAAACAACCATCGCGAACGTGTCTGCTACAGCATGACGCAAGCGTGACTGTGGTGAGAACATGCTGATGCTCCTTGTAAAAAAGGGGTAAAATTGCCGTTAAACAAGTTCGTGTTAGTGTTTTGTTGTGGTGTTTTTGCTTGATGCTAGAGTATATTGCTGCATTGTAACTATCAACTAGCGAAATATTTTTATTTTGACGCTTTTTGTCGATAAAATACTCTGTAACCGCCTGATTTTTGTACCGGATAGAGTTTTTGTTGTTTGTGTATTTTAAATCATTAAAAATCAATGTGTTATGTTGGTGTTCTGATTAAGGGATTTCCCTGTAAGGCAAAAACCGCATTCTATGTTCGATGAGCCGATATGGAGGTTATTCGTCAGAGAATGAGAAAATGAGCCGGAATATTATTTAGCGTATATTAACGGGAGGTGGTATTTCCTCTGTTATATTCCAGGGGCTGGAAAATGTTCTAACAATAGAATAGACTGCGCAGTGTAATAATTTGTTTTTGCGTTAAAGGATTTTAATTATTATGAATTTGATGTTACAGAACTTAAATAATATTCGTAAATTACGCGCCATGGCTCGCGAATTCTCCATTGACGTTCTTGAAGAAATGCTGGAGAAATTCAGGGTCGTCACTAAAGAAAGACGTGAAGAAGAAGAACAGTTACAGCGTCAGCGCGCTGAACAGCAGCAGAAAATTAATACTTTGCTGGAAATGATGAAGGCCGACGGAATTAGCCCGGAAGAGTTATTCAGCAATGACGCCGCGGTCATGCGAGTGGGTAAAAAACGCCAGCCGCGTCCGGCGAAATATCGCTATACCGATCTTAACGGGGAAAGTAAAACCTGGACCGGTCAGGGGCGTACGCCAAAACCGATTGCCCAGGCACTGGCGGCAGGTAAATCGCTGGACGATTTTCTGATCTAATTCTGTAAGCGGTGAGGTGTTCCTCACCGCTTATTTCCCGTGATTATTGAGGACGGCGATTCCACGGCATTTTGTCGAGCAATCGCGCCATGCCGCAAAAACCAGTCAGTCCGGCGAACAGCAACCCCGCGCCTACAAAACCGCTGAGCAGGAAAAAGCCGCTGTTGACGCTATATCCCAACACTACGCCCAGTAAGGCCAGCCCGCCTGCGGCAATTTGTACCTGACGCATCAGCGGAAGCGGCTGTGATTTATCTTCTGCCGTGGGGAAACCCGCCGCTTTCCAGCCGTCAATGCCCCCTTCCAGCAACAAGGCTTCAGCCGGTGCGGCAAGAGCCTGCAAGGTAGCCGCATTGTTTTGCGTTCGTTTTCCGGACTGACAATGGAAAATGACGCATTCACCTCGCAGCCTGGCAGGAAAGCCCCCCTGTTCGAGCGTGCTCAGCGGTGCGAGATGGGCCTGCGGAATATGTTCACGCAGATATTCGTCGGCATCGCGAATATCAATCAGTCTGGCGCCTTGCTCAATACGGGCCTTTGCGTCGCGCGGGGAAATCGTCCCGATGGTCATGTTCACTCCTTATGGACAATAGACGTTTTTCAATGTGGCAATGAGTGAATTCACCGCTGCATTTTTAATGAAATAGAGGATGCGCTGAGCATCGCGCTGGCTGCCAATCAGCCCTTCTTCGCGCATTTTTGCCAGATGCTGTGAAGTGGCCGAGGGACTTAACCCGGTGGCGCGTGCCAGATCGCCCGCGCTGGTGCCCGGTGAGCCGCAAAGCATACACAGGATCAGCAGTCGCTTAGGGTTGCTCATCGCTTTCAGCAGGGCCGCCGCCTGTTCCGCGCTGGCCTGGAGTTGTTCGAGTTCGCTCATATTTATTTTAGTGTTTTCTAAATTAAGTAAAGTCTAAAATAAAAATGAAGCGACTGCCAGTGTAAAAATCGTAAAAGAGGGTAAAAGCGAGAGTGATAACTGGCAATCTCCGCTAAGCTCGCTACGCTTAGGGATAAAATCCCTTTTTAAACAATGAGTAATTTTTCTTTTTGGAGTGTATATGGGTTTCTGGAGAATTGTATTTACGATCATTCTGCCGCCGCTGGGGGTCCTGTTGGGTAAAGGATTCGGCTGGGCGTTCATTCTTAATATCGTTCTGACCTTACTGGGCTATATTCCGGGTTTAATTCACGCGTTCTGGGTGCAAACCCGTCCTTCATCTCTTTCTTAACCGCCATGATACCGCCCGATAGCGTGACGTTATCGGGCCACACCGGTCGCCGCGCCGTCAGAATTTTAAGCGAAACTTTCTGCTACACTTCCTGAGTGTTTATTGTCAACGATCGAGGTGGATATGGGACTTTTCAACTTTGTAAAAGACGCCGGGGAAAAACTGTGGGATGCAGTAACCGGTAATCACGATAAAGACGATTTAGCAAAAAAGGTGCAGGACCATCTGCATAAAACCGGTATTCCGGACGCTGACAAGGTGAATGTACAAATTGCTGATGGCAAGGCGACGGTGACGGGTGACGGATTAAGTCAGGAAGCGAAAGAAAAAATCCTGATTGCGGTCGGGAATATTTCCGGGATTGCCAGCGTGGATGATCAGGTTAAAACCGACGCGCCTGCCGCCGGGAGTCAGTTCTACACGGTGAAATCCGGCGATACCCTGAGCGCTATTTCGAAACAGGTTTACGGCAATGCCAACCTGTATAACAAAATTTTTGAGGCGAATAAGCCGATGCTTAAAAGCCCGGATAAAATATATCCCGGCCAGGTGCTGCGTATTCCGGAAGAATAAGCGCCGTCAGGATTTTTGCGCCAGTAGTTTACCGGTCATGGCCTGCTGGATAATAGGTATCGGCGTCAGTAAATGTTGGCGCATGAGTTCACTGGCGCGCGTCGCATCGCGCGCCAGAATTGCCTCCGTTAGCGTCTGATGCTGAATGTGTTTATCCTCCAGCATTTCAACCGACAAGACCGTTTTTCGCAGCCAGATAAACCGATAGCGCGCCGCGAGATCAAACAACCGTTCACGCATTTGCAGCAGATACTGCGAACCGCATCCGGCAACAATAGCGGTATGGTATGCCTGATGGCGTAAATCCCACTCATCCAGCAGGTGTTCGCTGGCGTCGCTGGCCTCTAGCTTGCTGAGCATGTGGGCGCGGGCGAGGATCTCAGCTTCCCATTCGTCACCGCCGCGTTCAATCGCCAGACTTACCAGCATGGCTTCCATATTGGCCCGGGCGTCGAAAATATCGAGCAGTTCCTGCTCTGACATGGACGCCACCCGATACCCTTTTTGATTCACCACCGTGACCAGCCGTTCCGCCACCAGATGAGAAAGCGCCTCCCTGAGCGGCCCAACGCCAAGAGAATAGCGTGAAGTTAATAAACTCATGCGCAGTTTTTCATCAGGTTGATAAACACCACGGATAATATCGTTCTTCAGCCAGCGGTATCCATCTATGGCCGTCGGATGGGAAATGGCGGTCATGGTCTTACTCCTGAATCGTGTTCCCGGCCTGCGCCGGGAAATCATTTAACGGGTATTTTGCAGCGGTGTCTTTTGCCACAATACCAGTTTTTTCCAGCGCGACATAATCGGCACGGTGCAAATAATCCCCAGCCCCAGCAACCCTGTGGAAATCACTTCCAGCTGTTGCGCCGGGCGGAAGAGCATCACAACCAGCACAAAGATGATAAAGCCAATCACCAGCCAGGTCAGCCATGGATAGAGCCACATTTTCAGTTTGATCTCGCCGCCTTCCGCCAGCAGGATTTTGCGCATCCTCAGCTGAGAAACGGCGATAACCAGATATACCAGTAGGGCGATGGCGCCGGAGCTGTCAATCAGGAACTTAAACACTTTTGCCGGGGCATAATAGTTCACGACTACGGTTAAAAACGCCGCGCCTGTCGAGAGTAACACCGCCACCCAGGGGGTTTTGCTGCGATTGATTTTACCCATCATGGCTGGCGCGTCGCCACGGCGGCTCAGGGAGTAGAGCATTCGCGACGCGGTATACAGCGCAGAGTTCAGGCAACTGGTTACCGACAGCAGGATCACACAGTCCATGATCAGTTTGGCATGCGGAATATGCAGCAGTTCCAGCACCGACTGATAGGAACCTACCTCTTTCAGACCCGGCATGTTCCACGGAATCAGGGAGACGACGACAAAGATCGAACACAGATAAAAGATCGAAATACGCCAGATGACCGAGTTAGTGGCGCGGACGATGTGCTTATCCGGCGTGTCGGATTCGGCAGCGGCGATGGTAACAATCTCTGCGCCCATAAAGGAGAACATGGTGATCAGCATGGCGCTTAGCACCGCGCCAAAGCCGTTCGGCATAAAGCCGCCGTGATCCCACAAGCGCGAAATACCGCTGACTTCAGCGTAAGGGTAAAAACCGCTGATCGCCGCGGCACCCAGCGCGATAAAGGCGAGGATGGCAATCACTTTGCACAGCGCCAGCCAGAACTCAAACTCACCGTAGTTTTTGACGCTCAGCAAATTACTGCCGGTTAACGCCAGCGTGATGACCAGCGAGAACAGCCAGATCGGGATGCCGGGGACCCAGGAATTGAGGATGATGGCGGCGATATTCGCTTCAAGCGGGATCACCAGCACCCAGAACCACCAGTACAACCAGCCGATGGTGTAGCCTGCCCAGCGTCCGATGGCTTTATCGGCGTACGTGGAAAAGGAACCGGTGTCCGGCGTGGCGACGGCCATTTCGGCCAGCATCCGCATAATCATCACCACCAGTAACCCGGCGAACAGATAGGCCAGCAGGACCGCGGGCCCGGCCTGGGCTATCGCCACACTGGAACCCACAAACAGACTTGCGCCGATAACCCCGGCAATAGACAGCATGGTGACGTGGCGTGATTTCAGCCCGCCCCCTAAATCATGTGATTGCGACAGTTGCCCCATCTTATGACCTCTTTATTGTTATTGAACCGTTTGCCGGATGGCGGCTCCGCCTTATCCGGCCTTCAGAGGAGAGGTTTTCCAGGCCGGACAAGACGCCGAGGCATCTTGTCCGGCAGCGCTACAGGTGTGTTAACCGTGTTTCACCTCATCAAAACACTGGGCGATAATGTCCAGCCCCTGGCGGATTTGCGCCTCTTCAATGGTGAGCGGAACGAGGATGCGCAGCACGTTGTAGTACGGCCCACAGGAGAGCAGGATCAGACCTTTGTCGCGGGCGCGCGCGACGATCTCTGCCGTCAGTTTTGCATCCGGCTTGTTGTGGTCGCCGTCTTCAAACAGTTCGATGGCGATCATCGCCCCCAGCCCACGGACATCGCCGATTTCACGATGCGTTTCGGCAATCGCCAGCAGACCGTTGCGTAGGGTTTTGCCGAGTTCGTTGGCTTTTTGCAGCAGATTTTCCTGCTCGAAAATGTTCAGGACCGCCAGCGCGGCGGCGCAGGCAATCGGGTTACCGGCATAGGTGCCGCCCAGTCCACCCGGCGGGATGGCGTCCATGACGTCGGCGCGTCCGGTGACGCCCGCCAGCGGGAAGCCCCCGGCAATGGATTTGGCGAAGGTAGTGATGTCCGGTGCCACGCCCATCTGCTCCATCGCAAACAGCGTACCGGTACGCCCCGCACCGCTCTGTACTTCATCGGCAATCAGCATGATCCCGTGTTCGTCGCAAATCGCGCGCAGGCGCTGCATAAAGGCCGGGGAGGCGGCGTAGAAACCGCCTTCGCCCTGTACTGGTTCAATCACGATGGCGGCGATATCTTCCGGCGCGGCATCATTTTTAAAGATGCGGTGAATGCTGGCGATGGCGTCATCTTCGCTAATGCCATGCAGGGCGCACGGAAAGAGCGCGCGATAGACGTGACCCGGCATCAGCCCCATTCCGGCAGAGTACGGGTTCACTTTCCCGGTCAGCGACAGGGTGTAGTGAGTGCGACCGTGGTATGCACCGCTAAAGGCGATCGTCCCCGTCCGTTTCGTTGCCGCGCGGGCGATCTTCACCGCGTTTTCTACCGCTTCGGAACCGGTGGTGACCAGCAGGGTCTTTTTGGCGAAGTCGCCCGGCACTTTCTGGTTCATGATTTCGCACAGTTGCAGATACGGCTCATAGGCCAACACCTGGAAGCAGGTGTGGGACAGTTTTTTCAGTTGCGCTTCGACTGCCGAGACGATCTGCGGGTGCAGGTGTCCGGTGTTCAGCACCGCGATGCCGCCAGCAAAATCCAGGAATTCACGGCCTTCCACATCCCAGACCCGACAGTTTTCCGCGCGCGCGGCAAAGATCGGATGAATTTGTCCTACGCCACGCGGGACGGCATGAGCGCGACGCTGCATTAATTCGTTATTGGTGCTCATCAGGTGTTCTCCAGTTGATTTATTATGAAAGGCCAATGCACAGGTATTTGATTTCTAAGTAATCTTCGATGCCGTATTTGGAACCTTCACGGCCAAGACCGGAGGCTTTGATCCCGCCAAACGGCGCGACTTCGTTCGAGATAATGCCGGTATTAATGCCGACGATGCCGTACTCCAGCGCCTCGCCAACGCGAAAGACGCGGCTCAAATCGCGGGCGTAGAAATAGGCCGCCAGACCAAACTCGGTGTCGTTGGCCTGTCTGATAACGTCGACTTCATCACTAAAGCGGAACAGCGGAGCCAATGGACCGAAGGTCTCTTCTTTGGCAACCTTTGCGTTGTCTGGCACGTCCACCAGAATGGTGGGCTGGAAGAAATTACCGCCCAGCGCGTGCGGTTTTCCGCCGGTGATGATGCGCGCCCCTTTTTCCAGCGCATCGGCAATATGCTCCTGCACTTTGGCGACCGCTTTCTCATCAATCAGTGGGCCGGTAGTGACGTCGGGTGCCAGACCGTCACCGAGATGCAGTTTTTCCACCGCCTGTTGCAGCTTCTCTGCAAAGCGCTCATAAACGCCGTCCTGCACATACAGACGGTTGGCGCAGACGCAGGTCTGTCCGGCGTTGCGGAACTTGGACGCCAGCGCGCCTTCAACCGCTTTATCGAGGCAGGCATCGTCAAAGACGATAAACGGCGCATTACCGCCCAACTCCAGAGAGACTTTTTTGATGTCTTTGGCGCACTGTTCCATCAACTGACGACCAATCTCCGTCGAACCGGTGAACGACAGTTTGCGCACCAGCGGATTGTGGGTCAGTTCGTTACCGACCGCGCCCGCCGAACCGGTGACAACACTGAATACGCCCGGCGGGATCCCGGCGCGGTTTGCCAGTTCCGCCAGCGCCAGCGCGGAGAACGGCGTCTGGCTGGCGGGTTTAAGCACCATCGTGCAGCCAGCCGCCAGTGCCGGACCGGCTTTGCGGGTGATCATCGCTGACGGGAAGTTCCACGGCGTAATGGCGGCAGTAACGCCAATCGGTTGCTTAATGACGATCAGGCGTTTGTCGGCCTGGTGTCCGGGAATGGTGTCGCCATAAATGCGTTTGCCCTCTTCGGCAAACCACTCAATAAAGGAGGCGGCATAGCTGATTTCCCCTTTGGCTTCTGCCAGCGGCTTGCCCTGTTCCAGGGTCATCAGGTGGGCGAGATCGTCCTGATGCTCCAGCATCAGATTGAACCAGCGACGCAGAATATTCGCCCGCTCTTTGGCGGTGAGGTCGCGCCAGGCGGGCAGCGCGCGGTTAGCGGCCTCAATGGCATCGCGGGTTTCCGCGCTGCCCATTTTCGGCACGCTGCCCAGTGTCTTGCCGTTGGCCGGGTTGGTCACCGCAATGACTTCGCCGTTATCGGCATCGCGCCACTGGCCGTCGATCAAGGCCTGCTGACGGAACAACGTCGGATCGTTTAGTTGCATGATGGCTTCCTGTCTGAAAAAAGGTTAACGGGTGAAAGCGGCGTGTAAGGTGTCCACGCTACGTGCCGCACGCAGCGTGCGTCCGGGATTGCTCTGGCTTGCCAGCAGCGTTTGTACCTGGCTGACGATATGTGCGCCGATAGGCAGCGCTGACGTCGCCGCCGGGGAGGGGGCATTGCAGGTGTGGATCGATCGCGGTGTGGTGACAAACAGAAAATCGTCAATCAGCTTGCCGTCCGGCGAAACGGCCTGAGCGCGGACGCCTGCAGGCCACGGTTGCAGATCGTTTAGCGTCAGGCTCGGGCAGTACTTTTGCACCAGTCGCAGATAGCCACTCTTGCACAGCGAGTTTTTCATTTCGCTTAAACCGGCGCGCAGGTTGTTTTGCAGAACCCGACGAATGCCGGAAGAACCGAGGATCTCCAGCGTATCGCTGAGCGAAAAGTCGCGTTTGCGATAGCCCTCGCGCTTAAACGCCAGCACCGCATTCGGCCCAACCGTGACGCTGCCATCGATCATGCGGGTGAGATGGACGCCGAGAAACGGCATCGCCGGATCGGGGATCGGGTAGATCAGATGGTTGACGATATGGTTGTGTTCCGCCGCCAGGCGGAAGTACTCGCCACGGAACGGGCAGATGATAAAACCTGGCTCGACGCCGAGCATTTTCACCAGCCGATCGGCCATCAGTCCGGAGCAGGTAATTAGCGTCGACCCTTCACATTCCTGTCCCTGGCGGGTACGCACGACCACGCCCGAGGCGTGCTCTTTCAGAGCGCTGACGTCGGCGTTGTAGATAATTTCGCCGCCTCTGGCCTGGAAGATTTTCGCCATCGCCGCCGTGACCTCCCGGTAGCTGACGATCCCGCTGGACGGCACAAAAATGCCGCCGAGTCCGGTGATGTTTGGTTCGCGCTCGCGCAATTCCTGCGCATTCAGCCACTCGCGTTCTAAGCCATTCGCGGCGGTGCGATCCCACAGGGCGCGCATCCGTTCCATTTCCTGTTCAGAGGTGGCGACCAACATCTTGCCGCAGGTGTCGTAGCGGATGTCGTTTTGATCGCAAAAGGCTTTGGTCGCACGGTTACCGGCGAGACAAAACTGCGCCTTCAGACTGCCGGGAGTGTAATAAACCCCGGCATGGATCACGCCGCTGTTGTGGCCTGTCTGATGACAGGCCGGGCCGGACTCTTTTTCCAGCAGCGCGATGCGAGCGTCCGGATAGACCTCACTTAACTGCATGGCGGTCGACATGCCAATAATGCCGCCGCCAATAATCACAAAATCATACATCCGCTTGTTCCTTCACGCTTACTGATGCGTCTGGTAGTGGTGGGTGGAATAAGCGAAGTAGCCGCGCTGACGCATGAGTTCGCGGCGCAGGTCCGGGTGCGAGGTAAAACGATCGCGACCGTGTAGCCAGAACAGGTTGTTGATCAACAGGAATTTACCCACCGAAACCGGAACGGACAGGATGCTTTTGCTGGTTTCCAGCGCATCAGACAGCTCGCTCAGCCAGACACCTTCTTCAAAATCTTTTGGCTGCACAAACTGGTCGATGTAGCGCATAACCGGGCGGCCCTGTTGGTCGACGTCAAATACCGGGTGGTACACATCATGACTGACGTTCTTGCTGGGCGGCGCAGCGAAGCGCATCGGACGGCGCGCCAGTGGGTGGCTGAAGTACTCGTCAAGATGTTCCCAGTCGTCAAGATGCAGCAGCAGCGAGTTGCCGCCGGTCATGTTTTGCTCGTCGATTTTCATCATCAGCACGTAATCGGTGATCTCTTCGACGTAGGTGCCGTCGTTATGCAACTCCATTACGCGGTGTGGCTGACGCAGATAGCTGTCTGAGTTATCGACGTTTTTTACCACAAAGCGCGCATAATACTGACCGCTCATGGCATCAAAGTTGGAGCGTCCAACCAGATGGGCCACCGCGGTTGCCAGTTTGACCATATCGTCAGCCTGCGCCACGTTATCGATGCCTTCTGCGTTGATCAGCAACGCGCCCTTTGCGCGATCCAGCAGCGTTTTCAGCAGCAGCGGCTGCAGCTGGTTGTCGCACAGATCGTCAAGGATCTTGCCCACTTTGAAGCGCAGGAACGATTTGTATTCCAGTGCCTGCACCGGCCATTGCGCGACCTGCCGAAGAAAGTGTTCTGTTGTCCGGGCGGAAAAGGTCAGCTCCAGCAGACGTGGGGATTGGGCTGACGGTTTCAGCGTAAATCCGTTGCCAGGCTGGCCTGGATCTTCAACGTTTGGTTTAACGGCAGTCAGTGCATTCATCAGAATCGATCCTCTCAGTAGATGGTCAGGGAGACATGGCGGGGCTCATTTCGTAGCCATAAATTAAAAATATCTACATTTTTAGAAAACGCGCACAAAATGAACTTTTTGTTTCTTTTTTGTGATCAAAAACAACAAATATTTAACATTATTAAATGCAGGGATAAATGCATGCGTATCGGGAGAAAAGGGCGGAAAAGGTTGAGGAAACCGCCGGTTAGCCTACACTAACGCCGGTTGCGGTGTGTCTGATGAGCGAGGTTCGGGATAAACATGTTGCTTAAAAACCTCTTCCGTCGGGTGAAGTGGGTCAGTTCCGGCCTGTTGGCGCTGATCAAACACGTGGTGCTGACGCTGCTGGTGGTACTGATTATTTTTCTCGGCGTGCGGGTGTATCAGACAGAGAGTGGGCCTGATCTTCATTCCTGGCATACCTGGCACGGGAATGAAATGAGCGCGGCGGCGCTGGATAACGCCACCTTTGCGCAGTATCAGGTACGGGAAGCGGCGCTGTTTGCCGATCTACAAAAACAGGTGGGCGATACGCTGAGCCCGGATGAGCAGACGCCGATCAACCGTTTCTGGTTGGGCAGTCGGGTTGCTCCGGCGCAATTTACCCCCAACTGGAACCGCTCATTCGTGTTGATGCCGCAAGGCAAACCGCGCGGCGTTGCCGTGATGCTCCACGGCCTGACCGACTCGCCCTACAGCCTGAAAGATATCGCCCGGATCTACCAACAGCAGGGATTTATCGCCGTGGTGCCACGCCTGCCCGGACACGGTACCGCGCCAGGCGCGTTAACGGCGGTCGACTGGGAAGCGTGGCTGGCCGCGACACGTCTGGCGGTGCGTGAGGCGACGAGACTGGCGGGTAACGAGGTGCCGCTGCATCTGGTGGGGTACTCTAACGGCGGCGCGCTGGCGCTGAAATACACGCTGGACAGTCTGGACGACGCCACGCTGCGACGTCCGCGTCAGGTGGTGTTGCTGTCGCCGATGATTGGCGTCACCTCCTTCGCCCGTTTTGCCGGGCTGGCGGGACTGCCGGCGCTGTTTCCCGCGTTTGCCAAAGCGGCGTGGCTCAACGTCACGCCAGAATTTAACCCCTTCAAATACAATTCGTTTCCGGTCAATGCGGCGCGGCAGTCTTATCTGTTGACCAAAGCGCTACAGCAGCAAATTGTCCAGGATGCGCAGACTATGCGACTTCACGATCTGCCGCCGGTGCTGACCTTCCAGTCGGTAATGGATTCCACCGTCAGCACCCAGGCGGTAGTGGAGTCGTTGTATCGCTATCTGGGACCTAACGGCAGCGAACTGGTGCTGTTTGATATCAATCAGGCGGCTAACCTGCGCCCTCTGCTGCGGACATCTTCTTATACCGCCGCCGCGACGTTGCTGCCCTCCGTACCGCGAGCTTACCGCACAACGGTGGTCACTAATGCCACGGCAGAAACGCTGGCCGTGGTGGCGCGTGACACCCTCGCCGGAACGCGTGATGTGCAGGTTCAGCCGTTACAGGAGGCCTGGCCGCAGGAGATGTATTCGTTGTCGCATGTGGCGGTGCCCTTTCCAATGACCGATTCGTTGTATGGGTTGAAGCCGGATGTGTTGAATCGCTATGGGCTGAGCATTGGCACGATTGCGCTGCGCGGAGAGACCTCCACGCTGCTGGTGGGGCTGGATACGTTAATGCGTGTCACCTCGAATCCGTTCTTTCCCTATATGAAGGAACGGATTGAGGCGGTTATCGGAAGGAATGTTAAGAATTGAGACTGTTGCCGGATGACAACGCGGCGTGTTTTATGCGGCCTGGGTTGAGGGTAGGCCGGATAAGCGAAGCGCCATCCGGCGAGGCATTACCCGACATCCACCTGCGGTTTGGTGTGGCGCTTACGGAGGATCCGTAACAGCGGCGGGATCACAATGACTGCCACCGCCATCACCAGCAGCACTTTGGTGACGCTACTTTCCCACAGAATCGCCATATTGCCGTTGCTGATCGACAGCGCACGGCGCAGGTTTTGTTCGAGCATTTCGCCCAGCACAAAGCCTAAGATCAGCGGCGACATCGGGAAGTGCATTTTGCGCAGAACGTAGCCCAGCACGCCGAGCGCGACCATCAGCACCAGATCGAAGGTTGTACTGTGTACGGCGTACACCCCGACAGCGGAAACCGCCGCGATAGCCGGTACCAGGAACCACAGTGGGATGGTCAGCATCCGGGTGAACAGGCCGATCAGCGGAATGTTCATCACCAGCAGCATCACGTTGGCAATCAGCAGAGCCGCAATCAATCCCCAGACGATATCCGGTTGTTCGGTAAACATCGCCGGTCCCGGCGTGATGTTGTACAGGGTTAGGGCACCCATCATCACCGCCGTGGTGCCGGAACCCGGCACGCCCAGTGTCAGCATCGGAATAAACGAGCCACAGGCCGACGCGTTATTCGCCGCTTCTGGTGCGGCAACCCCACGAATATCGCCTTTGCCGAAGCTGTCGCTGTTGCCGCTGATTTTTTTCTCGGTCATGTAGGTGATGGCGCTGGCGATGGTGGCACCCGCGCCCGGCAGCACGCCGACGAAGAAGCCAATCACCGACGAGCGCAGCGTCGCGCCGACGCACTGCGCGCCTTCTTTGGCGTTGAACAGCATGCGCCCTGTTTTGCGTACCAGTTTCTGCCCGCTGCTGGTATGTTCCAGCATCAGCAGGATTTCAGAAACCGAGAACAGGCCGATCACCACGACGATAAACTGCACGCCGTCAGAAAGATGCACGCTGTCAAAGGTAAAGCGATACACCCCGGTGTTGGCGTCAACGCCGACGGTCGCCAGTCCCAGACCAATCAGCGCCGCCAGAAACGATTTCAGCGGATTTTGCGCCATCATGCTGCCAAGACAGGCAATCGCAAAAACCATGAGCGCGAAGTACTCTGCCGGACCAAACGCCAGCGACCATTGCGCCAGTAAGGGGGCGAACAGAATGATTCCGCCGATGGCGATCAGTGAGCCAAAGAAGGAACTGACCGCTGAAATAGAGAGCGCGACGCCGCCGCGCCCCTGTTGCGCCATCGGGTAGCCGTCCAGCGCGGTCATAATTGCCGCCGCATCGCCGGGCACGTTGAGCAAAATCGACGAAATGCGTCCGCCGTATTCGCAACCAATGTAAACCGTTGCCAGCAGGATTAGCGCCGATTCCGCTGGCAGATGCAAAGCAAAGGCCAGTGGCAACAGGATCGCCACGCCGTTGATCGGCCCCAGACCCGGCAGCAGACCGACAATGGTGCCGACGAAGCAGCCGATCAGCGCGATCACCAGGTTTTCCGGCGTCATCGCCACCGCAAAACCCTGAGAAAGATATATCCAGGTATCCATCGTTTCTCCGTTAACTCAGCCAGGCGCCGAGCGGTAAGGTGACATCAAGCAGGCGGTCGAAGGCATACCACAGGGCGACGCCGAGGATCGCGCCGGAAATGCCCGCGGCGGGTAATGTGGCGCCAAACAGAATGCCAATCACCAGCGTCAGAATGGCGGTGGCGACAGGGAAGCCCAGCCACTCAAAGCCCCAGGCGTACATCAACAGGACGATCACCATAGTTAACAGTTTTTGCAGGACGTGCCGGCGCGGCCAGTCCACAACATCCGGATGGCGTAACAGGAGTGCCAGCGCGCACAGCGCCATCAGGGCGATAATCCCCAGCGGAAACGGACGCGGGCCGACCGGTTCGTAACTGTATTCACTCTGAATTTGCCAGGCGATAAACAGCCCGGCGATACACAGCAACAGCCAGATACCGGCGAAAATACGATCGCTCATCGGAGCCTCCATCTTTATTTCGCCAGGCCAAAGGCTTTCGCCTGCTCGCGGTAACCGGTCACCTGTTTTTTGACATACTCATCAAGCTGTTGACCCGTCATATTGAATTCGAACAGGCCACGCAGGTCGCGCTGCTTTTTGAACGCGTCGGTCTGCTGGAGTTTTTCAAATGCCTGCACCCACCATTGATACTCGTCATCACTGACTTTTGGGCCGACATAAAAGCCGCGAATGATGGGCCAGACCAGGTCGTAACCCTGCTCTTTGGCGGTAGGCACATTGGCGAGTTGTCCGGGCAGACGGTTTTCAGAGAAGACGGCGAGGACGCGGATTTTATCGCCGCTCAGATAGGGCACCATCTCACTGAGATCGCCGGAAACCACCTGTACATGATTGCCCATCAGTGCGGTGACTGGTTCGCCGCCGCCTTCAAAGGCGACATAGCGCATCTTGTGCGGATCGACGTGAGCCTGTTGCGCCAGCAGCGCCGACTTCATCCAGTCCTGGCTGCCAATAGAGGCCCCGGCGCCAATCACCACGCTGTTGGGATCTTTTTCCATCGCGGTGAGCAGATCTTTCAGTGACTTCCACGGTGAGTCGGCGCGCACGGCGATCATGCCGTAGTCCGTACCGACGCTCGCCAGCCAGCGCACATCATCCACGCCGTAACGACCAAATTTACCCTGCGACAGGTTCAACAGCGAACCGCCGGAGAACGCCACGACCGTCCCCGCTTCGGCGGGCCGTTGCGCGACGATCGCGTTATAGGCGACTGCGCCCACGCCGCCTGGCATGTAGGTCACGCGCATCGGTTTCTCGATAGCGCCGGTTTCCATCATGCTTACCTGAATCAGTTTGCAGGTAAGGTCAAAGCCGCCGCCCGGTTTCGCCGGGGCGATACATTCGGTACGCGACGGCGCTTCTTGCGCCAGGACAGAGGTGCTCATCAGTAAAACGCTTGCAGCAAGGGTACGAACGAACTGTTTTTTCATTATTTATCCTCACGCCGGAGAACCGGATGGTAGGGTTCGGAAGATTATTTTTTGATTATGTGAACCAACATGTAGCGGTTCAGTTGCGTGATTGTTAAAACATTAACCTTTCATTTCCCTTTCAATGCGGCAGAAACTTTACAGGATGTGATATGCGTCTCTTATTGGCGGAAGATAACCGTGAGCTGGCTCACTGGCTGGAAAAAGCGCTGGTGCAGAACGGATTCGCCGTGGACTGTGTGTTCGACGGACTGGCTGCCGACCATCTTCTGCATAGCGAAACCTATGCGCTGGCGGTTCTGGATATCAACATGCCTGGGATCGACGGACTGGAAGTGGTGCAGCGTCTGCGTAAGCGTGCGCAGACGCTGCCGGTGCTGCTGCTGACAGCGCGTAGCGCGGTGGCGGATCGGGTAAAAGGACTCAATGCCGGAGCGGATGATTATCTGCCCAAGCCCTTCGAACTTGAGGAACTGGACGCCCGGCTGCGGGCTTTGCTCCGGCGCAGTGCGGGACAGGTACAGGAGCTTCAGCAACTGGGCGATCTGGCATTCCATGACGAAGGATATTTCTTGCTTCAGCAGCAACCGTTGGCGCTCACCCCGCGTGAACTGGCGCTATTGACGGTGCTGATGTATCGCAGAACCCGTCCGGTATCGCGCCAGCAGTTGTTCGAACAGGTCTTCAGCCTGAACGATGAGGTCAGCCCCGAAAGTATCGAACTGTACATTCATCGTCTGCGGAAAAAATTACAGGGCAGCAATGTGCGGATCACCACGCTGCGCGGGCTGGGATACGTGCTGGAGTGCGGCAATGAGGTGGGTTAAACCCCAGTCGTTATACCTGCAATTGATGCTGTTTCTTGGTCTACCGTTGATTCTGCTGTGGGGACTGTCGGCGTTTAACAGCTACGTCAGCGCCCTGCAGGCGGCAACGCAGGCCTATGACCGCACGCTGCTGTCGTCTGCCCGCACGGTGGCGGAGCGGCTGGTGGTCCGCAATGCAACGCTGGAGGTCAATGTTCCGTGGGTGGTGCTGGACAGCTTTGAACTGAACATGAACGACCGGCTGTACTATAAAGTGGTGGATCCGTTGGGGAAGGTGATTTCGGGTTACGACGACCTGCCGGCAATGCCGCCTTCCACCTCTCGTACGCAACTCTACCCTGCGCTGGCCTGGTTTTATCATACGCAATATCAGGGGCAGGCCATTCGCGTGGCGCGCCTGCTACAGCCGGTAAACGAGGGCGGCATTGTCGGGATGGCGGAGATCTACGTCGCAGAGACGCTACAATCGCGGCGTTACCTGGCAGGACAACTGCTGTTTTCGTCATCGGTAACGCAGGGTTTGTTGGTGCTGCTGACGCTGGTGCTGGTCGGCTGGCTGCTGCGCCGCGTGCTGCGGCCGATGCGCCAGCTCTCCTCACTGATGGTGCGACGTGAACCGGAACTCCTGACGCCGTTACCTGAACTGCTGCCCTGGTCGGAGACGCGGTTGCTGATCGTCGCGTTTAACCGCTATCTCGATCGCCTGCGCGCGCTGATCTCCCGGCAGGAACGGTTTAGCGCCGATGCCTCTCATCAACTGAAAACCCCGCTGGCCGTGTTGAAAACGCAGGCCGCCGTAGCGCTTGCCAGCGAACAGCCTCAGCAGTGGCACGAGAGTTTACGGGCGATGAGTACGACGCTGGACAACACCATCCTGCTGACGGAAAGGTTGTTACAGCTTTCGGCGGTGAAGCGAAAAGAGCAGGGGGAGCGGCAGTTTTCACCGGTCAATCTGTTCGAGGTGGTGCAGACGAGCTGTTTCACGCGACTGGCGCAGGCGCGCAGTAAAGGCATCGACCTGGGTTATGAAGGCGTGCTGGAGGCGATATGGATAGACGGTGATGATGTCCTGCTGGGGGAATTGTGCGGTAATTTGCTGGATAACGCCCTGAAATATACCCCGGCGCAAGGGACGGTGACCGCCAGGTTACGTCGGGAAGGTGAGGCCGTGGTGCTGGAGGTCGAGGACAGTGGTCCTGGCATCGAAGATGAACAGATTCATCAGGCAATGCTGCCGTTCCATCGTCTTGAAAATGCCGGAACGGAAGCCGGAGCAGGCATTGGCCTGGCGCTGGTTTCTGATATTGCCCGTTTGCATCGCACCCATCCTCATCTTTCACGCAGCAATACGTTAGGCGGTTTACATGTTCGGGTTCGCTTTTTAGTGGTCGCTCACATCCCGATGAAAACATAAATATTCTTTATAGACAATCAGATAGCCGGAATTACCACATTGAGCCATAAAAGCTTTTAGCAAAAAGTGCTTTTCAAAGGCAGTTTTTACACGCTGGCAAAATGTTAAAAATCTTATTACGCAATATAAAAATCCTGGGTTCCTCTCTATTTCCCCTTTCATGATACGGAAAAATAGAATTTCGTCATCTGTCCTTCCCAGGAATTTATGCTCACTAATTATTATTTTCTGATATTAATGTTCAGGCTAATAGTCCGGGGGCGTATTGACAGCTTTTTAGGCGAGTGTAAAACTGAGCGCAAGAATTACATAAACATTATTAACCAAACAGCAAGCCGCAATGGCTGCCGCCGAACCGATCCCGGGTCGTCACCAGAAGGTCTGAATTTATCGTGTGTTGTCAGTCACCAACTGGCATGAGTGGATGTTTTGTACAGGGACACGCGTTATATATTTGCATAATATTGTTTTTTATTTCTGACGATGGTCTGTGATTCATTAACGCCCTCTCCGGAGAGTAAATCGTGGATCCTGGATGTTCGTTATTTACTCATGCATGGATACTATTGTCGGAGACAATATGTGAAATCATTATAACACCATCAATAGATTATTTAATTTAAGACTGTTCAGAATTCATTTCTGAATAGCCCTCTATTTCCCATTTCCAGGTGAGGGAAGCTTATCGATTCTATGTTGCGTATTAAAAACAATTACACCGCATATAAACATTTTATCAGATTATGAGCATTTTTTATGAACACAAATTATCGCGTTATATGGAATGAAGTTCTGAAGGTATTTCAGGTTTGTTCCGAGTTGGTGAGAGGGAAAAGCCAGTCATCAACCCATTCATCTTTGAAAACAACGTCCTCTTCCGCGCAACAACATCATGCTTTGCAACCGCTTTTTAAACGTAGTGCCCTGTCACTGCTGCTGCTGGCCTCTCTGCCCGCCTATTCGGCCATTATTGATAATGGCGAGGTGGTCAACGTGGCGACGGGATATTCACTGGATTACTACACTTTCATCGGCATGAACGGCGTGGGCACACTGAATATTCTCGCGGGCGGTGTGGTGGCAGGATCGGATGTCTACAAGCTCATTATCGGCGATAACACCCAGGCGAACGGTACGGTGAACGTCGATGGTTCCGGCTCTTCGTTACGTTCAGGAGCGATGACCATTGCCGAGTACGGTGTCGGCACCATGACCATCTCCAACGCTGCGGTGGTGAATACTTCAGGGTTGGGCGTGTTGGGCGGATCAAATGGCAGTCACGGGTCCGTTACGATCCGTTCGGGTGGGCTGTGGAATTTAGTGAATCCTTCGGGGGCGCTCCAGGACCTGAATATTGGTTATGGCGGCACAGGAGTGATTAACATTGAAGAGGGCGGTGCGCTGAACGCCGGTATGACAACGATTGGCAGTTTTGAGGCCGGGGTCGGAACCGTCAGCGTTAGCGGTCAGAATTCAACAATGAGCACCGGCGCGCTGCGGGTCGGGGATTATGGTTCGGGAACGCTGAATATCTCTGACTCTGCCATTGTACGCAGTAGCGCCGACAGTATGCTGGGACGTTCGCCTGCTGGTTACGGGCGAGTGAATATCAGTAACGGCGGGGAATGGCGGATCGCTGACGCCAGTGACGTCACCAAAAAACTCAACGTGGGTCATTCCGCGACAGGGATACTGGATATTCAGTCGGGTGGGAAAGTGGTTGCCAGCGCGGTGAGCCTGGCGGCAAATGGCGGCGAGGGGACGGTGAATATCAATGGCGCCGGATCGCGTCTGGATGCGACGTCAGCCACCGTCGGCGCCGTGGGCGACGGTACTCTCAACCTGAGTAACAGCGGCGCGCTTAACCTGAATGGCAAACTGTTCATTGCGCAGAATGCCTCAAGCACCGGCGTAGTGAACATTGGCGCGGCTCAGGGACAGGCCGCCGCCGGAGCGGGCGTGATTTCCGGCGTGACCGGCGTGACGTTTGGCTCGGGTACCGGTTCTCTTGTGCTCAATCACACCACCAACGATCCCTCCACCGCGGGGGGATATCAGCTCGCTATGCCGATTACCGGCCAGGGAACGATTGTTCATCAGGCCGGGCATACCGTACTGACGGGGGATAATACCTACAGCGGGAAGACCCTGGTCAATGGCGGCACGCTCACCTCGGCTCTGCAATCTAGCGCTAACAGAACCGGCCTTGGCAGCAGTGAAGTGACGATTGGCAGTGATGGCACGCTCGAAATTGTCGGTGCCACCGACACCAGCACTAATGACTTTGCCTTCAGCAATGTGTTGAACGGCACGGGGTTGATGTCTGTCAATCTGTACGCTGGGGATGATGTCTTTTCCTTTACGCCTGCCGTCGGCAACAGTTTTCGCGGAGCGGTTGAGTTGCGAAATAGCACATTTGCGCTTTCCGGGACTAACGCTTCGTCATTGGCACAATCGCTGTTAATCAGCAGTGCGGGGAACACCACAACCGTCAGCGGTACGCAGGATCTTACGGGGCTACTTTTTAATGGGGGCACGCTGGCTTTTGACGTTACGCTTCCGGGGTCAACGATCTCCGACAGTCTGGTGTCGGTCAATACCCTGGTTGCCGGCGCAGCGGGGGTAATGTACAACGGACGCGAACACCAGGCAGACGGTACCGGCACGGTGAAAGTAAACCTTGCCGATCCCTGGAACGATACTGGCGCGGCGGCGAATCCAGATACTACCGCAAACCTGCTCCAGCAGGATGACACCGGGATTGGCGTACAGCTGGTGAAAGCGTCGATTGTGCTTGGGTCGGGTGGTTCACTGACGCTTGCCGATCAAAACGGTGCGCCGATTGCGGGAGATAAAACCCTTCAGATAGCGCAGAACGGGACGACCGTGGCGAACGGGCAGTATGGTTTTCGCCTGACCACCGCACCGGGTAATGGCCTGTATGTAAACTACGGTCTGAAGGCGTTGGATATTCTCTCCGGACAAACGTTGGTGCTGTCGCCGTATGCGGGGGCGACGGGTGCGGGCGCTGATATGTCGGCGACGATCTCCGGCAGCGGCAATCTGGCGGTGAATACGGCTGATGTCGTGTCGCTCTCCAACGGCCTGAACGACTACAGTGGTGCCACGCAGGTACAGGCAGGGACGTTGCGCACCGACGCCGATGGCGCGCTGGGCGAGACCAGCGAATTGCACATCAGTAGTGGAGCAACCGCCGATCTCAATGGTACAACCCAGACGGCGGGTACGTTGACAGGACAGTCCAACTCTACCTTAGTACTAAATGGCGGCTCGCTGACCCTGTCGAACGGTGGGCTTAGCGAGGGAAGTCTGACCGGCAGCGGCGCGCTGAATGTTAACGGCGGCCTGTTAACGATTGACGGTGCTAACGCCGCCCTGACGGCCAAAACGACCATCAGCAGCGGGGCGGAAATGAGCGTAAATGATGTGCTGGGTGCAGGCAGCGGCGATATCGTCGACGGCGGGACATTGACCCTGAATGGCGTTGTCGGCACGCTGACGAACACCCTCAGCGGAGCGGGCGGCATTGATGTGGCAAACATGTCAGATGTGGTCGTCAGCGGGGATAACAGCGGTTTTAGCGGCCTGTTCAATATCGACGCAGACAACAAACTGACCGTCAGTGAACAGCAGAACCTTGGTACTGCTTCTGTGACGGATAACGGCCTGTTGACGGTAGCGACGGATACGAACTGGACGCTGGACAATGCCATTAGCGGCACAGGCAATCTGACCAAGACCGGTAGCGGCGTGTTGACACTGAAACAGGATTTGGCCTCCTGGACGGGCACCACCGATATTCTCGACGGTGAGATTGCGCTGGGTAGCGATGCCGATTCTGCCGTCGATATGGCTAACCAGCAGGTAAATATTCACGATGGCGCTACCCTGTCGGGGTATGGTCGCACCGCCGGGGATGTGGATGTGATGAGCGGCGGGACGATGCAGGTGTCCGACTTTACAGTCGGCGGCAATCTGACTCACAGCGGCACTGTGATCCTGGGGCGTTCGGGCATGCAGCCGGGTAATCACCTGGATGTGAACGGTAACTACCACGGTAATGACGGTCTGATGGTATTTAACACAGCCCTCGGCGGTGATGATTCCGCCACGGACAAACTGACCGTACATGGCGATACCTCCGGTAACACGCGGGTGGACGTCAATAATGTCGGCGGTATTGGCGCGCAGACCCGCAACGGCATTGAACTGGTGCAAGTGGAGGGCAATTCAGCCGGTCAATTCGCCCTGACCCGTGGCTCCGTGGAGGCCGGTGCGTATGTCTACACGCTGGCGAAGGGAACCGGCGAGGCGGCGAAAAACTGGTATCTGACCAGCAAATGGAATGGTGTGATTGATTCGGACAACCCGCCGGTTGTTGATCCGCGGACGGTGGATGTTCTGCGACCGGAAGCGGGTAGCTATACCAGCAATATTTCTGCTGCGAACACGCTGTTTGCTCACCGTCTGCACGATCGTCTCGGCGAGCCGCAGTACAGCAATGCGCTCCAGGATGAAGGGCTGGCTGGTAGCATGTGGATGCGGCACGTCGGCGGGCATGAACGTTCCACGGCGGGGGACGGCCAACTGAAAACACAGAGCAATCACTACGTGCTGCAACTGGGTGGCGACATTGCACAGTGGAGTATGGATGGGCTGGACCGCTGGCATCTCGGCGTGATGGGCGGTTACGCCAATGAGCACAGCAACACCCAGAGTAACCGTGCAGGATACGGTTCAGACGGACGTACCAGCGGCTACAGCGCCGGTCTGTACGGAACCTAGTATCAGAATGCCGTGGATAACACGGGGGCGTATGTTGATAGCTGGTTGCTGTACAACTGGTTCGACAACACGGTGGATGCGGACGAGCGTGAGAGCGACAGCTATGACTCTAAAGGGCTGACGGCCTCGCTGGAAGCGGGTTACACCCTGAAAGCCGGTACGTTCAGCGGCAGCCAGGGTTCTCTGAACACCTGGTACATCCAGCCGCAGGCACAGATCACCTGGATGGGCGTGAAGTCGGATTCGCATACCCGGCATGATGGTGCGCGCATTGAAACAGAAGGTGATGGCAACATTCAGACGCGTCTTGGGGTGAAAACGTACCTCAACAGTCATCACAAAATGGATGACGGACAGCAGCGCGAGTTCCAGCCCTATGTCGAAGTGAACTGGATCCACAATACCGAATCCTTCGGCGTGAAGATGGATGGCGTGAAAATCAGCCGTGACGGCGCGCGCAATCTGGGTGAAGTGCGTACCGGGGTGGAAGGTAAACTGAATAACCGTTTAAGCGTCTGGGGGAATGTCGGTGTGCAACTGGGTGATAAAGGCTACAGCGATACCCAGGGCATGCTGGGAGTGAAATACAGCTGGTAAGTTCAGACGGGGAAAAGCAGAAATAAAAAAGCCGCGTAAGCGGCTTTTTTATTCTTTAATGATCAGGGCGAAAGATTTATTCGCTGATTTTCTTCTCTACGCTGGCTGCGCCTTCTTTGGTTTTATTCCAGCCCTGCTCAGCACTTTCTTTCGTGGCGTTCCAGCCTTTTTCAGTACCTTCTTTGGTTTTATGCCAGGTTTCTTGCGAGCCTTCGCTAACTTTGCTGCTGATATTATCCTGTTTACCTTCGGCGTGGTGTTCTGCTTTCAGTTTTTGCTCTTCACCCTGATTCTGCGCCTGGTGTAATTTCTCTTTCGCTGTATTTGCGTTTTCATGTGCGGCAGCGACATCATTATCGGTTGCGTGTGTCGTAGCGGCAAAAACAGGAGAAGCCAGCAGAAGTGCAGATAATGCGATTAGAGTCTTTTTCATCATGTCCTCGCTTTACGTTATAAGTTATTAGCGTGATTAAGCATGGCATCTAAACGAAGCGCTGGCTTTAGGAAAAAACTGTAAGCGGGAAATATCGTTTTTTTTCCATGTGTTACGTCAGGAGCGCGTCATGCTGATTGGCGTTGACGGCGACAAATAAATATCGACATGACTATGGTTATTTATCGTTCTTTCTACCATGCTTTTTAGATTCGTGGCGTTAAGCGAGTCAACGACAAAATAATAACTTTTCTTTCGCCCGGGGCTGACAATGCGTAACACTCTTCTCCCTATTATTGTTGCTGTGTTGCTCTTTATTCTCGGTGTTTCTGTTTTAAATGTGCAGCTCTGGTATTCGGCGAGAGCAGACAGTCTTTCGGGGGCCCGCTATGTTGCGAGTGATATTGATGTCATTCTTGATGAGGCTACTCACGCGACGTCAACGGCCAGTGATATCATGCGAAAGGGTTGCGATCAGGAAGGGCAGTACCGGTTAGGGACGGAAGCCGCGCTACAGCCTCATCTTCGGACCATTTTAATCTACCGCGAAGGCAAAATATGGTGCTCCTCGCTGCCGGGTAATCGCATGCTACTTTCTTATCTTTCTGAAATACCGGATACAACGCTGCAACTCGCGCCAGCAAATAACGCGGTTAACAGACGACCAGTTTTGTTATATCAGAATCAACTTGCCGGGAGCCGAATTGTCATCACCATCAGCGATCAGCATATTCGTGATTCACTGCGTACGCCGCTGAAAGAGGCGAATTATTCATTAATGGTAGGGAAGGCGATCCTGGGGCTGTCCGGTGATGTGGCGACCGTCAACGATACAGGCCAGGAGTTCGGACAGGTAGGATCCAAACGTTACCCCTTCACAATACGTTATAATTTACCGCCCGTGTTTAGCCTGCAAAGACTCATCAGTCAGGGGATGGGGATGCTGATCTTCATTTTTCTCATGTCTTGTTTTGCCGCGTATGCCCTGATTAAGTATTTAAATAAAAGCACCACGCCGGAAGAAGCGCTGCGCAGAGCAATTCTCACGGGAGAAATCGTGCCTTTTTATCAGCCCGTGGTGAATGGCCGGGAAGGGACGTTACGGGGCGTTGAAGTGCTGGCAAGGTGGAAACATCCGAAAGCCGGATATATTTCCCCGGCGTCATTTATTCCGCTAGCGGAAAAGTCAGGTTTGATTATTCCTCTGACGCAAAGTTTGATGGAACAAGTGGTTACCCATATGAATGCTATCGCCACGAAGTTGCCAGATGGTTTTCATGTCGGTATTAACTTCAGCGCCTCTCATATTACCGCTCCGACCTTTGTCGACGAGTGTCTGAACTTTAAGGCGCGGTTCAGCCGAAAAGATTTGAATCTGGTGCTCGAAGTGACCGAGCGTGAACCTTTGCATGTCGATGAGCACCTGGTACAGACGCTCAACGTTCTGCACGAAAATGGTTTTGTCATCGCTCTGGATGATTTTGGCACCGGTTATTCCGGACTTTCTTATCTTCATGATCTACACATTGATTACATTAAGATCGATCAAAGCTTTGTGGCGCGAGTCAGCATGGAAGAAGATTCCACCCGGATTCTGGACTGTGTACTGGATCTTGCTCGAAAACTGTCGCTAAGCATTGTGGCGGAGGGCGTGGAAACAAAGGCGCAGGTTGACTATCTGAACCGTAACGATATTACCTTCCAGCAGGGGTACTATTTCTTTAAACCGGTTAACTTCACCGAACTGATAAAAATTATTTTGTCGAAGCCGAAAGTCAAAGTGGTTGTTGAATAAGTGGATTATTTTTTGTGTAAACGTTGCGTGTTTATATTATCCACTTCCAGCATGCCTTTTTGCGGGTCAATAAAATAGCATTTTGTCTTTGACGAATAGGCCAGTGATGCCGTCTCGCATTGCGCCAGATCGCTAAACGCGCCAATCACTTCACTTTTCGTTGTGTTATTGGAAAGGGCGAAAATCAGTGCCAGAACGTACATATTCATTCCTTGAATAAATGGCTCGCGTAGAGCCAATGTTTTATTGACAGGAAGATACTACGTAGGACATGGCGCAAAACAAGTTGAACATGCCTGCAAGTCTGAATCTGGACCAGATCTCGTTTTTTATAAACCAAAGAATTGGCGTGGCTTGTCTGGTGTTCAGGAGGACTCTAGCATATCTCAATGGTGTTAAAGAAAGGCTAAACGCCAGACTATGAAGCCGCCGTAGAACGGTTCAATAAGTGTGTTGCGTCCATCAGTTGAACTCACAGCTCATAGCAGACGCTCACATCAGCTATGGCTAAAAAGCATGTATGAGGGGAAGGTGACAGGCTGCGATGAAAGAAAAGCGGGCTGTTGTTTGCGGCCGCATTGAAAGTGGCGAATGAGGCCAGAGAGCAGCAATAAAAAAGCCCGCATCAACGGGCTTTCATGTCACTCTGGAGCCGCGGCTCCTTTGCGTATCCTTTTTTGTCCCCTCACCGTCTGGTCGGTGTCCTGCTGAGACTGCTAACTTCCTGTTTTTGTTAGTGCTGTCCTGGCACTGTCCAATCATGATGGCTGGCGTCCCTGTAAATAACTATTCATGACATTGATTTTTATGGTTATTTTAAAATTTAATTATATATATGGTCCTAAAAAGGAACCATAAATCTTAACGGTATGAGTTCTCACGAATAGCCGATTGGCAAATTGTATCAAAAGACAACAAATTTCTCAGTTCAACTCCCTATGGGTAACTGAACTCATAGATAAGGTCCGTTATGCTTTTCATAGGTTGACGAATACGGTAACTTTTCTCAATAGCACGATTCTATCCGCAGTACCAGCATAGGTGGAGAATGGATTTTGAACAATTGGTCACCAGAGCATACAAAAGTCATCAAGAGCTGGTTTAAGATTGATACATATCGCAAATTTGAAGACCTCTCATTGATTCAGTTCTACCATGAGATATGGGCCCGTAAATTGTTCTTTAAGGAGTATCGGGAAGAGTTTGAGAGCAGAGCACTTGCGGGTTACTTCTCAAAAATTTTTAGTGGCAATCCTTTTTTAATTGAAGAAGGACAACTGGGATACATGACTCCTGCCAACAAACTTTTTCAACCTCCCCATTTCTTTCTCACAACTCTTGATCGCCTTGCTGAAACGAGCATTATTGCAATGCAACGTGGAGGTTTTCTTTGGCATGAAGGTGACAATTATTCTATAAACGCAGAGCTTCGAGAAGAATCACTTTCAGACATTATGCCAGATCAGTTTACACGAACGGTCATGTTCGAGATTGATTTGGCAAGTGGCACAGACGAAGAGATTGCAGAGTCGCTTAAAGCTGCATTACCGCAGTGGCGTAAAGTTAAGGGTATTGATGAAAACCCATTGGAATCTGTTCGTTTTGGATACGGAACTATCAAGAAACTCATCAGTTATCGTGTAATACCTATGCTTGATATCCTGGTGTGGGCAGCCGTTAAAAAAATCCGTGTCTCTGACGACAGGTTATCCAGACTACTATATACAGACGATGACGAAGAAAGCGAAATGAGACAGTCCAGCCAAATCAAAGATACCGACAGGCCTTTGGCTCTTAAATCCTGCACAACTGACTTTATCCGACAATTCCATTACTTCATGAACAAAAACAGCCATTTAAAGCAAATGAAAGTCTCTGATGTAATGAAACTATCGGATTAAGATTTAATTGATAACTGTCTGTTTTTTATTATAAAAAATAAACTAAAAGCACTAGTGTAAATGGTGCTTTTTTTTTGCGATTTTTACTTTAAACCGGCCATTTTTACACTTGCTATAAAACAGGGGAATTTCAGCTACTCTCAAGTTCCCTTGTTCTGTACTGCACCAACTTCGAGAAAACCATCCTGCACAGCAGCGAAGAACCTCCGCTTCAGGAGCTTCGCTCCTTTCTTTTCCCAACTGCTCGTATAGTGACTTCACCGCAACGACAAGGGATAACGAAATGAAAAATCAAGCAACCCGCCTCATACGCTTACCAGAAGTTCTAGAACGAACTGGCTACGGAAAAGCCTGGATCTATCGTCTGATCAACGATGGCAAGTTTCCTGCTCCTGTCAAAATTGGAAGTCGTGCAATAGCTTTCGTTGAAAGTGAGATTGATACCTGGATTCAGTCTGTTATCGAAACAAGTCGAAATAATGTTGCTTAATTGAATTTAGGAGAGATTTTATGACCATCGAAGAATTTGTGAATGAAGAAAACCATATGTGTAATCTGGGCCAGGAACTTTTCTTTAAAATTTTCGAGCCTGAATCGATTTATAATTTACCCAATAACGAGTTTAATAAAGAAATAATATATTGGCTCAGTCAGTATCTTGTCGGAAATTTGATACAACCTTTAGACGCGATCTCAGAGCTTAATGCTTCCAAACAGATATATGTTTACGAGACTTGGTTTTCGCTAATTAAATGCCCTGATGAAATGAAACTCTTGGCGAAGCGGATAATTGAATATTTATTGGATTAAGAAATTCATATGGGAATGTAAAGTTTTGCTGCATATTTTAGATTAAAACGTTAAAGAATAACTTGCATTATTTTTATGACCGTTCTTTTGCAAGGCGGTGAGATGGTTTTAGGTGGGTTGGGTGTGCATAATATTAATAGTGTTAGGACGGTTTAGTATTAAGAAGTAATAATAATAGTCATTGGTGAAAATTATGACGGGATTTTTACCATGACATTTCATATTAATAAGTACAGGAAAGTTAAAATGAATAATTCAATCATAGTACCAGAAGATAAAGATTTTGTATGTGCGTTTGCGACTTCACCGGATAGCTTTTATGAGGCTATTGAATCCTATCGTAATTATGTAGATCTAGTCCAAGAGATAGAGTTCGAGCATGTCTTTTTTTATTTATTGTTTTCTATAGTGGTCAATGGTAGTACAGATGTTACGATTAATGATGAAGTACGAATGTGTATTGAGCAGCTTGTCTATGAAAAAAATAGTATCAGAAAGAATAATGCAGATAAAAAGATGTAAAGGCTGTAATAAATTATCATGGGTACAGACAGCACAAGTCTGTACCTTCTTATTTTAATTCAACAGATAATGATACATGAAAATTATGTGCTTTTGATAGTGGTCATCTGGTTTTTCTATAGTAAACATTATAGGATATAGGATATAGGATATAGGATATAGGATATAGGATATAGGATATAGGATATAGGATATCCTGAATTTTCATATTATGCTCTTTTTTATTTAAGAAAGCTGAAAAATACAGGATTTAAACGATGTTGGTATTTAAACTGAGTAGGTATAGTAACACTCGCATCAATCAGTTCTGTGATAGCCTGATAAAATCGAGTGGGTGTAATATGTATCCCTTCTTGCTGTGCTATGGGCGTAACACGATGATAATTAGGTAAACAATGCTCTTATCTGGCTTATACGACGCGATTAATCTAAGCAACCAGAATACATTGTGAATAGTAGTGTTAAGATTATGACTTTCAACTGATGATTGATTATTTTGAAAGTAAGTGGAGAGTCTTTTTTGCATAAAGGTATCGTTTTTTTGTTAATGTTATCACTCGCGTGGAGAAAATTACCACGCTGTAATGTTTTTAAAATGGAATGCCGTCTGCAGGATATCGTCTTCTGGAGTTTTTAACTGATTTTGTTTTACTCCCTGCACGATAAAAGTTAAATGAATTTGCAAAGTCTTCGGTTTCCAGTCTGGATTTCCTGAATTTATCCATCAGATCTTCATTGAAACGACGGGGAATACCTTTTACGCACAAATTAGAATTCAGGTAAACCTGATTGTCTATGGTGTCACGGATCAGTATTTTTCTCTCAAATAATTCTCTGAATGCACGTGAGACGTTAGATTTATTTAGTCCAAGCTCTCTGGCAGTACGAGACTGTGAAAAGTCAGGAATAATATTGCCATAATCAATGGCTGAGAAGAGATAAAGCACAATTCTGAATGCTGTGGGCGTCAAATCCATTCTGGCGAGTGTCGCCATATTACCTTTAAAGATCATTGAGAAATCGTCCCTGAAAGACGTCTTTTTATAGCTGGTTGCTTTAATTTTTATTTCTTCCAGATCTTCGGGCATAACCTCTAATGCTTCTGCAATAATGGATTTTTGTTCTTTAGTTAATACGACACTTGTGATTGACATAATGGCTCCTTTTTTATTGTTATGATTACAGATATGGCATATTTATTTTATTTGTCAACGGCTTTGGTAATTTTATTTTAATTATATTTTATTTGAATTTTTCATCCGTTATTTGGTGGTGGTAATAGGTTGTAGAATTTAAAACAAGGGGTGCTAAATTTAACTATCACCTGTTATGTGATTGATAATTTTTGGTGCTGAAAATAATAACGGCAGATTTTGTATAACTATATAATTTTATTAGGTAATTTTTGATTTTAATCTGCAAGATAAAAGAGTGATAAAGAAATAAGAAACCACAGTTTTGCATTAGATCGATACTCAAGGTCTTGGTGTACCTGATGAAAACACTTTTATCATTGCTTTTCTTAAATAATATCATTTCTTAAGTGAAGCCTGCGCAACTGTGTGTTGCGCCATTGGGCTTCAGAACATTACTAAGTTTTTTCTGTAAGTATAAGTACGCTTCGCGCACGAGTTCATAGAGCTGAGATTAACTGTCATTACAAATACGCTTCGCGCAGAAGTTCATACAATTGGGCTTAGCTGTCAGCACAAATACGCTTCGCGCAAAAAAATCAGGAGGCTGAGTTGATCGGGAAAGCGAACACAAATACATGACTTACCCGTTTGCTGACTACGGCTCACGCCGGGACCCTTCGGAAAAATCCTTTCTACTTCAGCGAATGAGTGCTGCGGGCACTCAACGGCGCTGCCAAGGAAACAAAATTACGGTTTTTCAATTGTTCGGTAAAAATAACTGACATTTATCGGTAGTAGGGGCGTAAGCCAGTGCGTAGCACGCTCTCAAAAAAAATTCCTGTGGGTTTCTTATCTGCAATAGGGAAATAATTCAGATAGTTGAAATATGAAATAGCAATACAATCAGGAAGACACAAAATTATCATAGTAAAAGCTATTGTTATTTATGAAAGAAGGAAAATATATATTAACGGTGAAATATTTGTATTTTACTATTGATTTTAATTTTTAAGATGATAGTACTTAATTATGAAAACAAAAAATGGAGGAAATTATGAGTGCTATTAATGTATTATCTCAGGAGGAAAAATTTATACATGTTGTTGATAAATTTATAACCCATAATCACAGCAGCGTTAATAACAATGCCTTTTATAAAAAACTTTATGTCCTCTTCGCAGGGTATCATCTGAAGTATTTTTATTCACGGGCGCAGTACCGCAATTCATGTTATCACGTCGATAATATTATGCAGATGTTTACAGGAGTCGTTTCGACCCTGAACACAACGCTGCTCAGGAAGCTTGCAAATAGCGACACATTGCTGCATTGCCTGAATTCACTTGTGAATTATATTTCAGGCAATCTGGACGAAGCAGAGCATATTTATGCTGATTTACTGGCCCAATATGAAAAGAAACGCATTACAGGCTCTCTGGCTTATACTCCACCAAGCTCAGTGGTCAGGAAAAGACTGTGACAGCGACAGCGGCGTGGATAGGACATGGCATACTGGAGATAAATGGAGCAGGCGTATCCGGCAGGACACCAGATGCAATAGAAAAGGAGGGCCACCCATTCGGTGTCCCACCTGTCGCGATGGCTTTATAGTGGCTCTACTTATCAACGACCTGCCAGCCATCTTCCGTTTTGACAAGGGTTACAGCAGCAGTACGCTTTTCGTTATCGACAATAGCCGTCACATTGCATTTATAGCTTTTATCAGATATTTCTACGCAGTCATGCTTTTTGACTGATTTTAATTCGCGCAGTGCGTCTTTAGGGACATCCTTGCCTGCTATAGATTTCACGAAAGCATTCGTCTGTTCCACGACCTTATTCATGGCCGTGTAAATATCCTGTTCGGAGGGTTCGCTGTTACAGCCGCTCAGCAAAAAGACAGCGGTAACGAGTGTGATAACGGCATAAGTTTTCATAAATAATTCCTTGGCTGTAAGATGAGTTATTGAATCAGACCGGTATTCATTCTGCTTTTATTTTCAGAGAACGACCATTTGTTGACAGTTTCTCCTTTAAATTCGATTTCAAGCGTTTTGGCCTGCGTCTGTGAGCCCCCCGTCAGCAGCCCAACAAGGGGAATAAATGTGGTGGCATCAAACTGATTGTTATCCATCGAATAAATCCATTCCTCATTGCCACTATCAAGTGTGGTTCTGGTTTCGGGCTCACCTAATGCGGTAATTATTTCTGATTTCGTTGTTTTATTTTTGATGATTTTTGACTGCAGACTTTGTGATGTTTCGTTTTTGAGATGTTGATTGCCTGATGTCGAACAGCCAGAAATAAATAAAGCGGAAATAAAAAACGCAGAAGTAATGAATTTGTTCATAGGTCACTCATATTAATTTTTTATGTTTGCTATGGTGTGAAATTAATATCACCGTATAAAGATAACTCTGTCTGCATAGGTCTTTTTAATTATGCAGATAAGAATAATAACACTGGCAAAAAACGTGATGACTGAGACAGGAGTGCTGCCGGTCAATGAAAATACTAACCAGGCGAGAGCTAATGCCACGAATTGAAAAAGGAATGCAACACTGAGAGGACTTTCACCATAGGCCACTTTTGCATGGCAGCCTTTGCAAATCCGCACGCCGTGCGGGCTTTGTGTAAAGCAGAAGGGGCAGCTAATCGTTTTATTTTCCATCATGACTCCGTGGCCTGATTTAAGGTGATGTATTTTTGAACATTTTCGATGAATGCTCCGCTTTAGTAAAATTGCTTGTACCGATCGATGGATCCCTGTTAATAGGTTATGACTATCATAACCAAATTATCTATCTATATAAACGATCAATATTTTGTTGACTATCACTAAAGTATGGACTAAGTAACTTATAGTGCAGGATGGGAGTTATTTTTAACTAATTGTTCTTTAATGGGATTTGTTGTCATGGAATGACACGGTGTCAGAAGATGCAGGTGCAGGATTTGGTGGAAAGGATGTGCAGTGGCATGTAACAGAGACATACCCCTGCGCCTGAGAAGTGCCGCAATATGGCCAAGCAATGCAAGCCACGAATACAGCCGACGCTGGTGGGGTATCTGACGAGCTGTATTGTGCAGTTTGCTCCTGAGTTGAATGACTCTCACTATTTCCTGTTGTCTTTCCAGGCGAATTTTTTCTTCAAGCTGAAGGATTTTCTCCAGAATCGTTTCCCGGTTTGCAACCTGTTCTTCAGGCTCGCATGATGGCACTGGCACTGGCACTGGCACTGGCGCAGTTGTAGGTTCTGTGGGCTTCTGCGCATCTTTTAGTAAAGTCAGATGCTCCGGCGTAAAATCAATCAGTGCTTGCAGGGAAGACCAGCCATATTTTTTACCCAATTGAGAGGCTTTAAAGGCAATACCCTGGTACTGAAATGAAAATCCATTCATTTTACCCGTTGTGGCGATATTGGGTTTGCAGCTCACTCCTTCCTGTTCCAGTAAGCGAACAAAGGTTAGTAAATCGGGACGGGGGGTTAATGCATTGTCGATAAGGGCCTGCAACTGTGACTTAGGGCAGGGAGCTGCTGTGCGTTCTGCCATCATCAGTTCATTACGGGAAGGCTTTCTTTTATCCTGGCGGCGACTACCGGTTACACCCGTAGTTTCGGTGAGACCGTGTACTCTCTCCAGCTCACTGATAATCCGTGTACTGACAAGATTTTCATTTTTTCCCAGGTACAGCTTCCCACCAACCATATTAATTCTGTTAGCTATTATATGGATATGCTGCCCATCCGAATCATCGTGCATGATATAGCAGCGAAGATGAGTGTCAGTGAACCCCATTCGGGCCATATAATCGTCAGCGAATGCTGCCCACTGTTTGGTTGACAGACTCTCACCTTTTGGCAGGCGAAGCGAATTATGCCAGACAGGTTTGGCGACATCGGGACGCAGCAGTCGGATACCTTCAAATTCATTTATAAGCTCTGCAGCAGTGCTGCCCGTCATGTTGCCACCGATAACATAAGGCGAGATTTTGTGGTGAGAACCTGATTTCAGGCTGTAGAGAATCACACCAGCGAATTGTTTACCCCTTTTTATTTTCTGCATGCCTTTCATCGTTCTGACTCCAGAAAGGTTGTAGGAATAAGGTGATCGCGAAGAGTTTTTATTTGTCTGCGCAGGGCAAAGAGTTCTGTACGGGTCAGTTCGCTGTCAGGGCTTTTGCTGTCGAGATGGTTCAGCAGGTGGTTTAAATCCTGCGAAAGGTTGCCGAGTTTAACCCATGCTTCACGATTAATTTCAGGCAGAACCGGTGGGAGTTTATTCAGAGATGCTATTCTAAGCCATTCTCCTTTTTTATACTGGCCTCTCTTACTGTCGAGAATAATTAACTCTTCCTCATTTAATCTGACACTGATGCAGTGACTTCGTATTTCATTATCAGGAAGTTTGTCAGTATGGAATTTACCGCGTTTTGATACTCTGGTTATATCATCATCATTACTCATGTCACTGTTCATAGTTATCCTTTTATTGCATGTTTATTACTACAGATAACGGATGAGGTGAATAAGTCAAGTTGTTGTAGGGTAAATATTTTAATTAGCTGGGTTAAAAAAGGTATACCATTTAACAAATAGTATACCCAAGAGGACTTATTAGCTGAGTTATCATGAAATAAAACCTTTCAGACTTAGAAGAGGGGTGTTCACTTCAGAATTTTAAAGTCTTTTTCGCACAGGCGCACGAGGGATCTCTGGCTTCATTTCTTTTAACAGATCTTTTTTCTCTCTTCCTGCGATATAAGAAAAAATCTTATCGGAGTCAAAACGCTGTCTGAGTATATCGTCGTCCATTCGGATACCATTTCGAATAAACCATTTCACTCTCTCTATGCCGGTGTAGATACCAATATGCTCATTGCGACAATTATAAAACTGTGTGTGCTTGATTTCGATATGTTGTTTTATTTCATTAAAGATTGATCTCATGTCTTTAACATATAATTCAACTGTACTATGCTCTGCAAGCATGAAATTAACACCATTTTGTTTGAGGGATTTAATAAGCTCTAAAGAGTTATAGGTGATATGTCTGATTAAAACAGGTATGCTATCGATTTTTTCTATATGACGGATAAGAGCACTGACGTTTGATTTGTAATGCCACTTTTCATTGTCTACAGACAAATCGGGTACTGATTTACCATTATGGTCAGTGTGATTAATATTACAGCCTTTTTCTATCCAGTAATCAAAAGTATCCTCGGAGTAGAGATTATACAGAACGGTCTGGCCTTTATTATCGATACTGTGAATATCTACTCCTGAGTTAAAAAGGATCTCCGCGCACTTTATATCATTGCTCTTCGGGTGAAGGCAGGATTGACCTTTATTATTCTTATACTGAATATTAATGCCTGAATGGATTAACAATTCCAGAATTTTTGGGTTAGTGTTACAGAACAATGCGTTATTACCATAACGGTCTGTGAGGTTTATTTCTATGCCTGCTTCAATCATTGCTTTTACAGCGTCCACATGATTACAAAAGAAAAGAGCATTACGACCATCTTCATTTAAGGAATTAATGTCGATTCCTGCTTTGATACAATCATGGACGTTCTCTCTGGTCCAACTGCAAAACAAATTATCTATTGTATACATTGTCATGGCTATTCTCCTTTATTAAGCTGCGAATTTGTTATAAATTTCATTGTTAGCACTATACTCTTTGATTTTGACGATATCGTCATAGATCCGTGAGAATGAAAACCATGAGATCTCTTTAACTTCTCTTTTTTTGTTTTGATAAATGATATTGCACCCGCGAAACTGGAATGCATTGTTGAAGGCGTCATGGTTTGCGTTTCTGAGAAAATGAACAAATGATTTAATTGTCTCTTTCTTGCTTATGTTGTAAGAGAGAAAAGTATGAATAGAAAAGAGGGTTAAGATATTTCTCTGAGTAATCATATGTCTGGAGAAGTAACAAAAATAAAAATCCTGCTCTTCACTTACTGGTTTTCCGAATACAGAAAATTGTGGGTTATATAATCTATAGAGATCTACATTCTTTTTGGTTTTGGCAAGATAGTTTGTCAGTGTTGGGTAATTGTGTTTTTTCATTTTTATTCTCCTTTATTGTTTTGGTGAAATGAATATATATTACCAAATAAATATAAATCAAATTTATTTTTAATGTTAATAAATTACGCAAGCGTTTTCTTTTTATTTAATTAAATTAATTTGATGTTTTGTATAATAAAAATAACATTTAGCAAAAAGTGCTATTTATGGTTTAAATGAATTATTGTTTTTACGATTATTGAGGATGGGGGTATTTAAGGGGGGGGGTTATTAGGGGGCGCTATCGAAATAGTTTGTTTTATGACAAAAACAACCGGTAACTATCAGGTTTTAGATTGTAATCTTAATGGGAAAGGGCCTTGCGCCCCTTTCCCATTTTATAGACTGCTTAAAACTTCATTTATATTTGTAGAGCGCATATATCTCACAGGATTAATCATCTGTTCTTTAAGCGAGCTAAAATGGCTCTGAGATGTCTGTTAAACCCGTGGCGATTCATAATGAACAAACTGTTGTCCGCAATCAGTGGGTATTTTGTATAGTTCGAGGACAGTCTTGCCCATTAGGAAGCACAATCTTTTCGCGATGCTCCGCAAGTTCATAAACACAAATCGTACCTTCATCTGTATGGACTTGTTCTTTCAAAGGCAGGCTCGCCTCTTGGGCCACAACGGGGTTGGAAACAATGAAGAACAGCGTAAGGATACTTAACGGTCGGACTGCATTCATGACATTACTCCCATGTAGAATATGGTTAACTCACTTCCATCACCGACTGGCGGGGAGTGAGCTTACCAATGATCGGTGGTAGTTCCGTTTCGCGAAGTGGACGGCCTTCAACCAGACTCTTAATGCGTTGTACACATTGGTTCAGCAGGGGCTCCATCGGCCAGGAAATACATGTCAGTTGTGGGTATAACTGTGTGGCCAGCGGAGAGTCTTCAAGGCTGAGCAGTGACACTTCCTGCGGCACGGATATATTGAATTCACGGAACAATCGCATTGCTTCTGCTGCGTAAGCATCGCGTTTTACTACGATTGCGGTGAACTTACTCAGACTGTTTATCAGCGTCAGCAGTGCGCGTTCAACGTCCTCATTGGCTGTTAACACCAGTTGGCGATTAAACGGAAATGAGTAATTTTGCAGTACGTTTCGATAACCTTCCACCATCCGCTTGCTGGTGTCGTCCGTATCATTATCGATAACCAGCGCGATATTGCGGTGGCCTTTACCGATCATATAGCGGCAGGCGCTCTCAGCAGCAAAAGCGAAATCGTAGCCCTGACTTTTCGCGTCTACGACTGGCCGATCAAACGAGATAACGTTATCGGCACTTCCCGGCGGAATAGGGCCAAACACCACAACGGCAGCGCATTGTCGCTGTAGTTCATCCACCGAAGAAGCATGTTCGATGGTGTTATCGACATACTGGACGATCAGTGTTTTGTTGAGCAATTTCATGGCGCGTGCCAGTGCGGGAAGTAAACGTGCACCACTGTTCTCATCACGTGAGGAAAGCACCACGCCGATATAGCTTGATGACTGACTCGCCAGGTTTTGCGCGGCAAAGCTTGGACGGTAATTCAGCTCTTCTACCGCCCGTAAAACCGCTTCACGGCTTTCTTCGCGTACGCCTCGCGTGCCTGTCAGCACGCGGGAAACCGTTGCTCTGGAAACATTGGCTAATCGTGATACATCATCCATCGTTGGCATAGTGTTTTCTGCGTGGTGAGTTTTCATCATCTTAACATAACCCTCCCGAAGAATCGCCACATCACCTGTCGTCAACGTCATGTTTCCCGCGCATTAAGACCAGGAAGCCAGGCCGCGCCGCGTACGCCACTGGCATCGCCAAATCGGGCCGGAACAACGCGCGTGTGGCAGGAATTGGAAAAGATATACGGTACTATTGCGTCCGGAAGCTCATGATAAATTCTGCTGATGTTTGATAGTCCGCCTCCCAGCACAATTACTTGAGGATCCAGAATATTGATGACTGACGCGAGGCTCCGGGCGAACGCGTCAATGAAATGCTGCCAGTGTGCACGAGCCTGCGGGTTTCCTTGTTCGGCGGCTTCGATAATCTTCTGTGATGTCAATTCAGCCGGGAAACGACGGGCAAACCCAGTGCCGGAAATAAAGGTTTCAATACAGTTAATATTACCGCAATAACAAGGCTGCTCAGGACCGTCATACGCTGGTGTATATCCTGGAAGTGGGTTGTGCCCCCATTCACCGGCAATGGCATTCGGGCCTTGTAATAAGCGCTTGTGTACGGCAACCCCACCGCCGCAGCCGGTTCCTATAATCACACCAAAAACGGTATCCGCTTTTGCACCCGCACCGTCCACTGCTTCTGAGAGGGTGAAACAATCGGCATCATTGGCAATCCACACTGGTTGCTGGATACGAGCAGCTACATCGGTTTTGAGATCGTGGCCGTTGAGCACCAGACAATTACAGTTTTTGATTAGCCCGCTTTGCGGGTCAATGGCACCCGGCAACCCGATCCCTACGCTGAATGGCACTGGGCTGATTGAGCGTGATTCCTCAATCAGGCTAACAAGATGCAGCATAAACGTATCATAGCTCTCCTTCTGTGTAGGGCGCCGTTGACGCCAGAGACATTCCCCTTGCGGCGAGAGCAGCACAGCTTCCATTTTTGTGCCGCCAATATCCAGTCCGAGATGGTGCATACAACCCTCTGTAAAAAAAGAGAGGCCAAAGCCTCTCCTGGTTATCGTTATGCCTGTTGCGGGCGGGTGCGGTAGATGTCGATGAGTTCAGTCACCAACTCTTTGGCCAGAATGGACGTCATCAGGTGATCCTGGGCGTGAACCATTACCAGCGTCATTTTGGTTTTTCCTTCGCCTTCATCGGCTTCAATGAGCTGCGTTTGCACCAGATGCGCCTCGCGAGCATAGTGCGTTGCCTCTTTCATTCGTTCATCTGCGGCTTCAAAGTCACCACGTTTGGCGCAACCTAGCGCCTCATAACACAGGCTGCGCGACTGGCCCGCATTGATGATGATGCCCATAACTTGTTCTTCTAATTCCATGTATTACCTCTGATTACATCTGTCAGGCGGACTGCGCCGCATCTTGCGCGTGTTCAACCGCGTTTTCATTCTCTTGCTCAATAAGCTGTTTTTCGTAGGCTTTCAGGAACGGAAGGTACATCGCAGCGGATGTCACCATGCACATAAGACACAAAATGACCGGACTGAAACTCCAGTTGGCGGCCCATGACGCGCCAATAGGAGCCGGTGTAGTCCACGGTGTCATTGAGACCACGCGGCTGACTAAATCGAGATCCAGCGCAAACCAGGCAAGCGTGGCATTAACCATCGGCACTAATACGAATGGCAGGAAAAACAGCGGGTTCATGATGATCGGTGCGCCGAACAAAATGGGTTCATTTATGTTAAAGAGTCCCGGTACCACGCCCATGCGGCCAATGGTGCGTAAATGGATGGCTTTGCTGCGCAGTAAAAGGAAGGCGAGCGGCAGTGTGGAGCCGACGCCGCCGATCAACAGATAATGGTCCCAGAACCCCTGAACGTAGATGTGAGGGATCGCTGAGCCCGCCGCCATTGCTGCCTGGTTAACTGACAGGTTTGCCATCCAGAAGGGGTTCATGATGCCCGTGACGATTAGTGCACCGTGGATCCCGGCGAACCAGAGAACCTGGCACACCAACACAGAGAGCAGTACTGCAGGCAGAGTATCAGAGGCGGCAACCAGTGGTTTCACCAGCGACATGATCGCTTCCGGGATAATCATACCCAGTTGTGATTCGATAAAAAGATTGAGTGGGTGCAGGGTAACGACGACGGCCAGAACCGGTACCAGAATCTCAAACGAGCGTGCCACGCCTGTTGGTACTTCCGGCGGGAGGCGGATCGTAATATTGTTCCGTTTCAGGAAGGCATACAGTTCAGTGGAGTAGATGGCGACCAGAATGGCGGTGAAGATCCCCTGACCGGAAAAATAGGCTGTGGAGATCTGCCCGTCTTTTAGTGGTGCGGCGACCAGTAAAAAGGCCATCAATGACAGCATTCCGGCGGTCAGCGGATCCAGTTCATGGTGTTTTGCCAGACTTGCGGCGATCCCAACCGAAATAAAGAGCGTCATAATGCCCATACTGAAGTTAAACGGTAGCATCAGCGCATCGCGGTGATCCAGCGAGAATTTCAGCCACGCCTGTGCAAACCCCCAGGTGGTATCAGGCGAAAACGGTGGGAAAATAAACACCAGCATGAACGAGCCCACGATCATAAAGGGCAGAGCAGTAATGAAACCATCACGGATTGAGGTCACATACTTTTGTTGACCGACAGCACCTGCCATCGGTGTGATTTTTTGTTCAATGACGCTGATGAGTTTAGAGTACAGAGAGCTCATGGGATTTCCCTTAATTATTTGTTATCTATCAGGGTGAGTGCGAAATCGAGCACGGCGCCCCCTTTTTGCATGCCGTAGTCCATCATGTTGATCGGCTCGACTCGGATCCCATATTTGTCGGCTTGTTTTTGCAGATCACTCTGCATGTATTTGACCTGTGGGCCCAGTAACACCACCTGGTAGTGGCCAACCTGTTCGGCAAATTCGGCCACGCCAAAGGCCTTGATTTCCGCTTCCATTCCACGCTTTTGGGCTTCCTCAACCATTTTTTTTACCAGCAGACTGGTGGACATCCCGGCAGAGCAACACAACATGATTTTTTTCATAACGACTCCTGTTAACTGATGGCTGGAATATAGCTATCACGGAACAAAACGGAAAGCGCTTTCCATGAATGGATTATCTAATTGTGACCATGATCACCAGAGGGAGGCTTTCACTTTATCGTGATGTGCGCGATCATCGCGGCTATTCAGGAATGACTAAGGTTGAATTATGAACATTCATTTAATGAATGTTGTTGTGGATTTAATAGAGCAACGTTTAACACCTATCGCGAATATAATTACGCGAAATCAGCATATTACGGCGATGCGCGATGGCTTTGCCCTGGCAATGCCTTTTGTGATAGTGGGCAGTCTGATGGTGCCGCTCCTGTTTCCGCCGGTAACCATTTCTAGTTCATCGTTCTTTGGACAACTCTACCAGCAACTGCGTCCAATGTTGTTGCCAACTTTCGAACTGACGCTCGGACTGGTGGCTCTGATTGTGGCCTTTGGTGCCAGCGCCAGTCTCGCCAAACAGTACCAACTCCCGGAAAGGCTCTGCGGATTGACCGGATGCCTCTCGTTTTTGTTGTTTATTGGTTTTCGCGATAATGGGGCTACCAACATTTTTCTGGGAGGAATGGGGCTGTTTACCGCACTGATATCAAGTGTTTATTCCATTGAAATTATTCGTTTTTTCTATAATAGAGGCTGGTGTATCCGCCTGCCGGAAGAAGTGCCTGTGATGACGCGAAACGGCTTCCAGATATTAATTCCGCTACTGGTGATCATGTTATCCATCAGCGTGATGAACGCGCTAATGCTACAGGCTACAGGGCGGATCCTCCCACAGCTGATAAGCGAAGCCCTCCAGCCATTGATTGTTGCCTCGGATACTCTGACCGCGGTACTTATCTCATTGTTTATCTGTAACCTTTTGTGGTTCGTTGGCATCCACGGTGCATTGATTGTCACCGGTATTATGAACCCGTTCTGGTTAACCTATCTGTTTGAAAACCAGCGGGCACTTGCCATGGGCGAAGCTGTACTGCCACATATTTATCTGCAAGGCTTCTGGGATTTTTATCTCCTGATTGGCGGAATTGGTTCCACGCTGCCTCTGGTATTTATGGCGATGCGCAGCCGGTCGCGGCAGCTTAAAAGTGTCGGGAAAATAGGGCTGTTGCCGTCGCTTTTTAATATCAACGAGCCGATATTGTTCGGCTTTCCCATCATTATGAACCCAGTATTTTTGCTGCCATTTATTTTTGTTCCCTTGATAAATGCCTGTATTGCCTGGTATCTCACGCAACTTGGTGTACTTGATCGAGCGGTGGCTATGCTCCCGTGGTCAATGCCTTCTCCACTGGGGGCCGCGTGGTCGGCAAACGGTAGCTGGAAAAATATGTGCATGTGTCTGTTTGCCATTTTCAACGCCTGGATGCTCTACCGCCCCTTCTTTAAAGTTCACGAACGCCAGCTTATGACCCTGGAAAAATAACCCTCCTTCGAGCGGCTTATCTTTGAAATATGGATAAGCCGTTTTTTTGTGATTCATTTCACAAATTTATTCCATCTGAACTCAGAAGTGTGATTTGATCCGGCAAAAGCGGAAAGCGCTTTCCGTTTGTGGATGTACTTTTCCGTCAGGGATCCTTACATTTCCTCTGCGACGTAAAGCAGTGAAAATAAAAAATCTAAGGGAACCTATGAGAAAGTTAATTAAATCAATACCTCTGTCCTTAATCGCCCTTGCGGTACTCAGTGACTATGCCAGCGCAGACGAGAAATATGACTTTGCCCTGCACGGTTATATGCGTTCCGGGATCCTTGCGAACAGTGATGGCAACCGCGTGAACTCCGTAGGCCTGATGCCAGATGGCAAATGGCGACTGGGTAACGAGGAAGATACGAAAATTGAACTGATCCCGACGGTAACGCTGAAGTCGGATTCGGGTGCTGTGGCGCGGATTCAGGCCAACCTGACGCATCAAACTAAGTGTACGGCCGACTGGAACTGTACTGACGATGACGGTAAAGAAACGCAGTTCCGCGAGGGTTTCGCCGAACTAAGCAACCTTGATTTTGCCCCTGGCATGACTTTCTGGGCTGGCAAACGCTACAGCAGTTCTAACACCTCAAGCCACCAGTTTGACTGGGAGTACATTCAGTACAACGGGACTGGCGGTGGTTTCGACAAGATGGATCTTGGCTTTGCACAATTCGATGCCGGGATTTATGCCTTCTCTCCAACTGATGAAACCAAAGCCTATCCGGTTGATCGAGGCGATCAGGGTTATCCAGATGACTATTCTCTTAACCTGTGGTTCAAGAAAATCGGTGGAACCGGGCTGGATCTGGAGTTGATTGGCCATCGCATGAACCGCAATGAAAACCATCCTACAGCGGCGCAGAAAGGTTACGGCGCCACGGCGGTTTATAACTTCGACGGTTTTTACGGCCTGACCGGCGGTTATTCGCGTATTGCCCTGCAATATGGCAAAGGGCTGGCAGCCGCTGATTCACTGGGTAAAAACGGCTGGGGATGGGCGAATCTGGAGGATACGCAGTCCTGGCGTATCGTGCTGGACAACTTAGCCAGCATGGGCGATCTGGAAGTGTCGACTTTCGCGTTCTACCAGAAAGACAAAAACTACCGCTGGTGGACCAGCGATGACGACGGCTGGGGACGCTCAATGTGGGTTGCCGGGATCCGCCCTTACCATCAGATCACCAAAAACTTCGCCATGCAGTATGAGCTGGGTTACGAATATCTCGATGATAAAAACTACATGGGAGCGAACGGTAAAGGAAAAGGCGGTTTGACGAAAATTACCGTAGCGCCAACGCTGACGTTTGATTCGGGTTTCTGGAGCCGCCCTCAACTGCGTTTCTTCGCGACCTATGCGAAATGGGATAAAGGCGTTTCTGATGCACTCGATGGTAGCTACGACTGGGGCACCGGCACAATCAGTGCGGGTGGCTATTCCCGTAGTGGTGAAACCGACACGCTCAATTTTGGTGTACAGGCTGAAGTCTGGTTCTAAGGAGAAGAACAATGCATATCCCGATGAAAAAAATGCTTCTGATTTCTCTGCTGTCGGCGCTGGGCAGCGCTGGAGCAATGGCGGCGGAGCAATCCCATTTTGAACATTTTATTACCCGCGACGGCGCTCAACTAAAAGATGGCGATCAGGTTTTCCGCTTTGCCGGGATCCACGCGCCAGAATTGCACCGAATTGAAGATGACGCGCGCGGAACCTGTAAAGCCGATCCTCGCGGTTGGGGGCAATATTTTAAATGGCCAACCGCTGAAGAGCAGGAGAACTGGATCAAGGCGATGGTGAAAACTGGTGCGAAAGCCCAGCGCGTATATGTACTTTCCGTTCAGCAGGAGAATGATGCTGACTGCGCCCGTGAAACGCATATTCTTGCACCCGCCACGCCAGACGGTATGCCACGGCTGAATGAAACGGCGATGAAAGTCTACGACAACATGATTGCCGAAGCAGACAAGCAGGGACTGCGCTTGATCCTGCCATTTATTGACCACTGGTGGTGGTGGGGGGGCCGTGAACAGCTCGCCGCATTTTATGGTGAAAAGCCGGAAGATTTTTATCGTACCGACAGTAAAACCTACAAAGCTTACCAGGATGTGATTCGTCAGGTTATTACACGCACCAACTCCGTAACCGGGCGTCATTACTATGATGAAAAAGCCATTATGGCTTGGGAAACCGGTAACGAACTGGAAGATACCAACGCGGCATTTCTGACAGAAACGGCGGCATGGATCCGCAAATGGGCACCGCATCAGCTTATTGTTGACGGGACGTACAAGAAGATTAACGACTTCTCGTTGAGCGATCCGAACGTCGATATCATCAGCAACCACTATTACACCAATGCTGACAACAACCATCCCGAACAGGTGCGTAAAGATCTGGAAGCGATTGGCGGTAAAAAAGTGTATCTGGTCGGTGAGTTTGGCCTGCTGGACCATAAAGATCTTAACAGCATTATGCAGTCCATCGTGCATACCGAGGTGAACGGTGCGAAGGCGGCAGGCGGTTTTATCTGGGGCTTCCGCGGCCATCGTCATGACGGCGGATTCTACTGGCACAAAGAGTATACCGGTCATTACAGCTATCACCTGCCGGGCTTCCCTGTCGAAGGGAAAGCAAATCAGGAAATGGAAGTTGTGGGTCTGGTACGTAATGCGTCTGCGCAAATGGCGGGCCTTGAAAAAGCGCCTGCACTGCCTGTGCCGGAAGCCCCGAAGCTGCGGGCATCTGATTCTCCGTTTGCCATCAACTGGATGGGGGCGCCGGTAGGCCGTACTTACGATATTGAGCGGGCATCCAGTGCGAAAGGACCGTGGGCCGTTGTCGGCCACGACATTTCTGACGGGGTGAATGAATGGGATCCGGCCAAAATGGATCTCTTCCGCGACGACTACCGCAGTCTGCAACTCGGCAAAACCTATTACTACCGCGTGATCGCGAAGAACGAAAGTGGAGACTCTTCTCCGTCAAACGTCATTAGCATTAAGCATTCGCAGAAAAATCTCGCACCGCAAATCACACTGAGTGAGGCGCTGACCACCACAGTGGATAAAGGTGTACAGCTTCACGGAGCCTGGACGGATGACAATCTGCCGGACCGGCAGGTGAAAACTGGCTGGAGTAACGGGGGAAACAAGAACGTTCATTTCTGCGACGCGGGCAAAGACGATACTCGTGCCTGGTTCTCGGCACCTGGAGATTATGTACTGACCTTTACCGCCGATGATGGATTGCTGGAAAGCAGTAAAAAGCTGAACGTTTCTGTTAAAGAAGCGGCGGGCAAAATCCCTGCGGATTACTGCAACTTTGGCGGCGGGGCGATGGATGTAAAACAGGGAAAACTGAACATCGTGAAAAGCAATGAAAATCAGCTTGCTATCGGTGATGACGGTTTCCTTGGCCCATTCGCGAATGAAGGCGACAGTGTGAGCTGGCAAGTGAATGCACCGTGGGCCGGGAAATTTGCCCTGCATGTGAAGTTCAACGCCAAATGGGGCGGTAAGAAAAACTCATTCATGGTGAACAAAGGCACGCCGATTGGCATTGAATTCCCGCAAACCGATGAGAAAGGACAAGACATGATTGTGCCGGTCGTTCTCAACGCTGGGGAGAACACCATCACGTTCGGGAAGTTGTCCGGTGACTGGGGCTATATGTTTATTAAATCCATTGAAGTGACTGCAGAGTAGTTGTTTTGGCTGCGCCCTTTGGGTGCAGCCCTTTTTTTCTCAAAGGAGGCGTTATGACCCGGTATCAATTTCCCGAAGGGTTTTTCTGGGGGGCTGCGGCATCTGGACCGCAAACGGAAGGAGCAGCATGTAAGGCACACCGTTCCATCTGGGACAGCTGGTTTGCTGAGCAGCCGGAGCGGTTCTATCAGCAAATTGGTCCGCAGAGCGTTTGCGAGACCTACAGTAAATTCAAAGATGACGTGAAACGGATGAAGCAAACAGGGTTCAACTCGTTTCGTACCTCCATTCAGTGGTCGCGGTTGATTGATGATTTTGAAACGGGTGCACCGAACGCAGAGGCAGTCCAGTTTTATCATAGCTACTTCGATGAGATGATCGCCAACGGTATCGAGCCGATGATTAATCTTTATCATTTCGATATGCCGGAGGCGTTACAAAAACAGTACGGGGGTTTTGAGTCGTCATACGTAACAGAACTCTTCTCCCGCTTTGCTCGAACAGCGTTTGAACTGTTTGGCCATAAAGTGAAATACTGGATAACCTTTAATGAGCCGATTGTGCCGGTTGAAGGCGGTTATCTCTATGACTTCCATTACCCGTGCAAAAAAGACGGTAAGCTTGCGGCACAGGTTGCGTTCAATATTATGCTGGCCCACGCGAAAGCGGTGCAGGTGTATCGTGAACTGGAACTGCCGGGGGAAATTGGCGTCGTCCTGAACCTGACACCCTCGTATACCCGAAATGACAGCGAGGAGGATAAAAAAGCTGCGTGGTACGCTGATCTGCTTTTTAATCGCAGTTTCCTTGATCCGCTGGTTAAGCATGAGTTCCCAAAGGAGTTGTGTGAAATTCTGGCTATGCACGATTGTCTGCCTGAAATAAAAAAAGCAGATGTAGACTTGATTACCGATTCGCAGGTTGATTTCCTCGGCGTTAATTATTACGTTCCGCGACGGGTTAAAGCACGGGAATGTCCGTATGAGCTCGATTACTTTACGCCAGAATATTATTTCGAGAACTATATTGACCCTGAGGGTCGCTTCAATCCTTATCGCGATAATAACGAAATCTATCCACAGGCGATTTATGATATTGCCAGCAACATTCGCGATAATTACGGCAATATTAAGTGGTATCTGGCTGAAATAGGCATCGCCATGGATGTGCAGTCGGAAGGCCCGGTTCAGGCCGATGGCGTTATTGATGATATGTTCCGCATCGAGTTGATGGAAGAACACCTTGAACAACTCCATCACGCCATTAGCGACGGTGCAAATTGTTTTGGTGTACATCAGTGGACGTTTATCGATAACTGGTCATGGATAAATAGCTTTAAACGTCGATACGGGTTCTGGCGCCTGGATTTGGAAACCGGAGAACGGCAAATAAAACGCAATGCCATCTGGTTTGCTGAACTGGCTGCAAGCAACGGATTTACCCCCGGTACATTTGGAAGGGGCGTTAAATGAAACCTTCTTTTTATCGTCTGAGAAACGGCATTAAAAATTATGCCTGGGGTAGTCGGACGGCTCTAAACACGTTGTTTGGGGTACCTAATCCTGATGAACAACCGCAGGCTGAGATGTGGATGGGCGCGCATCCGGCAGGGTGTTCAGAAATAGAAACCGGGTCAGATTCTGTTTCGCTGCTTGAAGCGATTGCACAATCTCCTGGGACTGTTTTGGGTGCCCGAACGGTGGAGAAATTTGGCCAGCTACCGTTTTTACTGAAAATACTTTCAGCAGAAACAGCGCTTTCCATTCAGGTTCATCCTGATAAACGTCTGGCGGAAGAAGGATATGCACAGCAAGGGAATCGGACCGGAGAAGATTATAACGATGCGAATCACAAACCTGAGCTGGTTTATGCCATCACGCCTTTTATGGCAATGAATGGTTTTCGCCCTTTTCAGGAAACCGTGAATCATTTTCTTCGTCTTAATGCGCCTGAACTGATGCCTGCACTGGCTGAATTCCGTGGAAACCTGACAGGCGAAGGATTTAAACACTTCTTTGTAAGCCTGATGCAGCTTGCTCAGCTTGAAAAAGATAGCGTCCTGAAACAGTTACAGGTGAGCCTCAACAGCGGCGGTTTTACGCATTTGCAGAGTTTTATCACTCGTCTGATGCGTGACTACCCTGGTGATATCGGCATTCTCGCTCCCCTGTTCCTACACTGCATTACGCTTGAGCCAGGCGAAGCCATGTTTTTACGTGCCGGAACGTTACATGCATACGTACATGGAACTGCTGTCGAAGTGATGGCCTGCTCCGATAATGTACTACGTGCGGGGTTAACACCTAAGAAAATTAATCTTCCTGAACTGGTGAAATGTACAGTCTTTAGGGAAACACAGGAACAGGAACTGAGACTGTCGTCAAATGATACCGGAATTGAACAGCATTATTCTGTACCGGTAGATGATTTTTGTTTTTCAGTTATTGGAAATTGCCAGCAAAAACATGTTGAAGTCGACAGCGCACAAATTCTGCTTGTACTCAGCGGCATCACAACGTTACGTGATACGAGCGGTGATGAAATGACGTTGTTCGCAGGTCAGTCGGTATTTATACCGGCATTTACTGCTTCCTATTCTATTACAAAAAACGAACTATCTTGCTTAGTACGATGCTGAATATCTGCAACTTCATTGGCACACGTTAATCTGAGGTAATATATATAAATCCCGCATGGTGTATGTACGCCAGGCGGGCTTGCCTGGTTACCCGATAACCAAAGATGACCAGGAAGATGAGTTCAACCAGTTTTCTATTTCAACAGAGAAATTGGGCCTTCCACCTCATTAGATGTTCATCCTCGTGCTTCAGTTGAAGCACTTGGCGAGCAGTGACATGCTCCTCATGACTCAAGTGGCTTGTTAAATCATAACTAAAGTTCATTTAGTCCGAGCGGACGTTTGTCTTTAACCCAATCAACTACAGTATTGCTTATTTCTGTCAGCGCTCAAGGCTTGTCATTCACACAACCTTTATTATGAGGTAGTGGTGTAGTGGGACGCTGACAACTTTATCACGCTGTACAGCGCTCCTACTGATTGCCGGACAGATAATATCGTTGTGTAAGTAGCGCGAGTGGATCAAACCTGTTTATGAGAAAGTAATTATCACAGTCTTTTTTTACTGGCAGCATGTTTTATATTCGGATTAATAACGGTTTTGAGTTCTTTATTTTCCCTCTGTGCAAGGTAGGCAAGGATTTCAGTACGTATGTCCTGTTCTTCAATATCATTAATGTTTACCTTAACATTGTTTCTTATAAACCATTTAATAATTTCCTTGTTTTTTAAACTGACAAGCGGGGTGTCATACCATGAACATAGATTGACATGGCGGAAATCAATGACTTTCTGTGCTTCAGTAATGAATTTTTTAATGTCTTTGTTGGGGTATTTTACTACGCACCGCTCATTAATTTTGTAATCAATATTCTGACTTTGCAATATTTTAATAAGCTCAAGGCAGCCAAAAGTAAGGCGATTAAAAGTTAATGGTCTGGATTTAATAAGGTTAATGAAAGGCGTAAGCACGCTGAGACACTGATCAAGTTGAGAGTTGCTGAATATCATGGTCTGTATGTATTCAAAGACGGTTTCCCCATTGTTATTAACTTGATTTATATCACAGCCATTTTTGATTAAAATGTCTGTAATTGGTTTTTTATAAGGGTGAAAAATTAAGCTGTTCCCATTTCGATCCTGTATGTCAGGATCAAGGCCCGCAGCGAAATAAACATCCAGTAAGTCAGCATCTATGCCGATAATGTTAATGGAATTATGACCATATATATCCCTTTGGTTAACATTGATACCTTTCTTAATCAGCAGACGCTTAACGTCAGCCTCACAGACGTAGAAAAGGGCATTTCTTCCATAGCTGTCAGTGTGGTTAATATCAATACCACTGTCGATGAGTTCTCTGGCTGAGCTTTCGTTGGTTGCAAAGAAAAGCGCATTTTTATCTTCAAGTTCAGTATGGTTTATGTTGATTCCATGTTTTACCAGTAACCGGGCAGATTCAGCGTCATTGGTGTAAAAGAGCGCATTTCTGCCCAGCGTGTCTGTATGGCTGATATCAATCCCGTTCTCAGTCAGTACCTTCATAGTTTCTGGGCAGGGTGCATAAAAAAGTGCATTCCTGTTGAACGTGTCAGTATGGTTAATGTTTATTCCGGCACTAATCATTGCTTTCATAAGCTCAGGGTATTTGCAATGAAACAATGCATTCTGGTTCGATGAACTGAGCATATTTATATCCACCCCTACCTTTAATAGTTTTTTGAGTTCTGCGGGCGATTTTATTTTGAAGAGGTTCAGCGTGTTTTTATTTTGTGATTTCTGGTTCATGTTTTATCTCCTTTGTTATAATGTCAAATAACAATAATCAATGAATTTTTGTTTTTCAAATTTATTTTTAATTATTTTAAATGCGAATGATGAAATTCTATTGCATATTAATATGAGAGATAACTTTCTGACATAAAGATAAGAGAGTGATAATTGAAAAATAACGTCTGAATCGATAGCTGTTTGGTATTCGAATCGATTATGATTTGGCATGCGTCTCAGACGGTGGTTTGAAATATGTAATAATGTGGGATCAGCTTAGATGCTGATCCCATATAGTCTGCAGAGGAACGTGCACAGTATTAACGTATCAGCAGAATGAACAGCATTACAGGCATGAGGCACCGGGGCCTGCTTTTCTTTTCTGACCGAAGGGAAGAAAAGCAAGGGCAATCCGGAGAAGCAAGCGCAGCGGCTTCGCAGGGTTAGCCCTTGCTTCTTTTATAATTGGCATTATTCATTCAAGAACAATAGGATCTTCGCTTGTACAAGCGAAGCTATAATAAAAAATCAATTAATTATTTTAAAAGTATTAAGCAAGAACCTATTGACATTCGTAAAATAAAAGTTATTTTTAATGTATGCCATAAATAAAAAGTTTTATGTCATAGGTATCCTGCACTATGTGCAGTTAATGTGCCACTTGTCCCATATATGGGAATATTGGAAAGGTTACTTTGTTTTGAAGTAGCCTTTCGTCCTTCAATATTCACGATTACTTATTGCTATTACCAAGTCCAGTCGAATCGAAGAACATCTTTTATCTGAAACGACTCCTAATACCAGGTTAAAGCCACAATATCTCTCGCATAAGTAGACCAAAGAAAAATTATGATATTAACTATGTGATTTTTTTTAGTGTTAAGTTGAATAATTAAATACTGGAGAGTTTTCTGTACACTACTAATTGCTGGTTCATCTGTTCTGCCGCTGATGTTTCTGACTAATCTCCCGGTGACACAGAACTGTCCCTCTCTACCAGCCTTTATTCGACTCAATATCCGGCTGCTGATACGCAGTTATCCCTTCGCATCAATGACTGACTCTTAAACGTAATGCTTTGGTTGCTGGCGTATCTGACAGCTTCTTCGGCGTGAAGGTCGTTGTGTAAGTATACTTCTTGGTTTATTTAGGCTATATAAAACCATGACTATGACTGGCTGTTTTCAGTAAGAGTCTTATCATCCAAAGAATTTATTCTAGAAATTCTTTTTAACTCATTAAGATAATCAACCTCGTTTTCTAAGAACCAATGAAGAACTTTAGAGTTGCCAAGTAATTTATTAATATATGACTGGATTATAACGAATTTCAACATATCTGAACCATACTCGGTTTGAAGTTTTTTTGTTTCTTCCGAAGTTGTTGCCATTTCTTGTTCCAGACGAAGTATGGTTTTTTTTATGTCCTTTTTATAGGGAGTGTTTTTCCCTTTATTTACTATCATCGATGACGGTGTTGCATCCAAGATGCTCATTGCAAATTTTTTACTATAATTATCAAAATTAATCATTGTACCGACTGCTTCAATTTGACGAATTGGCTTCATTTTCCTCAAAACGTCAAATGTAGCCTTAGGTATAGGTTTATCAGAAAGTTTCGCAATTACACTTGGATCTATGCCGTTCATCACATTAGCTTTATCTTTTATGGCATCAACAGATATGCCCAAAGCAGCACTAAGTTTTTCAATTGATACTTTTGCCAGAGACTTAATTATCATTCTATGTTCTTCAACTACATTTATATGATTCACTTGTTTGTTAGGAGTGAAAGCATCATCTATGCTCGAAAGTATACATGGAGCTTTTTCTATACCTAAGTCTTTTAAAGCCTCAACCCTTAAATGGCCATCAAGTATCTTAGTGACATCTTTATCTTTGTCATAGAATACTATTATTGGTTCAATAATACCCAAGCTTTCGATAGAGGTAACTATTTGATGATATTTATGGCTTCGCTTTACGTTTTCTAATAATTCCTTAGATGGAATTAACTTATTAGTTTCCAGGTAAATAAAATTTTCGCCAAAACGTATCTGAATCATTTTGATACCTCTTTGTTTACTGGGTTTAATATCTGAGATGGTAGTTCTGAAAGATTCTCTTGTTCAAGTATATTTTGAAAGCTTTTATTCATCATTATGATGTTAAAAATCTCATTTACTATTAGTAGATTGGTTTTTATAAATTTCGAGTTGTTATAAACAGATTTATGTTCAGCGATACTATTTTCATAAAGCTCAATCAACTCCTCTGCAGTCATCCTTTTTGATGGTTTGTGATAATAAAATCCGGCTGCTTTTGCACCTTTATTCCCAACTGTTCTTTGATTTAGAATGTATTTTATCTTTATAATGTCCCGACTTTTTATTAATTTTTTATCATATGCTTCGGTAAGAATATCTTGTGCTTCCTCAGTTTCACATCTTGCAAATTGCACTGCGAGATACAGAGGCAAATTACCCCGTTCGACTGCTGAGAGAAGTTTATGCTCTCCCTTATCAAGAAGCATATTAATACTGCTCACCCAGTTCGATGAATATCCAGTAATCTCACTTATTTCGGAGTCGGAAAGTCCTCTGATTTTCATGTCTTTAATCACCTGTAATAACTCATTAGAACGTGGTCTTCTCCTTGCAATGTTTTCAACTAAACTCATAACGTAAGCATCTTCTTCTGATACATCTCTTATAATTGCTGGAATAATAGTTTCACCTAATGCAACAAGAGCCTCTATTCTCCCTTGACCACAAATTAAAGCATATTTGAAATCGTCTTCATCAATAGCTCTTACGCTTATAGGCTTGCTTAATCCTCTTTTTTTTATGCTTTCCTTTATTTCTTCATGCACTACCTTATTTCTTGTTCGTGGGTTAAGAAATTTTATTTTTGCAATCTCAATTTGAATTATTGGGAATTCATTTTTTTCAGGCAGCATATAGTTCCCTCACTTTCATGCGAGTAATAATTTGTAGAAATTTATCAAGATTATCAAATCTATAGAGATCTAACCGAATGTTGTTTGTTTCCATCATACACATTTTACTATATTCGTTTTCAAACTTTGGTATGATATAAAAATCAAGAGGTGAAATGTTTTGTGAATTCATTCGTATAACAATTGTTATGTCTGCTTTCTGTGAGTTATCAAACCGGACTTTCCATCTAAGTTTACCTGATTTCATATGTATGCATTTAGTAACAAGGACGGAAATTAAAAACTCATCATTGATGTAAAGCATTGGGGAATATTTATACTCGTTTATATGACAGTTACTTTTTAATATTTCGCCCTTAAAATCCTCAATTATTTCTGAGTAAAATGATCTTAGTGCTTCATTTATTTGTAGATAGCTGTAATCATGTTCTGGCTTATAACCAATCAAAGTATATGCTCTTAAAAGACCACCAAATCGGGTTCTATAAACAGAAGATGAAGGGCCTGTATCATCTTCATCAATGATAAAGCCTGATAGTTTTCCATTAGATTCTAATTTTTCTTTTAGCTTTTCTAATAGATCTTCATTAGTCAAATGAATGGATCGGAGCTGAATTATTTCTTGAGCTTTATTATATTTTTTCTTTGAAATAATAGGTTTATATGCCTTGTCACATCTAATCCATTCATGTTTGGGGTTTTTTACAAGCCTACTTTTTAGTTTAGATGAGGTTTTGTTATATATGTTGTTTCCAATATATTTTTCATTTGTCAAAATTTGATGTATTTTTGCACGAGTCCATGATGTTCCATTTTCTGCAGGTATGCTCTGTTCATTTAATCTCTCAGCAATAATGAATTCTGGGACGTTACTATCTATAAAGAGATCATAGATTCTATTTACAATTTTTATTTCATTTTTTGGTCCCGGAATTAATATTACCCTATCTGTTTGAATACTCTTTCTTTTGCGGAAATTCAATATTTCTTTAGCTATGCCATTTTCGTCTACTAAAAGACGTCTCAGCCCATAACCAGCCATACCGCCTTGATGATAACCAAGCTTTATTAAATTTACTTGCCCTATAAATACCTTTTCAGATAAATTCCTGCTGTGATATGCAGCACTTGATCTTTTTATATTCAGTATAACAGAGGACTCTAAAGGGAAATCTTTAGTGGGTATAGGTTCGGAACAATATATAAGATTTACACCATTTCTTTCAAATAGAAAGGAATAATATGCAGCTTCATCACTATTTTGAAAACGACCAAAACGGCTCACATCATAAAATAATACAGCCTGTATATCTATTTTCTTTTGTTCTACATCGCTAAGTAACTGCTGCAATGAATGCCTGCCTACGATACTGACTCCGCTCTTACCTGCATCATCGTAGGTATAAGCGATTTCCATATTGTTCTTTTCAGCATAATCTTTTATATATTCGGACTGATTATGTAAAGAATATTGCTGATGGTCGGTAGACATTCTCAAGTACTGTGCGACCCTAACTCTATGATTTTTTTCATTTCCGCTAGCCATGCACAAAACCTCATGGATGATTCAATACAATGTAGAGGATAAAATTGATCAAATTTTAACCAAATTCAACTGTTTTATCATTGATTAGAGCGAATTTGGTAGATCTTCGAGGTGTATGATAATCGAGAAGAGATGTGAATTATTTAGCTGATATGACCGACAGCTTTCGTTATGTGGCCTCAAGGTACCCATTTGTAAATGGCTATGCTTAGTCCACATAGGTTAATGGTGTGATCCTTAATTCTTCAAATAAATCAAGATAGTTAACCCATCATGGAAGAGTTATGCGGCAATAACTTTGTATTTTTGAGACGAAACATAGTCACTCCACCATTGCATGAGAACCACACGTTCTGTGAGATACTCTGCACGATTGTAGGCTGCAATTATTTCATCTTTTTTCGAATGGGCAAGGGCGGCTTCTAAGACATCAGTTCTAAACTTGCCACACTCCTCAGCAGCCGTTCTAGCGATTGATCGCATACCATGAGCTACAAGCTCACCTCCGAAGCCCATACGGATTATAGCCGCATTAGCTGTTTGTTCATGCATGTGATTGAGTGGAGCTTTGATACTGGGAAAAACCCACTCTCTATGCCCGCTGATGGCTTTCATTGAATCCAAGACTCGCAAAGCTTCTTTGCTCAGTGGGACTTTGTGAGGCTTCTTCATTTTCATAAACTCCGCCGGGATGTTCCACATGCCGGTTTCTATATCAATATCTGACCATCTTGTGCGAACAGCTTCACCAGGGCGAACCCATGTGAGAAGTTGCCACTCAATCAGTAGCCTTGTTTCTAAACGGATAGAAGCATTGTTTAGAGCAACCAGGAAGCGGGGGAGTTCGGAAGGGGGTAATGCTGGCATATTCTGTTTTTTTGGCTTGCTGAACCGTTGCCCCAGGTTGTCAGCCGGATTGAATTCTATGAGTTCTTCTGTTGCTGCATAGCGGAAAATTTCATTCAGGCGGGATATGATGCGGCGAAGTGTTTCAAGGACACCTCGTTTTTCTATGGGGTCTAAATGCTGTTTAAGCATTTTAGGGCGAATCTCCTTAATGGGGGTATCACCCAACGTTGGAAAGATATTTCTCTCTAGGCTTCGCCAGATGTCGTTAGCATGATCCTGGGAGATGCCTGACGTTTTGACTTTCTCATCAAGCCACTTCTTGGCTACTGCTTGAAATGTATGTTCCGTTGCATCCTTAAGGGCATTGGCTTTGTGGGTGTTATGAACTTGTGGGTCTATACCATTTGAAAGCAACGACAAGTACTCATCACGTAAAGCTCGTGCCTTCGCAAGTGTAAGGTGAGGATAGGTTCCTAAGCTCACCTTAGTTCGCTTTTTGGTCACAGGCACTGCATATCTGAAATACCAATTTTTCTTTCCTCCCTTCGCTAAGGGGGCGATTCGCAGGAGCAAACCATCGCCGTCAAAAAGGTTAACCTCTTTCTCGGCAGGTTTGGTGCTTTTGATTTCAGTGTCAGTGAGCTTCTTAGCGATTTTTGCCATGTTTGGGACCCTCATGTTTTGGACCCTTTGTGTTGGGTCCCAAAAAGGGTGCCATAACGAGTAGATTCTAGCAATTCTCGGTAGACTACTATAGACGTAAAAAAGCCCGCAAGGCTGGTTCCATGCGGGCTTGATAGACTTCACTGAACTTCAATATATCAAAAATTGGTGGAGCTGGCGGGAGTTGAACCCGCGTCCGAAATTCCTACATCCTCGGTACTACATGCTTAGTCAGTCTTTACATTCGCTTGCCAGCTGCGGACGGACACGCCACTAACAAACTAGCCTGATTAAGTTTTAACGCTTCAACCCCAGGCAGGGCTTCCACGCGATCTCTTTTGGGTTTGACCTCTCTTGATCCCCGTCCTAAGAGCGGAGGCTAGGGAGAGAGGGCTCTAAGCAGGTTATTAAGCTGCTAAAGCGTAGTTTTCGTCGTTTGCGACTATTTTTTGCGGCTTTTTACGAGGCCAACCGCCCCTCGGCATGCACCTTGGGTTTCGCAAATCCCGTCGAATCCAGAATCAGCCCCAATGTGTTAAGACAAGTATAACAGACTTGTGACAGCCCTTTCCACCCCAAATCATCAGGCATTTACCGCTCGCGCAGCGCTTCTTTGGCTCGGTTGAACGGTTTGATTAAATAGTCGACGATGCTTTTTTCACCTGTTTTTATATCCACTGTCGCGATCATGCCCGGTACGATGGAAAAACGGCGTCCCAGCTTGTTTTGCAGATAGTCCTGATGGGTACGAATGAAAACGCGGTAGTAGAAGATTTCCGGCTTCACTTTGTCCTGAATGGTATCCGGCGAAATGGTTTCGACAACGCCTTCCAGTCCGCCGTAAATGGCGTAATCGTAGGCGGTGATTTTCACCAGCGCGCGCTGGCCGGGGTGGATAAAAGCGATGTCGCGCGGCGACAGACGCGTTTCAATCAGCAGATGATCGTCAACCGGTACGATCTCCATCATCTCGCCGTTTGGCGGGATCACGCCGCCGATGGTCGTGACCTGAATGTTCTTAACAATACCGCGAACCGGTGAGCGAACGGTCAGGCGGGTCACCGAATCTTCGCGTCCCTTAATGATGGCGGAGAGCATTGCCACTTCGGCGTTGGCTTTAGACAGCGCCTCGCGCGCCTGGACGTAATATTGCGAGCGCAAATCCGTGAGCTTCAGACCAATATCGCTTTTTTGCCGTTGCAAACGTAGCACCTCGACGTGGCTGGCGGCGCCGCTTTTTGCCAGCCGCTCGGTGATCGCCAGCTCTTTATTCACCAGCGTCAGCGCCTCTTTGAGCTCAGACTGCGCGTCGGCGAGTTGTGCGCGGCGACTGGTGTAAAGTCGCGTTTCCGAGGCGACCAGATCCGGCCAGGCGTTCAGTTCGTCAGAGAAAACCAGCGGCTTGTCGCTAACCTCAGCCGTCAGGCGCTGACTGGATGCCAGCGAGGCACGATAGCGGGCGGCGCTTTCGCCGACGTTAGACTCCGAGCGCGTCGGGTCCATTCGCGCCAGTACCTGTCCCGCCTGGACCTGATCGCCTTCATGCACCATCAGTTCTGCGAGGATCCCCCCGTCGAGCGACTGCAATACCTGCTCGCGCGAACTGGGGATCACCTTGCCGGTGCCCGTCGAGACCTCATCAAGAATGCCGAACCACGCCCACACCGAGAGAAGCAGACACAAGATCGCGGTGAGCCAGATGATGCGGCTGGCACCTGAGAATTCTCGCTCGCGGCTGTCGTCGAGCGCGTCGTGGGTCGCGTCAGGCTGACTGGTTTTCATTTTTCCACTCCCGCGTGTTGACCTGCGCGGCCATTCGACTTTGCCCCAGCGCCTGCGCTTTCGGCGCGTCCATCACCAGTTGCCCCTCTTTAAGCACCACCACCCGTTCGACCAGCTCCAGTACCGGTACGCGATGGGTGGCGACGATCAGAGTGCGGTTGCCGAGCCACTGTCCCAGTCGTTGAATAAACTCGCGTTCGGAATGCTCATCCAGCGAGGCGGTGGGCTCATCGAGCAGGACGATATTGGGGGCGCGCAGCAGCATGCGGGCGAGCATGATGGACTGTCGCTGACCGCCGGATAACCCGCTGCCGCCTTCCATAATCGGATGATCGAGCCCTTTCGGCAGCCGTTTCACGAAGTTGGCTGCACCGCAAATCTCCAGCACGGTAAATATCTCGTCGTCGCTGGCGTGCGGGGCGCCGAGCGTCAGGTTCTCGCGCAGGGTGCCAAAAAACAGGCGCGCGTTCTGGCTCAGTAGTCCGACGTTGCGGCGCAAATCGGCCATATCGATGTGCGGCAGGCTGAGGTTATCGAGACGGGCGTCGCCCTCGACCAGATCCACGCCGCCTGCCAGCGCCTGCAACAGCGTGGATTTGCCCGCGCCGTTGCGCCCGAGCACCGCGATGCGCTCGCCGGCGGCGATCTCCAGTCGGTTAATGCGCAGTGGCACTCGCTGATCTTCACTGTGATAGCGAAACTGTGCGTTCTCGAACAGATAATGACCGTGAAAGATCTCCTGATGCACCCGCGTTTCGTCACGCTGGGTCTCGGTGGGAAGTTCCATAATGCTGTCCAGCCCCTTTTTAGCGGCTTTCACCTGCTGCCAGCGTGCCAGCACGCCGCACAGATTACCCATCGGGGCGATCATTCTTGAGCCAAGCATGGAGGCAGCAACCACCGAGCCGGTCGTCAGCGTTCCTTCAATCACCAGCGGAGCGCCAAACATCACCATTGCCGCATAAACCAGCCCCTGGACAGTCACTCCCCAGTTGATTAGCCCTTGCGACAGTTCACGGGTGCGCAGTCCGGACTCGGCGGTGATGCGGATATAGCTGTTCCACTGTTGCAGAAACCGGTTCTCCGCCTGCATCAGCTTGATGTCCTCCAGCCCCTGAACGCTTTCGACCAGCACGGCGTTACGCAGCGTGGCCTCGTGCGCTGACTGATTCGCCAGCTCCGCGAGCTTTTTTTGCAACAGTAGACCGGGAAGGATCATCAGCAGCGCGGCGACCGGGGCGATCCAGGCGAGCGGCGGGGCGATGATCGCCAGCACCACGATGAACAGGAAAAAGAAGGGCAGATCCACAATGGTGGAGATCGTGGAAGAGGTCACCATCTCGCGGATCTGTTCCAGCTCGCGTAGCTGCGAAATAAAGCTGCCGGTGGAGCGCGGGATCGCGCTATTACGCAGGCGTAGAGCGTGGCTGAACACGCGATCCGACACCCGCATATCGGCGCGCTTACCCAACAGATCCATCACATGACCACGGGCGAGTCGCAGCAGAAAACCAAACAACATGGCGATCAAAACGCCGACGGCAAGGACATACAGCGACGACCACGATTGCGCGGGGATCACCCGGTCATACACCTGCATCGAGAAGACGATCCCGGAAAGCGACAGGATGTTGATCAGCAATGCTGCCAGCATCACCGGGCCGTAAGGACGTAGATCTTTCAGCACCAGGCTTTTCAGCCAGTCGGGTTTGAAACGCGAGATATAGGTATCCACCCGGCGGTCTTTCACGGCGGAAAGCGGACGTAACGCGATAATGAAACGGACCGTCGGCAGCAGGTCGCGCAGGGCGATCCGGTTGCGCTGGAGTTCGCCGTTGATAAAACAGACGTCAAGCTGGTCTTCGCCGTCGAACTGTTCAACCAGTACCAGTTCACCCTCCTGGAGCTGGATCACCACCGGCAGACGCCAGCGGGTGAGCGACTGTTCGCTGGGAGCCAGCGGCTGAAAAGAGAGTCCGGCCTGGCGGGCCAGTTGGCTGAGCGCCTGCGGCATCGGTTTATCCTGGAACCACGGGGCGCTGGCCTGCAACGCGCCGGGAGAACAGGCAATACGATAATGGGTGGCGATATGGCTCATTGCCCGCGCCCAGTTGGCCAGCGCCGGTGCGGTGATGCGCTCGTCGCCAGGAATGTCGGCGTGAGTCATGGCTGAATCTCCACTGACTGAATGGTGCGGTTTTCCAGACCAAAGGCCTGGCGCATCTGACCGGTGTTGTACAGGCAGTTAAGCTGCAGTTGATGCAACTGACTCTCTGTCTGTAACTGTGCGAAGCGCGCCTGATAGACCTCCTGTTCAGCGTTAAGCACATCGAGAAGCGGTCGGGAACCAAGGTCGAGATACTGTTGCTGGTACAGCTCGCGCGTCCGTTCACTCAACGTCTCCTGACGCTTCTGGATCTGCAAGGAGGTCACCAGGTTCATCGCTTCACTGCGATCCGCAAGCAGCTTCTTGCGAACGTCCAGCCGGGTGCGCTGGATGGCTGACTGGGCGGAATCCACCGCGTGGCTGGCGGCGTTGCGCCGGGCGGTTAAGCCGCCGCCCTGATAAATGGGCATCTCCACTTTGACCCACGCCGAATACTGAGTGCGGTCAACGGACTCATGCCCGGCATAATTATCATTGAGATAGTGGCGAACCTCCGGCTCCAGCGAAACCGTCGGCGTCATCTGCGCGTTGGCGTAGTCGAGATTAGCCTGGGCGACGTTGGCCTGCGCCCAGGCGGCAAGAACGGCGGGTACCAGCTTGTCATCCGGTTTTGCCCGTTCGCAACTGCGGCCCAGCTTTTGCGGGAAGTCGTTGCTGATGGTGTTAAGGTTTTTCCAGCCCAGCCAGGTCATGAGCGTCGCCTGAGAGCTCTCAAGATTGGCCTGATACTGTACGAGTTGGGAGCGGGCGCCCTCAATGCGCGCATCGGTCTGCACCACGTCCGACAGCGAGCTGGCGCCTTCATCGTTGCGCTGATTCGCCAGCCTGCCAATGGCGCTCAGGGCATCCAGTTGCTCCTTTGCCACCGCCACCATCTGCTGCCAGGTCTGCACCTGTACAATAGCGGTCGCCGTTTCATGGCAGACGGTATCAATGCTGAGCAGCACGTTGGCCTGCTCCTGCGCCACGCCGGCGTTTTCTGCCCGCACCTGGCTTGCGACTTTTCCAAAGTCATAGAGCATTTGCGACAGTGACAGTACCAGCGACGGGCTGAATCCGCTGTCGGAATAGCTGTTGGTATAGCCGTTATTCATCCCGGCGTTAACCTGCGGATAGTATTTGGCTTTTGCAACATCGACCTGCTGAATTTGGGCATATAGTTTACCGACCACTTCCGCGATCGATGGATGCCAGGTGACAGCGCGATTGACCGCCTGAGAGAGGGTCAGTTCACCGGGCGCGGCGCTGTCGCCGCTTTGCGGCATCGGGCCATCAAGCGCGGGCAGTTCCTGCTGTTCAACCCACTGCTGCGGGGCGATGCGGGGCATTTCCACGGCAGCGATAGCGGGCGCAGCGCACAGATTGCCCGCCAGCCACCAGAAAGTAAGCTGTCGTTTTCCCATTTTCTTCCCTAATTGAGCGTTGTTTTTTGCCCCGGGCGAGCGTGCGCCCGGGGTCGTTGTGTTGTCGTGCTACTGGCCTTTATCAGGTCACAATATGGTTTTGTTCGATAAGCTCCGTCAGCGTGGTTTGTACATTCTCCAGGGTTACCAGTTGCGTGGAGTGGTAAGTGCTGCCCGCCCCGTCACGGTCAATAGAGAGAGTGGTATTGCCGCCGCTGGTGCTGACGCTGAGATAGTTGCCCAGCGAGGCGGTTTGCCCGTTCCAGCCCACCAGCAAATCGCCGATGTCAATTTTGTCGCCCTGCGCCAGCGAGAAGTTTCTCCATGTGTCAGTCCCGTTGCCGCCCGTGGCATCGCTGGCGTTGAGCAGGTTGTAGATCAGCGTGTCGCCATATACCGATCCCACCAGCACGTCGCTTTGCACGGTACTGCTTACCTGCGGGGCGATATCCACCGTCAGCGTGGCGGTATCGGTATGACCGTGGGTGTCATTGAGCGTGTAAGTGAATGTCTCCTTCGTGGTGATGGACGAGAGCGCCACACCGTTGTTGAGCGTGTAGGTGTACGAACCGTCGGTGCGAATTTGCAGAGAACCGTAGTGGCCCTGAATGGTTGTAGTGGCGCTGGAGTAAGGATCCAGCGTGGCGGTACTGCCGTTGTAACCGGTAATGGTCAGGCGCGTATCGACGGTATTCAACTGGTCCATCGCACCGCCGGAGTCGCTGCCGTCAAAGATATTGCCGCTGACGGTGTGCGTGCCGGAGGTTTCGAAGTTATCCAGATCGACCGTCGTCCCGGTGATTTTCGGCGTAATGGTCGCTGCGCCCGCCAGGGTGTTATTGCCGGTGAAGTTCAGCGTGTAGGTGCCGCCATCCAGCTCCAGCCCGCTCAGATTGACGGTCACGGTGGCGCCGCCGAGCGTGATATTGGCGACCGGCACGGTACCGGAGCGAACGACCACGCCGTTTTCCAGTATTGACCAGCTAATGGTCAGATTGCCCAGCGTCACCAGCGTCGAGACATCAAAGACGATGGACGCGCCTTTCAGAATGGTGCCTGCCGCGACGTCAAAGGTTCCGCTGCCGCTACCGGTTCTGCCAAGTACTCCCCAACTGGCACTCCCGACGGTGGAATCCAGATAACTCGTGGTGTCCTGTACGGACGGGGCCAACAGGGTATCGCTGACATCGTTCACGGCATCCAGCGGACGGGCAGTCGGCTGGATATTGAGCGAGGCGGTATCGGTATCCCCGTTTGGCGCTTTCACCGTGTAGATGAAGCTGTCCGGTGTTTTGGTGCCGTCCGCACCTACGCCGCTTTTCAGGGTGTAGGTGTAGTTCCCTTTCGCATCAATGGTTAACGTGCCGTAGGTGCCGACAATAGTTGTCGGGCCGGTAGCGGCAACCGCCACACCGTTTACCTGGGTGACCAGCGTGCCGGCGGGGGCGATATCGTCGCTCAGTACATTGCCCTGGGTGCTGGTGGTCAGGCTGTCAACGTTGTAAACATGATCCTCCAGCACGTTCAGGGTATAGCCGGTCAACGCCGTGACGCCAAATGCCGGGTTCAGCAGGAACAGGTATTCGCCGCCCGGCAGATTCAGCGTCAGCTTGTCGGACTGACCGCCCAACAGCGGTGCGTTCAGCCAGTTTTTCTCCACTTGCCACTGTTCAAATTTCTGGGTGACGTCGTTGAAGCGATAGATGTACAGATCGAAACTGGACGCCACCGCCACGCCGCCAATGGAGGATTGCAGCGTCATGGTGCGCGTAGAACCCTGCTCAACGTCGAAAATAATCGGGTTGCTCAGTTTGTCCAGTACGCCCAGATCCAGCACGTTGCCCAGACTGACGTTCACCACCGTAAAGCCGCCCTGCGAGGACGCCCCGTTGTTGATCGCCTCCACATGCGTGTCATAGGGCAGGGTGGCGACGTTATCGACGGCGGTCACGCTGCTGACCGGAGCGTCATTGCCCAGAGTAATCACCAGCTTCGCCGAGGCGCTGTTGCCGCCGCCGTTGATGGTGTAGGTGAAGCTCTCCGTGCGGCCAATCACTGAGGCCGGACTGTTCGGGTTCAGCGCATAGCTGTAGCTACCGTCCTGATTAATCGTCAGCGTGCCGTAGACGCCCTGAATGACGTTACTGCCAGCGTTAAGCGTAAAGACTTGTCCGTTGGCGTTAGTGACTGTGGTGACAAGGGTATCCTGCGGCGCGCTGTCGTTATTCAGCACGTTGCCGGTCTGCGGCGTGGTGGTAGTGATGGTACCGGCACTGGTCTCTTCGACGCTGACGTTCAGTGCGGTATAAGAGCCGGTTGCCAGCAGCGCGGTGTTATAGGTCAGAACCCGATAAGTACCGCCCTCCAGTCCGGACACGTTCACCGTGACGCCGCTGCTGCCGAGCGTCAGTAAATTGGCAAACTGTGCCTGCGCGGTGTCGATGACCGTGGTCCACGAGTTAGTCGCGGCATCATATTTCTGGATCGCCACCTCCTGCGTATTCAGCAACGAGAGCACAACCCCGGTAGCGCTGGCGTCTATCACCAGACTGGCGCTGCCGCCGTCCTGAATGGTGAACTCCACGGCTGCCGTATCGTTACCTAACACGTTCGCCACGTTGCCCAGCGCGCCAACCAGCAACAAACCATAGTCGCTCAGTTGCTCGGTTGTGACGGTGGCACTGGAGGTTAACTCCAGATTTTCAACGTTATCGCTGGCCGAGATGGGTAGCGTTGGCGCGGTGACCTGCGTCGGGGTCGAGGCGTTGCCGACGGCGTCCGTGGCGCTGACGCTGATGTTCTCGCCGCTGGTCTGTTTGCGATCGAAGGTATAGGTGTAATTGCCGCTGCTGTTGGCGGTCGTGGTCACCGTTAAGCCCGTGCTAAGCGTGATGCTCACCGTACTGCCCGCTTCAGCGGTGCCGCTGATGCTGGCGCCGTCGGCGCTCACGGTGCCCGTTGGCGCGGCCGTGACCGTATCCACCGTGACGGTATAACCGGATGACAGCGTACTGGTGCCGTTGGTGTTAGTGGCTGTGGCGGTGAGGATGTGCGTTCCGTCGGCGATGTTGGCCTGCGGGGTCAGCGACCAGTTACCTTGCGCATCCACGCTGGTGCTGCCAATAGAGACGCCGTCGCTGTACACCGTGATGGTGGAGAACGGCTGACCCGTCCCGTTTAACAACGGTCTGGCGTCATTGGTGCCCTGACCGTTGGCCACCAGGCCGGTGATAGAGCCCACATCGTCCGTCAACGAGGCGATCACCGGGGCACCAGGCAGACCACTGAACGGCGCAATGACGCTGCCGGAGGTCCCGGTATTACCCGCTTTGTCCTGGGCGACTACCTGCAACGTCTCTCCACCGACCTGCGCAGGGGTAATCAGAATGTTAAAGCTGCCAGTGGTGCCGTCCGCAATGCCGGTACCCAGCACCGTGCCATTGCTGCTGGTGATAGTGACCGTGCTGCCGGCCTCTGCCGTACCGGTGACGTGACTGCCGTTGGTGACCACCGCCAGATTGGTCGGCGTGCCGGGCGGCGTGGTATCCACCACGATGGTCGATGTCGCCGACGATGCGCTGACATTGCCCGCGGCGTCGGTGGCTTTGGCGGTAAAGGTATGCGCACCCTCCGTCAGCGCGGTGGTAGGCGTAAAGCTCCACGCGCCGTTGGCATCCGCCTGAATCGGGGTTGGCGTGAGTAACGTTGCGCCGTCATAGAGTGTGATGAATGCGCCCGGCTCGCTGGTGCCACGCAGCTCTGGCAGGGTGTCATTGGTGCTTTGTCCGCTGCCGACGGGACCGATGATATTGCTGACATCATCAAGAATGGTGGTAATCACCGGCGCGGTTGGCGCCAGCGTATCCACCGTGACGGCGAAACTGGCCGCCGGACCGACGTTGCCCGCGGCGTCAGTCGCGGTCACAGCAAGGGTATGCGCGCCGTTAGTCAGGGCGGTGGTTGGTGTGAAGGTCCAGTTGCCGTCCGTACCGACAACGAGGCTGCCAATGACCGTGCCGTTATCGGTAAAGGTTAGCATGGTGCCTGGCTCTGCCGTGCCGTTAAGCGTAGGGCGAGTGTCATTGGTGCTCTGATTGGGCGACAGATTGCCGGTTTGCGGCGCGCTGTCATCGACCACAGAAGTGATTACCGGTGCCAGCGGCGCGGCGGTATCTACCGTGACGGTGAAGCTGGCAGAAGGACCGACGTTACCAGCGGCATCCGTTGGGGTGAAGGTTAACGGATGATTCCCCTGGCCCAGATCGCTGGTGGGGGTAAAGGTCCAGCTCCCGTTCGCCTCAACCGTCACGCTGGCGAGGGGAACGCCGTTGTCTGCGATGCTGATTGTGGTCCCCGGTTCACCGGTGCCGGTGAAAACAGGACGCGCATCGTTGGTGGTTTGACCGCTGCTCAGACTGCCGGTGACCGGGCCAACGTCATCCTGCACATTACTGATTATTGGCGCGCCGGGCGAAACGGTATCGACCGTCAGCGTAAAATTCGCTGATGCCGGGCCGGTATTGCCCGCGCTGTCGGTGGCGGTGACCCTCAGCGAGTGGCCCCCCTGGGACAATCCGTCCGGTCGGTAGCTCCAGCTCCCGCCTTCGGTCACGGTGGCGGTGCCAAGCAGAACGTTGCCATCGTAGACGTTAATGGTGCTACCGGGTTCACCGGTTCCGGTCATGATCGGGCGGGTATCATTGGTGCTTTGCCCGCTGGTGAGCGCACCGGTTCCTGGCGTCACGTTATCGGTGACGCTGACGATGGTGGGAGCCGGAGGGGCAACCGTATCGACGACCACAGTAAAGGTAGCGCCAGGGCTGACGTTACCGGCCGCGTCTGTGGCGGTTACGTTGAACGTGTGTGAGCCATTGCCCAGTGCGGTGGTGGGCGTAAAGGTCCATGCGCCTGTACCGTTGGCCTGCACGGTGCCTAGCAGCGTGGTGCCGTCAAAAATGCTGACGGTGCTGTTCGCTTCGGCGGTTCCGGTCAGCGTTGGCCGCGTGTCGTTGGTGCTTTGTCCGTTGTTCAGCGAACCACTATTCGGGGCGACATCATCACTGACGGAACTGATGACAGGAGCCGATGGCGCCTGTGTGTCCACGGTCAGAGTGAACGCGGCGGACGGGCCTTCGTTGCCTGCCGCGTCCGTGGCCGTGACGGTCAGATTGTGTGGGCCGCTGCCTAATGGGGTATCCGGTGAGAGCGACCAGCTTCCATCGGTGCCCACCACCACGCGGCCAACGGCGAGTCCGCCGTCATACAGCGTAACAGTGGCGCCCGGCTCCGCCGTTCCCTGGAAGGTTGGCTGAGTATCATTGGTGCTTTGTCCGTTCGCCAGTACGCCGGTTGACGGGGTGGTGTCATCGGTGACGCTTTGAATCACCGGTACCCGTGGCGCGGTGGTATCGACGTTCACCGTGTACGCGGTGGAAGGCGCGCTGACGTTACCCATCGCATCGGTGGCGGTGACGGTAATCGCATGTGAGCCTGTGGCAAGCGTCGGAGAGGTAAAACTCCAGCTACCGTTGGTGACCTGCGTGGTGCCGATTTTCACGCCATTGTCATAGAGGGTAATCGTACTGCCTTCTTCACCGCTGCCGGTAAAGGCGGGTGTGGTGTCATTGGTGCTGCCACCGTTACTGATGACGCCTGTTTGCGGCTCGCTGTTATCCGTGGCGCTGGTAAGGGTTGGCGCTACTGGCGGCGTGGTATCCACCACCACGACAAATGCTTCCGACGCGACGCTGGTATTCCCTGCCGCATCGGTGGCAGTTATGGTCAGATTGTGGCTGCCTTCCCCCAGACCGGTGGGAGGCGTAAAACTCCACGTGCCGTTGACGACCTGTACCTGACCGATTGGCGTATTGCCATCGTAAATCGTGATGGTTTCGCCGTTGGTGCCGCTGCCGCTCAGGGTGGGACGGGTATCGTTGGTCGTCTGCCCGCTGGTCAGTGTTCCCGTACCCGGGGCGACATCATCTGTCACGCTGCCAATCGACGGTTGTGCCGGTGGAGTGAGATCGACGGTGATGTTGACCACGGCTGACGCTTTGCTGCCATCCACAGTATCGATAACCTCGAAGGTGTGCAGGCCTTCGGCTAACGTGGCGGTGGATGTCCAGTTCCAGTTGCCGTTCGCGTCAACCGGGACGCTTGACGCGACAACGATGCCGTCGACCAGAATATCGACGGTTGAGTTCGGTGTGGAAACGCCGCGCAGCCCCGGTTGCATATCGTCAGTGGTTTGTCCGCTCTTCAGATCGCCCTGAATGGTGCCGGTGTCATCGACTATCGCGCTGATGACCGGCAGCCCGGTGCCGGAGCCGGTAAAGTTAGTGGGATCGCTGGTGTTACCGGCGGCATCCTGCGCCGTAGCGGTCAGCGAATTGACGCCCGTTTGCGCTGGCGTGACCTGAATCTGGAACGTGCCGTCCGTTGCCACGCCCGTACCAATCACATTGCCATCGGTATCGCGGATCGTCACCGTGCTGCCGGTTTCCGCCGTGCCGCTGACCGTCGCGCCATCGGCTGTGATCGTTACCTCCTCCGGGGACGCCGGTTTAGTCAGATCGACGTTCAGCGAGACGGAGGCAGAAGGCGTGCTGACGTTACCCGCCGGATCGGTGGCCGTTGCCGTCAACGTGTAATTGCCTTCGGTGAGCGGCGAATCCGGGGTGATCGTCCAGTTCCCTGCGGAATCGACTTCAGCGGTGCCAATCACCGTGCTGCCATTCGACAGGGTGATGGTGCTGCCGGGTTCGCCGGTACCGCTAATGGGTAACCCGGGCTGATTGGTGACTGCCGGACTGCCCAGCGAGGTGATAAACGGCGCGTCGGGTGCCTGGGTATCAATGATGATGCCAGTCGCCTCCGACGGCTGACTGGTGTTACCTGCGGCATCTTTTGCCGTCACGCTAAAGTTGTAATGGCCTTCGACCAGGGCGCTATCCGGGGTAAAGCTCCAGACGCCATCAATGACCTCGGCAGTGCCAATCTCCACGCCGTTATTCAGAATGGTGACAATGCTACCCGTCTCGCCCGTCCCACTCAGCGTTGGGGTGGTATCGTTGGTTTGCGCTCCGGCGTTCAACGCCCCGTCATCATCGCTCACAGCCAGCGTTGGCGTGCCAGGCGCCTGGGTATCCACGCGGACAATGCGATTCGGCGAGGTGCTGCTGTTACCGGCGGGATCGGTCGCGGTGACCTTGATGATATGGTCGCCCTGCGCCAGCAGTGGCGACGGGACGCTCCAGTTCCCGGAATTGTCAATCACCAGCGATGGCAGCGCGACGCCATCCAGCGTGATAGTGATCGTGTCGCCTGGCGTACCACTTCCGCTCAGCAGCGGTCGCGTATCATCGGTGTACTGACCGTTATCGAGAGTGCCGGTCTGATTGCCGACGCGGTCAGTGACGGTCAGGTTGGGCACGGCGGGTGGGGTGGTATCTACCAGAATGCCGATCGGCGCGGAGGGTTCACTGATATTACCCGCCGGATCGGTGCTGGTGAGGGTAAAAACATGGTCGCCCTCATCAAGGGCATCCGACGTGTAGCTCCAGACGCCGTTAGTCACCGTGACGGTGGTAACCAGATCGCCATTGTCGTAAATGCTGATGATATCGCCATCTGTTCCCGTACCGCTCAGAACCGGCTGGATTTCCCGGGTCGCCTGACCGTCGGTGAGTGGGCCATTTGCGCCATCCGTCAGCGTCAGCGCCGGAGTGTCGGGGGCGGTGGTATCCACCGTAATGGTTATCGGGGAGGATTTCTCGCTGGTGTTGCCCAGAGGATCGCTGGCGGTGACGCGCAGCGTATGGTCGCCTTCGCCCAGCGCGGGAGTCGGGGTAAAGCTCCAGCTCCCGTTTTCCGCAACTTTTGTCGTGCCAATGATCGCCGTTCCGTCATACACCGTAATGGTGTCTCCGGCGGTGCCGCTTCCATTTAACACCGGTTGCGTGGCGTCGGTCACGTCGTTGTCCGTCAGTTCACCTACGTTGCTGCCAGTGTTGTCAGTCAGGGTCACGATCGGAACGACTGGCGGCGTGGTATCGACGGTAATCGTGATGGGTGCAGAAGGTGTGCTGGTCTGGTTTTCCGCATCGGTCGCGGTGACGGTGAAGGTATGGTCGCCGTCGCCCAGCACCGGTGTGGTGAGCGTCCAGTTGCCGTTGCTGTCCACGGTGGCGGTTCCCGCAAGCGGGGTCCCTCCGTCCAGAATGGTGATGGTTGCGCCGGGTTCACCGGTACCGTTGAAGGTCAACGTGTTGTCGTCCGTGCGCTGGCTATCACTCAGATTGCCTTTCTGCGCGCCGGCATCATCGATAATCGCACTGACGACGGGGGCGTCTGGCGCTGTGATATCCGGGGCCGTAACGTCAGTTGGCTGGCTGGTATTGCTCGCGGCATCGGTGGCGGTGATGCTCAGCGTTTCACCGTTGGCCTGCGGCGGGTTAAGGGGGATCACCAGCGTTCCGCTCTCCGGTACCGGACCGATTTCCGCCAGCGTATTGCCGTCACTGTCTTTAATCGTAATCGTACTGCCGGGTTCGGCGGTGGCGGTCAGGGTGGTGCCGTCTGTTGAAATAACCGCCGTAGGTGGCTGCGGCGCGGTGGTATCCGGCGCGGTAACGTTGGCTGGCGTGCTGTTCTGATTTGCCGGATCGGTCACTGTGGCAGTAAGCGTTTCACCATTGGTTTGCGGCGTGTCCAGCGTGACGGTGAAATTCCCCTCGCCGTCGGTTTGACCCTGGCCAATCGGGTTACCGTCCGGATCGCGAATCGTCACCGTGCTGCCGGGTTCTGCTGTCCCCGTTACGGTGGTGCCATCATCCGAGACGTCCAGGTTTCCGGCGGGCTGCGGCGGGGTGGTGTCCGGGGCGAGGGCGGTCGCCGGAGGACTGGTCAGATTCGCCGGATCCTTGACGATGGCGGTTAAAATTTCTCCGTTGGTTTATGGTGGGTTCAGTGTGACGGTAAATGAGCCGTCGGGTTGAACCTGTTCAGATCCCAGCGGGGTGTTGTCGCTGCCGTAAATAGTCACCGTCGTGCCAGGCTCGGCGGTACCGGTTACGGTTGTCCCATCATCGGAAACATCCAGATCACCGGCCGCCTGCGGAGGCGTGATATCAGGAGCGGTTGCGTTGGCTGGCGAGCTGTCATTTCCCGCTTTATCCGTGGCGATGGCGGTCAGAACTTCTCCGTTTACCCGTGGCGGGTTGAGCGGGAAGCTGAATTTCCCTTCGCTGTCTGCGGTTACGGTGCCGAGCGTGGTGCCGCTGGCGTCAGCAATGGTGACTTTACTTCCCGCCTCGGCGTTGCCGGTCAGCACGGTTCCGTTTTGCGAGACGAGCAGATCGTCGGGAGCCGCCGGTGGGGTAGTATCCACGGTGACCGCAAATTCTATCGTATTGCCGCTGACGCCGTCCTCTGTGGTCTGTGTGGCCGTGTAGTTGTGCAACCCTTCAGGCATATCTGTCAGATCGAACGTCCACGTGCCATCGTTGGCACTCGCCGTGCCGATCGCGATACCATTTTCATAAATGGTCACGACTGCGCCAGGCAACGCGGTACCTGTAAGGGTGGGGGTGGTGTCCTTGGTAAACTGACCGCTGCCTAACGTCACCGCGATGGGTTGCGTGTCATCAATGATGCCGGTAATGGTGGGGGCATCAGGAAAACCTGAGTCGGAACCGAGAAAGGCGGCTTCGTCACCTTCGTTACCCGCAGCGTCAGAAATATCGGCATACAGCTGTTCGGAATCGGTTTGCGCTGAAGTGAGGCGAACGGTAAACCGGCCAGTGTCATCGACCTGAACCGAGGCCAGAACATTGTGCTGGTTGTCGAAAATCGTGACGACACAACCCGCTTCTGCGATCCCTGAAACCCAGAGCCCATCTTCAGAAATCGCTAACCCGGAGACCTCATCAGGGGCAATCGTGTCGACGGTAAAGGTGAAATCACCGGAGATGGCGCTGGTATTACCGTTTTCGTCCGTCGCGGTCGCGGTCAGTACGTGTTCGCCTTCGGAAAGCGGGAGGTCGGGTTTATAGCTCCAGTTTCCTTGTTCATCGACGATAACGATCCCCATGACCTGCCCATTGTCATAGAGGGTGATGACGGAGCCAGCTTCACCGGTACCGGTAATCATCGGCTGGCTGTCGTTGGTGCTCTGGTTTTCCTGAATCGCCCCCGTAATGGCGGAGACGGCATCTGTTGCGCTGGTAATCACAGGGGCCATCGGTGGTGTGGAATTTTCCCCGCCCGGAAGGTTCGTGTTGTTATCGCCGCCGCTGTTATTTCCACTTCCGTTATTTCCGCCCGCATCCCCCGGCGTGCCGCCGTTCCCGGAACCATCATCAGGATTACCATTGTCGTTATCATGATGATGACTGCTGCCACCTCCCGAGGATGCGATGGCCACGATTCCACCGGCAGCAACCGCGCCACCCAGAAGCCATGGCCAGAGTGCTCCGCCTTCGTGAGATTCGCCGGCAGTAATCAGTAAATCGTCAATGGTTGAAATTTGTTCAAAATGCAGACCGTTTTCCGGGTTTTCCACCCACCACAGAGCACCGTGACTGTCTTCCAGCACCAGTTGGCTGGCCCCCTGGTCGTTCGCCACATAGAAATTTTTAACGGTCAGTTTTTCACCGGACGTAAAGGTGATCACCAGATCCTGATTCACACGAGCCAGTTGGCTGATGTCGCTACGCTCTGCGGATAATTTCACAATGGAAGGGGCATTAAGTGTGACTTCAGAGGCTTCAACATTGGTGGAAACGCCCGTCAACCTGGATATAACGGCGAGATGACGCATATGATCACTCCTGATGGCTAGCTCTGTGCATAAATTCGTTAAAACTACCGGGCAGGGAAAAGTACAGACGAGCGATCCCGTTCATCATGTGGATGAATTCTTGCCGGTGATGACAATGTTATGGCCGTGCAGATGATGGTTTCTGTTGCGTTGAATAACCCTTTGTTTTTTTGATCCACTGATACTTTCGTATTAGATGATATAGTCAGAAAGAACTCATTCTGCAAATTAACGTATATTTGCGATTTGTTTAGTGGCGGTAAAATATATACAGTTTTGCACCGATTGGCGACGTGAAACGGTACGGTGCGGAAAGCGAGTGTGATTTATCTCATTGTATTGAAATTAATTTTATGATTTCTGCTAGCCGGATAGGTATTGATTTCTTACATAAATTGTATTGGTATTTTTGACTATTAAAATGTCAAAAAAAATTATTTGAAGTATTAGATTATTGGACTATGTACGTAATATGAATAGGGTTGAAGATATATTCTTATCAGTTTTACGTTTCGGGGAAATAGAAATAATAAAGGAGAGAATATATTTTTGGAGATTCAACAGGTAAATAATGATGACCTACCTCAAATGCGAGGCAGGTCACATAATAACATCGTTAGCGTCCGGCATTTTTCATAATGCGCGCTTTATCCAGTTGCCATTCACGTTCTTTCAGGTCGGAACGTTTGTCGTGCTGTTTCTTACCCTTCGCTACGCCAATTTTGACCTTGCACCAGGCATTCTTCCAGTACAGAGAAAGGGCGACAACAGTGTAGACTTCACGATTCACGCGACCATACAGGGAATCAAGTTCACGCTGATTCAACAGCAGTTTACGGGTGCGAGTGGGATCGCACACCACGTGCGTGGAGGCCACCGCCATCGGCGTAAAGTTAGCGCCGAACAGGTACGCTTCGCCGTCTTTCAGGATCACATAGCTGTCGCTGATGTTGGCTTTACCGGCGCGCAGGGATTTCACTTCCCACCCTTGCAGAGCGAGTCCCGCTTCGAACTCTTCTTCGATAAAGTATTCGTGTCGCGCGCGCTTGTTGAGCGCGATGGTGGCTGAGCCAGGTTTGTGTGCTTTTTTCTTCGTCATAGTGCCGCTCAGTATAGGTAATCTGGAATCGAAAAACACCCCATTTCATCCTTTGGGGCGCAAGGAGATATCTTAACATGAACGAGGTTGTACCCTGTTGTGGGATAGCGTTTTTTTTACCTTGTGATAAATGGTATTATTTGTTCGATTTTTGTTGATGGAAAGAGCTATGCCGCAGATTAGTCGAACCGCGTTAGTCCCTTACAGTGCGGAACAGATGTATCAGTTAGTGAATGATGTTCAGTCCTATCCCCAGTTTTTACCGGGTTGTACCGGCAGCCGTGTTCTCGAGTCTACGCCAGGACAGATGACGGCCGCAGTGGATGTCTCTAAGGCGGGGATCAGCAAGACGTTCACCACGCGAAATCAGTTAACCAGTAACCAGAGTATCTTGATGCATCTGGTCGACGGTCCGTTCAAAAAACTGATTGGCGGCTGGAAATTTACGCCGCTGAGTACGGATGCCTGCCGCATTGAGTTTCATCTCGATTTCGAGTTTACCAATAAGCTGATCGAGCTGGCGTTTGGCCGTATCTTCAAAGAGCTGGCATCCAATATGGTGCAGGCTTTTACGGTTCGAGCCAAAGAGGTCTACCGTGTCGCCTAAGATTGTCGTTGAGGTGGCCTATGCGCTGCCTGAGAAACAGTACCTGCAACCGGTGACGTTGCAGCCGGGGGCAACGGTCGAAGAGGCTATCCGCGCGTCGGGGCTGCTGGAACTGCGAACCGATATCGACCTGACGAAAAACAAAGTCGGTATTTACAGCCGTCCGGTCAAGCTGGCGGATGTATTACAGGATGGCGATCGGGTAGAAATTTATCGACCACTGATTGCCGATCCGAAAGAGTTGCGCAGACAGCGGGCAGAGAAATCGGCAAAAAAATAGCAGATAACAAAAAAGGTGCTCTCAGAGCACCTTTTTTGTTATCTGAAGACAAGCTTACGGGTTGTTGGTCAACGAAGGCTTGTTATCGATATTGGTCAATACGCCGCTGCTGTTGAAGGTTAACGTCAGCGTTTGCTGCGTAACACCTTCATGGCCCGGCTGTTGACGGAACACATAGAACCAGGTATTGGTGCCAAACGGATCGGACATCATCGGCGTACCCAGCGCATAGGCAACCTGTTGTTGCGTCATGCCCACACGAATTTTGGCTACATCGTTCGCGGTCAGATAGTTCCCCTGGTTGATATCAGGGCGGTAAACCACTCGCTCCAGAGTGGAACAGCCTGCGGTCAACATCAATAATACTGCTGCGGCAGCAGTCAGCGTTTTACAGCGCATAGTGATTTGATTCCTTTTCGGGCCCGAGCAGTACGTGGCTCATATGTAATATGCCGATGATAATAGACCTTTCACCACTTTAAAACCTTTTGCTTACGGGTCCGACGGCGTTTTTGTTGTCTACTCTGACCGTTAAGGTGCAAAAAAGTTTACGCTGCCAGCAGTTCTTTCGCATTTGCTAGGGTGTTGCGCGTTACTTCGCTGCCGCCCAGCAGGCGCGCCAGCTCCTGCAACCGTGCGCGTTTATCCAGTGGTTGCATGTGCGTTTCGGTCATTTCGCCGTCGGTCTCTTTACTGACAAAAAAGTGCTGATGACCGCATCCCGCCACTTGTGGAAGGTGCGTGACGCACATCACTTGTGTTGACTCACCGAGCTGACGCAGCAATTTCCCGACCACTGCGGCTGTTGGACCACTGATGCCGACATCGACTTCATCGAAAATCAGCGCCGGGGTTTCCATCTTACGTGCGGTAATCACCTGAATGGCGAGAGCAATACGCGACAGTTCCCCACCGGAGGCCACTTTGGCAATCGGCTGCATCGGCTGGCCTGGGTTAGTTGTCACTTTAAACTCGACGCGGTCTGCGCCGTCCTGGCTCAGATGGTGCTCATCAAACGCCACGTCGATAGTGAAACGACCGTGTGGCATAGAGAGTGAGTGCATACTCTCGGTAATGAGGGTACTCAGTTCCTGGGCATAGTGCTGACGTTGCTCATGCAGCGCTTTCGCTGCTTCCAGCGCCTGCTGGCGGTGTTTGTTCACGGTCAGAGTCAACGTTTCCAGCGAGTCGGCCTGATCGTCGAGCTGCTGCTGTTCCTCCAGTAACGACTGGTAATACTGTGGCAGCGCTTCTGGACTGACGTGGTGTTTACGGGCCAGCGAAATTTGCTTCGAGATACGCTGTTCCAGTTCGAACAGGCGATTAGGGTCTAAATCCAGGCGATCGCAATAGTGGCGCAGCTCGTCACTGGCTTCCGTGAGTTGAATCGTTGCCTCTTCCAGCATATCAAGAATGCCTGAGAGCTTACCGTCCATACCGACCAGTTCACTAACCAGTTGCTTTGCGGTATAGAGCTGACTTTGTAGGTTAACGTCTTCACCGTCTGCCATCAGCGACAGCGCATTCTGGCTGGTGGAGAGAAGCTGGCCGCTGTTGGCCAGGCGCTTGTACTCTTCATCAATCTGTTCAAACTCACCCGGCTGCGGGTTAAATTCATTCAGCTCTTTAAGCTGATATTGCAGCAGTTCCGCACGAGCGGCACGTTCCTGACTCAGCTGCTGGTGATGTGCTAAATCACGGCAGCTCTGGTGCCAGAGTTGGTAACGCGCAGCCATATCCTGCACCCGCACGGATTCATTCGCGTAGCCATCAAGCAAGGATTTTTGGTGTTCAGCTTTGGTCAGCAACTGATGCGCGTGCTGGCCGTGAATTTGAATGAGCAGTTGTCCCAGTTCGCGAAGCTGAGAGAGGGGAACCGCAGTCCCGTTGATAAAACCACGGGAGCGCCCGTCGCTGCTGATCACGCGGCGAAGTAAACACTCACGTCCTTCTTCAAGCTGGTTTTCTTCCAGCCAGCGCAGGGCGGCAGGGGTATCCTTCAGCGAAAAACGGGCGCACAGGTCAGCACGGCTGGCGCCGGCCCGGACCATGTCGGCTTCAGCACGGCCACCAAGGCACAAGCCGAGCGCATCAATTGCAATAGATTTACCCGCCCCGGTTTCACCGGTGATGACGGTCATTCCGCTCTGAAAATCGATCTCAAGTTCACGAACGATAGCAAAATTGCTGATGGTCAGTTGTGCCAACATAGTCGTTTTCCTGTATGAAAAACCATAACTGTAATTACATACAGTATAAACTGGTTTTTTATACAGTAAAGAGGTTGGTGTTAAATTAGAATAATTTTTTTGACCAGCCTAATTTGGTACTTAATGTATTGAAATAGCTATAATCTTTAGGGTGGATGAGATTCAGGTGATAGTCACAGCGGCGGATCAGTACATCTTCACCTTCCTGGATCGGCAACGCGATCTGACTGTCACAACTGATTTCGAGATCGTTACGGCGGTGCGAGAAGCGCAACCGAATAGTGCTGCTGCTGTTGATGACCAGCGGACGCGCAGAAAGGGTGTGCGGGAACATCGGCACCAGCGTGATGGCATCAAGCGACGGGGTCAGAATCGGCCCGCCGGCGGAGAGGGAATAGGCGGTGGAACCGGTAGGCGTTGAGATGATCAGGCCATCGGAACGCTGAGAGAAGGCAAAGCTTTCGTCAATATAGACTTCAAACTCAATCATATGCGCGACTTTGCCGGGATGCAGCACCACTTCGTTAATGGCGGTACTGATACGCTTCTGGCAGTCCTTCTGACACACCTGTGCTTCCAGCAGAAAGCGTTTTTCCGCGACGTAATGACCTTCCAGCACGTCGGCGAGCTGTTGCTGCGCGTTATCGGGGTCAAGGTCAGTCAGAAAGCCGAGATTGCCACGGTTGATACCGATCACTTTGATATCGTATCGCGCCAGCGTTCGCGCCGCACCCAGCATATTGCCATCACCGCCGACAACCACCGCGAGGTCTGCCTGCTGGCCAATCTCCGCCAGGGTGCCAATTTTCACATTCTTCAACTGCAACTCGTGAGCGATTTGTTGCTCAACAATGACCTCATACCCTTTCGTGCATAACCAGCGGTAGAGCATTTCATGTGTCGTGAGTGCCGTGGGGTGACGAGGGTGTCCCACAATGCCGATACACTTGAAATGATTATTCATTTTTTCGAGGTCCTTGTGACGAAGATTGATGACAATGTGAGTGCTTCCCTTGAAACCCTGAATCTGATCCCCATAATAAGCGAAGTTAGCGAGATGAATGCGAAAAAAACGCGGAGAAATTCATGAGTAGTAAAGAACAGAAAACGCCTGAGGGGCAAGCCCCGGAAGAAATTATCATGGATCAGCACGAAGAAGTTGAGGCGGTTGAATCAGACGCTTCTGCTGAGCAGGTGGATCCGCGCGATGAAAAAATTGCGAATCTGGAAGCGCAGCTTACTGAAGCTCAGACCCGTGAACGTGATGCGGTGTTGCGCATAAAAGCGGAAATGGAAAACCTGCGTCGCCGTACCGAACTGGACGTTGAGAAGGCACACAAGTTCGCGCTGGAGAAATTCGTCAATGAACTGCTGCCGGTGATTGATAGCCTGGATCGCGCGCTGGAAGTGGCGGACAAAGCCAATCCGGATATGAAGCCTATGGTGGAAGGGATCGAACTGACCCTGAAATCGATGCTGGATGTGGTGCGCAAGTTTGGCGTTGAAGTGATTGCTGAGACGAACGTTGCGCTGGATCCGAACGTGCATCAGGCGATTGCGATGGTCGAGTCTGAAGACATCGCGCCGGGCAACGTGCTGGGTATTATGCAGAAAGGCTATACGTTAAACGGTCGTACGATCCGCGCGGCGATGGTGACCGTTGCGAAAGCGAAAGGTTAATCTTTCGGCTATTTATATTGCCGGATGGCGCTGATGTTTATCCGGCCTACGGCCCACTGGAAAACCGGTGGGCCGTTTTCATTACTCCGCGACACTCTCCCGCAGCGGTTTAACGGGCAACACTTTGACCTGTTTAATCATATTCTCCTGGACGTCGAGAATATCGATATCATATTGACCGATGCGCACGCGAGTGCCCGCAATCGGGATCTCTTCCAGTGCTTCCAGAATCACGCCATTTACCGTACGCGCATCGTCTTCCGGAAGATGCCAGTTAAACGCTTTGTTAATTTCCCGCACGTTGGCGCTGCCATCGATAATCACCGAACCGTCATTTTGCGGCGTCACTTCCTCAGCCAGCGTAGGTGACATTGAGGTGGTAAAGTCGCCGACAATCTCTTCAAGAATATCTTCCACCGTGACCAGCCCCTGAATATCGCCATATTCATTGACCACCAGGCCGACTTTCTTTTTATTACGCTGAAATTTGATGAGCTGTGTGCTGAGTGGCGTGCCCTCCGGGACGAAGTAAATCTCATCGGCGGCGCGCAGCATGGTCTCTTTGGTGAACTCTTTCTTTTCCGACATTAACCGCCAGGCTTCGCGAACGCGCAGCATGCTGATAGCGTCATCCAGCGAGTCACGGTACAACACAATACGCCCGTGCGGTGAGTGCGATAGCTGACGCACGATGGACTTCCAGTCGTCATTGATATCAATTCCCATAATTTCACTGCGCGGCACCATGATGTCATCCACGCTGACCTTTTCCAGATCGAGCACTGACAGCAGCATGTCCTGGTTGCGCCGGGAAATTTGCGAGCGGGATTCATTCACGAGGGTTCGTAACTCATCTTTACTCAACGAACCGCTGATGACGATATCGGTTTTAATGCCCATCATGCGCATCAGTAATCGGGTGATGGTGTTGAGCAACCAGACCAACGGCATCATCAGAATCTGTAACGGCGCCAACAGGAAGCTGCTGGGATAGGCCACCTTTTCCGGGTACAGCGCTGCAATGGTTTTTGGCAGAACTTCGGCAAACACCAGCACGACGAAGGTCAGCACGCCGGTGGCGATGGCAACGCCCGCATCGCCATACAAACGCATACCGACAATGGTGCCGATGGCCGAAGCAAGAATATTGACCAGGTTATTACCAATTAGTACCAGGCTTATCAGGCGATCGGGCTTACGCAGCAGCTTTTCAACGCGCTTTGCTGGACGGTTCCCTTGTTTGGCAAGGTGGCGTAAGCGATAGCGATTCAGGGTCATCATTCCGGTTTCGGAACCGGAAAAATAAGCGGAGATAACCACCATGACGATCAATGTGACGATCAGCGTGGTGGTGGAGATGTGTTCCAGGGGGCGCCTCCTTTAAGGCTTAGCTGACAAACTGCTGCAATATCCGGCTACCGAAATAAGCCAGCGTCAGGATCCCGGCGCCTGCGACGTTAAACCACACAACACGACGACCGCGCCAGCCTTCATGATAATGTCCCCACAACAGAACAATATAGACAAACCATGCGATGATCGAGAGCACCGCTTTGTCGATATTTTCCATGCTGAACAGATTGTGCATGTAAAACAGGCCGGTACACAGGGTGAGCGTCAGCAGGACCACGCCAATCTGCGTGATGTGGAACATCTTGCGTTCGATGCTCATCAGCGGCGGCATTTCATTATTGAATGCCAGCTTTTTGTTTTTAAGCTGATAGTCGATCCACGCCAGTTGCAGCGCGTACAGTGCGGCGATAATGAGTGTCGCATAAGAGAACAGCGACAACCCGATGTGGACCATCATTCCCGGCGTGGCTTCAAGGTGGGTGATGAACTCGTTCGGCATAAAGGTCGCGAAGGCCAGATTGATCAGCGCGAAGGCATACACCACCGGCAACAGCAGCCAGCCACGGTTGCGCGAGGCGACAATCGTCATCACCGTACAGATCATCAGGCTGACCAGCGAACCGACGTTCAGCAGGCTCAGGTTTTGTCCGCTATCACCACCCGGCAGAATGCGGGCTTCAAGCGCAATGGCGTGACACACCAGCGCGACAACCGCAGAAAGAATGGCCATACGCCGCCAGCCGCTGTTTTTTTGCAGCAGAGCGGGGACGATCAGCGCGAGGCTGACGGAATAGGCGACAAGGGCGAGCAAAGCAAAAACGGGCATAGTGGTGTCGACAGTTGGCCAGTGAGAAAGAGAAGCAGTATAGCGTTACGTGACCGCGGCTCCAACCGTTGCATAACAACAAAGACGGCTTCATGTTATACTGCGACAAAATTCTGTTCATGTGTCGCTTGAGCGACCAACCGTTTCCACCCCAGGCGAGAGACAATGTTTGATAATTTAACCGATCGTTT
>ERZ506941.76-NODE-76-length-93481-cov-8.21014_pt1 | contig 93481 bp, 66 predicted proteins | sample MGYA00512901_ERZ506941 | MGnify/ENA metagenome assembly ERZ506941 | reverse complement strand
GAGATACAAGATGACTATAACTCATTTGCACGAGTAAATGCAGTCCGCGTCTTTGTAAAAGTAAATGCAATTTCTTTTTGCCTTAAGGCTGCTTTTACTTTTTCAATTCACATGTTATTGAAACACTCAACGGATCATCTAGTAAGATATAAGTTTCTCGCTGTGAGATAAGAACTGTGCTATAATAAATGGGGTGTTAAGCATGAAAGTTTTACAGATAAATTCGGTATATCATTATGGAAGTACAGGAAGAATTGTTGAATCTATACATAAAAACTTGATAAAGGAAAAGATCCCTTCTTATATAATTTATGGCAGAAAGTATTATAAGGACGATGCGTCTTTTTTTGTAGGAAATAGAATAACATTTCTAACGGATGTATGTTTAAGTTTAGTAATGGATTCTCATGGATTGAATAATAAAAATTCTACAAGGAAAATAATAGAAATAATAGAAAAATATAATCCTGATATTATTCACATACATAATATTCACGGATTTTATGCTAATTATGAATTATTATTTGATTTTTTAGCAGGTAAAAAAATACCAATAATAATAACATTACATGATTGCTGGTTATATACTGGATTTTGTGCTTATTACGATTTTATCAATTGTAAAGAATGGGAAGCTAACTGCAATTCCTGCAAAGCAAGGTTCTGTTATCCATATCGATTATTGAATCTAAATACAGAAAGAAATTTTTATAAAAAGAAAATGCTATTGGAGAAAATAGATAACTTAACCATAGTGACACCATCAAGCTGGTTAAAAAAAGAAGTCAAAAAATCATTTTTAAAGGAAAGAAATATATTGGTAATTAATAATGGGATTAATCTAGATGCGTTTTATAAAGAGAATACTGGAAAAACGATTTTTAATTATGGAAAAAAAGTATTGCTAGGAGTAGCGAGTGTTTGGGAGAAAAGAAAAGGCTTAGAAGAATATGAAAAACTTGCCTCTAAGCTTCCAGAGGAATATCAGATTGTTTTAATAGGAATATCGAAAAAACAGAGTTTAAAGTTAAATAAAAGAATAATCTGCTTTCCTAGAACAAATTCTATAGATGAGTTAAGATTGTTCTATTCAAATGCTTTTATGTTATTGAATTTAACTCTTGAAGATAATTTTCCAACGGTAAATATTGAAGCACTGGCTTGCGAATTACCAATACTAACATATAATACAGGTGGAAGCGCTGAAATTGTAGGTGACTGTGGATGGATAATTAAAAAGAGAAATCTTGATGATGTTCTGAAATGCCTGGAGAATTTGAACGAAGAAGAATATTTAGAAAAAAAAGTTAAGTGTCGGAAAAGGGCTTTAAACTATTCAGAATATAAAATGAGCCGTAATTATATAAATTTATATAGAAAGATTGCAGGAGAGATTCATGAAAAAAGTAATTTGGCTGACTAATTTGCCATCTCCGTATCGAGTTGAATTTTTTAATCAATTAGGTAAGTTTGTTGATTTAGTCGTTATTTTTGAGAATTCTAAAAGTGAAAACCGTAATATTAACTGGTTTAACTACGATTTTAAAAATTTCAGAGGAATATTCTTAGAAGACAATTATTTTAAGAGTGTTAGAAAAATTAAAAAAGTTTTAATGCAAGAAAAATATGATGTTGCTTTCAATTCAGATTATTCTAGCTGCTTAGGGATGTATTATTACCTGATTTGTAAAAAAAAGACTATAAAATTAGTTTTAGAAGCTGATGGAGGTATTCCCAAAAATAGAGGTACTTTAGACATAATAATTTCATTGATTATGAAAACCTATTCTTTTTATTTTAGTTCTGGAAAATTTACGGATCTATATTTTAAATATTATGGGGTTGATGAAAGTAAAATTATGCATTATAGTTTTACGTCTTTAACAGAAAAAGAAATTCAAATGAATTCTACAAACAAATTGGAAAAGAAAAAAGATACTTTGAATTTGCTTTCAATTGGTCAGCCAATTCACAGAAAGGGATTTGATATTCTCATTAAGGCAATAGGAATATTGAATTTTGATTTGACTTTAGATATTATTGGTGGTAATCCAAGTTTAGAAGTGAAAGAGTTAATTAACGAAAACAATGAAAGAATTTATTTTCATGATTTTATGTCTAAAGAAGAATTAAAAACGTATTTCCAAACTGCAGATCTATTTATATTGCCTTCGAGAGAAGAAATTTGGGGACTTGTTATTAATGAAGCGATTTCGTTTAATCTACCTATTATAACTTCTGACAATTGTGTTGCAGGAAAAGAATTCTGCAGTCAAGCTAACGTTGGATTGATTTTTGATAATGAAAATTATGTAGATCTTGCTGAAAAAATAAAAAAATTGTGCTTAAATAACAATTTAAGATATAATTTGTCTAATAATTGTCAGTATATAAATAAAAAGTATACTATTGAGAATATGGTAAAAGAGCACATGATTTTTATCAATGAGTTATAAATGATGAGGAAGAACTTATGAAAATACTTTATCAATCTAGTTTATGTACAGAAGAAGTTTTAAAAAAGTTATATAAAGATAGCGACATTTCTCCGGGAATTCAAGCACAAAAATATAATAAGTTAATTGTAGAAGGAATGAATTTAAATAATCAAGAAATATTTGTATTATCAGCATTACCTGTTAATAGAAGCATATCTAAGAAGTTTTTTGTTTTAAAAAAAAGTGAGATTCATAACAATATTAAATATTATTATTATCCTGCAATAAATATACCTATTGTCAAAGATTTATTTGTTTTGATATTTAGTTTTATAAAGACAGCATCTTCATTACTATTAAAGAAAGATTCAATTGTCATGTGTGATCTGTTGTCTTTGCCAAATTCTCTTGGCGCTACGCTAGCTGCAAGAGTATTGAGAAAGGATTCTATTGGAATATTAACAGATTTACCTGAATATGTAATTAGTACAAAGAGTAAATTTTTCTTAAAATTATATTATTGGCTGATAAATTTGCAGAATAAATATGTGTTCTTAACCAAAGAAATGAATGAAAAAATAAATCATCATAATAAAAAAAATATAATTATAGAAGGATGGTGTGACATTAAGCGGATTAACAACAACGTAAAGAAAAAAAATTATATCTTATATTCAGGTAACTTAAATAAAAATAACGGAATTCAGAATTTAGTCGCTGCATTTTTAGAAATTCAATCTCAATATCAATTAATTATTTTTGGCTCAGGAGATTATGATTCAGAATTAAGAAAATTGACCTTGGAAAATAATAATATTACTTATTATGGATTTGCTAATAATGACATTGTGTTAAAATATCAAGAAGAATCGAGAATTTTAGCAATTCCAAGGCCATTAGATGAAGAATTCGTTAAATACTCTTTTCCATCAAAGTTAATAGAATACATGCAATCTGGTTCTGCTATTATAACAACTAAGCTTCCTGGGATACCTAGTGAGTATGATCGTTATTTATATTTTTTTGATTCTCCTGATATCATCGATTTAAAGCAAGGATTAGAGAGATTAATTGCACGTCCAGAATTAGAATTAGACGCTAAAGGACTAACAGCAAGAGATTTTATTATTAAAAATAAAAATAATGTTATTCAGGCAAAAAAAATTATAGAATTAATAAAGGAGTAGTTATGAACGAATTAAAAGAAATTCAGAAAGTGTTGCTTGGGATGGCAAGCGATATCGATACCTTTTGTAAAAAGAAGAATGTACATTATTTTCTGGCGTATGGTAGCTGCTTGGGTGCTGTTAGGCATAATGGGTTTATACCTTGGGATGATGATGTTGACATATGGATGCTGCCTGAAGATTTTATAAGATTTCGTATGTTAAATATCCACTCAGAAAATTCAGATTATTTCCTTCAAAATAAAATTACTGAGGAAAAATACTATTTGACATTTGATAAAGTAAGAAAAAAGAATACAGCAGCAATTGATCGTAGATTTGTATTTTATGAAACAGATCAAGGTATGTTTATTGATGTGTTTCCTTTATATTACCTGCCTGATAAGGTCCTAACAAGAAGTTGGTTTTATTTTTTATTTTATTTATATAAATATTTAAATTTAATTGTGGTTTGTAATTCCCCTAGCTATTACCACACTTTTATAGGAAAAGTGGCTTCTCACATAATTAGATTGTTTTCCGTAAAGCGAATAAATATGATGTGTTTAGCTATTCAGAAAAAATTACTTAAATTTCCAAGATCAAGGTATTTGGTAGATATAGAACAAAAACCTTTTAAGAAATTTCATACTGAAGATTTTAAATCTTCATTAAGTTTTGAATTTGATGGAATCAAGCTTGATGTACCCATTGGATATGATCGAATTCTCAAGACGGTATACAATGACTATATGACGCTGCCTAAGATTGAGGATCGATGCAATCATAGTGAATATTTATATGATACAAAAGAAAGTTATGATAAATATATAAAAAATCTAAAAAAATAGGTTATACTTTAGAGGAAAGGAAGATTAAAAATATGTTTGAGAATAAAATTTTGTTAATAACTGGTGGAACAGGATCATTTGGAAATGCGGTATGTCAAAGATTTTTAAAGACAAATATAAGGGAAATAAGAATATTATCGCGTGATGAAAAGAAACAAGATGATATGAGAAAACTTTACAATAATGATAAACTAAAGTTTTTTATTGGTGATGTGCGCGATTACAATTCTATCAAAGGTGCTTTTCGTGGAGTTGATTATGTTTTTCATGCGGCAGCCTTAAAACAAGTTCCATCCTGTGAATTTTATCCGATGGAAGCTGTTAAAACAAATATAGTTGGAAGTGATAATGTTATTACTGCGTGCGTTGAAAACAAAGTAAAAAAGGCAATATTTTTGAGTACTGATAAAGCAGCTTATCCTATTAATGCCATGGGGATGACCAAGGCCTTGATGGAAAAAAATGTAATTGCAAGGAGTCGTCAATTACAAGCAGGGGATACCATTCTATGTTTAACCCGATATGGAAATGTAATGGCATCTAGAGGTAGCGTAATTCCTCTTTTTTGCGATCAAATCGAACAAGGCAAGGAAATAACAATAACAAATCCTAATATGACTCGTTTCATGATGACACTTGATGAAGCTGTTGAATTAGTTTTATATGCCTTTGAAAATGGTAGACAAGGTGATCTTTTTGTACAAAAAGCTCCATCGGCAACGATAGAAGTACTTGCTAAGGCAATATTAGAATTAAAAAAGGCTAATTCTGGATTATCATATATTGGGACCAGACATGGTGAAAAACTGTATGAAACATTAATTACTTCTGAGGAAATGATTAAAGCTGTTGATTTAGGTGATTATTTTAGAATTCCTGCGGATAATCGAGATTTAAATTATGATAAATATGTTAGCTCAGGAAATCGTGAACTTGCTGAATTTGCTGATTATACCTCACATAATACAAATCGTTTAGATGTTGATGGCATGAAGCAATTATTATTAAAGTTAGATCTTTTTATGTAAAAAGCACAGTTTTAACATCAATATTAATAAAATTATGTTAGTAAGAAATAGTTAAGATTGAAGTTATAAAGATGTTATTAATCTAAGTCCAGCTAAAAAATAATCTAAATACATAACTTTTACCCTTGAAAGGTGAAGATATGTATTTTTATTTTCATCTGGACTGAAACTATGATAAACTAATCTTGGTGATTAAAATGAATGTACTTGTTATTATACCTGCTTATAATGAAGCTGAGAATATACCTAATCTAATGAAAAAAATCAATGAATTAGGTTATGACTATTTAGTAATAAATGATTGCAGTCAAGATGAGTCTGGAATATTATTAAATTCCATGAAATTAAATCATTTAGATTTGCCAATAAATATTGGATTAGCGGGTGTAACGCAAATGGGGTTTAGATATGCTTATGAAAATAATTATGACGCAGCCATAGTTATTGATGGGGATGGTCAACATCCCCCGTTTTACATTCAATCTTTATTAGATAAGCTTAATGAAGGTTATGATTATGTAATAGGATCACGGTTTGTAGAAGAAAAAAAGCCATGGAGCTTACGCATGATTGGTAGTCGTTTAATAGGTTTTGCTATTAAACTTAAAACGGGTCAAATTATTAATGATCCTACAAGCGGGATGAGAGCTTTAGGCAAAAAAGTACTCAAAGAATTTGCTTATGAGATGAATTATGTTAATGAGTCAGATGCCTTAACACATGTTTTAAAAAACAAATTAAAAGTATGCGAAATACAAGTTTCGATGGAGCAACGGGAAGGTGGCGCCAGTTATTTTGATAATATTATTAAGTCAGGAAAGTTTATGCTAAATGTTTTGATTAGTATCATTTTTATTCAATGAGAGGGGGAATATAGGTGTCTCTATATTTGCAAATAGCTTTATTTGTAGCGTCGTTATTAACCTTTATATTTGTTATATCTTGTTCAAAAAAGCATAAAATGAATATTAAATATTCTATTGTTTGGACCTTGTGGTCACTGGGAATTATATTAATCAGTATATTTCCTCAAATCGTTTATTACATATCAAATATTTTAAGTATCGCTGTTGCTGTTAATACACTTTTTTTAATTATGATCTTTTTGTTATACTTATTAAGCTTTTATTTGTTCCTTAAAATTTCTTTATTAAATGAACAAATAAAAAATATGGCATATGAAATATCGCTGCTAAAAAAGGAAATAGGTAATCAAAATGAATAAAAAAAGAATGCTTGTAATTCCTGGGGGGTTTGTTCCTTTTAATGACACAGTTACATTAATCAGTTATAAACATCTGAGAAATTTAGATTGCATTATGGATGTGATAGCCTTAAAAGGCAAGAATGATGAAGGTTTGGAAAAAGAAATAAAAAAAGATGAAAACTGGAAAAAATTCAATATCGAATATATTTGCAATTATGAGCAGGCTGTTGCGACCGCAGAAAAGAAAAATGTTCTAGAAGGCATTTATAATATTTTTAGATATTGTTTTTTTTGTGTAAAAAAATTAAAACAATATTCGTATGATTTTGTATATTCTTCCTCGATTCCTGCTTTTACACATTTAGCGGCCTATTTTGTAAAAAAGAAAAGAAAACAGATTAAATGGATTGCATCCTTTTCTGACCCATTATATAAATCGCCGTATAAATACGATCATGAAAGTTTTAAAGAGTACTCGTTAATCAATAAAATAGGGTTTTTAGTTTACATATTCATTTATATGAATGGTCTTTATGAAAAACTAGCTATCAATAATGCAGATCAATTAATTTTCATATGTGAAGAACAGCGAGACTTCATGCTTTCGCATTATAAAAATACTGAGGAATTAAAAAAGAAATCTATTATAATTCCTTTAAATTATATAAAAGGTTGGAATATTTATGATGATTTGATTAATACTTCAAAATTGAGTGAGCCAAAGTATAAAGGTAAACTAAAATTTGCACATTTTGGAAGAATATATGGACTTAGAAAAATTGATAAATTTTTAGTTGCGTTGAGCCAATTAAATAAAGAAATACCAGATTTTAAAGATAGGATAGAGCTTTGTTTTTATGGTGAATTGATAGATAGATATAAAAAACAAATTGAAAATCTGGGATTGTCATCAATAGTCAAAGTTTATGATAAAATACCCTATGCTGATGCCATGAATGAAATGATTGCGTCAGATGGACTATTATTGTTTGATACGATCTTAGAAACCGATTCGCTGCAGCCTTATCTTCCATCTAAAAGCTTAGAGTATATACTTTTAAAGAAACCGTTGTTTATTTTGGCAGAACATAATAGCCCAACTTATAGAATATTTACTAGCTTAAACTATACATGTACAACATATGATATCGCATCAATTAAAAAGAATTTTCAAGCTTTGTTGAGCCAAAATCATCAAGATTTAACGTATGACATAACCAAATTTGAGAATGAAAACTGTGTTAAAGAGCTTGTTGACTATGTAGCATAAGGTTTATCTATTTTCTAACCAAAAAACCATTGAATAATCAATATATAATGAGTCGAGTACTCTTCCTTGTGTATCAATTATAACAATTTTAAGTCCTGGATCTTCCGAGGTTTCTTGTTTACCGTTTATGATGATATTATTATTTTCAAATTTTATACTTGTATTCTTAGATGTATATTCTTTTACTAATTGGTTACCCTCTTCAAAAAATAATATCTGATCATTCTGAGTTACCATAATAAAGTCTTTGTCTTTATTAATGATAAAATCAAACTGAATACCAGCATTATTTAACATTTGATTTTCGTATTCTCCAATAAAAGAACGTCCATCGGTTCCATTATAGCTAATTGCAAATGTAAATCCTGATTCTTGAATATAATCAAAGTAATTGTAAATATCATCAACGCTCTGTAATAACTTCTCCATCGTATCATTGTAGAGTTGATCTAAAGCTGTTTCATACGATTCAATTTTTTTCGGCTTTGAAGTGCTTAAGTGATAATCTTGTTCTAAGACTTCAATCAACTTATTCATGAGTTTAGTAGAACCGCGGATATTAGTGTGCCAAATATCGCCGTCTTGATCAAAATGAAAGTTCATTTCTTCATAGAGATCGTTAAAATCGATGAATTGAATTTCTTTGCTTAGCGCATATTGCTTTACATATTGAAGCATATTGTATTCGTGCTGGGTGACATAGTAAGGAGTTTTGACTAATAAGAGCGGTAAATGCTTTTTCCTGCATAGATCAATAATTTTATCAAGATATTGCAGATTGGTTTCATCGGGTTTTACAGTTTCTGTTTGATGGTAGGTATCTCGTTCTATTTTTTTATCAGATTCAGGATAGCCCATAGTCCAACCGAAAAAAGGATTAAAGTGCTTTTCAAAAGGAAATTTAAAATCATCCAGTGTCATTTCATTCCATCGTGAGTGATAGAGTCTCAAATCTAACAAATAATCCAATTTCAGTGATTTATCGCTTATTTCTTTCAGAGATTGAGCTCGATAGATTTCATTTCGCAAACCTTCAGAGTTCTTTTTATAAATACCATCTGTCTGGCAGGCTTTAGAGCTCTCCAGAAGCCCGAAGACATCGAGGACGATAACTTGAGGTGTTTGTGTTTTTAGCGCTTGTTTGAGGTAGTAATAGGTCTGTGAAAAGGGTTGACACTCGCCTGCGAAAACATAACTGTAAGCTCCTGTTTTTTTCCAGAGAATTGCTGGATTGAAGGCATAGTAAGAATGACTGGAGCCAAGGAAAAGAACATCTAACGAATTCTTTTCGAGCGCGTAGAAACCTTCTGTTTTGTTCGTCATATCATCCGGCGCTTCATAGTATTTTGGACGCAAAACAATTGAAAAGTAAGTCATCAGCAGACAAGCTGTGATCACTAATAATATACATTTAAATATAAACTGAATTGTTTTCTTCATTGTCATTACCTTCTTTAATTAAAACTGGATGTAAATAAATTGATTCGCATCATATCCTGTTCCATACACGCCAAGAATAAGGAAACTGGAGAATAAGAGAATATAAATTAAGAAACGAAATACAAAATTTCTTTTTCTAAACCATTTGATCATATCGAAATGATTTCGCAGGAGATCTAAAATTACAATAATCAATATGAAGAACAAAGCGATGGAGAGTTCTTTTGGAGAAATTTTAAGTAAATCTAAGTTGAGCTTAAAGGAAGGGAAAAATAATGCTTTCTGCAATATTGCCAGTGCTTGTTTAACATCTGTTATTTTAAAGAATACCCATGAGATAGTAATTAAAACAAAGTTAAGTATAATCTTTAAAAAACGGATTATTGAATTCGAAGCTTTCTTCGATAAATGTATAATTTGTTCAAATATTTGTAAAAGGGCATGGAAGAGTCCCCAGAGAACAAACGACCAAGAGGCGCCATGCCATAAACCGCTAATCAGGAAGACAACAATCAAATTCCTGTATTTCTTTATGGTCCCTTTGCGATTCCCACCTAAGGGAATATAAATATAATCCCGCAGCCATGAACTAAGGGAAATATGCCAGCGCCGCCAGAACTCAGAGATACTCTCGGCAAGATAAGGTGTTTTAAAATTTTCTTCAATCTTGAATCCAAAACATTTCGAGATACCAATTGCCATATTGGAATAGGCATCAAAGTCTAGATAAATTTGAAAAGAATATAAGATCATGGCAATCCATAGTAAACCTCCTGAGGCTTCTTGCCATTGGAAGTAGATGGAATCGACTAATATTAATAAATTATCAGCGATCACTACTTTTTCAAAACAACCCAAGGCTGTACGAATCAAACCTGATTCAATCCGGGATGTTTTCCAGGGACGCTGCTTTTTTAACTGTGTAAAAAAAGATTTTGGTCGATTAATCGGCCCGGCTGTAAAAACTGGAAAAAAGGAAAGATAAAGCCAACAATTTAGATAACTAGTTTCTGCGTCCATCCTTTTTTTAGTAACTTCAATACAATAGCTGATTGCTTTAAAGGTATAAAAGGAGATGCCAATGGGCGCTAGCCAGGAAAAATGGAAGAAAGGAAATATAAGTTTATAATATTTGAAAATAACTAATCCCGCTGCTAACACCACAATAGCAATTAATAATTCGGAGTTTTGTTTTTTTCTTTTTGTTTTACTTAAGCGCAGCCCAAGAATATAGACAACAAGACTTACTACAAATAAATAGATAACGCTCAATAGCCCGAATGAACTGACATAAAATAAATTAATCAGAGTGAGCCAATAGTTTTGAATCCGTTTAGGTATTATATAGTAAATAACTAAACTGATTATTAAGAAAGCTGCAAAATTTAATGAGGTAGGCTGCATGGTTGTTCTCCTTATCTTTAATGGAATAATCTATAGAATTGCGAGTACAACTGAGGATTAGTGAGTGCAATATTGTCTGAGTCCGGAAGAAAGAATAAAGATAAATTATATAAAATACCAATCAGGCATAGAAATAAAACTGTATATATGAATATTTTTCTTACTTCTTTATCTTTCATTTGAATATAAAGAGAAAAGAGAATAAGCGTGGTTCCTATAAAAATAAAGATTGCAAAATCGGAAATGTAACGTTGTAATAACCCTGCACATTGAATGTCAATAAACATAACAAGAATACCGAGGATTAGAAAAGTAAGATAGTTAATTAAAATTTTATGTTTTTTTATTCGTTTCAAATTTGGTAATAAAATTGAGAAATAAAGGATAGGATTACAGGATAAGAGTCCCCCAGTCATTGATTCTCGAGTAAGTTCCCCTATATAATTTGTATTAAATTCAACGTATTGAAGATACGGGAAGACAGATTGGATATTCGGAAACTGAAATAAATAAGTGAAAATTCCTATAAAGAATCGATCAAAAACAAATCCTCTCCGAGTCATATCGTTGGTCGTTAAATTATAGCTTGATCCAAAATCAAAAGGAGAATCAAAGCGTGTCCAGTTATAGAACATTAATCCTGCAGCGATGATGACATAGGGGAGTAAGGCAACCATAAGGTATTTTTGGTTTTGTTTTTCTCTTAGATTCTTTAATTCAGGTAGGAAGAAGAGGAATGCTAAGAAAGAACCGAGAATCAGTTGCGGTCTGCAGGCAGCAACGAAAGCCATACAACAAGATCCTATAAACAAAGTTTTGCAATTAAGCGACTGGTCAGTTTGCCTGGATTTCAGCCACAAAAATAGTCCCCAGATCGTAAGTGCCAATCCCATCATAATAGGTACTGAATAAATATCAGGACGTCTGGCTATGAAAAAAGCTCCGCTGCCCAATATCGTGGCTGAACTTAGTAATAGACTTAAACCGAGTGGTATTTTTCTTTGATAATAACGAATAACAATTTCTTCAAAAAACAAGAAAACTCCAAGGATGAAAAAAATTTCAGAGATCATAATTGGAATGGGATTAGGAAGATGAGTTCCTGTAATTAAAAAATAGGGAAGATAGAAGACTAGTTCTGGACCAATCCCAAAATATACAAAATATTTACCTTTATAATAAGCAAAATCCCAGAAATAATAGACATCTTTCTTGATTCGGAGCGAACTATCATAGGGATTTGATAGTTGTTTTAATTCTTCAGAAGGATCGACGAGTAAAGATGTCTGTCCCTTAGCTAATGCTTCAGCTAAATAATGATATTCTTGAGGATGAGGATAGGCTGTATCTTTCCAGAAGAAGGGATTAGAGAAAAGCACAAGAACAAATAACAGGATATGGCATGAAGCAGTTACAATAATCATAGTCTTCCGTTTTGTTGAATTTCCTTTAAAAGAGAGAGTAAAGAAGCTGCGATGCTGATATAATTGATAAATAAGGATGAAGAGGATGAACAACGTTAAAATTCTTAATGTTTGTATTTTCAAGGGAACTCGAACATTTATTTCAGAAGCGATTATAGTAAATTTGGCGTTATCTGGATTATAGAAAGAAATAAGTAGACTTTTTACATCACCATAGGGGTGTATTCTAATGATGTGCGTTTCTTCCAGAGATTCAATATAAGTTTGATTCCCTTTATAACTCATTTGGGAATGACCTTCATCGCTATAATTGATTTTTAAATCGAGCGTAGTCGGGCAGCCATTTCCTTCACAGTGCAGATTGATTTTTATATTCTGGACATTTTGATTTAAATAATTATATTGTATTGTTTGTAAACTTTGATCTGGGAATACTAATTTATCGGATATAGAATTTCCGTCGATAGAAATTTGATAGCCAGGTTTACTTTGAGGAAATGTAAGTGATTCCCAAGTGCGCCAGTTAAAAATGAAAACTTCAATGGCCATGACAACAAGTAAAAAAATGAAATAAGGATAGAATTTCTTTTTCTTCATTTTCTTCTCCCCTGTAAAAATAAATCCCCGAAATAGTTCTTAAAAAAATAATACACAATTTATTCAAGAAATTCTATAGTTAGTGTAAAGTTGTAAAAGAAATGTAAGTATGAAGTATGTAGAAAGCCGGGTTTGATTCTGATATACTATTAGCTAAAAGGAGTCCTGAAACATGTTCAAAGAAATAAGTTTAACGCTTTTTCATAATCAAGAATTAATTAGTTTGCTTCTAATTGAAGGTGTTATCCTGATTGTTTCTTTCATGATATACAAGAGTTTAAAGAAAAAAACTAAAATAATAAAGATTCAGTCAAAAGAAACATCCGCTGGAAAGGCAGGCTGGAATGCTTTCGATAGTTTAATATGCGGGACAATAACGTTAATGTTCCTGGTTGTTGCATTCTGGCAATTGGGGGACACTGAACTGCCGCAAACGCGTTGGCAGCCAACTCAGTCGAATGAATCTTTTGTTTTACAGATTGAGGATGGAAGCAGTGCCTTTGATCGAATTTATCTGCTTTCTGGTGAGGGGGATAATAACGCATTGGAAAGCGGTTATCAAATTGGTTTAAGAAATGTCTTAATCGAAGGATCCAATGATTTGGTAGATTGGGATAATATTTCGCAAATTGATAACAGCAGTTATCTCCAGTGGAAAATTATTGAAGGACAATGGAATTATCACTATCTTCGTATCACGGCTGGAGAAAAGAATAATGTTATTAATGAAATTGGATTAAAGCGAGCGGGATTTAATGATTTTTTACCATTGACTGTTTATTCGAGTAATCCTGAAGGCACTTACGATCCGCAGTTGGTTATTGACGAGCAATCTAAGTTGAAGATCGATCCGTTGTATCTGAATGAAACCTATTTTGACGAGATCTATCATGTTCGCAACGCTCAGGAAATTGCTGAAGGTCAGGTTATGTATGCTTTCGTCCATCCGCTTTTGGGAACGCAAGTTATTGCGTTTTTTATCAAATTATTAGGTAATAATCCTTTTGCGTGGCGATTTGGCGGGGTTCTTTTCAGCACCGCGATGATCCCTCTGTTGTATGATCTTTGCCGCAGATTATTTAATAAGACTTTTTACGCAGCTCTGGGAGCTATTTTCCTGGCCTGTGATTTTATGCATTTAACAACGGCGAGAATCGCTACGTTGGAACCTTTTTCTGTTTTCTTTATTTTACTGATGACTTATTTCATGATTCGTTATTGCTTGATGAACTTTTATGTGGATGATTTTAAGAAATCATTAGGTTTATTAGCCGCAGCTGGAATCAGCATGGGAATTGGCGTTTCCGTAAAATGGACAGGTGTTTATGCCGGGATGGGATTAGCCGTATTATTTTTCAGCAGCTTAATCAGCCGTTATGTTGAATACAGACAGGCGAAACGATCAAAAGATCCAACTGCATTAGAAAAACATAAAATTGAAGTTTTCCCTAAATACTGTTGGATTACCCTTCTTTGGTGCTGCCTGTGGTTTGTTTTGATTCCTTTGATCATCTATGCTTTATCTTATTTGCCGTGTATAATCAATCGCGGCGAGGGATGGAGTCTGGCCGGAGTTTTCAAGCAGACTATGGGGATGTATAACTATCATGCGAATCTTGAAGCAACCCATCCTTTTCAATCGGTATGGTGGCAATGGATACTGGATGCCCGTCCAATTTGGTATTATCATCATATCAGTGAGAATCTTGTTTACACCATCTCAGCTTTTGGCAATCCCCTGATTTGGTGGTCTGGGTTTATTGCGATTCTTTTCTGCGCCTATGAATTTATCAGAAATAAAACAAAAACAGCGGGAATGATTTTAGTCTGTTATTTTGCTCAGCTCATTCCTTGGATGTTAGTCACTCGCTGTGTTTTTATTTATCACTATTATCCTTCAGTTCCATTTTTAATCGTCGCGCTTGTTTACGGATTGAAATGCTTGGTTGACAAGGATGTTCGTTACGAAAAGCAAATCAAAATTTTTGTCCTTGCTTGTATTTTGCTTTTTGTTTTATTTTTACCTGCGACAGCTGGCTTTGGCACAACTCAAGCTTATATTGATGGATTTATGCGATGGTTTCCAAGCTGGTACTTTGGATAAAAGGAGGGCAAAAGATGAAGCGAAAGCAACAACTGTTTTTTGTTCTATTCTGTCTTGTTATTGCCTTGTTATCTTTAGCTCCTTATTGGACTCATGGAGTTAATCTGGAACATGACACATGTTTTCACTTAAGCCGAATTGAAGGTTTGGCGCAAAGCTTTAAAGACGGAAATTACATGCCGCGAATTTATCCCTATAAGAATAATAATTTTGGATATGCCAGTCCGTTGTTCTACTGTGATTTTTTCTTAATTATACCCGCCTTACTCTATAATGCGGGCTTAAGCTTGGCGCGCAGCTATCAATTCTTACTCTTGCTTTGCAGCTTTTTTTCGGCTTGGTATATGGGAAAGCTAACGATGAAGCTTAGCCGGCAGCAGCCCGCAATGTATTTGGCTGCATTTCTTTATGTTTTTTCACTCTATCGATTCACCGATATTTATGTTCGCGGAGCTTTAGGGGAAGTGCTGGCCTTTGTCTTTATGCCTGTGGCTTTAATTGGAATCTATGAAGTCCTTTGGGGTGATGAAAAAAAGTGGTCTTGGCTAATGACGGGCTATTCAGGTATACTTCTTTCCCACACGCTATCCTTTTATCTGATGGTTCTAATTTTGATTGTTTTCATCTTTATTCGCTGGCATGTGTTAAATCAGCAGAGACAGAGGGGAACAGCGATCATCAAAGCAGCTTTATGGGCAATCGGCTTATGTTCCTTTTATCTGTGGCCAATGCTGGAACAAATGACAAGTCAAGAGCTATATTTACATTATTATGCAGGAAGTTCTGATTTGGCGTCAACCGCATTAAATGCCTGGCAATATACTGAAATGACGATGAATTTTTCCGTTTCTAACATTAATTATGATCCAGGACAGGCAATGACGACCAATCTAGGCGTTTTGATACCTATTTTACCGTTGCTCGGCGTATTTCTCTTTAATCAAGAAAAAACAAAAGAGAGTAATTTTCTTTATTTGATTTGCGGCTTAGGTTATCTTTGTTACTTCTTATGCAGCCGATTATTTCCCTGGGAATACTTTGCGTGGATGCGAATTATTCAGTTTCCGTGGCGACTGATGAGTCTTGCGGATTTATTTCTATGTCCTGCTGCAGCGATTATCTCCGTAAGATTTTTTAGAAGATCGGGCATCATAGTTGTTCCGTTTTTAATTGTTTGTGGAATAATGGTGGGGCTTATACGGATTATGCCCGTTGCTGAAAGACCAATTATTTTTGGAACGGACATGCCGTATGAAGCTTTGATTGATGGAACTTTATTGGATCCATACTATGGCGATTCTTTTTATGTCCGACCTGAAATCGCCGGCGCAGATTATTTGCCAGTAGCTCAAACCGATTATCGTACAGTATCCCGTTGTGTGACTGTTGAGAATAAAGAAATTGCTTGCGGCATTGAAAAACAAGGAAACAAAACAAGTTTTGAAATTACCAAGATGGGAACCAATACATGGATGCAAATACCGGTAACTTATTACAAGGGGTATACTGCTGCTGCGGTGGATACGAATGGTAAACAATTCAAACTCCCTGTAATAAAGAATAAAGACAGTGCATTGGTTGAAGTGAATAATAAGAATGTTACTTCGGGAATAATTACCATAACTTATTCGGGGACCTGGATCCAAAAAGCATCTGCACTGCTTACTTTCTTAACCTGTTGTTTATGGATCTACAGTCAACTTATCTATAGAAAAAAGGATAGATCGATATAAAAATGGGGAATACTATTTTTAGAGGTGAATGAAATGAATTCAATGGATAACGAAATTGTTAAAGATTTAAATGAATTATTAAGAGGTTGTCATATGGGGGCATCGACGTTTAAGGAGTATTTAGTCGAAGCGCAATCAGAAAAGTTAAGAGAAACATTAAAGCATTCGTTAGATATTTTCCAGAAACATGAAACTGAATTGACAAGCAGAATTAATTCCTATGGTGAGGATGCGGCGGATTCTACTGGGATCATGGCTGTCTTATCTGAAATGACTGAGAAGATTAAAACGATGATGGCAGATAGTGACGAAGAAATTTTGAATCAATCAATCAAAGCGATGGACATGGGATTAAAGGCTTGTCATGATTTTATTGATAGACATAAACAGGTACCTGAAGAATTGTTATTTGTCATTCATGATCTTGAAGCGGATTACAAAAAGGTTTATCATGATTTGACTGAATTAAAGTTAAATAATTATTAAGGCTTGATTGCTTAACGCATTCAAGTTTTTTATTTAGAAGAAATCGTTAATTTTATAGGTTGTTTGAAGAAGAAAATGAAGCTTTACGAATCAAAATATGATAAACTAAATAAGGTTAAAGAGTTAAGGAGTTCAATATGTTAGAAAAAATAAAAGAAAAATTTTTAAATAGAAGTTTTTTATCGTTTGCTTTTATCGGTGCGTTCAATACGATTTTATCTCAGATATTATATATGATTTTCGTTAGTTTCAGTATCGCAGTATCGACTTCAAGTTTACTTGGAGATATTGTTCCTATGTTTTTTTCTTATTTTTTAAACATGCATTTTACTTATCATGAAAAACCGAATTGGAAAAGCTTTATTTCATTTCCAATCAGTTATCTTCCGGGAATTATCATTAATATGGTAATGACTGTAATCTTCGTTAATTGGATCGGCGTGGACAAACTTTTTGCCAAAGCTTTCGCCTTGCCGCTGACAATTCCTATTAATTACTTGACAATGTCCTTAATCGTAAAATTAACATCGAATAAAGATAAAAATTAAGGTGAGTACGGCCGGTTCCAGTGTTTTCTGGGCCGGCTTTTATAGAAAGTCAGTTTGATCTATGATATGATTTACAAGGTGATTAGGTTATGATTAAAATATTATTAGCTGTAGGTGTTGTTTTATTTTGCAGTGCTGGTTATGGATTGTTTGCTGAGAAATTATTAAAATTAAAGCCGACGGGCTTTACCGCTCCTTTGGGCTTTGTTTTGTTATTATGTACGCTGCAGCTATGTTATTATCCTGTACAGTTCTTTAATGGGTCTGTATCTTGGAGTTATGCTAGCAGTTATCTAATATTCGGCTGTTTACTACTATATTCGTTATTTCATATTAAGGAATTATTTAAACGTTACTGGCAATGGAATACCCTTTGGATTATAGCTTCATTTCTTGCTTTCATCGCTGTATTTTACCAGTTATTTATCGATATTGGTTTCTCAGATTCACCAATGTATTTGAATTACATTGCTCAGAACATTGATAATCAACATTTAAATTTATTTAATTTGTATTCTGGAAAGGTGGGCGCTGAGTGGGATGCGCTGTATTTATTCCAAGGTTATTATCATATCGGTACTTTTTTATGCCATGTAATTAATGTTCCGTCAGTTTTATTCGGAATTGGCGGTAAAATTGATAATATTGTAATCTCTACGTGGGGATTAGGCATGATCTATTCGTTGATTTCTTCCATGTTAATAGTTAATTTTGCTGAAGGGTTAAAAATTAAACAAAAAAGTGTTAAGTATGTGCTTATTGCATTTACATTATTTTTCAGTAATTTCTACTATTGGCGTGTTGCCTTTGCGTTTTATGGGAATACTTACCGCACTCTGCTAGCTGCTTATTTAATCTATACAGCGTATTGTTGGCTGCGTGATAAAGAAGATTCGTTAAAGTATGTCATGATGTTCATCGTCGGAGCGGGTTTAGCTTGTTCCTCATCTTACTTGTTTATTTCCTTTGCGATTTTATTTAGTTTGGCTGCTTATCTTTTTGTTAGTAAAAAAGAGAATGCCTTTGTTGATATGTCAATGATCGTTTTACCTATGGCAATCTATGCGGTTGCGATGTTTAGTCGGAATAAGGAAATTCCCTGGATTGCGCCCGCGCTAGCTCTAATTTTTATAGCTTATTATAGTTTGCGATTCACAAAGTGGATGAAGAAAATTATTGATATAATTGAAAAATTCTTTTTCAAACACGGTAAATTTATTTTCTTTATTCTTATTCCTGTTCTTATGATGGTGTTTGCGGCTTATATTAATTTCTTTAAACCTGATTATTTATATGATTATGCCTATTATTTCAATAATCATCAAGATTATGACATGGTTAAAGATTATTATTTTATTTATTCTCATATTTTCGATAATATTCTTAACATTATACGGTGGATCGGCGTTATCTTGATTCTTTGGAAAGCTCATTCAGAAGAACAAAACTATATAAAATCTTTATTTGTTATGATGTTGATTTTATTTTTAAACCCATTAGCGACGACCGCGGTGGCCTACTTGATTGCCTCTAATGTATTTTATCGTACTGTAGAAGTTTTGTTTAATCCATTTACTGAAATGTTGATTCTGTTAGCTGTTATTCAATGGCTTGAACATCGAGAATGGATAAAACGGATGTTATTAGTTATTCTTTGTGTCGAGATTGTAGTCGGACATGTTGCTTCTTATTTGGATTCTGATTGGGGATTATATACCTTTCATGTAAATGGAGGGAAAACAGTGAATCCGATCTATAAAATCAGTGATGAGGAAATTGAGGCGATACATGTTCTTGAGGGGTTAATTAAGCGTGACCGAAATCGATTTAATGATGAGCATCAACCGACAATTATTTCTCATGCGGAAGGGGTAAGAACTTTTCTTCCTAATGTATATCAGATATTTACTGCACGGGATTATTATTATATTTGGAATCGAGTTGATTGGATTTTCTATGATTTAGCCCGCAGACATTATGATTGGGAAACTCCAGCAACAGAAGATTATGCTCGTTCCTGTGGTTATTTGGATTATTATGACGTTGATTATCTTATTATTCAGTATTGGGAAAATCCAGAATTTGATAAGGCAACTGATGCTTGCGCGATAACAGAGATAACTACATCTAAATTTAAGATTAAAAGTATAGAGAAAAATTAGGTAAACTTGTAATATAATTATAGAAAATAAGGTGAGGTAATTATGGAAAAAATTGCAGTCTTAATCCCATGTTATAATGAAGAATTGACAGTTGAAAAAGTCGTAAGTGATTTTAGAAAAGAACTTCCCAATGCTGAAATTTATGTTTATGACAATAACTCTAAGGATAAAACTGCTGCTTTGGCATCGGCAGCAGGGGCGATAGTAAGAAAAGAAACTGCGCAGGGGAAGGGCAATGTAGTACGTACAATGTTTAAAGATATTGATGCAGATGTTTATATTCTCGTTGATGGAGATGATACGTATCCTGCAGATGAGGTACACAAATTGATTCAACCTGTTCTAGAAGGTAATGCAGATATGGTCATCGGAGATCGACTTTCTAATGGTACATACTTTGAAGAGAATAAAAGAGGATTTCATGGTTTCGGGAATAACCTAGTTAAAAATTTAATTAACTTCTTATTCAAAAGTAATATTAATGATATTATGACGGGATATCGCGTCTATAGCCGTAGATTTGTAAAAAATATGCCAGTTATGAGTTCTGGATTTCAAATTGAAACCGAAATGACGATATTTTCTCTTGTATATCGAATGAAACTTGTCGAAATTCCGATTACATATCGTGACAGACCGGCTGGCAGTGAATCCAAACTTAATACATTTTCGGATGGTTTTAAAGTCTTGGTAAAATTATTTGATCTCTTTAAAAATTATCGGCCTATGTTGTTCTTTAGCTGTATCTCTGTTTTGTTTATTATTATTGGATTTATTATAGGAATTCCAGTAATTACAGAATTTATTAGAACTTCCTTTATAACTAAAATTCCGAGTGCAGTACTTGCGGCATCCTTGTTTATCATAGCTTTTCTCCTTTTTATGGTTGGAATCATATTAGATGCCATCAAAAATCAGATGTGTGTATTGTTTGAGTGTCAGTTAAATCAGTTTGAATATCAGGAAAAACGTAAAGTGGGGTAAATATGAAAAAGTTATTAGTTCTTGCAATCAGTATATTAGTGCTCACAGCGTTTGGTAGCTTTGCATTTATTTTATTTAACAACATATATAAAGATGAAGGAAATTTTGATGATTATAGAGATAATGCTCCTGTTGTTAATGATGATGAAACAGAGCAAGTGTTAAAAATCACTTCCGACGTTGGAGAATTAGTTGAAGACTGGAATCATACATATCGAGTTATGGCGCATGCTTTAGGTGGAATTGATAATTATGATTACACGAATTCTTTAGAAGCATTTTATCAGAATTATAATGAAGGTACACGATTATTTGAAATAGATCTTGATACAACATCAGATGGGGATATATGTTTAATTCATACTTGGGAAGATTTTCGTAATAAATTAACGGATATTGGCGGAGATTGGCCGATGTCTACGGAAGAGTTTAAGAAAGCGAAGATTCACGGAAAATACAAGACGGTAATGTTTAAAGATCTTCTTGAGCTCATGAATGAAATTCCGGATTTTTATATTATCATAGATTCTAAGACCTTTGATATCGAAGGCTCAGAAGTCATGTATAATAAAATGATAGAGGAAGTAGATTCTGTTAACCCAGAATTAATAAATAGAATTATACCACAAGCCTATACTCCAGATATGTATGTTTTCTTAGATGAAAATTATAACTTTAATAAAATCATATTCACTCTTTACCATTATTATGTTGATTCTGATGGTCAAAAAATTTATCAATTTGTTAAGGAACATAAAGTGCCAGTAGTTGTTATGCATATGGATAATGAATGGGCTACAAAAGTAATTACGGATATTTATGCTTATGCCGAAATGCAGGATAATGAGGAATCTTTTTCAATTTATATTCATACTGTAAATGATATGAAAAAAGCAATGGAAATTATTAATAAGAACCATTTTTGGGGAATTTATTCTGATTTTATCACTGAAGAAGAAATTGAATCAACTTTAATTAATTAAGATAAGAGGTGAACTAAATGCTAATAATAATATTGATTTCTGCGATTTTTTTACTTGTTTCATATATACTAGGAGTTTTAATAAACCAAATCTTTATTCCAAGTAAATGGAGATTTCATTATTCTTTGCCTGTGGGTGTTATTTCAATTATAGGAATTCTACAATGTTTTTATTATCCACTCCAGTTTATGGATGTATCTATTAAATGGTTTTCCCTAATTACAGGTATAGTATTTATTGGGATTACATGTCTAGGAATTTTTAAAAGAAATTTGATTTTGAACGATATTAAGCTTTTTGTTAAAAATAAAAAGGAAATATTCTTTGCTGTTTTTGTATTTGTTCTATTTATTTTGTTTTATTATTATGTTGATTTTCCTAGAAGAACTGATGATTTATATTTTTATATTCCATATGTAATAAAAAAAGTAACAACACCTTCACGAGCTGTTGGAAGAATTTTCTATGATTATCAAGGGTTTTATGATTTACTTGCTGTAATAGTGTTCATAGCGAATAAAATTATATCAATAAATAATATGCAAACAATATTACCTATTGCTTTAATAGCATGGGTTCCTGCAATCATAATATATTCAATAATTCCCTTTACTTTACTCAATTTATATCATAGACTAAATCATAATTTTAATAAAAAATATATAATATATTCAGTGCTTTTGATAACTGTCTATATAACTTCTATGTATTGGTTTTTCCAAACTCCTTATATAGGAAATACATATAGAAGGATAACCATTGTTCTTATTTTTGAACTATTATATGTTTTTGTTAATCAGAAAAATAGCAAGATTGCGGTTGTTTTATCATTATTCATGATTTCTATAATATCACAAACGAGCACAGGTTTTATCTTTTCGTCAATTATGATCTATATTCTTTTATGTTATTATGGATTTACTCATTCAAAAAAGTATTTAAGTGATATGCTGCTGATATCGGTAGGTCCTGCAATATATATGTGTATACTATATAATATATTAACTCCATTTGTTTTAGGTTGCTATTTTATTTGTTTATTGCTTTTATTCTTTAAAAAAGATCATTTACTTGAATTATTCTGGAATAAGATTAGTTTATTCATTGCAATACTTTTACCAATTTTATTTTCCATCACTATTCATCTTCCTTTTTATAATTATACAGGTGATTTTAACATGGGGTATTTTACAATTGAGAATTTCTCTTTTTTTGATCCTCATAAATTCGAAGGGATAGTTCATTTATTGGATTTCAATTTTAATGGTTTAACAGAAATAATAAAATCTATATTTTGCTTACTTTTCTGGTGCGTGATAATATATGAAACTTATTATTGCTTGAAAAAAGAAAAGCTTAAGTTTTTTGGTATTTCAAATATCATAATCTTTACAACTTTCTTTAATCCGTTTGTGATGGGATTTATACTGGATAATGTTACGGATGTAGTTTACTTTAGACTTTATGATCTGTTTTTTAATTTTGCAACAATTATGTTTGGATTGACAGTCACAATTTCTAATTTTAATTCAATAAAAATCAGGAATGCTTTCATGGTCATTATGATGATTTGTGTTATTGCAGAAATACCAAAAAATCAAACATGGTATAGTATGAATTATTCAAATGAATTTTCATCACATTTAAATCATGCGAATTCTTTAGATGTTTTAGTAATAAATGAATTAATGGATTATGCAAAAGAAGAAGATAACAGTACTCCAATAATTGCTTCACAAATATATTCTAGTGGCGCTTTGACAGATGGTGTTTTAATCAATATTAAGGACAATTTATATACATATGATCTAAATGATCAAAGTGATGATGCAACTTTGCAAAGAATATTATACAGAAATGAACCAGGACTTCCTGAAATTAAAGAGGATTATCTAAAAGCTTGTCCGTTATTAAGAGATAAAAATGTTCAGTATACAATTATTGATGCTCAGTATAATTGGGAATTAGAATCAGGTATAGGGTATTGTGGTGAGAAGATAATTGAAGTAGAAAACTATAGAGTTTTCAAAATGCATTATGAATGGTTGCAATGGTCTATGCCGGAGGAATACGTAAATGAAGAATAAAATAGTCAAATATAAAGTTCCTCTTCTCCTGATTTTCATCTCAATTTGTTTTATTTTCATTGCTTTTTATCCATATATCACTAATAACCGTCCGTTTTTGTTTAGTGCTGATCAACAATTACAATATAATTATTTTTATCAAGAATGGGACAGAATGATCGAGTTGTTTTTTAAAAATCATATAACGCCATTTTATTCTTTTAATACTTTCTTGGGAAATAATTTTTTTGCGAGTAAAGCCTATTATGTTACTGGGGATATCTTTTTTGGTTTAGTCCGTATGTTTGATTCTTTAGAATTTGGATTAATGATTGAAACTTTTTTGTTGATCCTAATTTCATCTTTAACGTTTTCCTACTTTCTAAGATGTTTTGGTATAAAAAAGCCGAGTATAATTATTTGGGCTTCTCTATTATATGCTTTCAGTGGAATTGCTGAATTGTATGTCGGTCAATACATGTTTCATAGATTCTTTTGTTTTTTGCCTTTATTGTTAGCTGGTGTAGAAAAATACAGAGCTCAAAAAGGGGTATTATTATTTTGTGTTTCTACGTTTGTCCTATTTTTGTCTAATTACTATTTTATGTTTTCAACAAGTATATACCTTGTTTTCTATTATTTTTTCACGATAATATATCATTCAGATAGTGAACTTAAAATTATAACTATATTAAAAAGTGCTATTCCGCTAATTGTTAGTTATATTATAGGTTTTATGATGAGCTGCATACTTATTTTTCCAGCTATTCTTTATGTATTAGGGAATGATAGAATTGGTAACAACGAATTTATTCAGCTTATATTTGATTTAAAAGTTTACATTGGATTATTTTTTAGTTATCTAGCATATCCTTTTAATGTTTACACTGATATACCGAACATGTTTGTTTCTGGACAAAATGGCCACCTAACTTGGTATTCACTCACTACCTCAATCGCTATAATCCCTCCGTTGTTTTCTATTTTTGTTTCTAAAGAAAAAAAAGCAAATATACTCCGTAATTTCTACATTCTACTATTAGTATTCTTATCTATTCCATGTCTTAACTCCATTATGCATGGATTTAGTGAGCCTTCCTTTCGATGGATATTTCTAATCGTTCTAACTAATCTTTTGATTTTTTCAGTTATTATGAATGATAACTTATTGAGAGCGAAGATAGTCCGAGGTGGCTTTGTTTACTTATTTATATTTTCTATTTTGCTCGTACTTGCATTTATAGTTCATATAATTGATATAGAGACTCATAGCATTTATTTGCTTGCTTTAGTTCTATTTTTGTTGGTTCTGTTTTTTTACATTTATTTGTACAAGAAAAATAAGATTATGATAGTATTGGTTATTTCCTGTGTTGAAATATTATCATTGTATACATTATCTTTACTGATTCTAAATAAAAATTATTATGAGTTTGTTCCTTCTTTGAATAAAGACTATATTCATTATAATGATAGTTTAGATATTGATAAATTTTATAGAATGTATGTCAACCCTAAAAATTTGTTGCCTTCTTCAGATTTGAATTTAAATCAAAGTATAAATATGGGCTATAAATCTACAGCTACATATGATTCTATGATCGAACCAAGTTTAAAATTATTTCTTAACCTTAATAATTTTGATTGGCATATTGTTTCGCTTGATGATCCAGAAGTTTTGCGTATGTTAGGTGTTAAATATTATTATGTAGTCGATGAATCCGAACTACCCGAAGGATATCAGTTCCAGTATACAACTAATGTTAATCATTTCAAAGTTTATGAAATGACAGAATATAGACCTATTGGTTTTACATATAATCAATTTATAAAAAGAAGCGAATGTTTGGAGAGAAAATGTAAAATTAATTGGAATGAACAGTTGATTGTTGATGATGATTTAATGGAAATTATTGAAAATAATGATTTGCAAGAAGATACAAATTTTGAATTGATAGAGTATTTTAATGAGAATAGTTTATATGGAAATATTAATTTGACTAAACCTGCTGTACTGTTTTTTAGTATTCCGTATAATAAAGGCTGGCAAATATATGATAATAATCAGTACATTGAATACTTTAACGTACAGGGGGGATTCATTGGTGTATATTTAGAGCCCGGAGATCATTATTTAAACTTAATATTTAAGCCACCTGGATTTAAGTTTGGAGTAGTTCTGAGTGCTATTGGCGTAGTTTTATTCATATTTTTAATTATTAATGATATACATAAGAGAAAAATGATGAAATTTAAATAAGAATATAATGCTCTAGGTTTTGCTGTTTTTATTGTTTATTCTTTGAGGTTTTGTTTCGAATAAAAGGTAAGATTATTAAATGAATGTTACTTCCAGTGATGTATACATTATCACTTTGTTAGGAAGTGTTATTTTGTTACAATATTTTTTGTCTATTAATTCTCTCACATGTATTTGTTACAATATTATTCGATAAAACACTTATTGAAGAATAGTTAAGTTCTAATTTAAATATTTTAAAATTATATGGAGGCTGTAATGATGAGAAAAGTGAAGAAAAATTTGTTAAGTAACATGGATATAATAATATTTTTCTTTGGTATAATTTTTTTAGATTTATATTTTAGATATCAATTAAATTTTAATTTGAATAATTTGAGAGTAATAATGGTAGATTTTTTTCTTAGTTTATTCTTTTGTTCTTTCTTATTTCTCTGTGGAAAGAAAGTTAGGTTATTTATAGGTATACTAATTTTAAGTGTTTTATCAATATTATGTTTCAGTCAGACGCTGCATTATAGTTATTTCTCTACTTTTTTTTCCTTTTCAAAGGCAAGTATTCTTCAAGAATTTTTTCAAGTGAAGAATGAAGCGATGGGTAAAATTACTATTGATTTGTTCGTTTATTTTGTTCCATTGTTGCTTTTCGTTCTATCTAATATTACAAAAGGAAGACAGATTAAATATCCATTTTCAACACGAATTATAATCTTTTTAGTTGTATCTATTTTTACATCTTCTTGTTTATTTTTGACATTTACAAATTATTCTGATAGCATTAAAAAAAGTGAAAGTGACACTTATTTGTATGAATCACTTTATAATAGAGCTAGAGCTGTTGAAAGACTTGGATTGTATTCATATACTTTAAGAGATGCACAATTAACGCTTAAGAATAAAACGGATAATATTGATGAAGAAAAAGCTATGATTGATATATATATTGAAGAACATGGGTATACAAACACTAATAATGAGTTTACCGGGATATTTGAAGGAAAAAACTTAATATTAGTGTTATGCGAATCTTTGTCATCAATCGTCATTGATGAGGAGCTTACCCCAACTTTGTATATGATGAAAACACAGGGAATTAATTTTGATAATCATTATGCACCAGTTTATCAATCCGCAACAGCGGATAGCGAATTTATAAGTCTCACCTCTCAAATACCATCGATAGAAAAAGGACCACTTGCATATGATTTTTATGAAAATGTTTTCCCTAAAGCCTTACCAATAATGTTTAAAGATAAAGGATATTCTGCAAATTCATTTCATTCTTTTAAAAAAGATTTCTATAATCGAGAAACTCTCCATTATTCATATGGTTTTACGTATTTATATGATTGGGTAGACTTAAATTTAGAAAAACGTCCTGAATTTGTTGAAGCATACAATTGGATACATGATAAAGAATTATTCAAAAAAGTAGTTGAAATTACAAATCAAGAGATTAGTGAGCCCTTTTTTGACTTCGTTATTAGTGTTTCCGGTCATATTCCATATGTCAGGGAAAGATACGAACTAGAGTATGATTTGTGGCAAACCATATTACTTCACGGTGAAGCCGGTGAAAAATACTCTACAGAAGCACTTTGTTATTTAGCTGCTCAGAAAACGTTGGATACAGGACTTGAAGCTTTGATTGATGAATTGAATAAAACGGGACAGCTTGAGAATACTGTAATTGCTATCTATGGTGATCATTATCCATACGGATTAACAAAATCAGCAACAAAGGAATTATTTGCCGATTTGTCAAATGACTATGAAATAAATAAAGTTCCTTTTATTATTTGGACACCGGATTTAGAGAAACCGTTTACAATAGATGAAGTAACATCAACTTATGATATTATGCCTACACTATGTAATTTATTTAATCTCAACTTAGAGGGACGGCTTATCATAGGGCGTGATGCCTTATCACAAGCTGAAGGAATAGTCATATTTGAAGATCGGTCGTGGCTGACAGATAGAGCTTATTATGATGCTACAAAAGGGAAAGTAATTAAACTGGATCCATTTATTACGGACCAGGAAATAAACGAAACTAGTGATAAGGTCTTTGAAGAAGTGATGATCAGTCAAAAAATACTAACATCAGACTATTATGCAGAAAAGTACGCAGAGGATGAGTAAGGTTAAAGAAAAAAAACTAAGAAAGTCTTAAAACAGTTTGTTGAAATTAAGGCCGACTTTTTAGAATGTAGGAGAGTTATATTATTGTTAAGGAAAAGAGTTTATATCTGAATTGAATTCTTTAGATTTTGGATATTGTAAAGCGAATAAATAATATGTAGAATACTAATGTCATAAATGAAAAACAATGAAAGGTATGAGCTATGAAAAAGAATATAAGATATCTTATAATGAACGGCTTGTTAATATTAACTGCATTACTCTGTTTTTTTAGTATTTACGGATTAAGTGACGGATTTTTAGTTTCACTGAAAAGTAATGAGCTAACAGTGAATGGAAATTGTAAAATAGAAGATGGAAGAATTACGCTAAATGATAACCAATGTTCGTTTTTGTCTACAGTTTTAGACAAAGGTGAATATAGAGTGAAAATGGATTATAAAAGTGAAGGTAATGTTAGTATTAATATTTTTAGCTCAAAATATGTGGATGAGAATAATGTTGCTGGGAAAAGTTTCGCTTATTCAAATCTTGAAACTTCTGTTATGGAGCAAGAATTCGAAGTGGCACTAGATAAACGTATTAGCGATTTTGAATTTTATTTCTCGGGTTCAGGGGTAATTGAAATCAAAGATATTTCTATAAATTATATAGGAAAATATTATAATGATAATTCTATTTGTAAGATATTACTTGTAGTTTTCTTAATTCTATTAGTTATTATAAATTTTAGCAGAAAATTTCGAGAGACACTTTTAGATAGGAATAACTTTTATATTTTTGCGTTATTGATTATCATTTTTGTTATTGTAAGTTTACCTGTATTGGGAAGTAACAGTCTTCATAATCCGCCTTTTCAAGATTTAGAATATCATTTGAATCGTATACAAGGTTTGGCTGATGCAATTAGAACAGAGCATTTTCCTATACGCATACATTCAAGTGAGTTTGGATATTATGGGCAGGCTGAATCTGTATTCTATCCGGAATTATTTATAATAATTCCTGCTGTATTGCGACTAAGTCATATGTCTATAATGAATTCGTATAGAATATTTGAATTAATAATTAACGCGTCTACGATTATTATTGCTTATATTTCTTTTAAAAGTATTTTTAGAAGTAAGAAAGTAGGATTAGCAGGTGCTACCTTATATACCTTTTCAATATATCGATTAACGGCGCTTTATGTACGAGCTGCGGTAGGTGAATTTTGTGCAATGATTTTTTTCCCTTTGCTTGTTTGGGGAATTTATGAAATGTTTTTTGGAAATGAAAAAAAGTGGTGGTTATCCTCGATTGCAATGACGTGCATTCTGCAAGCTCATTTAATATCTACGGAATTGAGCGCAATTGTATGTGTGTTTTTTGGAATAATGCATTTGCCTATGTTGTTAAAAAATAAAGGTCGGTTTATTTCGGTTATCAAGGCAGTTACATTCTTCATTTTACTCAATTTATGGTGGCTAATTCCATTTTTAGATTTTTCTAATACCGGTATAGGTATCTCGGATTTGAGGGTTGGGATCCAAGAACCAATGATTAAAGAAATATGGAAGTTATTTGCAGTGTTTTATCCACTAGATGCAGGAAATCAAATGCCATTTAGTGTTGGATTGTTATTGTTTATGGGAGGCTGCAGTTATTTAACATTACAATTTAAGAATTCTTTTAGGAATATACCTTATAATAAACAAGGTTTATTATTGGTTTGCTTTGTGGCTGTTTTATTTTGGGGGTCTACAGCCTATTTCCCGTGGAATAACTCTTTTGCCATATTAAAATCCATAGGCAGCACTTTACAGTTTTCGTGGAGAATGATATCTATAGCTACTGTTTTGTTGACTATAGTTTGTTTACTGCAGATTAACTATTTAAACAAGAGTAAAAAAATCAATTTAGTCATAGGCTGTGTATTTGTTTTTTCCATTCTTTTAGCTAGTCCTATAATAGGCAGATATCAACAAGCGATTCCAGTTGTTGCGACAAAGACTTATCGAGCCAATGTTGATGATGACAGATATACGCTTGGTGGATGGTATTTTCCCGCTAATACAGAAATTTATTATTTATACTATGAACCCGGAACTGTTAAAAGTAACCAAGAACTAGAAATTACTAATTTTAAGCGTCGAGGAAGTCATCTAAGCTTTGAATTTAACAATGATGCTGAAAATAACGTCTTAGAATTACCGGTATTATTCTATCCAGGATATGAAGTAAAAGTGAATGAAAAGCCTGTTCCCATTAGGATTAGTAAGAATAATTTAATTGAATTAGAATTAAATCGTTCCGAAGGGAGAATCACTTTAGATTATGTTGGTAAATTGTCATATATAATATGTGATTTAATTTCAGTAATATCTTTAGTTTTACTTGTATCTATAATAGTAAAGGAAAATAAACTATGAAATGGTTAAAATTAATGAGAGTTCACCACTATATAAAAAATATCCTTATATTATTTCCGATGTTTTTCAATGGTTCATTTTTTGATTTTAAATTGTTGCAAGTTAGTTTTTTTGGTTTTTTGGCATTTGGACTAACTTCTTCAATTATTTATATCATCAATGATTTGCGTGATTTAGAAAAAGACAAGAAGCATCCAATCAAGTGTAAACGACCATTAGCTTCAGGTCAAATCAAGAAAAATGAAGCAATATGTATGGTTTTAGGTTTAATGACTATAATCTTAATCATTCATATAAACTATGTACAATTGATTCCATCAGTTAGTTGGCTTCTTTTATACTTTGTTTTAAATTTGTTATATAGTTTAAAATTAAAAAATATGCCTATTATTGATATAGCAATATTAGTTTCAGGTTTTTTAATAAGAGTATTGTATGGGGCGGCGATTACTGGTGTTGTTCTATCGAATTGGCTTATTTTAACTGTTATGTCTGTTTCTTTTTATTTAGCGCTAGGAAAGAGACGAAATGAATATCAAGATCATGGAGAAGAAACTAGAGAAGTGTTAAAATATTATAATTATGAGTTTTTGGATAAAAATATGACTGTCTCTTTGGCTTTATCTGATGTTTTTTATTCATTATGGTGTGTTAATATGATTGATAAAGGAAAATATTCTTCATTTCTAATCTGGACGATCCCCCTTATACTTTTAATACAAATGAAATATAGTTTAAATATAGAAGGGAGTTCGGATGGAGATCCAGTGGAAGTTTTGTTTCATGATAAGATTTTAATTGGCATGGTTGTTGTTTTTTTCTTATTTATGTTTATGGTTTTGTATGGGTGATTTTGTTGAATAGGCGCGAAGAATGATTAAAAAGAACTATCTTATAGTTATAGATTTAAGATTATACTTAATGATTATCTAAATGATATATTCCGTTATTGAATTGTAAACTATTTATAGAATTAGTATAGCTATAGATAATTTGATGCCTATAGCCGAATTATGCATCATTGATAATATAGATTCAATTACAAGCCTATGATCGTAATAATAAGTTTAGAATGAAGTAATAAGTATAAATGGGAGTCTGAATTTATCAAACTTGAGCATAGACAAATTCATATTATAAAATCACAAGACTTTAAAGTGTGTTTTAATGTATTAATGGAATTGAAGTGAGAAAGGAAGTATTATCAGTTAAATGAAGAATATTTGGAGTATAGAGACGAGAAAGAAAATATTGCCATATATTTATTTAGGTGGATTAGTGTGTATAGTTTGTTTATTTATGTTTTTACCTAACTTGATCGCACAAAGACCTGTAGCCTATGGAACCGATTTAAAACCAGAACAATTTTTTTTCAATATGGAATTTACAAATTTAGTGACTAACTTTTTTAAAACCGGGACATTTCCTTTTTATTCATGGTCTTTGTTTTTAGGAACTAATTTTTATTCGTCACAAACTTTCTATGTAATGTCAGATATTTTTGGATGGTTAGGATTATTATTCAATAGTATAAATTTTTTTGATAGAGCATTGCTGCTTGAAATCTTAAAGTTTATTTTGTCAGCTTTTGCAATGTATGCTTTTTTAAGTGAAATAATATATAATAAAAAAATACGATGGATTGGGTCAATTGCTTATTCATTTAGTAGCTGGGCTATATTCTATAGCGGTCAACTCATGTTTCATTCCTTTTATGTTTTTGTACCACTCTATTTTCTAGGCATTGAGAGATATTTAAAATATAATAAAAAGCTACTATTTATCATAAGTGTATCTATGCTTGCTTTTTCTAATTGGTATTTCTTTTATACTCTATCTTTCTTTACCCCGGTATACTATATTTATAGGTTTTATATAGTTAATAATGGTTTTGAAAAGTTTATATCTAAAACTGCTAAAATCATAGGTTTATATTTCATAGGTGTTCTAATAACAGGATTTACTTTGATTCCAACAATATTCTATATCAGAGATAACAATCGGTTAGGGTTAACTACTGACATGTTGTTTGCTGATAAACAGATTTATTTACATATACTTAGCGCGATGTTTGTACCTAATTATTTGTATATATATCAAAGTAATGTTTTTGAAACTAATTGGCATGTAACACGTGAACTTTGCATTTGGGCAGGATCTTTTACAGCTTTAGGCATACTAGCTTTACTATCTTATAAAGAAAAAAAATTTCGGAATGCAACTTTATTGGTCTATTTAATTATTATAATTTTACTAATATGTCCAATTGGGAATGCAGCAATGCATGGTTTCAGTGAACCATCATTTAGATGGACTTTTATAATTTCTACTTTTAATATTTTGATAGCATGCCAATGCATGGAAGATGAAGAGAATATTAATAAAAGAAAATTAAAAAAATATGTACTTATTAGTGTGGTTTTATGTGTCTTAGTTGTTCCATTAACTTCATTTGTTAGACATGACTTTTCTGATTTCTTAACTTTATATAAAGAACAGTGGATATTATTTTTACTTTGTGGAGGAATACTGTCAATCTATTCTTTGCTGATATTAAAAAATATAAAAAATAAGATATCCTGGCTTTTAGTCTTAACGGTTGTCGAAACCTCTGTTTTTGGGTGCAGTTTATATAATAAGGTGCTTGATAGATCTGATAGAGGCACTTATGAATTTGTTAATAAAGTTACGCATGTTTTGCAAGATGAAGAAAATGGATTAAATAATTATCTGAACTACTTAAATAAAGAAAACTATGCGGAGTATTACAGAGTCTATGTTCCACATGACTCCTTATATTGGTTTTATAGTCATAATATGTCAGTGGCCTATCAATTAAATGGGTTTATGGTATACGATTCAACATATTCGCCAAGTATAAATAAGCTGAAAGAGTTGGCACCTCAAATTGTAGAATACAACTCTGGTATGATCTTTAATATAAAGGATCCTGATATATTACAATTTTTAAATGTCAAATATGCTCTTGTTATGAATGAAGATGAGTTGCCTGATAAAATAAATTGGAAATTAATAGAGAAAGAGTATAGGGGTAATATACAAGTCTTTGAAAATCAAAATTATAGACCACTAGGAACGACCTACGAAAGAATTATGACCTATGAAGAATACCTTGAGAGTAATTTAAATCTTGATGTTTTAAATGATACAATCTTATGTGAGAAGGAAGACTCTGCTGAAATAAAATCATATTTAAAATCAGAAGTAAAATCTGAATTAACCAATATAGAGTATAGCGGAAATCATTTGACTGGATCTTGCTACAGTGAAAAATCTAGCTTTATGATTATTACTCTGCCATTTGATAAAGGGTGGAAGATTCTTAACAATGGTAAACCAATTGAAACCTATAATGTAAATGGTGGATTTATTGGAATTCCTATTTTTGATGGGGAAAATAAGATAGAAATGTATTTCATTCCGGAAGGGTTTAAATTAGGAGTTTTATTTAGTTGTATTGGTGTAATATTATTTTTTGCTATTATCTTTGGAGAAGCAAGAAGAAAATCAAGAAAAAAAATTTAAATTTATAAGAAGCTCTGAATTTATAGAGCTTTTTTTGATATAATGATGAATATGAGTGAAATGAGGTTATTTTATGAAAAAGAAAGTCTCTATAGTAGTTCCCTGCTATTTTAATGAATTGAATATTCCAGAGACTTATTCAGTTATTAAAAAGGATGTTTTTGAAAAAAATAAAGATATTGACTTTGAAATAGTATTCGTAGATGATGGCTCTAAAGATAAAACATTTGATGAATTGAAAAAAGTTCATGGTATTGACTCAAGGGTTAAAATAGTGAAGTTATCAAGAAATTTCGGTGAATTTCGAGCAATTATTGCAGGCTTGAGTCAAGCTACTGGAGATGCGATGGTAGTGATGAGCGCTGATTTGCAAGATCCTCCATATTTGATTGGGGAGATGATTCAATATTGGCAAGCAGGTGAAAAAGTAGTTATTGCAGCAAGAAATAAACGGAATGAACCTTGGATAAAAAACTTTTTTGCGAATACATACTATAAAATAGTAAGAAAGTTAGTTATTAAGGATTATCCTGAACAAGGATTTGATTTCTTTTTGATTGATAGAAGTGTTTCAAGTATCTTAGTGAATATGCAAGAAAAAAATTCTTCCATTTATGTACAATTAATTTGGACAGGTTTTAATCCTAAAGTTATTGAGTACACAAGACAAGCACGTGAAAAAGGGAAATCGATGTGGTCCTATGGAAAAAGAATAAATCTGTTTATTGATACTTTTATTGTGTTTTCATATACTCCGATCAGATGGATAAGTGGATTTGGAATCTTAATGAGTATCAGTGGTTTTATCTCAGCTTTAATTCTTATTTATGATAAATTAATGCATGGAACTAATGTAGCTGGATGGACCTCTCTGATGGTTGTTGTCTTAGTGCTAGCGGGCGTTCAAATGATTATGTTAGGAGTAATTGGTGAATATATGTGGAGAAATTTAGATGAGTCGAGGAAACGACCTCTATATATTATTGATCAAATAATTGAAGGTGATGAGAATGAATAACGTATATTTACAAGCATTTAAAGCGCATGGAAGCGATAACGATGGTTATCTTAGCGCTATTGAAAGGAATACTGGGTTGCCGTTTGATATTAAACGAGTATATACGGTTATTGATACAAAGGAAGGAAATATCAGAGGGTTTCATGCCCATAAAAGTCTTTATCAAATCTTTTTTGCTTTAAAGGGAAGAATTGTGGCCTATTGTGAAAATCCGGAAGGAGAACAAGAAAAGTTCGAATTAAATGATCCTCATGTTGGGCTTATCTGTGGACCACATATATGGCATACATTGACATATTATGATGATGCAATATTGATGGTTTTAGCAAGCGAAGGTTATGATGAAGCAGACTATATAAGAGATTATAATGAATTTAGAAAATTGAAAGAAGGAAAACTATGAAAGTAGAAAATAATCAATTGCGTCCTCAATATTTAATGTATAAAGAAGAATATTTAAAAAAAGTTGAAGAAGTTCTTGATAGTGGATGGTATGTATTGGGGAATGAAGTCAGATGTTTTGAAAAGGAATTTGCAGAATATAATGAGGCAAAATATTGTGTGGGAGTAGCTAGCGGGCTCGATGCATTAATACTCGCTTTTGAAGCGTTGCATTTAAATCAGGGAGATGAAGTTATCGTGCCAGCCAATACGTACATTGCATCTATTATGGGTTTCACTAAGAATGGATTAATTCCAAAATTTGTTGAACCAGATGAGTTTTACAATATTGATCCTTCAAAAATAGAAGATGCAATAGGTGAAAGAACTAAAGCTATATGCGTTGTACATTTATATGGCCAAATAGCGAATATGCCTGAAATAATGCGAATTGCAAAAAAATATAAATTGAAAGTGATTGAGGATTGCGCGCAATCGCATGGTGCTTCAATAAATAGCAAAAAGTGTGGTACTTGGGGCGATGTTGGTTGTTTTAGCTTTTATCCGACAAAGAATCTAGGGGGATTTGGTGATGGAGGTGCTATTATAACTGATAATCAAGATATTGATGAAGAAATAAGAATGATGAGAAATTATGGCTCAAAAAAAACGTATTATTTTGAAAAAGTTGGGCATAATTCACGGTTAGATGAACTTCAAGCAGGAATGCTTCGAGTTAAATTAAAGCATCTTGATGAATTGACATCACAGAGAAGAAAAGATGCATTAAGATATATAGAAAAAATTAGAAATCCAAGAATTAAGCTTCCAAAAATGCAATTTGGAGAAGCCGGGCATGTATTTCATTTGTTTGTTGTTCAAGTAGAAAATCGAGATAGTTTTATGAATTACTGTACCGAAAAAGAGATTGGATTAAATATACATTATCCACAGCCTCCACACTTAAGTGAAGCGTATAAATACTTAGGATATGATCTTGGAGATTTTCCAATTACTGAAGATATCGCTAATAAAGTCGTTACACTCCCTCTGTATAATGGAATAGCAATAGAACAAATAAACTATGTAGTTGATATGTTAAATAAATACGTTGGTTGATTAAAATGGTAGTTAAGTAGGTGATATGATGAACGATAGTAAATACAATAAAATATTTTCAGTATTTATAGTTTGTGTTCTAACTATTGTAGGTGTTTTAATTTTTATTTTACCTAATGAAGAAATATCTACTATAGAAAATCGCAAATTATCTATGGTTGACTCATTGAAAAATAAAAGTTATATGAAGGGGGAGTTTCAAAATCAACTTGAAGATGTACTCTCTGATCAGTTTTTAGGGAGATATAATTTTGTCAAAATAAAGAAAAAATTGGATTATGACTTTCTAAATCTTGCTTATTTTAATACAGACTTAGATTTAGTGTTACGACCACTTGGGGAAAGCGGTGTTAGTCAGATAGGAAATTCAAAATATATGATGGATAACTTACTTGTATATGATGATGTTTCAAATCAAAGAATTATTGATAAAGCAGATCAAATAAATAGATTTCAAAAAAGAAATTCGAATATTGAAGTTTATGTATATTTGCCTGTGAATTTACATGAGACAGGACTTTTTGATGAGGCTAATGACGTTGATTCAGCTGGAAAATACTACACGAAAACCTTAGAAGATTCTATAGAAGTTCCGTTTAATAAATTAATTATTCAATCAGAAGATGATATCTATAAATATTATCAATCTAGTGATCATCATTTAAATAATAAAGGTTTGGATAAAATGTATCATGATATAATGGATTTGATTGGGGAAGAAGCAAAAGAACCCATTGATGAAGATTGTCATGTGGGAATGAATTTCTATGGAACATATTCATCTAGAACGGGATATATTCTAGAACCAGATCAGTTCTGTAAATATAGCTATGATATTGGGGCTTATAATGTGATTTATAATGATCAAATGATCAAAAAAACGGGAGAGAATGATTTTAAAAACTTAAATATTAATGAAATCAATGAAGAATATCCTTATTTTTATAATTATGCATACGATAGCTATGAGCCTTTAGCCATGTATGACTTTAAGCAAGAAAATAAAAAGAATGTTCTATTAGTTGGTGATTCATTGAGTCGAGGATTCATAGAAACGTTTGCATCTTCATTTAATAAGACATATAGATTAGTGCCATATGATTATACCATGCAAAATAACAAGTATTTTGACTATGATAAATTTGTAGAAGAAAATGATATAGACATAGTTATTTTTTGTTACGGATTGGTAAATTATTATTATCAAGACAAATGGGGAGATCGCTGGTTACAAACGACTATAGAAGAAAGCTCAACTAAGTGAGGTGATTGTCAATGCTTTTCAGTAGTTTAACATTTTTGTTTGTTTATTTACCAATGGTATTAATACTATACTATTTGGTAAAAAGTAGAGCTAAGAAAAACTTAGTATTATTGATCTTTTCACTTCTCTTTTATTCTTGGGGAGAACCCAGATTAGTTTGTTTGATGTTACTCGAAGTCCTTGTGACTTTTATTTTAGTATTAAAGATGAGCAAAGCGCATGATCAAGAAAAAAAGAGGAAGTATTTAATTCTAGAAATAGTATTTATTATTGCGTTTTTATTTTTATTTAAATATTATGATTTCTTTATTGTAAGGATATTAAAACTAAATAGTCTGGCTCTTTCGATTAGTTTACCAATAGGAATTAGTTTTTATTCCTTTCAAATTATTTCTTATGCCGTAGATGTTTACAGGGGACAAGTTGAAGTTCAGAAAAATGTATTTGATCTAATCTTATATGTATCTTTTTTTCCCCAATTGATTGCTGGTCCTATTGTTAGGTACAGTACAATAGTCAAAGAACTTAAAAATAGAAATGAAAACTTTAATGATTTTGCATATGGCATGAGACGTTTCATAATAGGTTTAGGTAAGAAGGTAATAATTTCTAATCAAATGGCAATTGTTTCTGATAAAGTTTTTTTATCCACAAACATCTTTTCATTTTCAAGTGGAATTTATTGGTTGGCTGCAGTGAGTTTCATGTTCCAGATTTATTTTGATTTTAGTGGATATAGTGATATGGCCATAGGGTTAGGGAGGATGTTTGGTTTCCATTTCTTAGAGAATTTTAATTATCCTTACATTTCAACATCAGTCACAGATTTTTGGAGAAGATGGCACATGTCACTATCATCTTGGTTTAGAGACTACGTTTATATTCCTTTAGGTGGGAATCGTGTATCGAAATTTCGATGGATAATGAATATTTTAACTGTGTGGTGTTTAACTGGTTTGTGGCATGGCGCCTCTTTTAATTTTGTGTTATGGGGGTTATATTATGGTGTCCTTTTAATCGTAGAAAAACTGTTCTTAGGAAAAGTATTAAAAAAATTACCCGGATTAAATTGGATTATAGTCATGTTCTTAGTTTTGTTTGGTTGGGTTCTTTTCAATGCTCCGAGTGGTGAGACCGCTTTATTTATGATCAAGAAAATGTTATCTGGTTTTGAAGGGATAAATCGCTCTACATTAAATAATCTAAATATTTTATATTTGTGGGAATACTATGTAATTGCTTTAATAGGTTGCTTTCCTCTATGTAAAAAAGTTGGCTTAAAAATTTTCAATACTAAGTATGGAAAAATAATTTGTGATCTGTATTTGTTATTTGTTTTTTTCCTGTGTGTGATGTTTTTAGTGAATAATTCTTATAATCCTTTCATTTATTTTAAATTTTAATTATTTAGAAAACATGAGGTGTCAAATGAAATACTTAGTTGGTAGCTTATATCCTATTTTGTTGATTCTAATAGCTATGATTTTGTTGAACAACAAAAATATTAGGGAAACGATTAAAAACAATAAAAAATCAATTTTAATTTTCTTAGTATTTAATTTTGTATTGATCAATGCAATGTTATTTCTACATTTGCGACAAGAACAGTTTATTGCCTATTGGGATTTTGGCGGCTTTTGGCGTAAATCAGTTGAATTTAATCAGATGATGGATCGAAGTGTAAAAGAAGCCTTGGATAACCTTTGGTTTTCATTGAACTATTCAGAATACTCATATTTACCCGAATGGTTCTTATATCTGCCTACGCAGTTATTAGGAAGCTCTTATCCGCGGTTTATTTTAGCTATGTTTAATAGTTTTGTGCTTCCTGCTAATTTAATATTGTATATTTTTAGCTTGATGGTTTTAGGAGATAAACAATCAATGCTGAAAAAAGCTTTCCTGGGATTTTTTATCGCTACCTTTTCGGGTAATTTATATTCCATGGTTTTCGGATATATCGGCAGTGCAGGTTTACCTTTTATTACCAGTATCTTGCTATTAGTTTATGCGGGCGGCTTAGATACATTTGACTGGAAAAATAATGTCTTTATTGGGATATCTATGATAATTCTATTGTTAGTTAGACGATGGTTTGCTTATTGGATTGTAGGTTTCTATATTGCTTATACTTTAGCATATTTAATAAAGGAAGGGTCTGCGCACTCTCTTACAAAGTCAAAAATAAAAGTACAATTTATGAATATGCTTGTTTGCGGCATCATTCCATTAACCATACTATTAACTTTATTCTTCCCTTTATTTAAAACAATCACAACTTATAACTATGCTGAAGCATATTCTGTAGCAAAGGTTGGTGGGGCTGCTTATGTTATTGGCTGGTTCATTCAATTTTACGGTTGGCTTTTAATCATTTTGCTAATCATCGGGTTCTTTTATGGGATTAAATCGAAAGAACATCGTCTAATTACTTGTTTATGTGTTATCCAAACATTAGTTGCTGTTATTTTATTTAATCGTGTACAAAGCTTTGGATCTCATCATTATTACATTATTAATGGCCCTGTGATGATTCTGATGATTTTTGGTTTAAAGAAGGTTCTTGATTGTTTATCTGATAAGAAGAGTGTTGCACTTCTTGCGGCTTCTGCTTGCTTAATTTGTATAAATTTTTCAAAAACAGTGGTATTTGGCAAAAATCCCAAAGTTGATGTATTCTTAGATAAATTAAATGTGTTGATATCAGCGCCTTTTCCTGATTTGAGAATCCGTAATGATCTTGATCAAATCCGAAATATGGCAGAATTTCTAGATAAGACGCCTAATGAATATGAATACGTATATGTTTTATCTAATTCTGTATTATTTAACGATGATATGTTAAGAAATGCCTTTTTTCCAGAGAAGAATGAAGGGGTAGCAAATTTGTTGGTTGCTGATGCTTATGATTACCGCGATGGAATACCCGCTGATTTTTTTCAGTATTACTATATTGTTGTTGCGGATCCTATTCAACTTCAGTTTGGTGCAGAAAATCAGAAATGTGTCAGTATATTAGCAGAATTTATGCTGAATTCTGAAGAGTCTGGTCCTTATTATCGTATAGTTAGAGAATATGATTTAGACAATGATGTGCATATCAATATTTATCAAAGAGTAGAACAAGTTCCAAATGAAATGCGAAAAGAAATTAGTGATCGCTATCGGAGTTTTTACCCACATAATCCAGAACTTTATGAGTTTAATTTGTTATCAGAATAAGTAGGGAGCGTTATATAGCTAATATGAAAGCATGGATATCCAGAAATAAAAACTTAATATTTATGTTGTTAGCAGCCATATTTATGATTTTTGGCATATATATTTTAGGCGGACGTGAATTCTTATTTAATGCTGATCAGCGACTGCAGTATAATTATTTTTATGATGAATGGCTGAGATTAATTGAAAAGTTTATAACAAATGGAGAATTCCCGTTTTATTCGTGGAATACCTTTTTAGGGAATAATTTTTACGCGTCAAAAGCGTATTATGTTGTTGGCGATATATTTCTTCCATTTCTCTTTTTAATGCGCAGCAATTTGGATGTAGCACTGATGATCGAATCATTAACGCTAATTTTTTTATCGGGGTTATTCTTTTCGGGTTATCTTAATGCATATGGTTTTAAAAATAATAATGTTATTCTGTTGCTCTCTTTAATATATGCATTATCAGGTACATCTACAATTTTTGTGGGTCAATATATGTTTCATCGCTTTTATGCTTTTTTTCCGTTGTTGCTTTGGGGGATTGAATGCTATTTCAACAGAAATAAAAAGTGTTTATTCATCTTTTCAGTTTTTCTTTTGTTTATAACCAATTATTATTTAATGTTTCCGACCACACTGTTTTTGCCTTTATATTTCTGGCATACGTGGATACGCAGATATTCGTTTAATATAAAGAAGTTTTTTGCAAAAGCTTTCATTTTAGTGTTTTATTATTTTATAGGTTTTTTCATGGGATGTATTATTGTTTTACCTGCAATTTTGTATATGTTAGGGAATTCCCGATTAGGTGAATATAATACGTGGAATAATTTTTGGGAATTTCGAGTTTATATGGGTTTTCTTTTTAGTTATATTACACCTCCTGCGACACTTTATACAACCATTCCTTATATTTTTGTCAGTGGTTTTAATGGACATGACTATTGGTATTCAATTTATGCTTCTGTACTAGGCTGTATAACATTGTTTAGCTCGCTGATTTTTAGTAATAAAAAATTTAGAATCACGACGGTAATTCCTTATCTAATTTTGCTGACCATAGCCTTCTATAAACCATTTAATTCTGTTATGCACGGTTTATCCCAACCCTCATTTCGCTGGTCGTTTTTGATATTTACTTTTGGATTGTTAATGACTGGTTATGTCTTAGAACATATTCATGATTGGACAAACAAATTGATTAAAGGTTATGCTGTTTATGTGATTTTGTATATAATCTATTTAGTCATTGGCTTTATGAACAAAACCGTTGTTTTGCCTGATCATAATTATCATTTATTGCTGAGTTTAATTTATTTACTGGTTGGCGGAATTTACTGCATATTCATAAAGAAAGGCCTGATTAAGTTTTTATATTTTTGCGTATACCTTGAATTGTGTTTTAGCATGACATTGACATGTTGGAATTTAAGTAAGGATTATCGTTCGTTTATTCCGTCTATTGATAGAAATATATTAAAATATTGGCAGGATGTAGATGAAGACCTTATGTTTAGAATTTATATCAATCCAGACGAACTGATGCCGATCAGTGATATGAATAAAAATCAATCCTTACCTTTGGGATATATGTCAACTGCTACTTATGATTCTACTTATGAACCAGAGTTAACAGAATATTTGAAGAACAATGGAATAAACTGGCATAATGTTAACCTGAATTCAGAGGAACAATTAAAATCTTTAGGTGTAAAATATATCTTAGTTAAAAACCAACAGGAACTGCCTCAAGAATTAAGCGTAACAAAGGCGTTTGATATTAATGAATATCAAGCTTGGAAGCTTCAGGACTTTAAGTCCATTGGCTTAACCTATTCTTCATATGTTAGTGAAAACCAAGTAAATCCGAATCATTTAGCAAGTTGGGATTGGGATGAATCGTTAAAAGATCAAATGACGTCGTGGACATGGAGTACAACATTAATTATTCCAGAGATTTTAATGAATCGAGTTGCTAATTCAGAGGAACCGCAAGTTTCGTTTACTGTTACGGAGAAGTATAACAATGGAATAAAAGGTTATATAGAGGTAGTAAATGAGCCTTCGATTTTATATTTTTCAATACCCTACAGTAAAGGCTGGAAAGCTGTTGATAATGACAATTCTATTCCTATTTATAAAGTGAATAATGGATTTATAGGAATGTTGTTAGAGCCAGGTTATCATCAAATCCAGTTAAATTTTACACCCTATGGTTTTAAAGGTGGATCTGTTTTGAGTTTACTTGGCGGACTTGGATTTGTCATTGTGATCTTAAATGAACACAAGGAAATTAAAAGTAAGACACTAAAAAAATTTAGAAAATCTTAATTTGACATGCATTCATAAGTTTCCTATAATGACAAACATGAACACATTAAAAATAATAAGAAATCTGATTTTGATTTTATTGATAGCGATAGTGAGCGGGCTGGCTCTGAACACTATCGCTTTTTCACTTCCTGTTCAGCCCGTAAAAGAAAATCTTACAGAGAACCTGGAAGTTTTTGAAAAGGAAATGGAGTCGGAATATTTCAGGGTTATCGAAAACGATGACGCCACCATGCTGGATTTATATACGGATGCTCTGATGATGAATACGATGATTTATGAGAGTGATCAAAGTAACTTTATTAATGCTGTGGCAGCACATCATTATTTCAACGAGGAACAAACGATGCAACAAAGCTTTCTGGATCTTGTTGAAGAAAAGACAGAAGGGAAAGAGGTCTACGCCTATGCACGATATTGGCATGGATACCTGCTGCCGCTAAAGCTGGCATTGTCTTCAATGACCTATCTCGACTTTCGCATCTTAAACCTGTTTTTACAAATCCTTTTGTTAGGTCTGGCTGTAAAAACAATGGCGGAACAGGGCGGCAGGAAGCTAGTGATCCCCTTATTAGTTGCTTTTGTCTTTCTAATGCCTGTCGCTACGGCCTATTGCTTACAGTATTCGTTTATTGTGTATATCACATTGATTGCGACGATTCTATTATTTCATTTCCGAGAGAACCTGGATCAAAGAAAAAATGCGATTTATTTCTTTTTCATTATCGGAGTGGTGACCAATTACTTTGACCTGTTGACTTATCCTCTGATTACGTTTGGAATTCCGGCGGTTCTTTTGTTATTCAGCGGTAAAAAGAAAACGACTATTTTAGAATCTTTGATCACTTTTGCGGCGATAGCCTGCGCCTGGATCGGTGGTTATGCCCTGATGTGGGTGGGGAAGTGGACTGTAGCTACGCTGGTTCTTCATGAGAATATTTATCTGGATGCGATCCAACAGATTATTCTGCGTACTAACGATGAAGTGAAGAATTTGGAACTAACCTATTCCATGGTATTAGAAAAAAATCTGAAATTGCTGCAGCGTTTACCCTATGCTCTTTTATTCTATATTCCATTAATAACGAAAATTCCTTCAATCGTCGCTTTACTGATTCACGATCAACGGGTATTCTTTCAGAAAATACTGATAATGGCCTGTTTCGTATGTGTCCCCTTAGTTTGGATTCTTGTTTTGCGGAATCATTCATTTATGCATTATTTTTATACGTATCGTATTTTAATTATTGCTTCATTCGCAATTCAGTGCGCTGCTTTTTCAACCCTGTCATTATTGCGAAATGCTGAAGAGTAAGTTTATAGCGTGTTTTCTTCTCTGAAAAATTCACAACCCGAATTAAATTCTGGTATACTATAAAAGGTGATGAAAATTGAAACATCTTGTCAGTGTCATTGTTCCAGTCTATAACGTGCAAGCCTATCTTGACCGATGTGTTCAGTCAATTGTAGATCAGACGTATTCAAATTTGGAAATTCTTTTAATTGATGACGGCTCAACGGATGAGTCATATCGATTAATGCAGAACTGGGCTGAAAAAGACAAACGAATTCATTTGCTTCAAAAGACAAATGGCGGATTAAGCGATGCCCGGAATTTTGGAATCCAAAGAGCGCAGGGAGAATACTTAGCGTTTATCGACAGCGATGATTTTATTCGCCCGGCGATGATCGAAAAAATGTTGGCGGCGATGGTCGAGCAGCAAGCTCAAATCAGTGTTTGTGATATGGAGTATCTCTATGATGACGGCCGGGTCGAATTTGCCAGCGGCGGAGAGTTTGCTGTAGGGGATGTGAAAACCCATCCGGAATTAATTCGTATGAATAACAGCGCTTGTAATAAGCTTTTCGCTCGTTCTCTGTTTCAGGACATTGAATTTCCGGTTGGAAAATGGTATGAAGATTTGGCAACGATTCCGATGATCTGCTTTAATGCGGAACGGATTGTGAAAGTGAACGAAGCGTTTTATGTTTATTATCAGCGGACAGGTTCGATCGCGCACAGCGCAAATCCTAAAATATTTGATATCTATAAAGCGATTCAGCGAGTCATTGAATATATAGAGGTTCATTGCGATGATACATCTTTGAAAAACCACTTTATTCAGGAAATGAAGCATTGCTATATCATCCATGGATTAGATTTAACAACGCTGCGGATCAAGGACTTTGATGAATCGGAAGACAGGGAAAAGTATTTGGCGGAGAACATGAAGCAATTAAAACAGTGTTATCCGGAATGGGAGCAGGATACATTTGTAAAATCAGCGGGATTGAAGAAAAAACTGATCATTGCACTGTTGAAGAGGAAACAATGGAAGGCGGTGCTCGGCATTTATGACCGGTCAAAATCAGCGTGACAAACGCAGAATTTTATTTGTTAACGATGAAATGGAAATGGGCGGCGTTGCCCGCGTTTTAAATACATTGATGAAAAATCTTGATCAGCAGGTATATCAAATCGATTTGTTGGTCTTACATAAAACAGGCACACTGCTTCAGGATATCCCGGAGGGGGTGCGCGTGATTGAAGGAACATCGTTTTTTAACGCCGTGGACAGCCCGCTCAAAGAATTACTGAAAAAGGGAGACCTTCCGCACCTTTTCAGTAAGCTGCGCTTGCTGCTGTACATGAAAACAGGATTGATCCGCAGTAAAATCCTCAAAGAACGAAAAAAGATGCTGTCCGGCGTCTATGATGTGGAAATGGCGGCGAAAGAGGGATTCTGTACAATCTTTACCGCTTATGGCAATAGTAAGCGGAAAGTCAATTGGGTATTGACTGATTACAGTGTCTGCAATTACTCTGCGAATCATATGCGATTGGTGAAGTCTGCTTTGCAGAAAATTGATCTGAATATTGCGGATTCAGCGGAAGCCACGGAGGCCTATAAAAAGGTCTTCGGAATTCAGAATGTCATAACGATTCATAATCTGATGAATACTGAAAAAGTAGAAAAAGGAAAGACAAAAACAGAAGATCAAGCAGAGATAGATCCTTCAAAACTGAATGTGATTTCGGTGATCCGATTTCATCCGCAAAAGGCAGCGGATCGATTGCTGCTGGCGCATAAATATGTGCTGGATCAAGGGATTGAACATGAACTTTATTTAATCGGCGGCGGCGAGCAGGAAGCGATGTTATTGAAAATGCAGAAAGATCTGAATCTGACGCACGTTCATTTCCTGGGCTTTAAAACAAATCCGTATGCCGATATCCGGGCTTGCGACTTGTTTGTTCTGCCTTCTTTGTATGAAGGTTTCGCGACGGTGATCAATGAATCGTTTATTGCCGGAACACCGGTCTTGTCGACGGAGGTTGCTGGCGTTCATGAACAGATCACTGCGCCGCATTTTGGATGGATTGTTGAGAATAGCCAGAAAGGCTTGAACGAAGGCTTGCTGAACGCGTTGCTATCGAAGGATCAGCTGCAGGAGATGAAACGGCAGCTGCAGGGGTATCATTATCCGAATGATGAAATCATCCGAAAGTTTACAGAAGTTTTATAACGGAGGCGGATGTATGGAAAAATTAAAAAAAGGAAAGTCCTGGTGCTGGCTGTTAGGCGCTTTGTTCATCTTAGTCCTGTTTTACTACATTACCGTCAGGACGCCGCTGGCGGGAGATGATTGGGGCTACGCAGTCAATGGGATGAGCGGAAATCCGTTCGTCAAAGCGTGGGAATTCTATTTCACCTGGTCGGGGCGTTATTTCGCGGAGCTTTGGGGCTTCATCGTCGCGCCGAGAAAAGGTCTGTGGAATTTCCTGAATCCTGCCTTATTCGCGGGAATCTATGTTTTGCTATATCAAATTGTGAATCCGAAGCGTAATCCGTTATCCGTAGCGGTCTTGATTGCCGCGATGATGTTAACGGTGGCGGACCGGCTGCGGATGGAAACCTACACTTGGATTATGGGGACAACCTACGTCGTGCCGTTATTTTTGATTCTGCTGGTCATTTGGATGATGAAAAATATCTTGTTTTCGGAACGGAAAATAAAAAAAGGACATTACGCCGCGCTGATCCTTTTTAATTTTTATATCGGTTTGGCTATGGAAAATTGTTCAGCGGCCAGTATTTTGCTGAATCTTCTGATGCTGCTCTACGCATATTTCAAGCGAAAAGACGCTTTGAAGTTAACGGGTGCGGGACTCGTGGTCAGCGTGCTTGGCTTTGCCTTGATCCGGATGTCGCCGGGCGCGGCGTTCCGGCTGGCACGGGATAACCAGGCGTGGATTGCGCTGGGCTTGTTCGGTCAGATCCAGCAGAACTGGGGTAATTTCCTGAATTACACGTTCATTGCGAATAAATATATGATGCTGATTCTGAGCCTGATCACATTCCTGGCCTTAATTCATCATTGGGTAGACCGGATCTGGATGAATAAAAAAGATAAGCTGGCGGCGTTCGTTCAAGGATTCATCCTGACGATCGCGATTGTGGCCTGCTTTGCCCCGACGTTCGTCGAGAAAATGAACCTTGAGGTTCTCAGTTTCTTTTATGATTTGGAAACGCCTCAGGGCTTGATCTTCTGCTCGATCTTTTATATTCTTTATATCGTCAACCTGTTTTGGATCTTATTTACCTTATATCAGGATGAAGAACGATTAGAAAAATTGATGATGGTGATGATGGCGGGAACGTGTAATTTAGCAATGCTGCTTTCGCCGATTTATGGTCCGCGGAGTTCATTGTATACGGTGTACTTTATCATCTTATTAACGGCTTCGGTGGCTTCGAAAATTAAAATCAGTTCCGCTGAGGCGGCGGTGATTCTGATTTGCTGCTCAGGGATGTGTCTGCAGCGCAGCTTATCTTGGAAGCGAATCTATACCCAGGTTGCGCAAGTTCAGTCGGAACGGAAATCCATTCTGCAATATTATCGCGAACATCCGGAGGATGATGAAGCCTGGATCCCGCGGATGCCGGAAGAAAGCATTCATTCCGCAGACATTGAGGAAGGGGATACTTATCATCAGAATAGTTTCAAAGAATATTATGGTTTGCCGGAAACGACAAAATTAGTTTTTTATAAGAAACAATAACCTCAATCGTAAAAAAATTAGACAACTGGAACGAAAACCGGTACAATGTCACAGAACTGCACAAAGGAGGCTGACTGATGCGAAAAATCAAAGAGTTTCTGCGTCCCTGGTTTACGCAGGGGACAGCGATTGGAATTTTACTTTTAATTCTGGCGTTTCAGCCGATGATAGATCTGGACTATTTGATTTATCCTTATTTGAATCAGTTTGGCTTGCCGCGTCCATCGACGATTATCCGGTATTTGCTGATTCCCGTTTTGATCGTCGGATGTTTTTACAACAAGGGTAAAAACCGTCGGAAAACGTTGATTCTGGGCGAATTGTATATCGCGGTCTTCGCGGTTTATTTTCTGATTCATGTCCAGGTGACGAGAAATGCCGCGGCGCTGCTGCGTCTGACTTCCAATTTCCAGTTCTCCTTGTTCGGCGAGCTGGTCTATTGTTTAACGTTGATCATTCCCTTTGGGCTGATCGCCGCCTTTACGACGCTGCAGGTCAATGAGAAATTATTAAAGCAAATTACGGCGATTTTATCAGCGACGATCTCATTTCCCATTTTGATCAGCGACTTGTTTGTCTTTGGACAGTCGACCTATCTGGGCAATACTGCGGCCAGTTTCTTCAGCTGGTTTACCGGGATATATGAAACAGTCGAACCACGGCGGTTAGCGTGTAAATTTTTCTTTGACGAAGGAAATACGATTGGGATTCTCTTGTTCATGCTGCTGCCGTTATTGTATTATTTCTTTTCCCGGAGCAAGGAACGCAAGGGAAAAATTTCCTGGGCAATGTTGATCATCGTCCAGAGCTTGTCCATGTTGATTTTGTCGACGCGGGTAGCGTCGCTGGGCGCGTTTTTGATCCCGATCGCCTTTGCCGGACTTTATGTCTTTGACGGCCTGCTGCTTCGGCATCAGAAAATAAAAGGGATAGTGCTGATTTTCTGCGCTGCTGTATCGTTAGTCAGCGTGATGATTCTGCCCTATACGCCGGCCATCCAAAATCAAAAGCGCGATGCTCAAAGCGACGACGCGGTGCGCGGCGACGATGATTTGCTGCAAAAAGGAATTTTAGCCTATGAAGGCCGTTTAAATCTGACGCCAGGCTCGAAAGCCTATGAAGAATTCTGTTTAAAGGCCTTCGAGAAGTCCGGAATTGAGGATAATCTGATATCCAGTATTCCCAAGATGTATTACATGGATTGGTATAGTTACAAAGCCGATCCAGTCTTCTGGAGTGATTTATTGTTCACTGTGCCGTTGGAAGAACGCTTAACGGGCCGCCAGTTCCAAACGTATTTCATGAATGTGAAATGGGGAATGGCGGATTCCAAGATGAAATTATTCGGTATGGGATATACACCGTTTATGAATGGCTCCATTTTGCTCGAGCAGGACTTTATTCAGCAAAAGTATACGCTCGGCTACCTGGGTGATCTCCTGCTGGCAGGACCTTGGCTGATTCTGATCGTTGTCGGCGCTGTGTTTGTTCTGCTGCGATGGAAGAAGTGCATTAACCTGGAGATCATGGTTCTGGCTACATCCTTGTGCTGCGGCTTGGGAGCAGCGTATCTCAGCGGTCATACATTAGATCAGTTTGTCACAACGATGTTTATGGCGCTGATCGCGGCGATTCTGTTGGATCGGGTTTTTGGTCTTCATGATGATTCGGAAAGGGAGGGTAAACAATGACGAAAATAAAATCGGTTTTTCATTCGCATAAGGCAATGAAAGGCTTTGTTCTCCTTTTGTTTATCATCCAGCCTTTGATCGATCTGGATTACTTAATTTATCCGTTTCTTGATCAGTTTGGAATTCCCCGGCCGTCGACGATTATCCGTTTTTTAATCATTCCGCTGGCTGTGTTATGGACGTTTTTCCTGGCCGATAAAAATAAAAAGAAAACGTTGTTGTTTGGCGGTTTGTACGGCTTAGCGCTGGCAGTTTATTTTCTGTTGCATATCCGGCAGGGGGCTCAGATTTACAAAGGCTTATATCTGACGCCGAATTTCTTCTTCCAGTTATCTAAGGAAATCACCTATTTTCTGACGCTGGTCATTCCGTACGGAATGATCTATGCAGTCGTTCATCTTCGATTAACGGAAAAAATAGTAAAGGGGGTCACCGTCGCTTTATCGTGCCTGACCGCGCTGCCGATCTTTATCGGCGATTTGTTTGTGTTTGGCGAATCGACGTATGCCGGAATGACTGCGGCTCCGTTTCTGAGCTGGTTTTTAGGAATCTATGCGGATCCGACGAAGATTCATCCTCGACAGCTGGCTTCCAAGTTTTTCTTTGAAGAAGGAAATACGGTCGGTATTTTAATGTTTATGCTGCTGCCGTTATTGTATCTGTTTTTCCAGCGCAGTACTTCGAAGAAAGAGCGGATTGCGTTAGGCGCATTGATCGGAATTCATAGTTTGTCGATGATCATTCTTTCGACGCGGGTCGCTACGTTCGGCACGGTGCTGATCCCGATCGGATTCCTTGTTCTGTATCTTTTTACGACTTTGATCATGAAGGAAAATCGGCTGGAAAAAACGGTCTTGTTCTTCTGTGCTGCTGCCGCGGTGATCAGCGGCTGTATCCTGCCCTTTTCACCGGCGGTTGTCAATCAGAGTATCGATTCGGCGAACACCGCGATCTTATTGCAGGATGATTATCTGCGCAGAGAGCTGGGAAGTTCGCTGGAGAATACGACGGAATTAAAAACAAGCGATTATTATCGTTTTATGTTTGAAGCTTATGGAATCCGCGCAAATCTGATGGCCAGCGTGCCGACTCAGTATTATATGGAGTGGTACTATTACACAGCGGATCCGAAGTTCTGGGTTGACGTCCTGGAACTGCCGCTGGAACAACGGGTGAACGGCCGGCAGATCGAGAAGATTTTCATGAGCTACAAATGGGGGGAACTTTCCAACTCCGAAAAATTTTTAGGCATGGGGTATTCAACCTTCAATAACGGCTCGATTCTGTTGGAACGGGATTTTGCCCAGCAGATTTATACGATGGGCTATGCCGGCGCTGCGTTGACGGTTTTGCCATGGCTGCTGGTGACCTGCTTCGGCGCCATTATCGTTCTGCTTCGATGGAAAAAGATGCTCCGGCTGGATGTTTTAGTCTACGCAATGGCGCTGAGCTGCGGGTTAGTGTCTTCCTATATCAGCGGACATACGATCGATCAGTTTCTGACGTCTTCGTTTATGGCTTTGCTGATGGGCGTTTTATTGGATCTTGTCATGCGACCGAAAGAACAGAAAAATTGATCGCCATGGGAAACCATGGCTTTTATTTCAATGAAAATTTTAACAGGTCTATTGTTGTAAACCTACGGTGATGGTATAATAGGTTAAACAAACAGAATGAAAATTAAAGGATTGATCAGAAAGGCAGGCGGTGGAAAATGAAACCCATTCTCAGTGTGATTGTACCGGTATATAACGTTGAAAAATATCTGCCCCGGTGTCTTGATTCCTTAGTGAATCAGACGCTCAAAAATATGGAAATCATCGTGATTAACGATGGAACAAAAGATAACAGTCAACAAATTATTGATGACTATGCCGCGCGGTATCCGCAAATTCGTTCATTTAAGAAACCCAACGGCGGGATTGCAGATACTCGCAATTTTGGTTTAGCGCAGGTGCAGGGAGAGTATTTTGGCTTTCTCGACAGTGATGACTTTACAGAACTGGATATGTTTGAGAAGATGGTCGCGGCGGCAGAGAAAGAGAATGCGGATGTCGTTGTTTCCAATTTTAATTGGGTCTATGGCGAACAGAAGCGGCTGGAAAAGGAAGGTCCGTACGCTCCGGGAAAAGAAATGATGATTCATTTATTTGCCACGCTTTGGAATAAAATTTACCGCACTGATTTTGTCCGGGAAACCGGCTTGCAGTTTCCGACGGGATATCGCTATGAAGATGCGTGTTTTCTTTATTGCTTAGCGCCGCATGTAAGAAAATTAGCCTTTGTGGACGAAGCTTTTGTCAGTTATATCCAATTGGGAAATTCAATTACGCATACGAACAATCATGAAGTGAAGGATATGATTCATGTTTTTGAAATCATTACGGATTATTTTAAGGCCCAGGGATGGGATCAGGAATATCATGATGAACTGGAATATCTGCATATTAAGTTCTTTTTAGGGAACTCTTTCTTAAGAAGCACGAAGATTGCGGATCGGCAGGATCGGAAAACGACGATTCAGATGGGGTGGGAACGGTTGAATCAAAGCTTCCCTCAGTGGAAGAAGAACCCGTATCTGACGTCGCTGGGCGGGATGAAAAATCGTTATTTCAAAACCGTAAGCAATTGGAATATTATGCTTTATTCCGAACTATTTCACAGATTTAAAAAATAAGATCACTGAATTTAAAATATTAAGGAATCATGACAATTTAGGAAAGTATTTGTACTTCTTGAATTTCTCCTTTATAATTAAATGGTGAATTTGCGGAGGTTAGATATGGATAAGCTTTCAATCGTAGTTCCTTGTTATAACGAACAGGAAACGGTGAACATCTTTTACCGCGAAACAACAAAAGTAGTGGATGCCATGAACATGGATTATGAAATTATTTTTGTCAACGATGGTTCCCGCGATAATACCTTAGAAGAATTAGTGAAGCTCCATGACGCGCATCCGGGTATTGTCAAGGTCATTGACTTCAGCCGGAATTTTGGCAAAGAGGGCGGCCTGTTAGCGGGATTGGAAAATGCGACAGGTAATTACGTCACGGTCATGGATGCTGATTTACAGGATCCGCCAGAATATTTGCCAAAGATGTTTGAAGCCATGAATCAGCAGCATGTGGACATTGTAGGTACCCGCCGGGTTACGCGAAAAGGGGAACCGAAAATTCGTTCCTTCTTTGCACGGCAGTTTTATAAACTGATCAATAAATTTACCGAGGTCGAAATTGTTGATGGTGCGCGGGATTTCCGGCTGATGACCCGCGAGGTTGTCGACAGCGTTCTTTCACTTCAGGAATATCACCGGTTCTCCAAAGGCATCTTTGCCTGGGTTGGCTATAAAACGGTTTATTTGGAGTATGAGAATGTGGAGCGTGTCGCCGGGGAAACGAGCTGGTCGTTCTGGAAGTTATTCGCTTACGCGATTGAAGGCATTGTCGCCTTTACTGTTGCCCCGCTGCGAATGGCGACGATTTCAGGAATCTTCGTTTCTATCATCGCTTTCCTTTATATGATCTTTGTTTTTGGGAAGGCCTTGATCGTAGGCGATCCGGTTGCTGGTTATCCATCGATGGTCGTCATCATTCTGTTTTTGGGAGGAATTCAGCTGTTAAGCTTAGGCATTATCGGCGAATACCTGTCGAAAACATACATGGAGACCAAAAAACGTCCGAAATATATCGTCCGTAAAAAATACGAGTAATAAAAGGAGGAATGTTAGTGAGTAAGCAGGATAAAGCAAAAGCAAAACGCGCAAAGAAAAATAAACAGATTATTTATATGATGTTGGCGGCTTCCTTAGTCGTCGTTGCGGTTATGGGCTTCAATATAGTCAGGATTTCGTTAAAGAAATCCGCGGGAAGCGGCGAGGTCGTTGAAAAGACGAATACCTCGTCGATGAAGAATGACCAATACGTCATCGGAAATAATCCAACACAGTTTCAGCAGGATGAGTTCAAAAAATTGACAGAGGCCTTAAAAGGCGATGATCCGCTGGCGATCAGTGAAGCGGTTGTTCGTAATTTTATTGCTGATTATTTTACTTGGACAAACAAAGATGGTAATTATGAAGTCGGAGGTCTGCAATATATTTATGGGCCAATGTTTACCAGCTTTCAGGAACAATCACGCTGGGAATTCTACAAGGACCTGGATTTATATATCAGCCAGTATGGCCGTGAGAATTTGTTAGAAGTGACGGATATAACGACGAAGGCCGATTATGCAGCAGATTTTGAACACTATTCCGGGGAAACTTATAAAGCGTATTATATCGAGGCTACCTGGAACTACAAATCAAGTTCAAAAATTGATGTTAATAGTTTCCAGAAAACAGGGTATTTCACAGTCGTAGACAACGATGGACGTTATGAAATCGCACAGTTCTTCGACCATTATGATTAAGGAGGTTGGCTATGACGAAACAGAATAAAATGAGTAAACGTAAACTTTCCAACATGAACTTCGTTCTGGCTGCCATAGCGATTCTGACTGATATTTTGATGGTCTTAGGCATCCTCAACATTACGCGTTACAGTAACTTCAGCAAGTCGATCTTCGTCCTCATTAACGTTGTGATTCTGGTAATTCTGCTGGTATTAAATGGCTTAATTGCTTACAACGCCTATGCGATGAAAAAGAGTATTCTCTATGTGACGATCGGTGTCTTGGTGATTGCGTTTTTATCCGGCGGAGCATTAACTTATATTACGACCCGGGTAAACAAAAATATTGATAAGATTATCAACACCGGGACGACCAGTGAGAAAGTTGAAGTTTCCTTTGTTGTTTACAGTGAAAATGGAAATTTCGCGGTCAATGATATTAATGATCTTGAAGGCAAGACCTTCGGTATCTTATCGAATACGGAAGAACAAGTCGGCTATATTCTTCCTAAGAAAGAATTAGAAGCGAAAAAGATCAATGTCACTTATCATGAATATGACGATTACAACAGTATGTTGATGGGTCTGTTCGGCGGAGAAATTGACGCGGCGGCGCTGCCAAGCAACTATGTCGCGATGTTTGAGGTCAATGATGGTTACAGCGAATATTTAGAGAATACGAAATCAATTTTGACGTTTGATAAGAATATTACGGTAACTACAGAATCAGGTTCTGATAAAGATATTACGACCGAACCTTTTACGGTTCTGATTATCGGTACGGACGAACAACGATCAGATGCCTTAATGCTGGCTTCTTTCAATCCGATCAGCATGCAGGTAACTTTGACTTCGATTGCTCGTGACAGCTATGTGCCGATTGCCTGTTATGCAGGAAAATCAGAAGATAAGATCACACATGCTCGTGTCCGCAGCCGTCAGTGCACAATTGATACAGTTGAAGATTTAATGGATGTGGATATTGATTTCTATTTTGAAAGCAACTTTACCGGCATCGTTAAAATGGTTGACGCTTTGGGCGGGATCATCATTACGAACCCTTATGAATTTGTAGGTCAGAAATCCGATGCCCGCGGTAAGATGACGGTTTGGGTTCCAGCTGGAACCAACCGGTTAAACGGTGAGCAGGCGCTGGCCTATGCGCGTGAACGTCATTTGTATGCCAATGGTGATTTCCAGCGTCAGGCCAATCAGCAGCAGGTTATTGAAGCAATTTTAACGGAAGCTCTGAAATTGACAGACGTTAACAAAGCGTTAAATGTTCTGGATGCTGCCGGAGAAAATGTTTCAACGAACTTCAGCGTTGATCAATTGATCAGTTTGTTTAATTATTCAATTAAGAAAATGAACCGCAGCTATGTCAAGAACGCAAATGTCATTAACATGGTGGGATCCCGCGTAACTGGTTATGGATCTTCAAAATGGAATGAAAGCATGCAGCTGAATCTGTATATTTATCGTGTATATCAGGGATCAATTACGGATAACCGCAATGCGATTCTGAGAAATATCAACTTGGATTCTAAAATCGACGCACCGAAAGTCATTTCGTTTAGTGCCAACTGGGTCTTCACTGCACCGACGTTATCCAATGAAACTTATTCTGAACCGATTATTCACGATGAAGCACCGGATACTGTGATTAACTTTAGTGGAAAGCTATTATCAGACGTTCAAGCTTGGGCTTCTACCCGAGGGATTACAGTCAATGTCACTAAGATCCATCAAGGTGAAGAGGGCTATATAGATTCTTATCCTGAAAATACGGTAGTCGCTCAAAGCGTTCGTGCAGGTATTAAAACGGAAAATGTGACGGAAATTACGGTCAGCGTTATTACGCATGAAGGCGCAACGAAAAATTGTCCTGCGAACTCCTACTATGATTCGGGTAAAAATGCCTGTGTCTGTGAGAGTGGATATTATGCTAAAAATGATTCTGATTTGAATACCGGAGGCGCAGGATGTATTGCGAATCCGACAGCGACACCTACGGTAACTCCTACAGTAACTCCAACAATAACCCCGACAACAACGCCAACTACTGATCCTACAACTAAGCCGACGACGGATCCAACGAATAAGCCTCATGAACATACTTGGGGAGAATGGATCATTGATCAAGAGGCAACTTGTGACGCTCCGGGTAAAAAACATCGAGTATGCACACAAGATCCTGAACACACAGAAACCGAAGTTATTGCACAATTATCGGGAGATAGTTGTAAAGCACATGAACATGCGTGGACGGAAACTGGGCGGCAGGATGCCACTTGTGATGCGGACGGTTATATTAACTACACTTGTACCTGTGGTCAAACAAAACAAGATGTGATTCCAAAGAGAACGGATTGTGAAGCTTCTCCAGATCCAACAACAGATACTTCTGGCGGATCTGAAGGTGGAGAAGGCGGAAATAATGAAGGTGGAGAACAGCCTCAAAGTCCAGACACGCAGGCTACGGGGTTTATTTTCCCGAACCGATTCTTCAATCTATTCTCAAAACTGTTTAAGTAATTAAATCAAAAGAAGGCTGATGTATTCGGTCTTCTTTTCTTTATGCGTCACCGAAAGTGAATCGCTGAACTACTTTTAGAATTCACTGAATGAATGGCATTCAATGCTTAACTATGATAAAATAAATGAGGAATTAAAGAGTTTGGGAGGAAATCCATGAAAGGAATTATTCTTGCAGGAGGCAGCGGCACCCGTTTGTATCCCCTGACGAAAGTCACATCCAAACAACTGTTGCCCGTCTATGATAAACCGATGATCTATTATCCCCTGTCGACGCTGATGCTGGCAGGAATCCGCGATATCCTGATCATTTCCACACCCCAGGATCTGCCGAATTTCGAACGCCTGCTGGGCGACGGAAGTCAGTTTGGCATTCAGCTGTCTTATAAAGTTCAGCCATCGCCCGACGGTTTGGCGCAAGCTTTCGTTCTAGGCGAAGAATTTATCGGCGATGAGGATGTCTGCCTGATTTTGGGAGATAATATATTCCATGGCAACCACTTCAGCGAGATGCTGGAAAGAGCCAAAAATAACAAAGGCCGCGCAACGATCTTCGGACAATACGTCCCGGATCCTGAACGATTCGGCGTCGTTGAATTCGATAAAACAGGCAAAGTCCTTTCTCTGGAAGAAAAACCGGAAACCCCAAAATCCAATTATGCCGTCGTCGGCCTGTATTTCTACGACAACCGCGTCGTTGAATACGCCAAGAACCTGAAGCCTTCAGCCCGCGGCGAATACGAAATTACCGATCTGAATAAAGTCTATCTGGAAAAAGGCGAAATTGACTGCGTCGTTTTTGGCCGCGGCTTTGCCTGGCTGGATACCGGGACGATCAGTTCGCTCGCCCAGGCCAGCGACTTTGTCAAAACCATCGAGGAAGTTCAGGGAATCAAGATCTCAGTTCCTGAAGAAATCGCTTTCTACAATCACTGGATTGACACCGAACAACTGTTGGCTTCCGCTGCTTCTTATGGGAAATCCCCCTATGGCGAACATTTAAGAACGGTCGCTTCCGGCAATTTTGTCACCAGCTACAACAAATAAAGGAGTCGCAATGAAAATCATACTATTAGGCTGCGGCTATTTAGGCTACAATCTCGCTTCTCTGCTGAGTCAGAAAGCAGAAACCGAAATCATCGGGTTACCCAGTCCCTACACGCCGCTGTGTTCCAACTTTAAAGAAATCAACGCCTTTTCGGCTAAAGATCTCGATCAAGTCGATTTTGAAGACGTCGTCGTCATCGATACCATTTCACTGCTTGCCAACAACGCCCGCAGTGAGGATGAGGAAAAAACACTCCGCGGAGTTGAAGATAAATACGAATTTCTGTTATGTCAGTTGAAGCAGCGCGGCGCGCGGCTGTTCATCTTCATGTCATCGGGGGGCACGGTCTACGGCAATGCCGCAGAACCGATCTGCGAAGACGCATCGCTGCATCCGATCACCCTTTACGCCCGAAGCAAGACCCGCTGCGAACAGGTAATCCGCCAATCCGGTCTGCCTTATCTGATCCTGCGTCTCGCTAACCCTTACGGCGGGCATCAGACGACGGATAAGAAACAAGGCGTTATCCCAATCCTGATCGAAAAAGCGCTGAGCCACGAAGCCTTTGAAATGTGGGCTTCTCCGCACAGCAGCCGCGATTACATTTATATCGAAGACTTTGCCCGGGCGATCCAGCTGCTTCTTGAACATCAAATCCAGAATGAAATCGTCAACGTCGCTTCGCAAACAGCGACCAGCCTGACGGAGATCCTGGATGAAGTGCAGGAAAAAACCGGCCAGGTGATCGAGATCCGGCATGTCAACAGCGAAGTCCCGGTTGTCGATCAGATTGTCCTCAATATTGAAAAACTGAAACGTCTGACCGGCTTCACAATTCAGACGACGATTCAGGAAGGCATTGCCAAAGAAATCAAACGGATAAAAAAAGAACAAGGGGGAATTCGTAAATGAAGTTTTTAGTCACAGGCGGAGCCGGGTTTATCGGCGGCAATTTCGCTCACTACATGGTCAATACCTATCCGGAAGACCAGATCGTCGTATTAGACCTTCTGACCTACGCCGGCAATCTGGAAACCCTGGAGCCGATCATGGAAAAGCCGAATTTTAAATTTGTTAAAGGCGATATCCGCGACCGCGAGTTGATTGATCACTTGTTTGCCGAAGAAAAATTCGACATGGTCGTTAACTTTGCCGCGGAAACTCATGTCGACCGTTCTGTAGAGGATCCAGAGGTCTTCATCACGACCAATATTCTCGGCACTCAGGTCTTGATGGACGCCTGCCGCAAATACGGCATCCAGCGCTACCATCAGGTCTCGACCGACGAAGTCTACGGCGATCTGCCGTTAGACCGTCCGGATCTGTTCTTCACCGAAGAAACGCCGATCCATACCTCGAGCCCTTACAGTGCGGCCAAGGCCGGCGCCGATCTGTTAGTTCAGGCCTATCACCGCACATTTAAGCTGCCGGTAACGATTTCCCGCTGCTCGAATAACTATGGCCCTTATCACTTCCCGGAAAAGCTGATTCCTCTGATGATCAGCCGTGCGCTGGCCGATGAAAGTCTGCCGGTGTATGGCGATGGGATGAACGTGCGCGACTGGCTGCACGTCTACGATCACTGCACGGCGATTGATCTGATTCTGCGCAAAGGCCGCGAAGGCGAAGTCTACAACATCGGCGGCCACAATGAAAAGACCAATCTGGAAGTTGTGAAGACGATTCTCGCCGCTTTGAATAAGCCGGAATCACTGATCCACTTCGTCAAGGACCGCCCGGGTCATGATCTGCGCTATGCGATGGATCCGACTAAAATTGAAACGGAACTCGGCTGGAAACCTAAATATACGTTTGAGACCGGTATTCCGCAGACCATCGACTGGTATCTGACGCACCGCGACTGGTGGGAGCACATCCTGCAGGGCGACTATCAGAACTACTACAAAACCATGTATAAGGACAGACCGTAAAAGGAGATCGGAATGAAACCAGAAGTTATTGTTATCGGCGCGGGCTTTGCCGGCAGCGTCATCGCGGAACGCTTTGCCCATGTCGCGGGCAAGCGTGTGCTTGTCCTGGAAAAACGCGCCCATGTCGGCGGCAACATGTACGACTATATCGATGAAAACGGCGTGCGCCGTCACGAATACGGCCCGCATATCTTCCATACCCATTCCCGCGAGGTCGTTGATTACCTCTCCCAGTTTACAGACTGGTATCCTTATCAGCATCGCGTACTCGGCCACATCAACGGCGTCGTTGCACCGATTCCATTCAATCTGACAACGATTGAACGCTCGTTCCCCAAAGAAAAAGCTGAGCGTTTAAAAACATTGCTGATCAACGAATATGGGATGGAAAAGAAGGTGCCGATCCTGCAGCTGCGCGCCAATGCCAATCCGGAAATTAACGAACTGGCGGAATACATCTACGAACATGTCTTCAAATACTACACGATGAAACAATGGGGACAGACGCCGGAAGAAATCGATCCGGCGGTCACCGGCCGCGTGCCGGTTCATATCTCCTATGACGACCGCTATTTCCAGGATACCTACCAGATGATGCCGGCGCATGGATTTACCGGAATCTTTGAAAACATGCTGAAAAACGAAAAGATCGAAGTCCGCCTGAAGACTGACGCGAAGTCATGTCTGAAGGTCGATTTGGAAAACAAGCAGATTCTGTTTGAAGGCGAAGTCTTCCAGGGGCCGGTGATCTTCACCGGTGCGATCGACGATCTGCTTGACTATCCGTTAGGCGAGCTGCCATACCGTTCGCTGGAATTCGATATTCAGAGCCATCCGCATACCTACCAGGAAGCGGCGACTGTCAACTATCCGACCCCGGCCCAGCAGAACGCGTTTACCCGCATCACGGAATACAAACTCCTGATGCAGGCGGATCAGCAGCCGGAAGCGACGACCATCGCTGTCGAATACCCGCTGACTTACCATCACGATGGGGAAACCGGGAACATCCCGTACTACCCGATCGCCAAAGAAGAATGCCGCCGTCAGTATCAGGCGTATTGCGAGCTGATCCGCGGGATCGACAATCTTCATCTCTTAGGCCGTTTGGCAGAATATCAATACTACAACATGGACGCGATCGTTGCGAAAGCCTTACAAATGTTCAACAAATTAAACGAAACCTCGCACTCTTAGCAAAGAAAGAACGGGTGACGGAAATTCGCTGAACGAAAGCGTTGAGCACGAATCTTCTCGGGGATAGGCGATGAAACAGATTCGCTGAACGAGATCTCAGGCAGCATTGGCCTGTCTTGATGCGTGATCGATCTCCTCATCCAAAGGTTTGGAAAAAAACAAGAAACAGGGAAACTGCGTTAACAATTCGCAGTTTTCTTCTATTCATGCTATACTAAATAAAGGTGATTTTATGGATAAAAAGATACTGCAAAACTATTTCTATAATATTTTATATCAACTGTTAGTCGTTTTGGCGCCGATGATTACGGTGCCGTATGTGACCCGGACGCTGGGCGCGACGATGCTGGGCATCAGCGACTGGACCGGCAGCAATGTTCAGTGGTTCGTGCTGTTTGGAATCATGGGCGTTTCGATCTACGGCAACCGGGAGATCGCGCGTGTCCGCGATGATCAGACTAAGATGTCAAAGACGTTCTTTGAGATCTTTACAATGCAGTTTTTAAGCATGTGCGCTTCCACGCTCGTTTATTTCCTCTACTTGTTTACCGTGCAGGACAGCGTGCGCCTGTACGCGACGATCCAGACGATTTCGCTGTTGTCAGTCGCCCTGGATATCACCTGGTTTTTCTATGGCGTCGAGGATTTCAAAACGGCTTCGATCCGCAACATGATCATCAAGATCCTGGGGATTATCCTGATCTTTGCGTTCGTAAAGAAACCTTCTGATCTGGCGCTGTTCATCGTGATCAATGCCGGCTCCGGCGTACTGGGCCAGCTGATCATGTGGACCCAGCTGAAGCAATATGTCAAGTGGACGCCGATCCATTTCAAGGATGTGCTCAAGCATTTCAAACCCAATCTCATGCTTTTCATCCCGCAGATCGCGACCAGCGTTTATACGATGCTGGATGTTTCGATGTTAGGCTACTTATACGCCGACGTCAGTCACGTCAGCTTCTATAACCAGGCTCAGCGGTTCATTAAGATGTTCCTGTTTTTCATCACGTCGATCGGCAGCGTCATGCTGCCGCGGATTGCCAACATCCATGCCAAGGGTCAGGATGAGGAAGTGCTGCGGTTTTTGCGCACGACGTTAAGGATGGCGCTGTATCTGGCCATTCCGATGATCGCCGGAATCATCTCGCTGATTCCTTATTTTATCGGCTGGTTCCTCGACGACACTTATCAGATCGTGACGCCGCTGATCATCTTTACGACGCCGATCATCCTGTTTATTTCCCTCAGCAACGTCTTTGGTACGCAATACCTTCTGCCGATCGGCCGGACGAAGGAATATACCCGCTCGGTGATCCTCGGCGCTCTGACGAATTTCTGCCTGAATGCCTTACTGATGCCGAAGTTCGGCGCTTTCGGCGCGATCACCGGGTCAGTCATCGCCGAGTTGATGGTGACGTTCACGCAATGGCTGTCAATCCGCGGTCAGCTGGATCTGGGTTTTCGCGTAAGAGAAGTGACGAAGTATGTCATCGCTTCGCTTGTCATGATGCTTCCCGTCCATTTCATCGGGGAAGCGATGGGTCCGCGATTTACGACCAATCTCATTCAGATCGCCGCCGGCGTCATCGTGTATTTTGGCCTGCTGACGCTGATGAAGGATGATTTTCACATGAATCTGATTCATAAAGTGTTAAACCATCGCAAAGGAGAAGCCGCCCATGAGTAAAGTCAGCGTTGTCGTTCCGGTTTATAACGTCGAAGATTATCTGGAAAAATGCCTGGATTCCTTAATCCATCAGACGCTTGAGGAGATTGAGATTCTCTGCGTCGACGATGGATCGACCGATCATTCCAATGAACTGCTCTACATCTATAAGAACCGTGATCCGCGGATTCAGGTGCTGGAAAAACCTAATGGCGGATTGTCCGACGCGCGCAACTATGGCATGAAATTTGCCACGGCGCCGTATATCCTGTTTGTGGATTCCGATGATTTCCTTGAACCGCAGGCACTTGAAAAAGCGGCGGCGAAGCTGGATGAAACCGGTGCGGATCTCGTGATTTTCGATGTTTATCAATATTTTATGAAAACGCAGACCAAGGAAGTGATTGCCAACCGCTATTCCGGCGACCGCGTTTATACGCTGAAAGAAAATCCGGAAATGATCACGCGCATCCTTAACGCCGCCTGGAACAAGATGTACCGGCGCTCGCTGTTTAAGGACAACGGCATCACTTACCCGTTCGGTTATCTGTACGAGGATCTGGGGACAACTTATAAGCTCCTGTTGAAAGCCAGGTCGATTGCGTTTGTCAATGAGCCGTTGTACGACTACCTCGCTGACCGCCCGGGCAATATCACCCAATCCTTTAATCAGAAGGCCTATCACATCCTGACGATGGCTGAGGAAACGATGAATTACTACCGGCAGGAAGGCGTCTACGACCAATACTATGAAGAACTGAAGTATCTGGCCTGCGTCAACATCATCGAAAACCTGAAGAAGACCCGCACGGTTAAAGACCGGAAGCTGGTCGACGAATACATCGACGCCTGTTTCGCGTTCATTCACAAGAATTTTCCGGACTATCCGGAGTGTAAATACCCGATCAACCGCCAGAAAAACGACTGGATCTACATGCGTCCGCAGGTGCTGAAAGGCTATCTGCGCACCCGCAATCTGATCCGCCGGTAAAGCTGGATCGTGAAGTAAAGGAGAAACTGACCATGAGTAAAGTTACGATTATCGTGCCGATTTACAATGTTGAGGAATACGTCGCCAAGTGTCTGGATTCCTTGCTGCGGCAAACCTATTCCGACTATGTGATCTACGCCGTCAACGACGGATCGCCGAAAAACGAACAGCCGATCATCGACCGCTACGCTGCGGCGTATCCGGAGAAAGTCGTCGCTATCCGCAAGGAAAACGGCGGCTATGGTTCCGTTTTGGAAATGGCAATCGCACGGCTGGATTCGGAATATTTTCTCGTCTGCGATCCGGATGATTACTTAGCGGACGACGCGCTGGAAACCCTGGTCGGCTTGGCGGATGCCAACCAGGCGGATCTGGTGATCGGCGCTAAGAATTTCATTTATTCCGACAGCGATGAACAGAAGTACGATCCAGCCTACAACACGAAATTTACGACGCTGCAGCCGGGCCAGGGGTATGTAAAGGGCACACCGGAATTTGAGAATCTGTTATTTGTAGATCCCTCGCCGCACGCCAAGCTGTACCGACGTTCCCTGGCGGCGAATATTCAGTTTCCGCATAAAATCGGCTATACCGATAACCTGTTGTTTTACATCAGTCTGTTAAACGCTGAGAAAGTCGTCTATACCGACAAAGCGCTGGCGTATTATCTGATCGACCGGGCCGGCAACACGATGACCGATCTGAAGCCGCAGGTGATCGACGCGCACGCCCAGGTGTTCTCCACGATTCTGGATCAGGCGGAGCGCTGCGCTGCGGTTCCAGCGTTGTTTTATTACCGGATTTTTGAAGCCTATAAATTCTCATTTTATCAGCTGCGCCGGATCAAGGGCACACCGGCGGAAAAACTGGAACATGCCGAAGTTCTGTACCGGCTGGTTGAAAAGCTGATGCCTCACCGGGCCGCGATCCTGGAAGGGATGGCGCGCTTCGGCTACACCGGCAGCCGCGAGCGGATGAAGGATAAGCTGGTTCTGACGGCGGGGATTTCGCATCCGGTTTACCGCCGCTGGGTGAAATCCTTCGTTAAGGAGTAACGGAATGCGCCGACTGAGATCCATCCGCCGGCCGTTTTTCGCGTTTCTGGGCGCAGCCGTCCTGCTTTGCGGAATTTTCGCGGCGCTGGGCTTCGTTCCATTTGGCGGCCGTTCGCTTTTGATCAACGACCTGAACATTCAATATGTCGAATATTTGAAATATCTGCATACGGTCGTCACCGGGCAGAACAGCCTGACTTATGCGCAGGCGGCGGGCATGGGCGGCAGCTTCATCCCGATTTTTTCCTACTACTGCTCCAGTCCGCTGCAGCTGCTTCTGGCCTTGCTGCCTAACGATGCCATTTTGCTTTCCGTCAGTCTGGCGACCCTTCTGAAGCTGAGCCTGAGCTGCGGGACAATGATGTTCTATCTGGAGGATCGTTTTGGTCCGCGCCGGGTTCATGGCTTGTTCGCGCTGAGTTACGCACTGAGCGGCGCAGCGCTGGCGTATTCTCAATGTTTAATGTGGCTGGACGGTTTAATCTGGCTGCCGATGGTGCTGAGTGGTGTTGAACAGATCCTGCGGGGGAAATCGGCCAAGGGATTTACGCTGGCGGTAGCGGCCAGCGTGTTTTCCAATTACTACACGGCGATCATGGGTCTGATGTTCGCCTGTCTGATGGCGTTGACGCGCTATTTCAGTGAGGACCAACACGCGGTTTCATTTTGGACAGTCTTGAAGAAGGGCATACTCGGCATGGCGATCGGCCTGGCTTGCAACGGCTGGCTGCTGATGCCCAGCTTCTTATCTGTGATCAACAACCGGCTTGCCCAGCCCGCGGAGGCGCTGCCGCTTTTCAGCTTCGCCCGGCTGGCCGGATTGAACAACGCGTTTCCGGGTGTACCAGCCGTGACGCTGGGGCAGGAGATCACGTTTGATTACGCCGGATTGTTGTGTCTGATCCTCGTCTTTTCTTCATTTTTCCAGCGGCTGCGATCAAACCGGAAGAAGCTCGTCGATGGTCTGACGCTGCTTTTCTTTGCAGCGTCGGTGTTCTTCACGCCGTTGTATAAGCTCTGGCATTTTCTGTCGATGCCCTATGGTTTCCCAACGCGGTTCAGCTTTGTGATCGTGTTCTGGCTGATCGCCGCGGCGGCGGACGCGTGGGACACGCGCGACAAGAAGTCGCTAGCCTGCGGGGCACTTGGTGTCTTGCTTCTGTTGGTGGCGAACGGAACGATGACGCTGCCGGCCAAGCTGATCGCCGCCGGGTTCATCGCCGGGATCACGGCGCTGCTGTGTCTGGGGTTTCAGAAAGCGCTGGCGGTCACCGTCGCCGCCGAGCTGACTTTCGCGGGCGCTGCCACATTCATTTCACTGGATCGGGATAACGTCTATGACGGCTATGCCTCGGCCCAGGCAGTGCTGGACTATCAAAACGAAGTGCGGACCGCCCTGGCAAGCTTTGCGTCTGAGCCGGGCTACCGGATTGAAAATCTGTCAGCGCGCAATCAAAACGAAGGGCTGGGCTATAACTACCCGAGCATCTCACATTACTCGTCAACCTACGATAAGAAGGTCAGCGATTTCCTGGAACATTACGGCGTCAGCCACCGGATGTTCGGCAGCACCTATCACGGCACGACGCTGGCGCTCGACGCATTTCTGGGCATTCGCTATGTGCTGCGGGAAAAAGGCGCCGTTCACGTTCAGGTCCAGACCGATCATTACCGGAAAATTGCGGAGACTGAAACCTTCGAGGTGCTGGAAAATCCCTACGCGCTGCCGCTGGGATTTGTCATTGACGATCATGATGAGACGCCGGTGCCTCAGACCTATTCGATTGCCGCGCAAAACGAGCTAATTCGGCTGTGCGGCGGCGAACCGCTGATCACGCGGCTGGATGATCCCGACCTGTTTGTGTGGGATGGGGATGAATTGAGCCGCTCGCCGCTGATTGTGGCGAAGCGGCCGGAGGCGGAAACCTCGGTCGCGATTTACACCCAGTCCTTGAATGAGGAAGATCCGCTCTATCTTCAGCTGCCTTTTGAAACGGATGAAACATGGTTTCAGCTGTGGATCAATCAGAACTATGCCCAAGACGATCATACCGGAATCAACGCCGGCGCACTGTATCTGGGCGCCTATCCGCCGGGACAGGATATCCTGATTCAGCTGGTCGTGCGCGATCAGCTGCTGCGCTTAACCCGGGCCGAGGTTTATTCCCTGGATATCTCGGCGTTAGCGCAATGGACACAGAAGCTGCAGAAACAGGCGGCACAGGATATTCAGATTCACGGCTCAACGATTACGATGCACGTTCAGGCGGAAGCGGGGCAGCGGCTGCTGACAACGGTCCCCTATGATAAAGGCTGGCATGCGGAAATCGACGGGCAGCCGGCGGCGGTCACGCCGTTTCAGAACACGTTCATCGAACTGCCGCTGAGTGAGGGCACCCATGAAATCAAGCTTGTTTTCCGTCCCCGCGGACTGACGCTGGGGCTGGTGATCACCGCCGGCGGCATCCTGACAGCGCTGGCCTGCGCGGGGGCAGAACGAAAAAAACGAACTGTGAAGTCACGATTATGATATACTTATTTCATCAGACAGGAGGAACGCTGTGGAACCCAAAATTACTGTGATTGTGCCCGTTTACAACGTGGAAAAATACTTGCCGGAATGTCTCGATTCGTTAGCCGGCCAGACCTATAAAAACTTGCAGGTGCTGGTGGTCAACGATGGTTCGACCGATTCCTCCCCGCAGATTATTGAAGACTATGTGCGTCGGTTTCCGGATCGTTTCGCGCAGTTGAATAAACCCAACGGCGGGTTGTCGGACGCCCGCAATTTCGCGATCGGCAAGGCCGAGGGCGAATGGATTGCCTTCCTTGACAGCGACGACTGGGCCGATCCTGAGTATTACGCGAAAATGGCGGAAGTCATGGCGCGGGGCGCGGACGTCGTGGTCAGCGATATCGAATATTTTTATGAAAACGGCCAGCCGTCCTGGATCATGCCGGGGCTGAATCCGCATGTCTTCGACAGCCCAATAAAGGAGGCGTTTCTATCGCCGATGTTCGCATGGAACAAGCTCTACCGCGCGGACTTCTTCACCCAGAAGCATTACCGCTATCCGGTGGGTACCTGGTATGAGGATATCCCGGTCACGATGCCGATCTTCGCGCAATCCCAAACGATCGGAATTCAGCACGAGGCGCGGATTCATTACCGTCAGCGGGAAGGTTCGATCATGTCCGTCACCAAGAGCGAGCGGCTGAAAGAAATCTTTCCGGTCATGAAGCAGGTCCGCGATCAGTTTGCGGAAATGGGCCTCAGCGAACGGTATCACGATGAGCTGGAATATTTACATATTGAGCATCTGCGTCTGTACGGCATGTTCCGCTTTCTGCGCTCGCCGCTGACCAGCGAGCTGAAAGCGATGAGCGACGCCGTGATGGAGGAGTTTTACCCAAATTGGAAAAAGAATTCCTACATCCGCAATTTAGGCTGGAAGGATCAGCTGTTTTTGAAAACCTTCGGCAGTCTGACGCTGCCGCTCTACAAACACGTGATTCATTAAGATAGGAGGAGCTTATGCGCACAAAATATTCGTTTTACAATTTTTTGGTGAGCCTGATCACCAGCGTCGCTCTTCCGATTTTCGGATTTATCAAGGTGCGGATGTTCATCGACCTGTACGGCAGCGACCTCAACGGTCTGCAGCTGACGATCATGAACGTCATCACCTTTCTGAATGTCTTTGAGCTGAGCTATTCGCTGGCCTTCCGCCAGCTGTTGTTTAAGCCGCTGGCCGAGAACGACCGGGACCGGGTACTGTCGATCTATAACGGCGCCGTCAAGGTGTTCCGTTTTACCGGCATGGCGGTCTTGGTTGTCGGCGCGCTGACCGCGCTGTTGTTCCCGATGTTCGCCGAATCGCCGCTGGGCTATGGCGAAACGGTAACGATGTTTTTAATCCTTTGTGTTCCTTTTGGTTTGTCTTATTTTCTGATGGGACCAAATTTTGTCATCATCGCCGATCAAAAGGAGTACAAAATCAACATCTGGATCCAGACGATTGCCATTTTGCGGATGGTGCTGATGGTCGGCGTCATCCTGCTGAAGCTGCCGTATATTTACATCTTCTTGATCGAAGGCTTGCAGGTGTTCATCGCCAACTTCATCGCCCGCCGGATCGCTTTGAAAAATTATCCGTGGCTGAAGGAAAACAAACAACTGCCCTATGATGACGCGTTCCAGAAAAACGCCAAGTATACGATTATCCAGCGCCTCTCGACGCTGGCCACCAACAATACGGACAACCTGGTGATCACCTTTTTTATGGGCTACACGATGACCAGCGTCTATGGCTCTTACAGCTATCTGACCGAGTCGGTATCCAAGATCATCAACTCCGCGATCACCTCGCCGATCAACAGCTTCGGCAACCTGTTCAACGATTCCGGCGCGGATTCCTACAGCGTCTTCACGGAGTTCTTTAACTTCGCCGTGTATATCGCCTCGATCATCGGCGTATGCATCTTCGTTGTGATCGGACGGTTCGTTTTGATCTGGATGAAGATGCGGCCGGAGTATTCGGTGACGATTCTGATTGCCTTCCTGTTTGCGATCAATATTTTCTACATGACGATGCGCGAGCCGATCATCATCTGCCGTGACGCCAACGGTTTGTTCAAAGACGCGAAAAACAATGCGTATTTACTGGCGATCTCCAAGGTCGTCCTGTCGATTGTGCTGATCCAGCCGTTAGGGATCGCGGGCGTGCTGGCGGCGACGATGCTGACGAACTGGACCGTTGATTTCTTATACAATCCGGTTCTGGTCTATAAAAAAGTGTTTCATCTGAATCCGCTGCGCTATTACAAGATGGTGTTTACCCGGCTGGGCGTAGCGATCCTGATCGGCGCTGCGGCGTATGCCGGCTGGCAGACCCAGCAGGCGTTTGTGACGTCCTCCACCTTGCATTTCCTGATGGGATGCGTGGCTCTGGGATTGATCGTGTTTGTTGTCTTTACGATTGTTTACTGGTTCTCCTACGCCTCCTTCCGCAAACTGATCCAGCGCGGCTGGCGTTTAATCCGGCATAAGATGAACAAGAACAAAGAGGTGCAGGCATGAAAAAAATGATTCAGTGGCTGTGCGGCTTTTGTCTGTTAGCGGGATTGCTGAGCGGCTGTCATACCAAGTTTATTCAGGATCAGGTGGAGATCTATGCGCCGGAGGATCCGGAGCTGTTCAGCACCGCGGGAATCGACGCGCAGGGCTATCGTCTGGATGCCCAGACCGAACACCGGGTTCAATCGCAGATTCTGCGCAGTTCCAAGAGCTTTACGATTTCGTTCTGGTTTAAACCGGAAGCGAACTTTGAGTGGACGACCTTGCTTTCGATGGGCCGCGACGACCGGCATGTGATGCAGCTGGCGACTTCCGGCAATCCCACCGGCGAGCGCTGCGGACTGAATTATTCGATTCAGTCGGGAAACAAAGCGTACCGGGTTATCTCTGAGAAGGAAGCGACGGTCGAAACCGGCATTTATAACCATATCGTGCTGACCCAGGAGGGCAACACGGTCACATTGTATCTCAACGGCGAGGAAACTGCGTCGGGCAATGTGGCCAAGCAGGTGAAACAGCTGCGGACAGACGAGCTGATCCTTGGCAAAAGTTTGATCTACAACGACCCGCAGGCGGAAGGCAAGTTCCAGGATTTCCAGATTATCAACCAGGCTTGGACCGCCGAGGAGGTCCAGGCGGAGTTTGACCGTTTCTATCCGAAAGCTGTGCTGGATACGTTCCATTTCAGCAATCAGGACGATCTGACCGGCAATCTCTGGTTTGCCGAGAATCCGGTGCGTGATCTGTATTTCAGCTGGTCCAGCGATAAGCCCAAGATCATTACTGATCAAGGCAAGCTGACGAAACCGACGGCGGCGCAGGGCGATCAGGAAGTAACGATCACCGCGAAGGTGGAACATAAAGGGCAGATCTTTACCAAGGACTTCAAATTCGCGGTGCTGGCGGATTCGCCGAAGACGCGTTTAAAGCGTGACCGGATCGCCGTGAATAACGACTTCCAGCCGCTGATGAACGAAAACGATGTGCTGCCGGCTGCGGCGGAAAATGGTTCACTGCTCGAATGGACAGTGCTGTCCGGCGGGATTGAGCTGCAGGAAAACCGGATTGTTAAAACCGCGGCTTCGGAAAAGGTTAACGCCCGGCTGCGGGTTACAATCCGGCAGGGAGAGCTGAGCGAAACAATCGAACGTGATGTCGTCGTGCTTGACGCGTTTACCGGGTATGTGCTTTCCTATTTTAACGGCGAGCTGGGCGAGGAGCGCGGCAAGCTGGCTTACAGCCGCGACGGGCTGCATTGGACTGATCTGAATCAGGGGGAAGCCGTGCTGAGCTCTGAGCTGGGCAATGGCCGGATCCGCGATCCGTTTATCGGCCGGGATCGAGATGGAAATTTTGTGCTGCTGGCAACGGAGGGCTTTGACAATCCGGATATTTATCTCTGGCGCAGTTCGGATTTAGTGACGTTTACCGATCATCAACTGGTGCCGGTTTCACTGTGGGATCCGTTTTTAAAGATGAGCGGGACCCGTGCCTGGGCTCCGGAAATGAGCTACGACCCGCAGCAGGATCTGTATTACATTTATTTCTCTGATCCGACGGAAAAGGATGAAAGCGCGCTGTATTATGTGACGACGCGGGATTTCGAACATTACAGCTATCCGGGCAATTTCTTTAAACCGGGCTATACCGTGATTGACGGAACGGTACTGCAGGCGCAGGGAAAATACTGGTTGTTCTATAAGGATGAACGGAAAGCGGCGCAGACGATTTATTACGCGTCGACGGACGCGCTGTCCAAGCTGTTCGGCGAAGCTTACGATCAGGAATTTCTGTTTCCGCTGCGGTTTATGGAAGGTCCGTTCGTCTTCCCGGTCAATGGTGAAGATCAATATTACCTGTACGAAGACTATTACCCGTACGGAACCTTCCACGTTGCACAGTTCTCAACGCTGGGCGAAGACAGTGATCTGCGCTGGCTGGAAGAATCGGAATATACGCTGCCGAATGAGGATGTCCGTCATGGATCAGCCACGCCGGTGACGGAGAAGGAATTGCAGCGGCTGCTGCAAGCCTATCCGCCAGCTCTGATTGATTAAAATGAAAAAAGTCAGGAAGAGAAAAAACCACTTCTTTGCCTGGCTTTTTAATATGAAAAACTGGAAGCGATGTACGAGAATTCCAGTTCTTTCCTGTGGATGTAAAAACGCATTTCTACTTGAACTTCACAACCCGGTAGCTGTATTGTCCATACGCCGGAATCATCTCCGCAATGACCTCCCGATTCTCAAAGTCGATCTCGCTCATTAAGGAATGGACACTGCCCGTGCCCCAGCCGATCACATAGGTGTCCGCTTCGGTCTTCATCACCGAGCCGGTCGCAAACGAATATTTCCCCGCAACGATCCTTTCCTGAAACGACGTCACGGATCGATTTTTTTCATTCAGCTTGAATTCCAGAATCCGCGTCTGTTCGTTGGCGTTGCCGTTGTCAAACAGAAGCAGCGTTCCCGTATCCGTCAGCTTGGCGTAATGCTGACGGGAGAACCGCTGGTCCTCGGTTAACCCGAAATCATCGCCCAAACCGCCTAAAGTCCAGAGAATCTCGCCGGTCTTCCGGTCGATCTTTAATACCTCGTCCAGATTGCGGAACGAAGCGATCACATGGCCGTCGCTTGGGTCGACGCACAGGCTGTTGATATGCGCATAATCCGCGGCATAATAGAGATCATTCGTGTTGGTATAGTCGTTGTTTTCCACAGATTGTTTTAACAAGGCCGGATAATCGCTGCTGCACCACTCAAAGATGACCTCGTCATCCTGAATTTCCTGAATCAGCGCCGCCTTGATCCGGACATACCGCCGTTCACTGGACATCCATATATTCTGATCCACAGAACCGGTGATCAGATAATGATTTTCTCCCAGCATCAGAAATTCATGATTTTCACACATTCCGCCTGATGGCAGCGCCTTGGAAGGCAGAAGTTCAACTTGTTTAACCGGCTGATATTGATTATCCAGAATGTTGATGTGACCCACTTGCACGCCCCTGTATAACAGATGATTGGAGACATCTGCCGTTGGTTCAAAGAAGGAGTAATAGATAACGCCGTCAATTTCATGTTTTTGAAAGTTCATGACCGAGCCGCTCTTATTATAGAATCCGCGGTAGTAATACAACAGCTGTCCGTCATTATCCATTTTAAAGATGTAGGAATCGCCGTCATCATTCATCAGATCCCCATAGAAATCCCCTTCGCTGCGGCTGTGACCCGTAAACTGCACGGTCGGAAAGCTGTCCGGCAGCGTTTGAATGGTGACGCTGCGTTGGCAGTCTCCTTTGCGGATCGTCAGCGTGGCGGTTGTCTGCGGACTGAGCTGATCCACTTCGATCATGGCCGGGGACGACAGCTTCTGACCATTCCAGCTGAGCTGAAGATTCCGGTCGCTCGTCGTCCAGGTCAGGATGTTCGCCGTCTCACAGCTTAAGGACACTGGCGCGACGATCGGTGCGGTTTGGGAGAGATCCAGCGAGAGCGGAAGGCCATTGATCTGAATTTCCAGATCGCTGGTCGTCAACAGGTCGCCGAGATGGCTGCCGTCAGCGCTGATGCTGACAACACAGCCCGCAGCTTCCTTGGACGAAAAGCCCACAACAGCGAAAAAAAACAAAGCAGCGCCGAATAACCCCCAGGGTAAAATTCGAAGCAGAAGGGATCGATCCAATTTCATGTCTGTTCACCTCATGAAATTATTATAAAAAACAATCATGAATTTCGTGTGAAATATGTCATAAAAATGTAATAATTTCGAAATAAATGTTAAAAAAGAAATTGGCTATCCGCAGCCTGAGAAAAGACTGGGATAAACCAATTTCATGTTTCATACGGGTAATTTTAATCTACAACGGTATCTGCCGCTGGCGTCGCTTTACGAATCACGATCTGATCGTTCAGATACAACTGAATCAAGGCGAGCGCTTCCTGACAGACGCCTTCATCCTCAAACATCACATGATGACCATTTTCAATGATAAACATCTGTTTCTGCGTTGCCGGCATCCGTGAAAACGCGATTTTGGAACTCTGCGGGGAGACAATCCCATCTTGAGAACCATGAATTAACAACACCGGGCAGGTGAGCCGTGAAGCATAAGGCCGGAATTGAACGACCACGTCGATCAGCGTCTGAAAGAAATTCGCAGGCAGGCCGTTGAAGTTGGCGATCTCCTGCGGCGAATCCAGATGCGTGAAATGCGTGATCAGCGACGCCAGAATATTTCCGGTATTTTTCAGATTGATCAGATCGAAGGCTGGCGCGACCAGAATCAGCTTTTCCACCGGAAGCATCGAGGCGATCCAGCTGGCGATCACGCCGCCCATCGAAAATCCGCCCAGGATGACCTGACGTTGTTTTAACAGTTCCTTCTCAACGACGTGCAGCGCCCGGTTGGCCCACAGGATTCCGTTGGAATCCCTGGGATCTTCGGGATCGAAAAGCTCGGGCATGAGAATATCGTAATCATGTTCAAACGCTTTTTGAAACGCCTCCAGCTCGCCTGTCCGTTTTCTTCCAAAGCCATGCAGGAAGATGATGACCGGCCGTTTGGCGCGCGTTCCTTTCAGCTGTTTTTCAAGAATCATTTTGTTTCCTCCAATTTTGTCCTATTATATCATACAAACATTGGGAATCCCTCTTTTTTGTGCTAAAATGAAGGTCGGGAAAAGGTCTTAACAGAAAGGCAGGAATGAGGGTTGAATTGTAACAACAAGTATGATGTCGTCATCATCGGCGGCGGCATCGGCGGACTGATGTGCGCTTATCGCATTGCCGAGCGGGATCCAAAGGCGTCGGTTTTGCTTCTGGAGCGAGGATTGGATTTAGAGCATCGCCAGTGTCCGATCATTTCAGGAAAGGCGGATAAATGCCTGAAATGCGAGCCTTGCGCCGTAATGGAAGGCATCGCCGGGGCCGGCGCGTTTTCCGATGGCAAGTATATCATTTCAACGGAATACGGCGGATGGCTGCCGGATTTCATGGAACCGGCCAAGGTCATGGATTATATCGAACAGGCGGATCAGGTGCTGATGCGCTTTGGGGCGCAGAAGGAACGGTTTGTGCCAAACGATGAATTAAAGCAGCTTTGCCTGCGCTACGATCTGCACATGCAGCAGGCGCAGCTGAAGCATTTGGGAACGGACGCCAACCTGAAGACGATGCAGCGCTTAGTCGACGATCTGAAGCAGCGCGTTCAGATTGAAACGCTGTGCACCGTCACGGATGTCAACAAGGAAACCCACGAGGTCTTCTTTACTCACCGCGGCAGGCAATACAGTGTCGTCGGCGATAAAGTGGTCTTTGCGGTCGGCCGGGCCGGCAGCCGGGTTTTCCTGGACTGGTGCAAGCGCAACGGCGTGGCCTGCGCGAACAATCAGGTCGATATCGGCGTGCGCGTCGAATTGCCGGCGATGGTGTGGGAACACTTCTCCAGGAAAATTTATGAGCCGAAGATCCTGTACCGCTCGAAAGCATATGGCGATACGACGCGGATGTTCTGCTTCAATGAGCGTGGCTTGGTCGTTACGGAGAATACCGACGGCGTGCTGACGGTCAACGGCCATGCATACAAGGAGCTCGACCGCAAGACGGACAATTCCAACTTCGCTCTGCTCTGCACGATCCGGTTTACTGAACCGTTTAACGATCCGATTGATTATGCCCGCTACGTCGCGTCGCTGGCGAATAAGATTTCCGGCGGCAGCGTACTCGTGCAGCGCTTAGGCGATCTGGAAAGCGGCCGGCGTACGGATGAGAAACGCTTGAAGCAGTCGACGGTCAGACCGACGCTGAACGCCGTGCCGGGCGATCTGAGCCTGTGCATGCCGAAGCGCCAGCTTGACAACATCATTGAAACGCTGCACGCGCTCGATAAAGTCGCGCCGGGTACCGCAAACTATGATACGCTGCTGTACGGCGTGGAATGCAAGTATTACTCCGCCCGTCCGGACTGTGTTGACTTTGAGATCAAAGACTGTCCGGGAATTTACGCTTTAGGCGACGGCGCAGGCTTTACCCGCTCGCTGTCCCAGGCGGCGGCCAACGGGCTGATCATCGGCGAAATTTTGACTAAAAAATAAATCAATTCCATTGCCGAAGGCCCATAAATTGACTATAATGAACATGAAAGAAAGAGGGAGTAAAATTATGTCAGAAGAAAAAGTATTAGTTGAAGTTTCCGCACGGCACATCCACCTGACCGATGCCGACGTTGAAGCTTTGTTCGGTCCAGGATACAAATTAACGGTCAAGAAGGAGCTGTCTCAGCCAGGTCAGTTCGCTTCCAATGAGAAGGTAACGATCAAGGGTGAGCGCGGCGAAATGAAGCTGTCCGTTCTGGGACCAACCCGTCCTGAAACGCAGGTTGAGCTGTCGTTGACGGATGCGCGCACGGTCGGTGTGAAAGCGATGATCCGCGAATCCGGTGACATCGAAGGCACGCAGGGCATCACGATCATCGGTCCGGCCGGCTCGATCGAGGTTTCCAAAGGCGTGATCGCGGCGAAGCGGCATATTCACATGACCCCGGCCGATGCTGAAAAGTACGGCGTAACCAACGGTCAGATCGTTTCCGTTAAGATTGATACCGATGGCCGCAGCCTGACCTTCGGCGATACGGTTGTCCGCGTTTCTGAAAAGTACGCGCTGGCGATGCATATTGATACCGATGAAGCCAATGCAGCGGCGATTTCCGGTTCCGCCATGGGCGAAATCATCAAATAAGACATCAGGATTTCAATCTTGTCTATCCCTTGAAAAAGCGGCGAGTCCGCTTTTTTTTGTGTGATTGGATGTTTGTCTGATCCTGAGCTTGCGCGTTCCCTCCGCAGCAGCGCCGCCTGCTCTGCCAAACAAGGCTCTGAATAGACAATTCCCATAAAGTGCGGCGAAGCAAAAAAAGAAAACCGGGATTTCCGGTTTTCCATGAGGAGGATTGTTTTACTGGGATGGTTGAGCTTTGCTTATTCCGTCTCCATCTCCGTCTCTGTCTCTGTTTCCGGCTGGCTTTGATTGGCGATCACCAGATTGCTGCAAAGCCATTTGCCGCTGACGTTTAAGAACGTCATCTGATACGTATTGGAATAAGTCTGCGACTTCTCGCCTTCAATCGTGACGACGTAGTCGAATGAGATCGTGCAGGTGAAACCGACGTCCTCGCCATAGCTGATCAGATCGCTGATATGCATGTTATCGAAACGATACGAATCATGGGTGGAGAAGTACCGGTTGACAAAGCTGGAGATCGCTTTGTAATAATCTGTGCGGCGGTATAAATACTGCTGCAGATCAGAGAAGCGGGTGTCCTCGGAAATGTACTTCGCATAGGTCATCGCGGTGTCGCGAATGCGTGTCCGCATAATCTCTTCCATCGCTCCGTCCGGTTTTTCGGCGATATAGAAGCGATCCTGCAGCGCGTCCTTGACGACGCTGTATTTTGTATCGTCCTGAGTCGTAACGGCCGGGACGGTGACCAGATTGTCGATGTGATAACGGGTAACCAGCGGCGCCTGATTCAGATCGAATAAATTGGAATAGGCGTCGGAGCTGACGTTGCGCTCACTGATGTAATGCTCATTCAGCCGGATTCCGTTGACATAAACCTGCGCATCGCCGAAGACCTCGATGTAGAAATTGCGCGCGTCGATGACCGTCCGCACATTCCATTGCCGGGCCTCTTCATTGTAGATCAGCTCCAGCGTCGAGATTTTCTGCTTGTCGACGATCATGTCGTAATAGAGGAAGGTATCATTGGAGTAAGCCTTTTTGGAGAATACCGCCTTTTTCAGATCGACGTCCTCATAGATCGACTTCAGATACTCGATATAGGGCTCTTTCTCATTGAACTGCGTGAAGATCACGGTTGAGTTTTCATAAATCTTATCATAGTTGTTTGCCTGAAGCAGGTGAACGTAAGCGCTCATCGCGCCGTTGGGCGTACTTTTTTCGTAGTTTTCCAATACCTTCCACGTCAGAAACATGATCGCGCTGCCCAGAATCATCAAGGCTAAAAACAGTTTGAGCAGAAAGTAGAGGAACTGCTGGTTTGAAGAATTGATCTTCCTGCGCTCACGCTCGGAAGCTTCGCGAATCCGCTCGACCGATAAATGCCACAGATCGGTGGTTTCCTGTTTCCCGCCGATATGGCCTTCGGGACTGTGATGCAGGACGGCTTCGGTTTTCTTCTTTTTTTTCTTAACCGGCTGATCGGCCGCTTTAGCCGGTTTTGCCGGCCGCTTGGCGGTCGGGCTGCCTGCGGGTCTTGTCTTTTTCGGCGCGGCCGCGGGTTTTTTTTGTTCGTCGTTGTTGCTCATGAGGCCCTCCTGTTATTTCACGATAAAGGCGGTCGGCACTTTGCGGTCGCCGTTCATGGAAACCACGTTGTTGATAATCTGACCGTCGTAGACCATGACGGACGAAGAACCGCCGTCCAGGTTCGCCGCATTCATTGCGCCGTATTGGGTCATGATGTCGATGCAGTCGGAATAGGAAGCGCCCAGACTGGTCGTCTGCCGTCCGTCGATGACTAACAACAGCACTGCGCCGTCTTCCCGCTGGCCGATGACAGTGCGCGGATTCACGCCGCCGCCGGTGCCGGTAACTTCAACCGGAACATAGTTGACGATGAAGATCGGTTTAAAAGTAACGGCGTCGCGCAGGCCGTATTCCAGCGCCTGCTGCCCGGTCATGTTGCCCACGATCAGTTTGTTCTGTTCATTGAAGCCGATGACCGAATTGTAATCATCCAGACTGCCGCTGACCAGCTCGCCGTCCTGAATGACGATGCCGTAAGGAATTCCGCCGGTTCCCTGACCGTTGGGATCGTCGAAGCCTCCGGCGTTGATGCCGGCGATCGCGTCGTTCGCCTTGACGTATTCCTCCACGAAGTACCCCTCGTTGCCATTGCCCAGGTCGGAATTGACCGCCAGATGGATTCGCGAAGGATCGTAGACGATCATCAGCTTCCCCTCATAGGTCGGACCCTTGATATCAATAATTTCAATTTTATCTTTCTTGCTTTCGTCAATCACGAAATCCGTTTCCGAATCGGTGATTTCATCCGTGTCGCTGACGGAGTTGCGGTTCATGATCGTTTCCATTTCCTCTTCCGAGAAAAACAGCCGGGCGATACTCTTTAACGTCCGGGTTTCCATCATCGTGCTCGTCAGCAGGTTGCTGACGGTGACTGACGGCCCTTTCAGCACGATCATAGCCGAGCCGTAAACCGTGATCATGCCGGCCAGGACAAAAACACCGGCGATCATATATGTTTTCTGTAAAATCGTAAAGGGTTTGATTTTCCGCGTGCGGTTTCGCTTTCGCTTTGCCACCCAATCCCACCTTTCTATCTGTTGGAACTTTTAGATTAATTGATCCGGCGAAAGTTTACATTCCGGCTCAGATCAGGCTTTTTAACAGATTCGTGTATCATTATAGTATAAAAGAGAGAAATTGTCATAGGAAAAAGCTTTCATTCCGCGAACACTTTTGTAAGGATCGGGCTATTTCAGAAACGGCAGCCATTTGCGGATGATCGCCGTCATGATCATCGTCAAGGGGAAAACAAAGCAAAACCGCACCGCGCCGTTGGTTAAATACAAGGAACCCAGCAAGATTTCGCCCAGCTCCAGAAACATCGCATGACAAAAATAAATGACGGTGCTCGACTCGCGCAAAGCTTTGAAGTTCAGTTTCCAGTTCAGTGGGATCCGTAATAATCCCGCGAACCAGTATAACGTGAACGGCACTGTCATGAAATACATGTTGTAATCCAGCGCCCAGTGAAAATGCCGCACGGTAAACGCCTCGATCACCAGCAGCACAAACGCCGCGGCGGCTTTGACAAACGGATAGCGGATTACTTCGGCCCGGTTCTGATCTGCCAGCGCCATGCCCAGCGCGACAAACAGCACGCCGAAGAACAGGCCGTTGCGGGTCGTGAACATCAACAGAAAGTACGTGTTGACTGACTGCAGCAGGATTTCATTAGTGATCAGTCCGTGGTAGGTTTCGATCAAGCCGAATAAAAACAACACGCCGCCGGTGATCAATAAAGCCTTCATTGAAAATTTTTTTAAAAACAGATGACAGAACACCATCGCGAAGATCAGCGCCGACATATACCACAGATGAAAGTAGGTGCCGATGTTGAACAGCGCGATCGGCAAGGCCGCCAGCCACAGCGCGCCGCTGATTTCCATCATGGTGCCCAGCTTGTGCATGCCGAAGGGGATGTAAATCACACTCCAGATCAGATACAGCTTGACTAACCGCTTGATATAGCTGCGGAAGTAATTCTCATCCTTGTGGCAGCGGCCGATCTGCATGAAATATCCGGCCGAAATAAAGAAAAACGGAATGACGATTCTTCCTAATATATTGCTTGTCACAAAGCCGAGATCCGGCCAGACTTCATAGAAGGGATAAGTGTGAACGACGATGACGAGGAAAGCACAGATAAATTTCATCATGTCGACGGCAGGATACTGACGGGTTTTGGCAGAGGTCATGGTATCGCTCCTTTAATCTACTCTGTTTTCATTAGGATACCACATTTAGGAAACCGGTGGGAATAAAACCTTCAGCTCTGAAAGAAAGATGAAAGAATTAAAGCCGGAAAGCGTCTGAATTGACTTTCTGCGCCGCTTTCTTTACAATGAATTCATAAAGTTAAATAAATCTAACAAACTCAAGGAGGAGTGAAGATGAATGCAATAGCTTATGCGGCCCTGGGCACCGGATTTACGTTTCTTCTGACTTCGGCCGGCGCGGCGGTCGTCTTCTTTTTCAAAAATCAGGTAGGCGGGAATATCCAGAAGGGATTTCTTGGCTTCGCGGCGGGCGTGATGGTCGCGGCTTCGGTGTGGTCGCTTTTAATCCCGGCGATCAGCGAGGCGGAGGCGATGGGCTTGATCGGCTGGGTTCCGGCGGCGATCGGCTTTGTCGCAGGCGGCGTGTTCCTGTATGCTCTGGATCATCTGCTTCCGCATCTGCATCTGGAAGAGAAACAGCCGGAAGGGCTGAGCAGCAGCTGGAAGAAGACGACGTTGCTGGTTTCCGCGGTGACGCTGCACAACATCCCCGAAGGCATGGCCGTCGGTCTGGCGTTCGCGATGGCGGCCCAGCATCAGGATCCGGCGATGATGTCGGCGGCGATGGCGCTGGCGATCGGCATCGGGATTCAGAATTTTCCCGAGGGCGCGGCGATTTCGCTGCCGCTGCGGCAGGAAGGCTTCAGCCGTTTTAAAGCATTTCTGTACGGGAGCTTGTCGGGGATTGTCGAACCGATCTTCGGGATTTTGACAGTGCTGGCAGCTTCGCAGATCGCCGGATTGATGCCGTGGCTGCTTTCGTTTGCGGCTGGGGCGATGATCTTTGTCGTCGTCGAGGAACTGGTTCCTGAAGCCCACCTGAGCGAGCATACTCATATTGGCACGCTCGGCTTCATGCTTGGCTTTCTGATCATGATGATTCTCGACGTCGCGCTGGGCTGAGCGAAGAAATAAAGAATGCTCGACAAGGCAGGAACGCTGACTTTTTCATTGCAGAAATAACCGGCAGGACAACCCCGGCGGCTGATGATGCCGTCCGTCCTGTCTTTTCTTTTTTGTTTGCGGTATAATGGAAAAAAATAAGGAGTGAAAAGATATGGATTGCGAATGGAGTAAAAGAACCTCGGATTTTTTAAGCATGACGCTGGCGAAGGACTATACGTCGGTTTCGTATGCTTTGCAGGTCAATGGCGAACTGGTCGCTGCGGACGCCCTGGGTTGGCAGGATCAGCCGGAAAACGTGAAGGCGGACACGCGCTGCACTTACAACGTGGCTTCGGTATCGAAGATTTACTGCACGGCGGCGGTGATGGTATTAGTCCAGCGGGGTCTGGTGGATCTGGATACGCCGGTCGTTCAGTATGTGCCGGATTTTAAAATGCTCGATGACGATTATAAGAAAATCACGGTGCGGCATTTGTTAAACCATGCCAGCGGTCTGCCGGGAACGCAGTGGAAGGGCTTTTCCGTCACCGCGCAGACAGAGCGGGATTATTATAAAGAAGTGCTCGACTATCTGGCGGTCAGTCATCTGAAAGCGCAGCCGGGCGAATATTCGGTTTACTGCAATGACGGCTTCACGTTGGCGGAAATTGTCGTGGCACGCGTCAGCAATCAGCGCTACTGCGATTTTCTGCGTGAGAACATCACCGCTTTAATCGGCGCCGAATCAACCCGCACGATTGAAGACCGCAATCCGGAATATCCGTTGGTCCATGAAAAGAAGAAACCGGCCGAGCTGTTGTTAGTCGAAGGCGCGGGCGGATTGACGACGTCGATGATCGATTTGTGCAAGTTCGGTAAGCTGTTCCTCTCTGAAAATCCTATTCTGACGGAAACGTCCAAGCAGGAAATGGCAAAGAAACAGGGCGTTTCCTTTCTGCCGCAGGATCAGAAAAGCCCATCTTATGGCTTAGGCTGGGATACGGTGTGTTTCAGCGATCCGGATTTTGACCTGGGCGAAGGCGTGCTGCGCAAGGGCGGCAACAGCTTTCAGTTTACCTCCCAGCTGATCGTCATCCCGAAGTACAACGCCGTGCTGGCAATCAGCGAAACGCATGACTGCAAGATCGACGTCACGCAGGCCGCGCTGCATATTTTAGCGCAGTGGCTGCTGGAAAAACGGGGAATTTCGATTTACCGCCGGGCACAGGCAATTCCGCAGGCAATTTCCGACGCCTTCAGCGGAACGTATCTGATGCCCAGCGCGATTGCCAAGGTCGCGATGCGGGGCGCCATCGCTCACTTTCAGGACACGCCGTTAAAAGCTCAGGCCTATCCGTGGGAAACCTACTTACGCTATGACGGAAGCCGCTGGATCGCCAGTGAAAAGGTGAATTATTTCTTTGCCGAAGCGCAGGGCGACCTGTATCTGATGAGCGGGATGAACGGTCAGACCTATCCGGTCGCAATGAAGGCGAAAGCCTTCAGCCCGTTAAGCGAAACCTGGAAACAACGGCTGGATCATCCGTATGTCGTTGTCAATCCGACGCCGGAGGATTTAGTCATCGGGGAGATCATGACCGGTTTTCGTCTGCAGGCGCTGCCGGACTTCGACGGCGTCCTCGTCGCTTCATTCAGCGGACGGCAGGGCAGTGATGTGTACAGCGGCGGCTTTGACGGCAGCTTTATACCGGCGGACGAAAATCATGGCCGGGGTTTCCTGCGCACCCCATGCAACGGCAGCCGGGATCTGATCGATCCGTATTTCTTCACGCAGAAAGAGGCGGAATTCTGCGATGTCGCGTCCTACCGCTATCAGCGGGCAGACACGCTGCCGGTCTATGAAGGGCAGGGCTTTGCCGATCAGCCGCAGACGTTCCGTCTGGATCATCGCTTTGATGGTACGCTGAGCGTTCCGGAAGGCCGGCGTCTGATGGTGCTGGATAACGATCTCAACGTAATCGGGGATACCTTAAGCGATGAAAAGATCCAGCCGGCAGAGGCGGGCTACCTGCTTTTGATCTGATGCTCAGAATTTTCACAATTTTCTTTTTACGTAAAAGGACAGGCGGAGGATTTTGTCAGCCATGTGAGGCTGGCGGTGAGAAAGGAAAGTAAAACGCTGAGCGGCAAGGTTCATTCCAGCCGTTCAGCGCTTTTTGCATTGTTTTTTAGCGAGTGAGATTTTTTAAATTCTTATGAAAAACAGACGATATGCCTTCTTCTCATTAAAATACTTGTTTTTTATGATCTGCTTTATATAAGGCGGTCTTGAAATTTGAAGGCATTCGCCTGACCATCAGGCGGCTCGCTGTCTGCTTGCGGCAGATAAACTGGTTGGAAACTTGCACCATCCGTCTCACATCAAATTCTGAGTCTTAAGCGTGCGCAAAGCCGCCGTCGTGAGTTGTTTTGGCTTGGTACAAGGCGGCGTCCGCGGTTTTCGCCAGCTGAGCGTAATTGCTTCCCCGGCGTGCGATCACCGCACCGGCGGATAAGGTGATGTTCGGCATGTGCCGGCGGGCGGATTCTGCTATCAACGTCGCGTTGATATCGCCGACGATCTTTTCGGCAACGGTGTAATCCTGCGTATTCGCGATAAAGATTGCAAATTCATCGCCATGCAGACGCGACGCAGAGTCCACGGTTCGAATACGGCCGATGATCATCTGCGCGGCCAGCTTGATTACCTCGTCGCCCATCTGATGCCCGTAATTGTCATTGATCGTCTTGAAGTGATCGCCATCCAACAGGATCAGAATACCGCTGTCGGTTTCCTGCATGCTCTGAATCTGATCTGTCACGTTCTGCCGGAACGATTTAAAATTCATCATGCCGGTCAAGTCGTCGATGGCCGCCGCTTTCTGCGCGGCTTTCAAGGCGATTTCCAGACGTTTCTGCGTCTGGCCCAGCTCGACGTAGGCCTGCTGCAGCTCGCGGGTGTTCCATTCCTTGCGGATGCGGCTCAATCCGTAAACCAGCACCAGTTCCAGCAATAAGAACGGAAGCAGCCAGACCTGCGCGGTTGCGGCGAGCATCGCGCCCAGCGGGACCAGAATCAGGATCTGATAATCTTTCCCGGGACTCAGATAACCATAAACCTGTTGGGAACCCAGCTTGATCAACATGGCCTGCTGCGGCCGGGCGAGCAGCTTTTGGAAACCGGCGTCCCCTTGTTGGCGGAAGTGGGCGAAGGCTTCGGCGGCGTCGGCTTGTTCTTTGGCTTTCTGCCACGCTTCAGTGCCTTCTTCCAACGTTTTGACCGCAGCCTGCGCCTGCTGCAGGGCAGCGGGGGCAAGAGCGGCGTTTGGACTCAGTGTGCTGCCCAGATATGTTTCTTCCGTACTCCCGATAATCGTGCCATTGGCGTCGTAGACCAACAGCTGTTCGTGCGCATAGCTGCCTAGCTCGCTGACTAACCGCTGGATATTGCCCATTTTGATATCGTAGGCGAAGACCGTTTTCTGATCCGGCTGCAGCTGCGAGATCGTCGAAAGAATATAATGGTTGGCATAGCTCATGTAGGGTGGCGTGAAGACGATCGCGCCCTGACCCTTGACGGCATTCTGATACCAGGGCCTGTCCTGCGGCCGGTAACCGGTGCTCTCATATTGCGAATACGGCGTATCCCAGCTGTAAAGATAGCGGTCCTGATACACCATGTAAACACCGTCGAAGGTGTCGCCCTCAATCGCCGCCAGCGGCCGGTCCAACGTTTTCAGATGGTCCCAGATGAAATCAGGATCCGGATGATCGCTTACGGTTTGCTGAAGCAGCTGCGCAAACAACTGGAATGAATGAGTGTAATCTGCCATGACGCTGCCGAGTTTTTCCTGAGCCTGCTCCCCATGATGCGTTAAGACTTGCTGAACGTGGCGTGATTCCTGGACGGCGATTAAACTGCCGGCGATCAGATTCACACCGAGGAAAAACAGAACGAGAACAAGCTGACGGTGCTGTACTTTGCTTTTTGACGCTTTCAATGAAACTCCCCCTTATTATAAAACACAGAAACGGCCCGGTTCGCGAGGCGATGCAGGAAAACGACAGCCATCGACATCCGGACGGCAGAAAAACAGAAGATGAGATATTGTATAAAAATCGGAGGGATCAAGATAATTTAATCATAGACCTTTGTTAGAAAAAAAGCCAATTTATTCTTACGTTATTTGAAATTTGTTCGATTACGAGCACATTTTAGCTTTTTTAAGGAAGTCAAAGAGACTGGATTACAAAATCCCCGGTCCCCGCAAAGAAAAAAAGTAAACGCTTTCTTCTATTCCCTATATCTAACCCTTCCTCATCTAGTGTTTATCCATAATAGTTCTATGTTAATCCATACTGTGTGAAGCAAACGGCTGTCCCGCCCCGCTTCGACATGCTATGCTAAAAACATCACAGGGAGGAAAAATTATGAAAAAATGGACTCGGCTTCTGGCCGCAGCCGTACTGTTGATATCCGCAGCGGCGTGCAGCACTCCGGAAGCCAAAACCGAAACGTTGGAAGGCAAAGGCAACGGGTTCGGTGGTTTGATCACCGTCACTGTAACGCGCAAGGATGGCAAGATCACAGACGTCAAGGCGGTGGGCGATCAGGAGACGCAGGGAATCGGCTCCCAGGCAATCGAACAGCTGCCGCAGGCGATCGTCAAGGCGAACTCCACCGACGTCGATAATGTCAGCGGAGCGACGTTCTCCAGTCAGGGAATTAAAGATGCAGTCAACAACGCGCTGGACCCGCAGGCCTATCCGTATGTGGCAAAGGCGGAAAAAGAAGAACAGCCGAAGGAAGTCGCGGCATCCGATCTGAATCAGGGACTTGCGATCGTATCCAACGGCCGGTTAGGACCGGGCAAGGATGATCAGGAAGTCTCCGTTTACAGCTTCAACGAAGTGGTGCTGAACGCTTTATTTGATAAGGACGGCAAGATTTTGGATCTGAATATCGACGAGCTGGAAGTTGCAACGCCGAATTATGACGGCGCGGATATGCCGCAGTTCTCCGGTTTCCCGGGTCAGGGCGGCTATAACTATGATGAAAATCACGATGGCAAGGTCGAAGGTAAGACAGCTGACAGCGAGGAACAGTTCTTGGCTGAGTTTGATACCTGGAAGACCAAGCGCGAACGCGGCGAGAGCTATAAGCTCAACAGCGGCACCTGGGCGAGTGAGATGGATGTTTTTGAACAGCTGTTTGTCGGCAAGACGGTCGCGGAAGTGGAAGACTGGTTTGCCAAGTACACCGATGCCAACGGCCGGCCATTGCAGGCGGAAGCCAAGAGTGATGAGGACAAGGCAAAATTCAGCGCGTTGAGCGATGAGGAAAAGAAGATGCTGGAAGACGTCCGCACCGGCGCGACGATCTCTTTAAAAGATGCGCACGGCGATTTTATTACGGCATTGAAAAAAGCGTATGAACTGCGCCAGCCGTTAGACGTCAGGGAAGCCGCGGCGGAAGGGCTGGGCGTCGCTTCCAACGGCCGTGTCGGACCGGGCAAGGATGATCAGGAGGTTCAGGTTTACAGCTTTAATACGCTGGTGGCCAGCGCGTTGTTTGATGCGGAAGGCCGGATCGTATCGCTGAAGCTGGATGAACTGGAAGTCGCGACGCCGAATTACGACGGTGCGGATATGCCGCAGTTCTCCGGATTCCCGGGTCAGGGCGGATACAACAACGATGAAAATCACGACGGCAAGGTCGAAGGCAAGACAGCCGACAGTGAGGAACAGTTCTTGGCTGAATTTGATACCTGGAAGACCAAGCGCGAACGCGGCGAGAGCTATAAGCTCAACAGCGGCACCTGGGCCAGCGAAGCCGATGTGTTTGAGAAGCTGTTTGTCGGCAAGACGATTGCTGAAGTTGAAGACTGGTTTGCCAAGTATACCGACGCCAACGGCCGGCCATTGCAGGCGGAAGCCAAGAGCGACGAGGACAAAGCGAAGTTCAGCGCGCTGACCGACGATGAAAAGAAGATGCTGGAAGACGTCCGCACCGGCGCGACGATTTCCTTAAAAGACGGTCATGGCGACTTCATCCAGGCGATTAAAAACGCTTACGAAAACCGTCGTCCGATCACATTGAAAAGCGAATAACAACCAACGGGAATCATCAGCTGGAAGTTTCAAATCACCCCTTTTAAACACGGGTATGATGGTTATTGGCGCAAAAAGACGAACTTCAATTTCTTCGTCTTTTTTACTTCTGTCCTGACCAGCCCGAGGTTTGATCAAAACTAAGGATCGAAATTCTATCCCGCAATGAAGAGTGAGAATGGAATGAGTGTGGCGGCGATGCGAGTTCAGGCAGCCTTAGGCGCAATGACGTTTGATCGGGACTGCCGCCGCATAAACAGCGGTGGATAAAAAAGAAAAATATAAAAAAGGAAAATCTGAAACACGATTTTCCTTTTTTCCTTTATTTAGAACGAAGGAGATCGGCAACGAGCATACCACTTTCCAGCTGCACGCCGATCAGGCTGCGGATCGGAACGACAGAATAGTCGATGTCGTTTTCAAGTGCCGCCGCCAGAGTGTCAAAGCCGGCCTGTGCCTGATCCAGCGCGGTCTTGGCCAGGTGCGGATCAATGTCGGTGTGCTCGATTGCGTAATTGATTGCGCGGACGCTCAGCCCCCAGCTTAACAGTGTGTAGAAACGGGTGATGTCCAGACAGTCGAAGGCTTCCGATTCCTTGCACGGCTGCTGGTAAGCTTCCGTCTTTTTATAATAATCAATCTGCGCCTGCGTGGACGCGTCGTTTTTATCGACGGAAAGCAAAACGATCTTCGGGAACGGATTATCCTCGGTCAACCATGGTTTAACCGGTTTTAGGATCTTGCCGATCTGTTCGATCTGATCATGTTTGACCTGTTCGCCCTGGATCGCCGCTTCCGCCCGGGTGAACGGCATGATCGTATCGGATACAATTTTGCGGGAGAAGAAATACGGCAGCTCGGCGACCAGCGTGTAAGTGCCGTATTGCGAAGCATAATCGTCGGAGCTGGTGCCGCAGCTCATCATCGCTTCCGGATGTTCCATGCTTTTCTCATAATAGTCGTAGGAATCCTTGGAGCCGGTCATTTTGTAGCAGGCCGGGGCGTATTGGGTGACGTAAACCATTTCCGGTTCGCCCAGATTCAGCGGTACATTCTGCTTTTCCGCCGCCTTGTAGAAGCCGTCCCATAAGCTTGGCTCATCGCCGGATACATACCAATATGCGCCGCCGAAGCCGGCATTGTGCAGCGAGTACATGAATTCCGGTTTGACACGGTCGATGATGTTCATCAGCACCTGAGTTTCCGGGATCGGCGTCGTCCAGCTGTAATTTTTGTAAGTGAACGGGAATGTCCATTCTGCCTGTTCCGAACCGACCGGACGGAAGAAATTCCGGGCGTAATTGGTAATCGTAAACGGTCCCTTGAACCATCCTTCATTCAGCTTTGTGCCGTCGACGTCGATGCTTTTGATCAGATACCAGGTATACCCCAGTTCACTGCGCAGCGCTTCATCCTCGCATAAGCGGCGTGAGAAATATTCCAGCATCATCGCGCCCATTGGTTCGTTCGGATGCGGACAACCGAACATAAAGGCGTTCTTCGGGCCGTCGCCGATCTTCAGACAATAGATCGGATGGCCGCCGCGGGAAGTCCCCTCCTTTGTGACCGTGACCAGATCCGGATATTCTTCGGCCAGCTTCAGGGTGCTGGCATCCATTTCATCCACGGTCAGAAAATGATCGTAGGCCGGGATTTCGTCGATGAGTTTTTTAAAGTCCATACTTTGTTTCTCCTTTCAGCAAGTAGATTCATTTTATCATGGGTCATTCAGTTTGGGCGGCGCTTTCTGAAAAAAGAAAGACGAAAAAACGAAAATTCTCCTTTTTCATCTGTAACAATTTTCAATCTGAAGTGTTAAGGAATTGCCAGCACTGCGCCCAACGCCGCGGCATAGACGGCATGTGTGGGAATCAGAAAGTTCACATTGTAAATCTGGCTCATTCTTTCATAAAGCGGTTTGGCCTGCGGCAAAGCCGTCAGAGCACCGGTCAGCACGATCGTCTGAGTGGTGTCCCGGCGCAAAGCCAGAATCCATGACGCCGATGGTCTCCAGAATCATATTGATCACGCCCGCTGCCTGATCTGCGGGACTGCCGATGGAGTTCAGCTTTCCCAAATTGGCGGCCGTCAGATCGGCGGTCAGCGACTGTGTTTCATCGCGGGTCAGATCGCCCACCTTCAGATCGACATTTTTCAAATTACCGGACCCGGCCAGCTCAATAAAATCGGCCAGCACGGCAGTTCCGTTTAACCGCAGCGCCAATCCCGCCAGGGTTCCTCCGCCGACGCCGGTTCCGCCGATGTGGCTGATCTTTTCATGATCAGCCCGAACCAGCGCTGTCCCTGTGCCCATACTGACGGCCAGAATGTCCCGCTGCTTTGCCAAAGCCTGCGCACCCCGGCCCACTGCCTGCATTTCGTCGATTTTCAGCCAGCCTGGCCGATCTTCGATAAATGAGCTGCCGACTCCTGTTAAAGCAATTCCGGATACCGTCTGATTGCCGCAGTGTGACGCCAGAAAATGACTGAGCGCAGCATCCAGTTTTACCGGACTGCGCAATGCGGTCAGCTGCGTTTCGGCCACAATTTGACTGCCGGGGTGAACAGCGATCAGTTTTGTTGTGGAACCACCAAGGTCAATTCCGATTCTGATAGTCATAGGTTATCCCCCGTTTCTGTTCTCTTATAATAAGTTAGTTATATCGTGGACTGTAAAATTTCGCAAGCGTGAATAACTGATTATCCACTAAAGGAGAAATTAATTTATTTTATTTTTTCAATCTTTCTCCCTGCAAAACCAGATATCTAACCATTTTATAACCGCCTGCTGATAGAATGAAAATGTCTTGGAGGTGTAGCGTATGCGGAAAAAGTTAGTTCTTGGGTTAATGGCAGCGATGTTGGTAATGAGTCCGATACAAATTTTAGCGGATTCTGCGACACCGGAGCCGGAAACTGAACAAATTGACGATGAAGAAACACCGCGGGCTGCCCGCAGAAATCAGGACTCTGCGCTCCTCTTTGCTTTCCTTGGCGCCGGCATCGTTGTGATTGCCGCAGCCTGGAAAACAAAAAATCAGAATCTGAGTTTGTTTGTCAATCAAGTGGATTCCAATGGAGACGGCAGTTATACAGTCACCTGGGGTTATAAGAATCCCAAGCATTCCAAGATCAAATACGACAAGGATGAAGCCGGTTTGAAAATAAAACGAGGCACTGCGATCGTCCTGAAAAAAGCAGAGCCGACAGAATTTGAACCAGGTATCCACAAAGACGCTATCATTACGGTCATTAACGACGAAACTGAAATCGAATGGATTGCGGGAAATCAGAAGGTCGGCGTTAATGGAAGAATGATCAAAATAGAAGGGAGGAACGAGAATGAAGATTAAAAACAGGTTTGACAGAGTATTAAAGATGTTGACCGTCTTCGCGATGACGATGTCCTGCTTTGTGGACATGCCGATTCGGGTTGTAGCGGAAAGCTTTGACGTCGATTCTGTAATCAGCATTGAATCACACAACAACGAGACCGATGTGAATGATAGCGAAGCGAGCTTAGCTGTAAGCGTTACTGTCAATGGTCAGACAGCAACAGCGCAAAAATCAGTCGCATCGGGTACTCTGACCGTAAGGGCCAACGATGGTTTTGAAATTGATTCAATGATTTTGGACGGCGTGGAATTTAGCGAATCCACAGACGTTCAATCGGGGGAACATTCTCTTAACATCACGGCTCACACAACAACTTCTCAGATTGATAAATCTAAAGAAAACCAACAGCCGGATCCGACGGTGGAACCAACACCGACGATTACTCCTGATCCAACACCGGAGGTAACGACTACACCGGGGACAACAGTAACTCCGGAGGGGACTTCAAAGCCAACTGAAAGTTCTGTGATTACTAATGGATCAAATAATTTTCAAATTCAGATGTTTTCTAATACTGCAAGAAAATCTGATGATTGGACAGAGGATAAGTACCCAAAATATTTAACTGTTCAAGAACAAGGGCAGGGTGATCCTGGAGATCTAGGCGCTCATCCAGCAGATTATGATTGTCAAAAATCAGGAATATCTGGGTATGCAGATCAACGTCGGCATTATGTTACTTTAAAATATTCAACTGACCCCAATGCAATTGCCTATGTACGCTGCGATGTATGGCATGAACAGCAGGAGAAACCGGATCCTGAAGAAGTAACTTATGCTGTAAGTTATGTTTATGAAAATGGTGAATTGATTGATCAAGAATTAGTCAATAATAAAAAATCACCGGCTAACGTACCAGAAGTAGAAAATTTGGATTATTGGTATGATCAAGGCGATACTGAAAAGAAATCAGTTGTTCCAGAGTCTGTAACTATTACAGGTCCTGTAACTTTTGTGGCTAAGATTAAAGAGCCAGCAGCGAAAGTCACTGTGACATATACAGATCAATCAGCCGCAGGTGGAACTGCACCAATAGACAGCAATAGCCCTTATGAAATTGGAACTTCAGTAACCGTATTAGGCAATACTGGAAACCTTGTTGGAAATAACGGTGGAAATCAAACATCTGATTTCATTTGCTGGTCTACTGACATAAATCGTCATGGTAATTATTACTATCCAGGACAAACGTTCATCATCCAGGAAAATATGACTTTTTATCCAGTTTTTAGAGGTAATAAAGTTGATTATTATACAATTAATTTTGAAGCTTCTGAAGGGGGTACCGTTGAAGGAAAAACTGAGTTTACTGCCGTTCAAGGTACTGAATTTAAGAATGCAGTTCCTATCTCTGAAATTCCACTTGCACAAGCTAATACAGATTATAAATTCACAGGCTGGTTTGTTGGTAATGAAAAAATTGGAGATACAGCAGCAGAAATAGTCAATCATTTTGGTTTGGTAGAAGAGAATATTGTTATCACAGCAAGATTTGAAAGTCAGAAAAAGGTAACAATTTCTTATGTTTCTGAAAATTCGGCTATGGGAACTGTTGATCCTGCATCTGAAATTTTACAACCTCAAACGGGAATTGCTCAAGGAGCAACAGCGACAGCGAATGCCGGTTATCGTTTTGTAAATTGGACTTATAATGGAAATGTAGTAAGTCTAAATACAAAGTTGGATCGTAATACCATTGATAAATATGCGAAAGAAAATGGAAGCTATATTGATACGACATTTGTCGCAAACTTTGAAAAAGATCCGAATCAATGGGTAACCGTAACCTTCTTGCCAGGCGAACACGGAAGTTTGGAAGGAACAACTGCTTATGCGGATATTCTGAAAGGCACAAGCTGGGCAGATGCGGGAATCACAGTACCGACGATCAATGCTGATCATGGTTGGACGGCGAATGGCTGGAATGCCAAGTTCGCAGAAACAATCAATGATAATCTGACTTATACGGCACAGTATAAGAAAGACGAAGCTGAATGGGTAACCGTAACCTTCTTGCCAGGCGAACACGGAAGTTTGGAAGGAACAACTGCTTATGCGGATATTCTGAAAGGCACAAGCTGGGCAGATGCGGGAATCACAGTACCGACGATCAATGCTGATCATGGTTGGACGGCGAATGGCTGGAATGCCAAGTTCGCAGAAACAATCAATGATAATCTGACTTATACGGCACAGTATAAGAAAGACGAAGCTGAATGGGTAACCGTAACCTTCTTGCCAGGCGAACACGGAA